>Ga0307378_10001027_pt1 | contig 46022 bp, 76 predicted proteins | sample UN1MG_FD_202238 | JGI IMG/M metagenome (GOLD analysis project Ga0307378, IMG submission 202238) | Soil microbial communities from Risofladan, Vaasa, Finland - UN-1 | ecosystem: Environmental > Terrestrial > Soil > Coastal area > Acid sulfate soil | place: Finland: Risofladan, Vaasa | collected... | reverse complement strand
CATCTTCTATTTTAAATATTTCTTTAGTTAATCTATATTTTTCACCACAATAAAAATAAAAATATGGCCTTCCGATATTTATATAATAGATACAGTCTTCACAATTTTTAACTTTTATTATCTTCACCCTATCTCCCTCCCCTCTACCATCCTTCTATGTGCCTCGATATCGCCCTTAATAGCATCTTTCTCCTCGTCGGTTAGCTCGACCTCGCTATCATCTGTCCAGTCGTCACAAGTATGTCGCTTAGATACAGGTTGTCCAGTTATACCACAACAATACCTTTCAACATCAAAAAAACCATACAATTTATAATACTTACACGTTCCACAAGTGTAATCTGACATTCCCTTTACCTCCTTAATTTCTTTTATTAATAAAATGATAATTGATAAGGTTGAATTATTTTAGTCCACTTTTTTGAATTACAAATTATACAAGCAGGTACTACATTCTCTTTCGTATTATGTCCGCCTTTACTAATTGGTATAACATGATCTTTTTGTGGTAATGTATTTTCATCAAATTCACAACCACAATAAGCACATTTGTAATCATATTTTTTTAAAATATTCAACCATTCTTTATATGTTAGAGTGTTTATAATTTTATTTTCTCTTATTCTTCTTTTAGTATCTTTTCTTTGTTTCATTGTTTTATATTTTCCAGGATTATTTTCCTTCCATTTTCTCCTATTCTCTCTTGCCTTATCTGGATTGTTATCCCGCCACTTTTTTGCAATATCGGAATATTTATCTTTATTATCGTTGTAATATTTTTTGTAATATTTTTGAATTTGCTCTTTATGTTCTCGATAATATTCAAGATTATATTTATATTTATAGAAATATTTTTCTTTATTATTAAGATAATAATTTTTATAATATTGCTTATGATATTCTAAATTATCAAGATGATACTTTTTTGCATAAGCCTTTATTTTGTCCTTATTTTTAATATAATATTGTTTTTGGTATTCTATTTTAGTAAGCATTGATGTTCCTTTTAATAAAAATTTTATAAACAATTAGAATAATAGCAGGCGGGTCTCGATAGGCTGACCCGCCCTGGAGGTACTAAAATGAAAAAATTAGTCTGTGTCTTTTGGTATGTCCTCATCGGTAACTTCTTGGTCAGCCTTGAATGCTGCCAGTAAAGCGTCGTATTTATCCGGATGGTCAACTACTATTGTTTTGACTTGACTGGCCACTAAACCTTTTGGAAATACATTGTGCCTTTCGCCGATATCCATTATTTCTCCCCAATTATTAACTTTATAGGCTCTCGCTACCGTTTGAATCTCATCAAGAATAGCATTCCTTTTTTCGAGTATTTTCCTTATTTCTTCCGGAGTTCTTATATTATGCTTGCCTGCTTCTCTTTCTTTTTTAAGTTTGGCTTGCTGTTCATTGATTCTTTCATTCTCTCTATTCGCTTTTTCCTGTAATTCAATTTGCCTTTCCTCTCTCTCTTTAATTTCTTCTTCAGTAGCTAATGGGGTATATGCTCTATTCATTAAAGGCAATTCAGGTGCTTCAAGTTCATATTGACCATTTTTCGGTTGACCCAAGTACAATATCTCACCGTTTGCCACTCTCCTAATTTCTTCAACACTTGCAGCGATTTCAAGAGTAACTACCCAATGGTCTTTCATCTTTGCAGTTCCCGGTATCTTTAATTTCTTTAATACTCTTTCCATTTTGAAGGGTATCATTGCCCAACAGCCACCAGTAGTCTTATTGGCTAATTCAAAAGCACTATTGCATTCTTCTATTGATACCGTACCTCCAACTCTACACTGATAGAAAGTACCTATTGAAACTGAAGGCAACATGAATTTCAAATATCCCGCCTTTACACAACCACCTATTTTGGTTTTCTTATCATATTTTCCAAAATGTTCACAAGGACATTTAACTTCTTCCCATCTACCATTTTCCAGATTAAGTCTTTGTGCGGTTTTTGATACATCTCCATCTCCTTGACATAACAAAGCCTCATTACTTCCATATTTTTCATAACATTGTGGAAATATTTCTTCTCTGTTATTTCTTGGAAAGAATACGATTAATTTTGTCGGCTCTTCTCCATAGACCTTTGTTACTTCTTCTGGGCATACAAAATATTTAAGTTCCTTTGGGTGTTCTATCCCTTCTTCATTTTTAACCTTAATACCTAATCTTATTTTTCCTCCTATGGGTAATTTAATATTCTTTGTTTCAGGTATCGTTGTATATCTACCTTTATCAAATTTTCCATCACCGTTCATTTCTATTTCCTCCTAATTTTTTATTTTCTTTTTGCCATAAATACTTCTCATAAGAAGTTGGCTTAAATAAGTTTTCATTACTGCGCCTTCTTCTATCTTCCAATACTTCCTGTTCTTCCTTTATACTGTTACCGTTCATTCTTGCCCTGTATATCGCTATATGTCTCAATGTCATCGAGCTTCTTCCTCCCTATCTTTTTTAGTATCCGGTTAAAGCATTCAGGATTAATCGGGATTTTTTTATATTGCTTTTTTTCTTTAGCAATATCCTCTGCTAATTTTTTTTCGTGATATGCGTCATCACCGATTAGGCTTTCCTGCTCTGGTGTTAATTCTTTCATTGGTTTTCCCCCTTACTTGATATTTTTACTTAATAAATGTCTTCAATGTCTTCGTTGTTTAAATACTTAATAGCATTATCTATTTGACTTTTTATTATCGGCATTAACCCCACTCCTATTTTGGCAACATTGTTGCAATTATAAGAAGCATTTTCTAACCACTCTATTGCTTTTTCAAATTTTTCTTCCTTAGTCATTTTTCATTTTCCCCCTTCCAGATTATAGTTAGCACGCATGCTGCCATTACAATCCACCAGCCCCAGTCGCTATACCGTTCTGCTGTTTTGATGGGATTGCTAAAATACCTTGACTCTTCATCAGTCCATTTTAACTTCATGGTTCACCTCCTTCTTATTTATCAAAATGATATACCGTCATCTTCTTTCGGTTCACTTGCCTCCGTTATCATTAATCTACCTTTACTATGTTTCTCTTTTTTCCATTTCATTATTTCTGCGATAGTGGTTTCTGAATTACAAATAAATGTTTCTAACCACATATCTCCAACCTGGTCATTTCCAGCACTACATTCCAGAACAATTACATATTGCTTATCCATTTTTCACCTCCCTTCATATTTTTTCTATCCCAGCAACCTGACCAAGCCCTCTCTTAAACTCGTATTCCCGGTCTGTAAAAACTTTATTATCTAATAGTCTGCAATTAGCAAAAACCCTCATTGTCCTACCACAATTAAAACCAAAATATCTTCTGCAAAAATCGTTAAAAGTTATAACTTTCCTCGTGTGATCCGCTGTGTTAGTCATTATGATTTTCATGAGTTATATCTCCTTTTATTATTTTTTAGTATCATTCCTAATTTATAATGACAAACTGAATGTTCATCAGTATTTTTAAATAATTTTAAGTTTTCCCTTCTATTATCAGTAACGTCTCCATTTATATGATGTACTACTTCTTTGTTAGTCAATGGTCTTTGTAGGTATTCCGCCATCATCAGACGATGTATTCGAATATATCCTTGCTTATTTGCCATACTTGAAAATTTACAACCTTTAGGTACTAAAAATTTTAAATAACCATCATCGTTCTTAAATCCACCTTTCCATTTATAGTTTTTTCCTCTCACATTATTATGTTTATAAATTCCCGTTGGCATTAAACTTCCCCTCCTTATTTTACCTGCCCTGGTGAGATTCCCCACCTCACACCCCTATTAACACGTTAGCTTCACGTGTTGCCTTCCTTTGCTACTGGCACGAAATCTTTAATCTCACCGCAAAAGGCACTTTTGCCTGACGCCCTGATTATTCAATTAGCTACTAAAGAATAACCAGAACGCCACAGGGCAGGCATGATTTTATTTAAAATTTCTCATTACTAAATAAGCAAATATATAACCTACAAACACGCCTAAAATGAATTCAACCATTTCCAAAATCCTCCAGAAATTATTTATTGACTATTCGGTATTTTCGGAAAATTCATCCAAAGATTCTTGTTCCCCGTGAATTAAACTATCATTTATTTTTTGCATTTGTATCCAATCTTTAACAGATAAATCTCTTGGTAATTCTCTTATATAATCAACTATTCCTATATAGGTTTTCTTTATCTTGCCAGCACTTTTTACAACATTAGATATTATTACTTCACCATTCAATAATTTCTTAACTTCTTTCTTCATTGTTATCTCCTACTATTTATTGATGTTCGCTTGTAACCTTATCTATCTTGTCAATGATGTTTTTATTCTTTGGTTCAGCATCTCCTCTGACCCAACGAAACCAAGTGGTCGTACCAATACCCAACAAATGACACATGGTTACATAGTTGAAGTGCCTTCTAATACTAATCTCTATTAACTTTTGGATTCTAATATTTTTTATCATGCCTAATTTTACCACGAGGTTATTTTGATGTCAAGCATTATTTTACTATTTTCAAGAAATAATTTAAAATATTTTTTATTCTGCCAAAACTATACGTTGTAACCCTTATAAATCAACGAAATCGTTTTTTAAGGGTCTGTGGCTATCGTAGCAGTAAATTGTGTCTTTCGCTTATAAAGTTATGTCTATATAGCAAGATTAACGAATATTTATGCAAAATTGGGGTCATTTTATACCCTGTGGGGGTATATGATACAAAAGAGCCTGGCTTTTACACCAAGCTCTTTCGCAGGAGGAAAAATGATCTGAAGTATTATAACCGCTTCAGCCCGGGATGAGGCTTGTACTCAAAATCTACTACGATTGTACTCATTATGGGTTGCTATCCCAGAAAACCATAATAATGGGTAGATTTTAACAAAACATTTATAAACATATTCAATCTCCTTCATAATATAATAGACGCCCCAGCAATTCTAATTCAGCATTATTCTTTTTAAAATATTCTTCCCGAAGTTTTTCCCAATAATCTTTTATTTCTTGTACTGTTTTAGGATTACTTGTGTTTAAACAATGATGAAAATTAGTAATTATTTCTGATAAAATATCCATTTTATATACTCCTAAGTATTATAATCATAAATATATTAATCTTTTCTTTAACGCTTCCCTAATCTCCTCATTCGGAGCATCGTCAAGCGACCAGCCCCGCCTAATCTTTTCGAGCCAGATATCGAGAATGGTTATTATCATTTTATTACCCATAACAAATAGCCACTACCTAAAAATATTGCGATTTCTAAAATGTGCATTGCTATCGTTAGTGACATATCTCTACTTCTCCAACCTTCGGATATTCCAAAATATATTGTTAATATATTAATCAATGTAATAGCCCCAAAAATAAATGCAACTAATAATCTTATTAGATATATATTAATTGTCATAAATAACCTCCTTTCCTTTCAAGCCAGATATCAATAATATATATTTCCATTTCGTAAGAATTATTCAATTAGATATTCCATTGCGTTTTTTAATAATTCTGGGTTATCATTGAAAAAACCTATCCCCAAATTACATTTATTACATAATAGACTTCTTGCTTTATCGGTTTTATGGTTATGGTCAACATAGGCATCCTTTATTTTTTCAAAGAATTCATCACATATAACACACCGCCCGTCTTGTGCATACCATAATCCTTCCCAATCTTTTTTGGTTAAACCGTATTTTAATATAAAATATTCTTCTCTACCTTTACAAATATATCGTTGCCGATGACGCTTACCTTCTTTTTCTTTATTGTTATAGTAATATTGTTTACAACGTTCTGCACTTTCCTCTTTGTGGTTAGAATAATATTGTCTCTGATTTTTTCTCTTATCTTCTATATTTTTGTAAGACATAAATCTTTTACTCCAAAATACAATATATGTATATTTCCATTAACTACCTGTCCTTCTTCTATTTTTCTTCAAGTCGTTTTATTAAATCGATAACCTTATCGATGCAATCATCATAAGGCTCTATATTTTGTTATATTGCGAATGCAATATATTCTATTACATTAATATTCCAGCACTTTCAATATAACAAATCCACTAATGCCAGCTAAACCTAAAATCTGGCATAAGTGACTAAGGCGACACTTACGGAAAAGGTCGCATTAGTAAATTATTCACCAACTTAATACATTCATCTCTTTTGCTGGTATATCCATTTCTAACTTATCTTTATCAGCTTTACTGCAAATATATTCCACATAAATAGCTAATTCTTTTAAGAATTTCCAATCATCTCTCGAATATGGGTTCTGAGGAATTTTATAATTAACTTCTTTTAGTTCCCATCTACCTCTATTTACAAATAAAATAACCTCTGCCTTTTGGTCTGTTTTATTCCCTTGTATACCATATTTTTTTTCGTGTAGTGTTGCACCAAAATATCTCATTTTGTTTGTCATAATTTAACCTCCTTTCTTTTTTCTGTTGCCTGCTTTTTGTGGTAGTTATGGTTACGTATCCCATAACCTATTATTCCTTTTGTTACAGGCTCACCCGTCAGGGTGCGCATTGTTAAGAGGCGTAACGAGTATATACAATGTAGTAGATACATAGCAGTCCCCACCAACTGCGTCACCGCTATAGTCGGTTTCCCTCAACATAGCACTGGCTATGAAGAACACCAATTTATGGAGCTGACAGTCTGAATCGAACAGACAACCCACTGCTTACAAGGCAGTTGCTCTGCCAACTTGAGCTATGCCAGCAATATGGTGGAGGCGTCGGGAATCGAACCCGAGTGTAGCTTTTCGCACCTGTTGGAATTGCCCTACTCCCATTTAGCGGTGTTATTCTGCTATCGAAACCTTACGCCCCCATATTATTTAATCCAATATTTATCATTTCCTATATAGAATTTCTTATTAAAGAATGTAATAAACTCTGGCATTATGCGGTTAATCGTTCCATCTTTGGCCAGTCTCATGTGTAATATACCGCCACCTATATGCGCCTGTATTTTCTGTTTCCTCATCCAGGTAGTCTGGTCCTGATAACAACCCATCTGTATAACGTGGACTTCCCGGGGGAAACAATAATCTATTTTATGATAGTGGCCCAAAAGCAATACTCTGGGTTTTTCCCCACCTTGCAGACTTTCAACTATCTTTTGCGGTGTATAAGATAGAGCATAAGCAGTACCGCCACCGCCATGCATTATTCTCATCCAGGACTCGCCCTCTATGCCTTCAAAGGGTATATCACATTCCAAATATCCGATATATTCTAAATCTTTTCTACCTGCTTGTTCGGCTTTCATTTGGGTATATTCACCGATATTAATACGTTCCCTCTGAGCATACCAACCTTCATGATCATCGCCAGCAATAAATTTTGTAACTATACCTTTTCTTCCGGGGTAGTTATTTATAAAGTATTCTACTTGTGGAGTTATCCCTCTTGTGTGGATTTCATATTTATTTTTTGGCCATTCTCCTTCGATGTAATTTCCACCGTGATAGACTAACCTGATCCCTTCATCTGCAAAAATGTCATAAATTAAATTCAATTCCTTCAATCTCTCGAATTTAGAACATAGATGTGTATCGGATACGAAACCTAATTTTATTTTGTCGCCCTTCCAATATTCGATATTCAATTTTTGAGTATTACCTGGCTTTATCTCTTTTGTAAGTTCAACTTTGTTATCGAAATAGTGTATATTATATTTTTTCTCCTCTAATTCGGTAATCATCTTTCTTACTTCTTTGGGGATTAATCCACTTTTGTCACTTAATTCTTCAATAGAAAAACTACCCTTTGTTAATAATTTTATTAATTTTTCTCCTATCGGTTTTATATCTTCCTTATTCCTATGCTTTTTAGCCCCCTCTGTCGGATAATAACCGCAATCCTCACAATGGTATCTTTGTTTATTATGTGAATTAAAGCCTCGTTTAGTTAACTTGCTTGACCCACATTTAGGACATTTATAATCTGTCAAATATCCTCCTCCTTTACTTCTTTTAATATCCTTCTGGCGGTGGGCAAATCCCACCCTCGCATTCTATCTTTGTATCTATCTTATGCTTGTTATGATTGACCCATATATTTTTTCCTGCTATAAATGATATAACCGCTATTAAGATATAGATTATTAAAACTTTTAGCATTTTCATGATTACCCTTCTATACAAATAATGGTTCGGGTATAGCCTTTAATCTATTTTCGGCTATCTTACAATATTTTTCTTCTTTCTCAATTAAAATATAATTCCTTCCTAAATTCTTACACGCTACCCCTGTCGTTCCTGACCCTGCACAATTATCTAAAACTAAATCGCCTTCGTTAGTATAGGTTTTAATAAGATATTCAAAAAGGGCAACAGGTTTTTGGTTAGGATGAAGAAGTAAATCTTTTGAAGAACTTTTACTAAATTCAATTATGTTTATAGGATATTTCTTATATAAAATTTCTCCATTAAATTCTATTCTTTTATCAATATTAAATCTAATTTTCCCCTTATTGGTAGATTTGCGTGGCTTATCTCTTTTTCTCATTTGTGGGTTATATTTAATCATATCCTTCCCAAAAATAAGTATATCTTCTGTCGCCATCATAGGTCTTTTTTTAGAAAGTAAATGACCAACCCCTCGCACTTTATTCCATACCCAATTATACTTAAACATCATAACATTACTCATTATTAAGGCACTCGTAAAAGGTTGGGTTGCTATTAAAACAATTACCCCATTATCTTTTATTATTCGTTTATATTGATGCCATAATGGTTCAAAGGGAATAATAACAAAATCCCATTTACAGGCAGAAGTTCCATAAGGTAAATCACATAAAATCATATTAATAGATTTATCGGGTATTAACGGCATTACTTCAAGACAATCACCGCATATTATCTGATTAATATACTCCACTATTCCCTCCTTAAAATGACCACCTCAACGCCCCGTAAAATTCCTTATCGGTATTGTAACCGAAGGCTAATTCGATATTATCCCTTATCATATAGCCAACGTCCCCGCCAACTACAAACCTAAAATCCTCAAAGTCTTGTATCAAAAGTGATACATTAAGGCTGTAATCTTTTATGCTCAATATCCCTTTAGAGATGATAACTCCATAAGAATCATCAAAGGAATAATACCCACCGGCTTTTAATTTCAGACTTGTTTTCTTAATCGCTATTTCCTCTTCGGCGAGAATTGGCACATTTGACACATCTTTATGCTCTATAATCTTACTTATGTTATCTGAGGCAGGTTGAAGGTTACCCGATTCATCTCGGTATAATAGATAAGTTTCATCATTTTTACCGCTTATTAGTATCGTGTCATCACTTGCAAGAAATGCCTTACGTTGTGTAGATAAATCTTCTCTTAACTTTGCTATTTCATCTTTATTCGCTTCTTTATTTTTCTCTAATTCTATAACCCTTTTCTTCAATTCTTCATAGGTTGCATCTTCTTTCGTTACTGTCTGCACTTTTGCAGTATCGTTGACTACTTTCGTTACTGTAACGGATAGGTCAGTTATCTTCTGCACAATCATATCGTCATTACGCCTTAAAAATTCTATTTCGTTAAATTTCTTTTCTTCCCATTGCTTATATAAGCCCCAACCCTTATATCCGCCAAATATAAGTCCAGCAACTATTAATACAATAAGAATAACTTTTGTTAATTTCATTTTTTTATCAATCCTTTAATCTTCTTATAAATACCAACACATACTTTCTTTATGCTTACCCACCAAAAACCCAGTACATCTTTAATGTGGAAAATAAAGAATACGATAGAGATTACCGCGATAATGTTAAAAATTAACTTCGCTATATTCATATTATTTTCTCCTTTCTTAAAAATTTTTCCAAGTCATTTTCATTACCTGAATAAATCGGATTATCACCATACTTTTTCACTAACCAAAACCTCGAAGGATTTGCAGGCATAACATCAATATGCATGTGGTTAGGATATACGCCAATCCTAATGTCCAGTTCGGATAAATCCGAAGTGGTTGCAATTTCAATCGGTTTTAACCCCTTAACTTGTATATCCGCGGCCTTCCCTAATACGTGTGGGGAATTGCTATCTCCGCCACTTCTACTATTTTCAGCCTTGCATCTTACGCCACTGGTAATATTGATAGGTTTATTGCCTAAAATATCCCTTATTTCTTCCAACCTGTATACCAAATTCAGGTCAATATGTATTTTTCTATGCTTGCATTCCGAGCATGGACACTTAAATTCCCACTTACTGAAATGTTCAGTCAGGTCTCCCATTTTCTTTTTTCTCCTTAATTACACCATTACGACCTTTATAATAAAATCCTATTGCTATGGTTACCGCTCCTGTAAAAGAATAATAAAAATCCCGAAAGCCCTCTGGTAAAGGTACTTGATTAATTAATAACCGCCACCCCGCCATGATACTTACCAGACACCACAAAGTAAACATTATTCCAGTCATTATCCTTCTTACAAAAAAATTATGCTGCGTAAGGTAATCGTTTATCATTGTGGTTTTGCCTTAAACATAGACCATAATATACCAGCTACGGAAACAATAAATGAAACACAGGCACTAATTCCAAAAGCAGTCCCTTTTATACCTGCTATACTTTGTGCATTTTTATTAATCTGTTTCCATTGATTGATATTATTTTTGGCAATTATGTCTATGTTTTTATCAATATGAATAATACTTGTCTCTATTGCCGCCAACCGTTCTTTGTTAGTTTTCTCCATAACATCATCTCCTTAATCAAGTCTTATTTCTTTTGTTGGTTCTGTATAAACGGGATGTCCCTTAGACGGTTCTGTATAAATGGGGTTAGTTTTTGCAGGTTTTGTATAGATAGGATTACTCTTCGCTGGCTTTGTATAAGAAACATTAACTTTTGGTGGTTCTGTATAAGAAGGTTTAACCTTCGTTGGTTCTGTATAAATGGGGTGTTTTATCCACCGGATAAAAGAATCTATTATTGAAATAATTTCAGAAACATTTAAACTTCCACCCATAACAACAGTATCCGTTATTGATAGGGTCTCAAAGAAAGTCTTTAAAACAGTCCAACTATCTACAATACTAATGGTTTCGGCAAGATTCAATGAACCAGACGTAGTGATGGTGTCAATTATAGACAGGGTTTCATAAAAAGTTTTGATACATTGAAAAGTGGCGGAGTCCACTATCCCTAAAGTTTCCGTTAAATTTAATGTTCCTGTTAGAAGTTTACTATCTGTTATTGATAAGGTCTCAAAAAAGGTAAGCAAACCACTCCAACTATCTACAATACTGAGAGTCTCAAAAAATTCTAATGAACCAGACGTAATTTTGGTATCTACAATAGATAAGGTCTCCGCTTTTGCGAGTGTCCCTGACGTTGTCATTGTATCTGCAATGGAAAGGGTTTCTGAAAATTCGAGTATTATTCCAGTAGTCTCCTCATCCCCATAAGTAAACAGCGTATCCCATAAACTGTTATATTCTGCTTTTATCCAAGCAGGAGTTCTTATTACAGTAGAGATTTGAATTTCATCTTCAACACCGTCATACGCATTAACTGCATCATAAATCCCAAGACGCATATTATTAGCAGCATCAGTCTTAACTGTGCCAGCGGGTGTCTGAGTTTCTGTAATAGCTACTGGTTCTCCATTGACGTAAAAGATTGGGTCATTAGCAGTCGCACTACTATTATAAGAAACAGTTAGCATTGACCAGGCATTGATAGGGATAACTGCATTAATTGTTTTCCACCATCCCGCAAGCGTACTAAAAGGAATATACAATTCTGCTTTACAATAACCAGCAGATTCTGCAATTGTAGCGATTAGAAATCCAGCTCCAGAAGCAGCAGTATATTTGCTTACTATCCTTCCATTATCCCCTTGCCCATCACTATGAGGATATATACAGACACTAAAAGTCCCACCTGCTCCAAAAATATTGCCTATACTTGCTGCACTTCCCAAATTAATATAATCATTACTGCCATCAAAATCCTGCCCTAATCCTACCTTGCCCGTTACCTGATTTGGTTCATTTATGCCCTTTTTCACTCCGTCATTATTATTACTTGTGCTATCTTTAATACTTGAAGAATCGAGTCCTTCTCCGTATAAACTTATTCTATAATCCGCAGAGAAGTTAAAAGTTGCGTCAACACACGCAGTCTGGTCGCCTATTAAAGAAGCAACTCCACTACCGCCAGTGTTATTATCCGCTGCAATCTGGTCGCCAGCATCTGTAAAATATATCCCGATAAAATCCCCTTCTACTACATCGAGATTAACGGAAAATATTTTAAGAGCACCAGACCCGACTGCACCAAGATTTCCACTTGCAGAACGAGCAGTATACTTGCCACCAGAAACATAGAAGGTAGCTACCTTTGCCGATGCCATAGATACTTTTGCCCAAATATAAACAGTTGTGAGCTTACCAGTAAGATTAGAAGGATTGGATAAATCAATATAGGTGGCGTCTCCACCAAAATTAAGGTCTCTGGCAATACAAGGACTCCCTACATCAATGGCAGTTTCACCTGTGCCTGCCATATGACAAACTGCTTTATGGTTGCCATCATAAACCGCATATCCAGCAGTAGTACCTATTACATTAATGTTATCATTATCAGCGTGGTCTTTGTCGTAATAGACATAAACTTTTGTATTGCTATCAATGACCCATCCAGCTGTACTTGTATGAATTATCCCAGTGCTATTAGCAGGAGTTCCCGCATCATAATTCCATGCTTCTACTTCTCCCTTTAACTCGGTTTCACCATTAACTTTAGTGATGGCGATTTTCCTGTAATTAGCTCCGACTTCCAAAAAGACTTTAGTACTCTGTCCATTTGTGTCTTTTAGATGTATAGTTGCAGGAAACCAAGTAACTGCTCCGCCAATATCGCCAGCATAATCATTAATAGCAATCTCTATTCGTTTTCCCCAGCCAGAAAGCCATGCCATAAGTTACTCCTTAACTTAAAGTGAATGTAGCAACAATAGTTAAACTATCAATCGTAGTTGCAGCAGTAAAAGCAGCGGTATTAAAAAGTTCACCGTTACTTGCAGCATTTAAAGTCCCATAACTAAGAGCAGCCACTACTGTAGTGAATACTCCTGTTAAGGTGAATATCTTTGTCCCGTGTGTGTGAGCATAAGTTGCCGCTACCCTTTCGGTTTCAGTGGCAGCTAAAGCCTCAGCGGTTGCGTCTCCTACTGCACCATTAGATATAGCCATCCATGCCACTTCATTAGGTTGTGCAGCCAGACCGATTTGGTTGCAGATTAAATCATATCCTGCGTTAGTAATCAGGTTAGGGACTTCATAATCAAAAGCAAGACTGCCATCCTTGTTATGACCGATAAATCTTACCTTACCACAGATTTTCAGACCTTCTTCTGCTTTCTTTATTCCTGACATTTTAAACGAATCACTAATCTTAGTTTTTTCTTCAAACATTATTGTTCTCCTTTCTATTTATGATAAAATCAATCATATTTATTTTATTTTTATTATTTATGTCTAAAAACCTCTAATCTTGGGAATAATATATATAGGAAAGTTTAAAAATTTTAAGGAGGTTTTTGATATGTTATTTTTAAGAAAAAGCAAGAAGGGTTTTACCTTAATTGAATTGATGGTCGTAGTAGCTATAATCGGAGTATTAGTCTTACTTGGTTTAAGGGCTTATTCTACTCAAAAAGAAAGAGCAATGAATGCTATAGTAAAAGCAAATGCAGCCACCGTTCAAACTATGTTAGTAGGATATTTTGGAGATCACGACATACTGATACCTGACGATATAAATTTAGCACTCGCTTCATCTGGAACTGAAACTATCCCATTAGAAAAAATGATAAATCCTTATGATAGTGAGACTTCTGTATATGTTGTTGAAAATGGTGGTATCTCTGATTTTGATCCAGACGATGATGACACCCATGAGGGTATGGTTGTTTGCTTATTATTCGAAAAAAATGATGTATGGGTAAACGCTCGAGGCAAAGATGGAGAATTATTAATGTTACCATCTGATACACGTTCATTGCCAGCTAATAAATATTAACTAAATGTTTGACATATTCTAAATTTGTGATATAATTTAATTGCTCAACCATAACATCGCCCCTGCGGTGAGGGTACGCAGGGGTCTCCTATTCTTTTTAAAGGAATGATTATTTATAAATGAATACCTATATGCGGAAGGTCGGTAAGACCTTATTATTCGGGTTGGTTATATTGGCTATTGCAGTGGTGATATATTTTATGAGTAGCGTGGTATGAATAATCAAACCAGTAAATTACAAGATGTTATTCTTTTTATTATGAAGATGTTTTATTATGCCGTTGCAGCAATTTTATTATATAGGTTATTCCAATTTAACTATTTAATATTTTTAACAGTAGTTTGTATAATAATTTATATGTCAAACCCTAATGATTTTAAAGATTAGGTAATTTCTGGGTCGGTGCGGACTTGTACTTAAAGAAATTCTTCTTAAAAATATCAGCTTTTATATCTATCTTTTTCTTGGTAATTGCCTTCTGTTTATGTTCATCTGATAATTTTTTATATCTGGGGTCTGTCTGTATAAGTTTAAACCACGAATTAAACTTCTTATTAAATTCATCATTTAATAACTTAAATCTTTGTTCTCCTACCTTTTCTTTAAATTGTTGTAATACTACACCGGGATTTTGTGACCAATCTACATTTTGAGAATAAGTACTTGTACTTATACCTAAACCTTCAGCTATCATTGAAAGTAACATATCGGCTGAATCGGGGTCATCTTTTAATTCTTTGTAATTTGTAAATATAATCGGAACGAATAAATCCTTTAATGTACTTATGGGTGTTGGTCTTTTACCTTCAAAATCTCTTGCTTTTAAAAGATTCTTTATTGCTGCTGGTAATGGAGCTAATTTATTCTCAAAGAAATTATAAACAACATCTAATCTTGTAGATTCTCCAAATTCTCCTGTTCCTAATTCCTTTACTAATCCTGTTGTACTACTTTTAGTGGAATTAGTTATCTGTCTGGCAGCCAATGTTATGATAGATGCCATACCACCTGATACATCAAAACGAGTATTATATATCTTAATTTTTCCAAAATCAGCACTACGGGGATCCCAGTCAACACTGCCTGGTCTTACTGCACCAGCAATAACAAGTATGGCAGCTGTCCCACTTACTATTTTTACTAAATTAACCGCCGCTTGTTTTTTGGCAAAGGCGCTGACTTTCGGGTCAAACATATGTGCGGTTAAAACATCAATATGACTTTTCAGTAATCTTGGTGAAAAGAATACATTATTAACTACCTTTGCAGCGGGTTCAAGTATACCCATTGCCCCCCTACCTGTTAAAGAATTAACTAACTTACCTATACTTTTAAGTTCTGTTATATCGTCTGTATCAACACCGCTTCTTTCGGCAATTTCAAGTTGTTTGCCAAATACATCAGCCCTTTGTCTATATAAAAAAGCAGTATAAGCGTCTTGACTTGCTTTATATATCCTACCAATAACGGGTATTTTTTCAGGAAGTGCGCTTGGAAATTCTTCTTCAATGGTTGCTATTGCTAAATCAGCTTTCTTCATTTTGTCGTAATAACTTCTCGAAAAAATATCAGCTTTCACTTCATTCATTATATTTTTCCCACCAATAGTTCTACCAATATCAGCAAATGATTTTATGGCGTTTCTTGTCCAATAACCGGGATTAGTCCAAAGGGTTTTCCAGCCCTGCCTAAAAATAGCACTATCATCCATAGAAGCCACTATTGACCTTGATACACCACCAGTCTCAACTATCAATTTCCCCGGTCTTGAGATAGTTTCTTTAAATGTCATTTTTTTAGCATCTTCTTTAAGTCCATTTACATAATTACCAAATGCCACCGCTGCCCTGCCATATTCCAATCTATCCCCGCCTTGATCTCTTGCTTCTTTTTTCTCTGCGGTCAGCTTGGCAAGTTCTGATATTCTATTTGCCTGTTCTATAGTGACCCTTGTTCTTAATTTATGTGCAACCAAATCCTCTAAAAATGCTTTTTCGGTCTCAGGGTTTAGTATCTCGGTCATCTTATTTACTTTAGATAAAATATCTCTCTGTGCTTCGGGTTTCATTCCCGATATTGTTTTAGCCCACGTGATCATACCCTGCTGTTGATTCTTTAATAATAACTTACTCTCAAATAATGAATTGGTATATTTAGCGTGTATCTCTCCCATAAATGTTTGGAAAAAAACACGCCTCTCCTGAGATGACATTTCCGAAAGGGTACTGGGGCTAATGCTCCCATCTTTTAATCTTTCTATAAATTTATTTGCTAAAGGTTTAGGTAAACAGTACATATTTTATCCTTCCTTAACTACATCGTATTGATAAAATGAATTGCTCCCATGATTGACTGGAATTTGCTTTTTTAATCTCATTTTTAATATTATCAGTTATATTAATTTTTGCCTGATTTAAGATTTTACCTGGTCGCCTTTTTTTAGCAGATTCTTCTAATAACTTATTAATATCCTGTATAGCTTTAACGGGTGATTCGGGATCTCTTTCCGCTGCTAACCTTAATTCCTGTGCTGCTGCTGATGTCCCTGAAACAAGTGGAGAACTTGCCAACTCAGAAGCCATTTCGCCATCTGCTGTTTTCTTTATACGTTCTTCCATTGCAGTTATTAAAGCTGTACCCTTTAATCCTTCGGGTAATGGCTTATCACCTCTTATTATCCTTCTCGCTTCGTCAATATTGGTATTTATTAAATCAGATGCCTTTTGTGCCTGTTCTTTAATAATTATTGGAGTATATTCAGCTAAATGACCAAAGTTTTTAGTTAAACCCTGCTCGATAAATTTTGCCTGTATGCTTTCGGCTATTTTACTTACTTTGCCTTTACCTATGACTGGTGGTGCAGGTGCTTCAACTACCGTAGGTTTCTCGGTAACTGCTTCTGGGGTAACAATTTCTTTTTGTTCTGATTGTGCTTCTACAATATTGTCACGTTGTATTTTGTCTATTTTTTGATTTAATGTTATATTTCTTATATCCGAAGCTCCACCGATAAGAGCAGTTGGTGCAGTTGCTATTAAAGTTTGTACAATAGTTTCAGGAATATTTTTTAATATATCTATATTTTCATTAACAGTTTGTAAAGTAGCGTCCTGTATTCCTCCTTGAACTACTTCCTCAAAGGTTTCACTTAATTCTATTTTTGCAACAGTAATTGCTCCTTTTTTAAGTGTATCCAAAAATCCTTTTTTAACTACCCCTTTAATAACTGCGGTACTAATATTTTTATTTAATAATTTTTTAAATGTCGGAGATACTGCTGCCAAAAAGGGAAGGTCACCAAGTGATTCTACGCTTGCGATAATACCACCAATTGGAACAGATAACTCCGCAGCCTGTTCAGGGGTTGCTCCATTGGCTATTAATTCTTCGTTTAAATTTTGTGCTATTGAAGGGTAAGTTACTGCAGTCCCTGCCACTATAGCTAAAAGTGGATTACCGGTTGCTATTCCTACGGCCAAAGTTGTTGCCTTAACTGCGTAAGAAAAAGAAACAGAATTAGCTGCGTGATATAACCAAAAAGCAGGGTCTAGTAATACTTTAGGATTTTTCTTTATTGTTGTAATTGCCCCTTCTTTCCATTCTTCACGAGGCATTAATTCAGGATGTCCCTCTAACCACTTTTTATAATTTTCATCTGCTTTTTTATATTTGGTCTCATAAATATCTCTTTTTTCTTTATTTTTTACATTAAGTTTTTCAATTGTTTCATCAGTAATAGAACCAACAGGTAAACCGTATTTTTGTTCTAATGCTCTTGTTTCTTTTGGGTTAGTATCTTGAAAAATTAAATTAGGTAAAGCTGAACTAAAATATTGTTTAGTATCTTGCACAAATTTACTCGTTGATAATCGAACAGCATCCCATACATCTTTTATTTTACTTTCTGGAACTGGCTTCATCTCTGGGATAGATTGCAGACCGGAAGGTAACCCTAATCCAGCACCAACTATAGGAGCAGTAATTGGAGTTTGAACTGCTTCTGTCCCGATATTAGTTTTAATCGTACTTAATTTTTCTTCTAATGATAGTCCAGTCGTTTCTGTTGGAGTTGTTTCTTGTAAATTCATCTTTATCTGCTTCAATTTATCTTCCAAAGAAAGTTCTTCCCCACCCATATTAAGTTTTATTTGTTTAAGTTTTTCTGTTAAACTTAATACCATTAAATCAAACCTCTTCTTTTAAGTTCTTCAATTGCTGATGTATCGCCAAATAATGCTAAATCTGCTAATTCATCATCACTCATAGCGGTGTAATCTTTTTGTTGTGGAGTACCTTTATATGCAGGAGTTCCTCCTGGTTTAGTGATTTTATTCCAAATATTTCCAAGAAAAGAAGGTTTAGATGTAGTTGGTTCAGGTTCGGGGATAGGTGTTTCAATAGGTGCGTTTACATCAATCCCTATCTGCTGTAAATAATCCTCTACTTGCGTTCTGACATTTGCACTAAGAGAAGGTTTTATTAAGTTATAATTATTTCTAATCTCTGTTTTTTGTTCATCGCCTAACTGGCTACCACTATTAATATAATTTTTCATTATTCCGTTAGTACCAAATAAGACATCGTTGGGGTCTTGTACTTTAGGTTTAGCGGTAGTTACTTTTTCAGGTGTTTTTAATGATTCTTGTGTAATACCTGACATATCTATATTGGGGAATTGATTCTGAAATCCCGCCTTTATCTTGTTAAAAGTGGTAGGGTCAGTGTTCACAAATTTAGATAAATAATCAACTGCACCTTTATAATCGGAAATTCCCGGTGCTTTCGGAGCAGTAGTCGGCTGAAATTCTTTTGATATTATCCCTGTTTCTTGACCATAGGATATGCGGGATTCTTCGGGGATAGATTTCATTACCTCTAAACTTTGTTTTCGTTTTTCTTCTGCATCTGCCCCGCTTTTAAAGGCAGCAATCTTTTCTTTGGTCAAACTACTTAAATCAATCCCTAAAGTATCCCCTATATATTGCCAATCTAATAAATCTAATGTATTTTCTTTGGCTGCAGTTTGAATTGACTTAACAACATCTAATACACTATCATTATATTTACGTAAAGTTAGAGTACTTTCTTCCATTTTTGATTGGTCATAAGAATCCTTACTATTAGTAATGGTATTAAATAGCTGGGCATAAGTATTGCCTATACTTTGTGCTGTTACACCCATCATGAGTTTATCAACATAGGTAGGTTCATAACCAGAATCTTTCCAGTCCTGAAGTGTAGCTTGTAGTTCTTCTGTGGCTTTCTTGGCTTTCTGTTTTTCTTTTATAGCAGAAACAACACTAAAACCAGTGCTGAACCCTTCTGTAAAATCAGACATTTATATCACTTCCTTTAATAATTATAAGTTTAAAATAAAGCAAAGATGCCACCAATGACCATTCCTAAAATACTCCACCAATTCTTTTTCTTTGCGGCATCCGCAGCAGCATCTATCGTCATTTGAGTTAACTGTATATTCGTTGAAGCTGTAAATTGTGCCATCTTCATATCCCATTTATGAGCCTGTGCTAAATCCTGCTTATTATAAGCGTCCTGAATCGCTAACTTATACATATCTACCTGTGCCTGCCATTGATACAAGGTCGGTTGATACTGTCTCCAGCTTTCCTCACTTAAATAAGACAAGAACTGCACGCCCAGACCTAAAGCATTCTGATAAGAAGCTATCTTCATTAAACTATCTTGTATCGCTACATCCCTCATCACGTTAGCCATTGCAATCGTGCTTTTGGAGGCTAACTTCATACCTTCGCTAAAAGCCATACCCGAATCAGATAAACCTTGCGCCGCCATCTTATCCTCTAAATTCCTTTGTGCCTGTGCAGTACTGGCATTGATAATTTCGGCTTCCCTCAGGAATAACTGTTCTTTGGTTTCCTCACCCATTCCGATACCGCCCTCTGCAATAATACCCGATATTGCTCCGCCTACCTGTGTTGATAACGCCTCTAATTCGGCAGTAGGTTTATAGGGTGGCAAGGCTGGTGCTTGAGGAACTTCCAGATTGGCTATCGTCGGTATGGTTGAGGGAGTAGTCGGTGTAGTGGTTATGCCTTCTCTATTTACAGTAGGCCCGGCAATCCCTTCATATTCCAAAGGTTCAGGGTGAAATTTGTGCCACTCTTCCAATGTTCCGGTAAATCCATATTGAGGATTGGTTAATATTCCTGTATTCGGATCGTAAGTTACTCCTGATGGACTTGCCTCTAATTGAGAAGTAGTGGGTGTAGTAGGTGTGGGCGTAGTTGCTCCGCCACTTAATCCTGCTAATTCAGCAGGAGTATATGCTAAACCAGTAGCAGGGTTTTTATAATTTGAAGTAATAAAAGTAGTTCCACTATACCAGCCAGCTTTAGGATTTACAGCACTCGGACAACTACTTGCTGTCGCATACCAATTATATGTTGCCATAAAATCACATCCTTAAAAATGAAATCCCCTTTATTAACTGAAATACTATTTAACTGTAGTATTTTATTGTGTTTTTTAGAATTACAACTCTTACAAGAAGGAACTATATTATCCTTTGTATTATTTCCACCTTTTGAGATCGGTATAATGTGGTCTTTGGTCGGCATATTCTCAATTTCAAATTCGGCATTACAATAAAAACATCTATAATTATATTTTTCCAAAATATCTAACCATTCTTGATAAGTTAAATTATTGGTAATTTCCTTCATTTTTGTTTGCCTTTTAAATTGACTTCTTCGATTATTTGCCTTACCATTTTCTGTTTTAGCATATTCTTTCTGCCATTTGTTATGATATTCTTTCCATTTATCTGATTTACGAAATTTTAGATGTCTTAACTTACCCTTTTCACTAATGTTTGCTCTTTTTTGATTTTCTTTCCCTTTTTCTGATTTATTATATTTTTTCTTAGCTAATTTCCCATTCTCTGTTTTTTCATATTCTTTTTGATATTTTGATATTTTTTCTATATTATTAATACGATATTTTTTGTTATATTCCTTCATGTATTCTTTTCTGTTAAACATCATTTCCCCCTTATGATTTAAGTTCTTCTTTTACGGAAATACAGACATGAAAATTCCCTTTAGTATTAACTTCAGGCAAATCTATCTTCAATACCTTGACCCCTTTGGTCTTATTAGTAATGTCGGTAATGTTAATATTTTGTTGTTTTCCCGAATACGGTCCTTTGTATCCTCTCCATGCTATCGCCTCATCATCAGATACATAAAGACGGTAAGTGCCAGTAAATGGTTCAGTATATATATCATAAGTAGGTTGATGTAAGACCGTTGTAGTAAATTCTACCCAACCCCCGTATGTTTCACCTGCAGAAGTTGTAAAAAATGACCTGTAATGATAAGTCGTTTCTGGTGTAAGACCATCTATTTTCATGGTAAAAACATCTACGTTTAAACTTATTCCTGTCTCTCTTATACACCATAAGGCTTCTTCTTCATAACCGTATTCAAATCCCCGTTCAGTTACATCTAATCCGCCTTTACCGGTTATATCGCCATTTGCCAAACAATAGTTATCCCATATACTTGTAGCAGGTAGAGTAGTAACTGCGGCATCAACGACAGCAAAAGAATACTGATATACTGTATTATGTTGGCTTCCTATGACATATAACTTAGTTGAATTGGCTCTTAAAAATAAATCCATAACCAGATTGTCTTCTGTTATAACACTTTTAAATTTATTATCATAAACTGCGGTGGTTATGTCCCAGGGGGTAGAAAGAGTATATTGGTATATTAAATTACTACCCAATACAAATAATTTAGTGCCATCTGGATTGAAGAAAAAACTCCAAAGAACGGATCCTGTCTGTTCTCTAAAATCATAATAGTTACCACTATAACTTGCAGTACTTATATCCCAGGGGGTAGAGAGGGTATGTTGAAAGATTCTTCTTGTATCACCTCCCCCTACATACATTTTAATACCATCTGATGTAAAGAAAAGACCACGAGGATGATTTTCCATGTAGCCAGGATAGGTATCATAGGCTTTATCATCATAACTTGCAGTACTGATGTCCCAGGGGGTAGAGAGAGTATATTGCCAAGCGTAATCATAACCATCATCCGTTTTAAATAATTTAGTTCCGCTTGAATCAATGAATATACCAAAAAGACCTGTTCCCTGTTCAGAAGTATCATAGGATTTACCACTATAACTTGCAGTACTTATATCCCAGGGGGTAGAGAGGGTATATTGGAAGATTTCACCATACCCTGCATACATTTTAGTACCATCTGGACTAAAGAAAACTCTTGAGTAAGTTAGTGTTTCACTACTTACATCATAACTTTTATTATCATAAGTTAAAGTACTAATGTCCCATGCCATTAAAGATTTTTCACTCCTTTTACAATGTTACTGGACTTCTATAAGGTAAAGGATAAACATCTACATAAATATTATTTATTTTGGTCATTTCTTCGTCTATACGAAAATAGACATAGGCAGGATGAGTATGGTCGGCATATACTTCTGCATTATAAGCAACTACTTCCTTGCCACCCCCGGAATCAATTAATAGGCCTCTTTCTTCAAATTCGTCCATTAATTGAATAACTTTAGCGTAAAGGTCATCATAAAATTTTTGTAACTTTTTTATTGCTTCGGCATTATTATCTAATTGTGCTAACTTGACTTCTTCGTTAGGCATTATTCTTTACCCCACAAAGGTTCTTCTTCACGATAAACCACATGTATCCCCTGTTCCTCCCAGTAAAATTTATCACTCATGCGAGGTCGCAATTTTATTCCCCTACCCCTTTGACCTCCACCACTTAGTTTTACTTCATACCAATAAGTTTTATTAGCCGTTAGAGTAACATCTTTATACGTTTCAACAGAACCAATATCATCATCTAAAGTATAATAAAATCTTAAAGAAGTACCATCGGTAGATTTAATCTTGATATAAAAAGTATAGAATTGCTTAAAAGTGTCGGGATTTCCAAAATAAAGATAAGGTAAGGTATCATACGCCTCAATAGCTTCGCCGTCATCATCTAATCCCGAAAGGATATCATAAACCCTTCCTATAGTAGTTGACCCTGCTTTAAGAGAATCTTCTCCACTCTGTCCCCATACCGAATACACATTAAAGGCAAAATCAAATATTCCATAAGTGCTATCTTTAAAATCATAGTAAACTGTTTCCGAAGGTACAGTACTTTCCCCTTTGGGATAAGAGAGTATACACTTGCCGTCATAGAAACAGGCACAGGATTTATCTATATGAGCCTGATTTATATTAGCCTTTAGATATTTATTTAAGACTACATTTAATTCTTTGACCTGATCTATATTTACGATATACAAACCGTCTTTATGTAAAAGTACGATATAATTATCACAGTCAACTAATGAACGAGTGGCATAGACACCTTTAGAAGAATAGGAGTCTTTAAACTGGAAATAATCAGAACTTTCTATTTGAGCCGATGTTCCCAGTAATCTTTCTACACTATTTTTAGTAGAAACTTGTAGAGTATGGCATTGGTTAATAATCCCTGTAATATTACGCATATTCCCTACTGCTATCCAGAAATCGGCAGGGAAATACTCATAATATCGTTTGGAGAAATAAAGTTTATTGCCCACCGCTAAATATATCCTCCCCCCTCGTTTTGCAAGTAAGGAAGGAGCATTGGGCGGGGCATTGTGGTTTTCTTCATGATAATTTTCCAGTGAATTTTGAGTTACCAATGTAGCATCGGATTGAGTACTGGAAAAGGTTGTCGTTGAATTATCGGCAACCTGTCCGTCATAATAATAGGAAGCACCACCAGCCAAAGTCCGATAGATGTTTCTTTTGGCAATACTGTAATCACTCCCCGAATAAACTGGAATAGTAAGAGTTACTTTTTGTCCTGCGGTTACAGTAACAGCGGAAGAAGCAACGGAAGGATTACTTTCATTGCCGTCAGCGTCTACATAGGTAACCTTAAACATATAATCCCCAGCGGATAACGAACCACTTGACGCAGCAACTCCGCTCGGAGCAGTAGGAGCGGTTATCCCTACAAGATAAACATTAGTTCCGTCAGTCTTTAATAAATTTTCTTTACCATTAGCGATAAGACATCTATCTACAAAGTCAATAAAAAAGGTTTCTGCACCAGTAGTTAAACTTTCTTTTATTGGTGTTCCAAGATGGTCAGTAGCATCAGTTAAATCATAAAGTTTGGTTCCGCTTACTGCTAAAGTATATTTACTTGATTCGGTTTGTTTATAGAAACGATGCAATCCTGTTATTTTAAGTTTTTCAGTTAGTTCAGCGGTATTATATTTAACATATCCAGCCCTTTTTACTAAATTACCCCATTCATCAAATGACATATTTTTGATAGCATCTGCTTCACGGGGTAAATCTTTTAGTTTTACTTGACAAAACGGGTCGAGGTTGTTTCCAATGCGGAAGATTTTCTTTTTTGAGGCCATTTAATCACCTTACCAATCGGGAAATCTTTTCCTACGATAGAACCGTGCAGGGTGATCTTCCATGATAATATTATAGGAATTGTCCATATCAATGTTTAAAAGTTCTTTCATTCTTTGTAAGCCAATCTGATATTTCTGCCAAAACTTATCACTTCTATCACTTTCCCCTTTTTTCTCCCAGCACATCGAAACTACATAATCCCTGATTAGCTTTCTAAAGTTGATTAAGCGATAGTCCCCGTTAAAAGGCACAATCGTCCCACCCGAAGTCATAGCAATGGCTCTTTCAATCTGATAGAATTTAACTGTATCACCTGCGGATATTTTGCGGTCAAAACCGAGCATATCACCCCTGACATAATAACGGGCAGGAGTACCAGTCTCGTCTCTCCATTTATTATCAGCAAGGGCAAGTCTTGCTTGCGTAGTTGGTTTTAAGGCAACATCATTGTAATAGACCACGCCCTCGTCTATGGCAATAAAATCATCATCCATTCTTAATTCTCGTTCATCAAAGATATCGTCGGCTAAAATAGTATAGGTTTTCCATGTCCGCAGGCAAAAGGTTTCGTGTCCTATTTCTTCCTGTGCCTCATTACTCCAGTTAGTTATTTCTGTATCTAACCAGAATCCCTCAGTCAATTCATTAAGCAATGACCTTACATCAGTATTAATCTTTGCTAACGTAGATAATAAAGTGTCTGCCATCTATTTCACATCCTTATAATATATCGTAATATACAATACATTTTCCATCTGTTGTATCTACTGAGAAAGAGGCATAAAGACCAGTTGCACAATCTAAATTATCCTCTTTGGAAAATTTAATAACAAAATTAGTTGCCGAAACCGTTGTTACCATTGATGCTACTCCATAAGCCATTACTGTTCCCGTAGCTGAAAGAGCATCATATATCGTTATTGTGGGTGTTTTGCCAGTGGTTGCACTGAAAGATACACCCCTTAAACGACAATGTCCAGTAAAAACTATGGCACTCGCTACCAATAATCCGCTTGATTTCATAATTTATTTCACCTTCTTTATATTTTTAATGACTTTATCGAATTGCTCGATAAGGAATTTAGTATTAAATGATACCAAATCTATCTTCGTCTCTAAATCAGCAATCCGTTTCGCCATCGGTTTAATGACATAAGTCTCCATATACTCTTGAGATATGATCATACTCATAATTGATTATTCCCCCTTTCGTTTATTTTTTCTTTTTATTCTTTTTTACTTTTTCAGGCAATTTCTTTATGTTCGGAGTGTGCTTCACCCATTTATCGAAGGTTGCTTTACTAATCTCACCACGATTTAACATCGCCCCGAATTTTCTTAATTGTGCCTCGCTTCTTAAAGGCATGGTTAGCCCTCCTTCTTTAAATTCTCAAATATCTCATATATATTATTTTTTTGTAGTACCTGATGTAAACCCATAGATAAACACTCTACCTGTTTTTCGGTAAGCGAATCGTTATTGTATATAAAATCAATTCCATGCAGGATTTCATGTATTATAGATTCTTCTAATTTATGTTGGCAAAATGGGCTACCATTCTCATCTTTCCTCGCTATTCTCATTTCTTCGTAAGTCCTATCTATCTGGGCACATAAATCATAGCGTTCTGTAAATATGTAAGGGTAAATTACCTTAAAATTAAATCCCCCTATTTCAATTGGCTTCATCTAACTCCTCCGTTCCTACACTGTCACGGTAGAAGGGTGATTTCCCATCTATAATATAAAATCGGTCACTGGTATTAATGGGATATTCTATCGTGATTAGTCCATCCTTGTCAGGCTTTATTTCGTGTTCTTTTAATACCTTCACAATCTTCTTAATATCTGCACAAGTAGCTTTTTTCTTATTCATACTCCCCTCCTTGATTTTTTATTCTTCTATTAACTTGCCTAATTGGACTAAAACAATCGGCTTTAAATTGATATCGCCTAACTGCTCTAACTTAATCGGCTTGAAGTCAATCTCTATTTTTTCTTCGTTTAACTCGGCAAATTCTTTTCCAAACTTTTCCATATTCTCATCAGTCAGGTCATATTGTGGCGGGTCAAGTTGCTTTCCGTCTTTATCTTTCTTCATTAACGGCTTACCGTCCTTGTCTTTCTTGGCTAATTTCTCAACCAGTTTTATTCTTGCTTTTTCCATTGCGTCCATTTCAGAACGAATTTTGTCTAAAAACCGAGCCAGCCAGTAAGCAGGTTTAACAGGTATTTCCTTTGCTAAAATCACGTCAAGACCTGCTGTCATTGCCCTTACTTCGTTAAGAGTAATTTTCATGTTATTCCTCCTTTCTTATAGATTGCCGGGTTTATCTATACCACCCGGCGAAGATTTTTAATTATTTATGCTTGATTATAAGTGTGAATCCAAGTTGCAGTACTGCCAACATAAACTTTAATACTATAAGCTCCTGTTCCTTCGCCAGCATATGCTTCATAACAACCATTGGCAGAAGCTGGTAAATGTAGGAAAGCACTCCAATTTTGGTTGGTAGGTCTGACATTTAATGGAACTATCAATCCATCTGTACTTGCATCATATGTACCAGCTATCCAGTTACCACCAAATGATATACAAGATAAAGTTGTCTCTTCTGAAAGAGAAGAAGTTGCATTAAGGTCAACCGAAGTATGTAACGAACTAACTCCAACATTATCAAATCCTGCAAGTGCTCCTGTCATACAGAATGATGTCATCGCAGTACTCCAACCACAACTTGCTGCTCCATTAAAAGCTGCACGTACATCGTTGTAGAAAAATGCTGTATATGGCATTCCTGTTTGACCTTGTGCTGTTGAGGCCGCAGTATATACTGTTCCTACAGTAAATCCTTCTCCCCAACTGGTTATAGCAACTCCAGCATCATCAAAGTAAATGCCGACTGGAGCTCCTGTTGCACTATAAGCAGTTCCTATTGGATGACCACTTCCAGATGAAGTTGATGGTGCACCTATAAGAAGTGCATGGGTCATTCCAGATGGTTCCATATAAATACCAACATCACAATCATCTATATAAGCTCCATATTCCCAGTTGAGTTTACCAGAAGACTTCTTTATCCTTAAAGCTGCAAATGTAACAGCAGCTACACTAAGACTGGCATGAACGCTTGAGTCAATAGTAATACCAGTTAACCAACCGTCACCAGCTAATGAACCAAGTTCATCAAAGTCCAAGTAGAAATGTCCTGCACATCTTTGAGTTGTTGCAGTTCCAGTGAAGTCCGCAGTAGCAGTAGAAGCCTCTATACCTGCGTTAATACCACAGTGTACTCCATCGGCTAAAGCATGTTTAACTCTTAATCGAGCATCTATGGCACATATTGATATCTGATTGGCCTGAGCAACGGTAATATGATATCTTGAACGTATTCCGCAAGATAAACCAGTATCGCCAGCAACTAATGTAGTTAAAGGTTCGGTATGTACTTCCATTGCAAATGGGTCATCACTTGTTACTGCTATCCCGACATCCATTGTACCCATATCAAAGAAACTACCTACATTTAATGTCGAAAGGAAGGTAGCCCCAGCTACACCAAGCCCGCCAGTTATTATGACAGCACCAGTAGTTGTGCTTGTCGAAGCTGTAGCATTACTACATACTATTGGATAGGCAGTAGTATATGAACCTTGAGCACTTGATAATGGTAAATACCAAGCAGTAGAACCTATGACACATTTTAGAGTATTATTGTAGAGTAATTTAGTTGAGCCAGCAGTAAGACCTTGAAGATTAAAAAGATATCCATAGCTATCAAATTGACTTGCTGTTGCCCCACTTGTCTGTGCATAAATCAACGATATAGAGTTAGTGCCAGTTCCCTGTCCAGCAGTCCAACTTCCAGGGCATACTAATTCAAGTTCTAATACTCCGAAAGTTCCTAATGTAGCACCTGCTGACATTTTCATTTCAGCACAAATCGCAGAAGCCAATCCCGAAGTTCCACTACCACCAGTGAAGTCGATATATCCTTTTATGGCATTACCATAAGTACCTAATTTTCCGCTAACTAATAGTTTTCCTTCTATTGCCCTACCCAATCCACCACTACCACTCATAGTTGCATTTACATATAATGGTTTTATAACTGTTGACCCACCAGTTGCATCAGAACTAACACTTGTAATTGTTAAATCCGATACAGCTGCAGCTACGCAATTATAAGTAATGGTTACAGGGTCTGTAAAATCCGAAGATGCCGTAACCGATACATTGACCGTTGGTGCTTCTAAAGTGATTGAGGTATCTGACGCTATAACCAGCGCCCCATCGGCACTTGCACCGATATACATACCACTATCATAAAAGTATGCCTTTCCAGTTTCGTTAAACATTACATTCTTAATCTTCATTCCACCGAAGGCATCACCTGCATCATAGGCTAAAGCTGCGTATAATTCCCCTTTACCAAAGCCCTCTCCTATATGTTTCTTAATTGTCTCAGACATTAAAATCACATCCTTTTTTTATTTTACGCAGGCGGGAGTTATCGTCCCACCTGCTTCCTATTGAGTTAATCTGTTATTTTATAGAGCAGTCGGCACAGCGAATATATTTACTCCCCACGCACCATTTAGTACGAGAGGGCAAAACATATTCTTCCAAGACATAGTTCCCCACATTTTCAACGGGTTAGTGGTGGAATATTCAGGTGGACAAACTTCAAATTCTTGGTCTTTGCCTGCTAACTTGATATTACCGAAAGCATCACTACCAAATATAGAAACCATCTGAGGAGCAGCACTTGCAACATAAGTTCCTATCACTCCAGCAGTATGCTTGTAAGGGTGAGTATCTTTATGGAAACGAACATTACAAAATTCGCCAACCAAATTCCTGTAAAGGTCTTTAGGGGCAGCATGATGCTTTAAGTTAATATATTCAGTATCGTTCATAAAGTCATACTTCATCGCACCAGCAGGAATAACTCCGTGATAGTAACCATCAGGGAATAAAGGTGTTTCCTGAGATTCCAACCAAGCAACCGCCTTCTTAATTAATGCAGCAGTAATCTTATCACCAGTAGTCAACCCTTCGGTATCGCAAATTCTTGCAAGTTCACCATCAAGGGGAGTATATGGTAATGTAGCTACAGTTATTTCATCAGCATCTACTCCAACATAAGTTCTGGAAATTCCTTCATTTCTACCACTGATAAATACAATAACACCAGAAGAATTTGTTGTATCAGCTGCAATACCAGAGGGCATCCCAGTTACTTTAACATTGGTAACACTACTTCCAGACGTAACACAAACTACTTGACCTTGATAAGTAGTACTACCATCTGCTCGTATACCCATAAATCCCTGTGCAATACAATTCTGTATTTTAAGGTCTAACTGTTTACCCGATTGAACACCGAGTAATCTTGCTAAACCGCCTAATTTTGGGTCAAAGGCAGTAAGCCATAACCTTGAAGATGGTTTGACATAGTTACCGTATTCATCAAGAACGGCATTAACGGTCTGAGGAAAGTATTGTTCTGGATTGGGGGTAGTTCCTTCTGTGAGTAGATTATAAGTTGCACTGGTTGTTAATGGTGCATACCGAGTAAACTCAACATTATCACCTTTACTTAAAGGTATATCCATATTTGCTTGTTTTTGGGCAAATTGCTGGAATACCAGTTCCGGTTCTCTATTTAACAAATATGTTGCTTTATAGAGAGTTTTTATATCTTTAGCGGCAGTTCCAGAACCAATTCCAGTAGACCTTCCCGTTTGGATATAAGTTGTATCATCTACATAATTTGCGATAGTCATTATAATTCACATCCTAAGTTTTTATATTCCCCTTAGAATGCCAGTTTATCTTTTAGAAATCATAATTGATTTTGTATTTCTTTTTTATCCCTTCAATAACTTTTTTAGGATTATCTTCTGTTTCAAGTTGTTCCGCAAAATCAACCGGCTTACTCGCTCTCTTTAAAGTTGTAATATCGGAAGACATAATCTGAGCGCTGCTCAAATCTTCTTCTTCTTCCTTCAACTCTTTCCTTGCTTCCTCAACAGCTTTCTTTTTAATATCTTCTACCTTGTCAGGCAATCTTTCGGCTACAATTTCACCATAGACCACTTCTCTTGCTTTTAATTTATGAATGTCAAACAGTTCGGGATTCTTCTTCAAGTGTGCTTCTACTTCGGCTTCTATTTCGGAGTAAGGGATAACTCTATCTTTAGTCTTTTCTTTTAAGGCATCTATAACTTTTGTCTTTTCGTAACCGTAGTTTTGTCCGTATAGCGGATCAATGGCGGCTTTTAATACTGCATCGTTATAGGCTTTAACCTGTTTGTTATACTTGATAGGGTCATCGTAATACAGTTCGTCAGGGGGATAGAGTGGCAGGTTAGATTTAATGGTCTGCTGGTCTTTAACTACCGCAGACTTTTCGTATTCATCTATCTTGGCATTAATTACTTCTAATTCCTTAACCTTCTGTTCCAGTTCCTTCTGCTTTTGGCTCATTGTGGTATATCCTTTTTCCATGTCAAGATATATCTTGAGCCTTTCTTCTTCTGACTTACCTGTAAATTTACTCGGTGTAACATCTGTGGGTGTTTCTTCTTTCGTCTCTACTATTTCTTCTTTCTTCCGTTTGATCTCCTGTTTAGCTTTGACCTGCTTTTCCTTTAGTTCCTTCAGGTCAGGTGCAATCTCTGTGTCCTTGCTTCCTTTAAGTTTCTCAATTTCAGCTTCGATATTACCTTCTTCTGCTTCTAAAACCTGTTGAGCTTCTTCTAACGAAATCGGGGCGTTTTTATCTACCGGTTCCTGAGTGACAGCCGTATTGTCCGCTTGTTCTTGCGAGGCGGTTTTAGGGTTGTTGTCATCTTTTGCCATGAATATAAACTCCTTCTCTTAATATTCCCCTATGTCCTCTCTATGCTTTTTCTTCTATATATTCTATTTTCTCACCACAATCAGGACAATATTTAAGATAATATGAAGCTGTGTTACCTTCTTCACAATCATGGTTCATAATATATAAACCTGGTTTTTCTTCACAACTACAATATTCTATTTCTCTTGCATATTCTCCTGAAAATTCTCTCTCCATTTCCTTACAACAATATTCTTCAATACTAATCAAAGGATAATAAGTATATCCATCACCATGTTCTACACTATATATAACTTTCATATTCCCCCCCTTATTTTTTCTTTTTCTTTTCCTTCCTCTTAATCAGCTCTTCCTCGTCTTCCAAGCCAATCTTGACTTGCATTTCTATCTCGTTTAGCATCGTTTCTATAAAGTCAACCATTAGCCTTTTAGCCTGTATCAATGCCATATCAGTATTTTTGATATCGCATAGATATTCTCTGCACTCTTTCAGCCTGACATCAAAATACTTCTCTCGGAGTAACTTCCAGCCGTTAGTATTGCAAAGTTCGATTAAGTTATGGGCTTCTTGTGCTGATAAACCGAGTTCGGTTTCTTCATCGGTTAATTCTTTTTCAGTCATTTATTCCCCTTTCACCCCTTGTGCTTGTCCTCCCATTCCTCGTGCCAAGTAGTTTCCCCCAGATGGGACAGCAGGGGTATTCCGTCCCATCTCACCAGACCGAGAGGCAGTCTGTGGGGGAGGTTGTGAGGCGTTAGTTTGAGGAGTAACTGATTTCTTTTCTTCTTCGGGTATCAATTCATCTAAATCTTTTATCTTTAACAGTTCACCGATACGCCTAATAACTACTTCTAATTTCATAAATGTTTTCATAGCCTGCGAACCATCAGGATTGTTTATCGGTATATCATTGCCTAATAAATCTTTCCCCGTAGCAGGTACAGTATATTTTGCCCCAAAAGTAGCAAAGTCAATTAAGTTCTTTATCTCTACTTTCTTCTCCATGAACCCTGATATGCCAGTAGGAATGAAGTCAGGGTTGCCCGTAAGCATAATATCTGATTTCTTTAGATAATCTAATTTAAATTCATTTGCTTTCTTTTCGCCTAATATTCTGGCTGCCTTTTCTTTCTTGTAATATTGTATATTGTGCCTGTATATAATCCCCAATACCTTTTTAAAGGCAGGTTCGATATAAAATCTACATTTGGTATTGATGGGTTGCATAGACTTCTCAGTCATCATGGCTAATCCCGTAGCGGTACCGTGAACATCCTTCTTATCCCCTGTGGGTACGATTTGCGGAGTTGCACCAGTAATTTCTTCTATAATTCCGTTAATCATGGAGATTAATTGCGGTATTAACTGTATGGTCGAGGCTTGAGCGGTAGTACTAATCTCTCTTATAGTACCGAGTTCTTTGACTGGCAACACCCTTCCCGGTCTCATTAATATAGTTTTTGCCCTGCCTAAATAACGATTTACAGCCATTTCATAAGCTGGATTAGTTACAATGTTTACAAGGTCTGTTAATTTGTTATATAGGTTGGTGAGCATGGGAGCAAGTGCCTTGATATCATCTCCGCTTCCCATACCTACAATCTCATCTACCATGTGGTCATTCACAAAGGGAACAAAGATATTGTTGCACCAGTAGGGATAAGCACAAGCCCTGATAACTGTATCTTCATGAGCCAGAACGATAATAGCCTGTACATATTCATCGTCAAAGGGATTCGGTTCGTCAGGGTCATCAATTTGCCCTTCAATTAATCTTTTGGGGACAAGTCCGTGATATTCCAAAGTATCTACCACGTCTACATTGAGGCCAATACTTTCTTTAAGGGCATCAATATTGAAGTAAATTTTATCTTTCTCTTTTTGTTTGAGGTAAGTTATCGGAACATCATCTTTTTCATAGATTTTCCATGAAGATAAATCCTTGCAGTTGGGGTCACTAACGAGTTTCTGTAGGTCAGCACATTCTAAGTCTGGCCCGTCAAAGGTTACTACGTCCTTAACCGTTTTCTTACCTGTTCTCATTTTATCTACGGTATGTCTCCAGGGGACATACCCAACGGCATAACCATAAAGGACAAAATCTTGAAGAATGGGAATCATCTTTCTTTCGACTTCCATAGTGTTGAGGTCATATACCATTTTAAGACGCAGGTTTTCGGCATTCTTCTTATCTGATTCTTCTCCCGGCCCCAAGTCAAACGATTCCGCCCCCTTAGATAAGAGCATGGAGAGATAGAGTGATACGAGGTTGCGAACTACCTTCTTTAAGGTGGGGACGATAACATTGCCCTGCCAGTCTTCCTTGGCTTCGTTAATGACGCCTACATATTCGGTCTTTATATCCGCCCAGTTCTCCTGATATGGCTTCCAGAAGTCTTTACCTATTTTATATTTCTTTAATAAGAAATCCTTTAGTACTTCCCCTTTGGTCTTTACAATGGTTTCTTCGTTCAATGTTTACCATCTCTTTCACCCCCGTGAATAAGACTTTTATAACTTATAAGCTATTTCTGCTAATATAAAAGTTAGTATCAAAATCATTTCTGGCACTAACTTATTTTTCATTTTAAATATATTGCCTGCCATCCAAATACCTATTTGTATTATTAAAAACGTCATAATATATATTTTCATCGTTTCCCCCTTTCTTATAATCCTACATATTTAGAGCATTTCGCTTTGTAATCGTCATCATAAGCGTCATCATAATCAGCCGTGTGTGTTTCCTCTGTAACTATGGTAGCCATATAACGGAAGGATGCCCCTGCGTGCTTATGAACATTTTTTGCTTCCCAATCAGTATACTCTTGGGTCTGGTCATTCCAAGTTCTCCCCCATTGTTCCAGATGAGTAATTAGTTTCCTAACGTCTTTGTTATCATTATTAAAATAACATCGGCTCATTATTGCTCTGGCATTGTCTACACTATTCTCAAAGCTTGCTTTAGGTACAGGCTCAAAGGTAATTCCTACTTCTTCTGCCTTTTCTAATCTCGATAAGGCTCTTAATTCTTTATTACTCCCAGCTCCCATTTCTCTATTTTTGATGTCAAAGGGTGCATAATGACTGCTATAATAATAATCTTTTTCCTTCATTATCTTGGCATAGTAGACAAAGGAATATCCTGTAGCCTCATGATAATCAATAATAACGACTTTATTACCAATTAACTGATAAAATACGATTGCCATGAAATCGCCAACGCCTAAATCCCACGCCGTATAAACGGGAAAAGTCTCATCACATTGAAAACTCCCGATCCTTCCTTCATTGCTGGCAATTTGAAGTTGTTTCCCTAAATAAGTTCCTTCTATCCCTTGATTAAAAGAGCAGTAATATTCCTGATTGATAAAATCCTCTGTCTTGCCAGCATCTCTTTCTTTTTGTATTGCTTCTTCTGTAATTAATCTCTTGCCATCATGTCCGTAGGTATCTTCAACGGTTGCCAGAATTGTATAACAAGTCGGGTTTTCTCCTTGAGACCTCTGTTTTGCATTAAAGAAGCCTGTCTTATAATGATTACTTCCGTTCGGTGTGCTGTTATGAAATTTAAAGCCGCCCGTCTTGGCTAACATAGGTGAAATTACTTCACTTGCTCTCGGGTCTTGATATGCTTCTTCAGTTAATACTGCACCATTAGAGGGTTTGCCTCGTAAGGCTTCATATTGCCCGCCATTGGTACCAAATACTTGTATCTGTGATGTGCCACCTACTGCATAAAGGAACAATTTCATATCTTGATTATCTGCCTTTATAATCATTTCCCTTGGAATGTAATAATCAAGAATATCTCGCCCATCTTCGTCTTTCCCCTCCCAAAAACTATCACGCCCTTGTTTTAATGTTGGCCAAATATATTGGTATGTTCCCGGACGTTCGAATGCTTCGGGTAATAAAACCTCACAAAGCGAAAGTAAATCCTTGCCACCTCTCCTATGTATGGTCGCCCATACTTCTAATTTTTGTTGGAATGCCTTTATTATGGGTATCTCCCAATTATAAGGCTTATAATTATGTGGAACGTTTATTTCAAGGTTCATTTATCCCCTTCAGCCTCGTAAATTACTTTTATTAGCGTAATGGTCAGCGGTGATCCGTCTGCACCGGTAAGTTCATTAATGGTCTTGGTCGGCACATTTTTATCTATATACTTTTCAAGTAGTCGGTTATCTTTAAATAATTGGTCTACATAGTGTTTCAAAATAGGCTTATCGTGGGTTTCCTCATACACTCTAACAAGTTTATTCAAGTCGGTAAGAGTAAAACCTTTTTTCTTCATACGGCCTATAGTAGAACCTTTTGCAATCCTGCTTTGCCCTGTTATCGGGTCTCGTGTAAAGTTCTTATTTTCTCTTATTTTGTTGACATCTTCCATTTACCAATCACTCTCGCTCTTTTCCTCATATTCAATAGTTACCTTAAAACTTTTCTTCGCAAGTTTAGTCTGGAGTAACCCGTACTTATCGCTCTCACTTGCAGGGATATCTAATTTCATTCTTGCACCATCTCCGCCACCGTGAAGCATAATTGCGGACTGCATATCAGGCAAAGAGGCTATGAATACTATCTTCTCCATTCATCATTTCCTTTAATTTCTTAATTGCTCTGTCTTTTATATCCTGAACTGTGGCTCGTGGTAGGTTAATTATTTCTTCTATCTCTCGTATTGAATAACCATCGCTATAATACTTAAGAATTTCTCTTTCGGTTGGGGTTAGTTTCTGTAGGCTCGTTTGGAAGTCAACTTTAAAGACAACTTTATCCTCATCAAAAGTATTATTGTCTTCCCAAAATGGTATGGAGTTTTCTGGCGGGATTATGCCGTAGTTTTCTATCACAATCTTATTTCTTGTCATCTATACCCCTCTATTTTAATTATAGCGAAAAACTTGTCAAGTGTCCGAGTATAGATGTAATTATTTTTCCTCCTTTTTGCAAGGGGCAAACCATATTATTTCAGCTTACCCCCTGCTTTTTTTATTTTTCATTATTTCACCATATCTTTTAACCTAAAATCAGTCAGCATACATCTCGGTATCCCCTCTGCCCTGCCTATTGCCCGCTTAATTCTCATTTTATCTTGTATTGCCTCTCTTATAAATTCCTGATTGCAACTATTGTCTATAAATTCATTCGCATAATCGAGTAAATTCCGTGCAGTCCTTAAAGGTATGTTTAGAGTTACCATAATAGTTACCCCCTTAAATTAAAATTTTATTAGCTAAATCCAAAACTTAAATTCCAATGGCTCAAAGATATCATCTCCCTTCTTTCTTTTTTTTCTTTATTTTTCTTTCTGGTATTTCAAATATCTTTTTCAATGTATATGATTCTGATTGATATTCATGTTTTATTTCATATCCTAATTCTTTTAATAGTTTTTCTAAAATATCTTTAACACAAACTCTTTTTTCCCCGACCATATAACATGTATTCCCGAATCCAATATCCCAATTTTCTCCATACTTGACAATTATATGTCCTTGCTCATCAATTCTATCTCTACTATGTTCTAAAGTTACTACCCTACCACGTAAGTAACCTACTACCTTTTCAAGTTCTTCAATTCTTTTCTTATTAAACATTTTTCACCTCCCTTCTAACTCATCTATTGCCTTAATTAAATCTTCTAAACACTTAACTAATATATAACTCCCGCCTGCACCCTCAACGTATTCCTGAAAATGCTTCTGATAATCGCTCTGTTTACCTCCCAATTTCTTCACTTCGATAAATAGCACCTTCCCATTTTTGGCTGCTATACGGTCAGGTGTGCCCTTATAAGCCCCTATGCCTTGCAGGATATGGAAGTTAAACCAACCGGTAGCATTTAGGTAATCTTTTACTTGCTTCTTAATCTCATTTTCGCTCATCATATATTTCAGCACTTTGGCTTTAACTTTTATCATTGGTCTCCTATTATCCCGCCTCTTCAAATATTTTTTCTATATTCGATACAATGGAATTTGATAACATATCAAGATTACATGGTATATCCCTATCTAAATGTTGCCTTACATAATCCTTAAAACACTTATCAATTTGTTTAACAATATCAACTAATAAAGATTTTTCAATCGCTTCCTTAACTTTCACTTTTTTCACCTCCCTTTTGATATTAAAATTATCCACTACCTGCCATCGCCTATTTAGTTTTTTGGTAGGGTTGGAACTATATACATATTGATTACCATCTATATAAACTTTTTTAACTTCCATCGCTTTTCGCCTCCTTCTCTTCTAGCCAATCCCCATAACTATCCTCTAACATCTCCACTTTATTATTACACTTCTCACACTGCCCGACTAAAGACCGCTGAAACGGACAGGACTGCGGGTCTACCGTTAACTTCATCAGATTATTGCAGACGGGGCATTCATAAATATAGTTAGCCATTAGTATTTACCTCCTCTAATCCCTCAACCTCCCTCTTATATAGTATTGCCTCGTCATCATCTACGCAGTTGTTAAGTAGTGCTTGTAATCTACTCTTTTTATATCTATACAACATTGCTTTAATATCTTTTAATTCTTCTATTTCCATCTTCTCCCTCCCATATACTCAATTAATATATCCTGCGCCTTAATTAGTTCCTCAACTCGACTGGTGAGGTTGATTACGCCTACGAAACTGATTATCACCATTAAGATTAATATGATGATAAGCATACGTTTGACGCGGTATAGGTTAGTCATTTTATTTTTCCTCCTCAAATATTATTATTTTGCCTTTTAGGATGTGGATGTCAAAATCTTCTATTAAATGTTTTAAATCATAAGACAAAAAGTATTTAGTGTAATTCCCTTGACCATCTATATTAATAATGTAAAAAGAATCGCCTAATTTCAATAACATCCCCATTTTTTTAGTTCCATGTGTATAACTACAAGGTACAGGAAACTTTATCTTATCAAGGTTCTCACCGTTGACCCAGTTGCCCTTCTCTTTAACCAAAAGAGGTATTATTATTCTTTTTTTTAACCATTCTGGGGTTAATATTTTTCCACATTGAGGACACCGAATTACTCCATTATAAATATAAGTATGTATACAGGGTGCATTTAAATGTTTACATTTATTATTTTCTTTTTTCACTTTCACCACTTCCGTTTCAAAATATGGTCTATTCACTTTTTTCACCTCCTTTTCTCCCTTCACGGTGTCTTTCTATATCTCCTTCTTTGTGTTTATGAAATTTCCAAACCCTTATATACCCTAAACGAAATACCCAATCAAAAATTAAACCAAAACTAATTTTGTCTGTCACCTTATATTTTTTAAAACCAATTCCACACCATTTATCTGTTTTATGAATACTAATATTACTCATTCTTACCCTCCTTTCGCCTTCTCTCTAATTTTATTTCCTCTTTAAAATTATTTATCCTACATTCATCACTGCAAAACAAATGACCTGCATAAACATTTTTAATCTCGATATAGAATCGTTTACCGCAGTGCCAACAATAGACGGATATTTCGGTTGTTTTCATATTAACCTCCCTTCGCCTTAATCGGAATATCATTAATTGCCTCTTTTCGTTTACGGAATCTCTCATCCTGCCCTAACCACATCCAAACCAACTTCTCTACGCCTCCGGCAATAGCAATCTCTTTTTGATATCTAAGTGGATCGCTTAAAAACTTTGTCTTATATATATCCTGTAATAAGTAATTAATGTTAAGATTGGGATATCTACCGGAGAATATTTTTATACGCCAATCATCAAGTCCATACCAGCACTTATCCTTGAAATCAAATTCTAACGGATCATTCGCCTTTGTTAATTCATTAATGTCAGAGGCTTGCCTCTCTCTCTCTTTATCTTTACTTTCCTTTACTTTACTTTCCTTTACTTTACTTTGTGAATTAATGTATACATTTTGAGAGTTAATGTCTACATTAACGGGGTTATTGTATACATTAACTCCATTCAGTAGGCAATATTCATTATAAAAGGCAAAATCTTTTCTTCTTTTTATCGCCTCAAAATATCTTTTTTGAATACCTTTTGAGGTAAGTATGCTAAATTTTTTATATAAATCTTGATTGAAAAAGTCTCTTTTTAAGAGTTCATCAATAACGTTTTTGACCAGTTCGAAGGAAATATTTTCGCCAACTTTTTTTGAAAATAACAAACATTCATCATCGCCCCAATTCAAGTAATACCCATTCCGATAGATTTTACATAATAATTTAATAGCGATTATTTCACCCTCAATGCCATATTTAGCAGATACAAATTCTATTTTCTGGTCATGGAAAAAATCAATATCAAAAGCGAAATAATCTAAACCTTCTTTAATTGGTCTTGCCATTTATACCTCCACTAAAATAATAATTCTAAAATCATCTTTCCCAAAAGATATCTAATGCCATGTTTTTTTTTCATTCCCCACAATTTTAAATTGTTACTTATGCAGAACCCAGATACTTTATATTTTTTAGCTATTTCTTCGATTGGAACGCTTTCATTATATTTTTTGATAATATCTTTTTTGTTTTCTAATATTACATTATGCTTTTCTTTCCAAGTTTGCTCTTTTATTAATTTATTCATTTACACCTCTCCTAAATACTACTGTAGCCTTCGTTTTTTTTTGACATATTTATTTAATTGACCTCCTAAATATTCTTCATTTCTCAATTACTTGTTTTATATTCTTGTTTTTACTTCACGTAAAAGTTTATTAGCAACTATTAAGGGAATATCTGTATTGCCTATTATGTGCCGACCTCCAGCTCTATCATTAATCAAATCTTTTATAATCACCCTAAAAACTTTCCTTAATTGTTTTTCTTTTTCTTTTTCCATATTTTTAACTTTCATTTTCCTCCTCAATTAATATTTTTTTACCACAAAAAGGACAGTAATTTATTACACAATTATTTTTTTCTTGTACATCATGGTCATATTTTTCATAGTTTTGTCCAAGAACATCCAAACAAACTTTTCTTTTAACTTCTGAAAAATATAAACATTTATCAATCTCAAAATAATCTTTCATTTTTTTACAGCAATAAACCATTCTATTTTCAGATTCTATATACATTTCATTTTTCACCTCCTTTGAAAATAATAATTCTGGTAACTTGGTTATAAAAGTTTTTAATGGCCTTATACTCATCAACAAAATCTTTTAATTCTGGGAAATCACTCATTTTATTTTTATATTCAATATAGGCATCTTTATTTTGTCCAATATATTTTTTAATTGTATTTAAAGCGTAATCTCTATTTTTTTGTTCAGGATATTTTTGTAATGCATCAATACATTCTTTTACATATTTTGGAGCAAATTTTATTTGATTAATAAAATTATCTGAATATTCCATTTACCCTACCCTCTCCAACCAACTCAACTGCACCATTTCCTTCTTCCTGGCCTTCTCAGCCAGGCAATTCCTGTTCATATTCCTTGCCCTCAATAATATACTTATCCCCTTATGTCTTAACTCCTTGTAACATTTAATTCTTTCCGCCTCATTCTCATACCAGGAATACCCACCGGCAGGGGTAGATATAATAGGTGCGCCGGCATCGATAAGTTCACGAAGGATTATCCGGGTGCGCCTGTCGGTGATGTTAGTGCCGCCCATAGCGATACACTCGTCGGTTATCTCTGTCTGGGTTCGCCTATTGCTGTCACCCTTGTAGGATTTTATTATGCGTAATATGATGGAATGGCAATCAGTCATTTAGGGGTGCCTCTCTTTCTCTCTTCTTCTCTATGCCATAAAAAACTACAATAATTAGCAATATTCACTAAATTTTTTTGAGTTAATTCTTCTTTAGAAAGTTTTATTATTTTGTGCCTAAATGGTTCTATTGCATCATAATCCCAACCTGTATATCCTTCCCCAAGTTTCTTTGTTAATTTTGCAAGACATGCCATACTAAAATTTTTGTTAAGTTCTACAAGTATCCCAAATTCTTTTTCGTATCCTCTTATATAATCCATTTTTCTTAACCCTCCTTATTTATTTACTTCAACAACCATTACAAAACTCTGCAAGTCAGAAAAATTTTAAAACTGCTTCTAAATCTTCTTTAAGAATCTCGAAATTGTAAATATTTTTATCTACGTTTAAAGTAAATGCTATTTTTGTCTTATCAGCTGTGTCTGGTTCTTCTGCTATAAGTTCAAAGATTTTTCTATTATCACCTGAACCTTGCTCGACATCAAAAGTGGGAATTATTAATTTTAAGCAATCTTCCATAGTTTCACCTCCTTTCTCATATATTTTTTATAGAACTAACGATATTTTTTATAGTATTTTTATAGTTTATTTATAGATTGTATCTCCCCAATGTTCCTTAACAATACTCTGATATTCTGCTGATAATTCCTTATCTTTTTCATATTGTATAGATTCAAATTTTTTAAGATATTCTATATTCTTATTTTGCTCTGCTAAGAAATTTTGTATATTCAATAATTTTGCATATTCATTTTTAGTTAAGGTCTCGGGTTTTTCCGATAAATCATAAAACCCTTTATGTGGTTTATAATTCTCTATTGTCTGATTAATCTCTTCGCTTCTCATTTTTCCCTTTAAACCCCCGTCCTACATTAAAATCTTGGTCTATAAACTTATTTTCTAAGTCATATTGTTCATAGCAGTTCCAACAAAGTCTTCCCTTGTTATAAGGGAAATAAATTACCTTTTCATCTTCTATTTCATTATGACAATGACTACAATAAATTTTCATCTTTTTTCCTCCTTAATTTTTTTTATTTATCCTGCAATAGTAAATTAGTTATTGCAGGTTTTAAGATAATTCCCCCGCCATATCTTCCAGCCTATCCCTCGCCCTCAACAGGCAACTATAAGCTATTTCAGGCACTATGAGAATGACGATTGCCAGGACTATAATTAGCCATTTGTAGATGTTAGATAAGGTTTTTACCATATCCATTCACCACCAAAAATCACATCTAAAACAAACTTTATTATTAAACAAATTCCAATCGAAATAAAAATTCCTTCAATGATTATTCTCATCTTTCATTCCTTTAATTAATAATGAAGCAATATATCCATCAGCTATTGAGGTTTTTCCATTTTCTTGATTTTCTTTTATAATTTCACATATTTTTTGCAATATTATTTTACTCGCCCACGCTATTTGTTCTGGAGTTCTTTCTTTAAAATTTCTGATATTTGTTGATTTCAATCTATCTCCTCCATTTCTTTTTCAAATGCTATTGCCTCATCAATATCTGGTAATGGACACCATAAGGGGATTTTATTTTCATCTTCTATTTTAAATATTTCTTTAGTTAATCTATATTTTTCACCACAATAAAAATAAAAATATGGCCTTCCGATATTTATATAATAGATACAGTCTTCACAATTTTTAACTTTTATTATCTTCACCCTATCTCCCTCCCCTCTACCATCCTTCTATGTGCCTCGATATCGCCCTTAATAGCATCTTTCTCCTCGTCGGTTAGCTCGACCTCGCTATCATCTGTCCAGTCGTCACAAGTATGTCGCTTAGATACAGGTTGTCCAGTTATACCACAACAATACCTTTCAACATCAAAAAAACCATACAATTTATAATACTTACACGTTCCACAAGTGTAATCTGACATTCCCTTTACCTCCTTAATTTCTTTTATTAATAAAATGATAATTGATAAGGTTGAATTATTTTAGTCCACTTTTTTGAATTACAAATTATACAAGCAGGTACTACATTCTCTTTCGTATTATGTCCGCCTTTACTAATTGGTATAACATGATCTTTTTGTGGTAATGTATTTTCATCAAATTCACAACCACAATAAGCACATTTGTAATCATATTTTTTTAAAATATTCAACCATTCTTTATATGTTAGAGTGTTTATAATTTTATTTTCTCTTATTCTTCTTTTAGTATCTTTTCTTTGTTTCATTGTTTTATATTTTCCAGGATTATTTTCCTTCCATTTTCTCCTATTCTCTCTTGCCTTATCTGGATTGTTATCCCGCCACTTTTTTGCAATATCGGAATATTTATCTTTATTATCGTTGTAATATTTTTTGTAATATTTTTGAATTTGCTCTTTATGTTCTCGATAATATTCAAGATTATATTTATATTTATAGAAATATTTTTCTTTATTATTAAGATAATAATTTTTATAATATTGCTTATGATATTCTAAATTATCAAGATGATACTTTTTTGCATAAGCCTTTATTTTGTCCTTATTTTTAATATAATATTGTTTTTGGTATTCTATTTTAGTAAGCATTGATGTTCCTTTTAATAAAAATTTTATAAACAATTAGAATAATAGCAGGCGGGTCTCGATAGGCTGACCCGCCCTGGAGGTACTAAAATGAAAAAATTAGTCTGTGTCTTTTGGTATGTCCTCATCGGTAACTTCTTGGTCAGCCTTGAATGCTGCCAGTAAAGCGTCGTATTTATCCGGATGGTCAACTACTATTGTTTTGACTTGACTGGCCACTAAACCTTTTGGAAATACATTGTGCCTTTCGCCGATATCCATTATTTCTCCCCAATTATTAACTTTATAGGCTCTCGCTACCGTTTGAATCTCATCAAGAATAGCATTCCTTTTTTCGAGTATTTTCCTTATTTCTTCCGGAGTTCTTATATTATGCTTGCCTGCTTCTCTTTCTTTTTTAAGTTTGGCTTGCTGTTCATTGATTCTTTCATTCTCTCTATTCGCTTTTTCCTGTAATTCAATTTGCCTTTCCTCTCTCTCTTTAATTTCTTCTTCAGTAGCTAATGGGGTATATGCTCTATTCATTAAAGGCAATTCAGGTGCTTCAAGTTCATATTGACCATTTTTCGGTTGACCCAAGTACAATATCTCACCGTTTGCCACTCTCCTAATTTCTTCAACACTTGCAGCGATTTCAAGAGTAACTACCCAATGGTCTTTCATCTTTGCAGTTCCCGGTATCTTTAATTTCTTTAATACTCTTTCCATTTTGAAGGGTATCATTGCCCAACAGCCACCAGTAGTCTTATTGGCTAATTCAAAAGCACTATTGCATTCTTCTATTGATACCGTACCTCCAACTCTACACTGATAGAAAGTACCTATTGAAACTGAAGGCAACATGAATTTCAAATATCCCGCCTTTACACAACCACCTATTTTGGTTTTCTTATCATATTTTCCAAAATGTTCACAAGGACATTTAACTTCTTCCCATCTACCATTTTCCAGATTAAGTCTTTGTGCGGTTTTTGATACATCTCCATCTCCTTGACATAACAAAGCCTCATTACTTCCATATTTTTCATAACATTGTGGAAATATTTCTTCTCTGTTATTTCTTGGAAAGAATACGATTAATTTTGTCGGCTCTTCTCCATAGACCTTTGTTACTTCTTCTGGGCATACAAAATATTTAAGTTCCTTTGGGTGTTCTATCCCTTCTTCATTTTTAACCTTAATACCTAATCTTATTTTTCCTCCTATGGGTAATTTAATATTCTTTGTTTCAGGTATCGTTGTATATCTACCTTTATCAAATTTTCCATCACCGTTCATTTCTATTTCCTCCTAATTTTTTATTTTCTTTTTGCCATAAATACTTCTCATAAGAAGTTGGCTTAAATAAGTTTTCATTACTGCGCCTTCTTCTATCTTCCAATACTTCCTGTTCTTCCTTTATACTGTTACCGTTCATTCTTGCCCTGTATATCGCTATATGTCTCAATGTCATCGAGCTTCTTCCTCCCTATCTTTTTTAGTATCCGGTTAAAGCATTCAGGATTAATCGGGATTTTTTTATATTGCTTTTTTTCTTTAGCAATATCCTCTGCTAATTTTTTTTCGTGATATGCGTCATCACCGATTAGGCTTTCCTGCTCTGGTGTTAATTCTTTCATTGGTTTTCCCCCTTACTTGATATTTTTACTTAATAAATGTCTTCAATGTCTTCGTTGTTTAAATACTTAATAGCATTATCTATTTGACTTTTTATTATCGGCATTAACCCCACTCCTATTTTGGCAACATTGTTGCAATTATAAGAAGCATTTTCTAACCACTCTATTGCTTTTTCAAATTTTTCTTCCTTAGTCATTTTTCATTTTCCCCCTTCCAGATTATAGTTAGCACGCATGCTGCCATTACAATCCACCAGCCCCAGTCGCTATACCGTTCTGCTGTTTTGATGGGATTGCTAAAATACCTTGACTCTTCATCAGTCCATTTTAACTTCATGGTTCACCTCCTTCTTATTTATCAAAATGATATACCGTCATCTTCTTTCGGTTCACTTGCCTCCGTTATCATTAATCTACCTTTACTATGTTTCTCTTTTTTCCATTTCATTATTTCTGCGATAGTGGTTTCTGAATTACAAATAAATGTTTCTAACCACATATCTCCAACCTGGTCATTTCCAGCACTACATTCCAGAACAATTACATATTGCTTATCCATTTTTCACCTCCCTTCATATTTTTTCTATCCCAGCAACCTGACCAAGCCCTCTCTTAAACTCGTATTCCCGGTCTGTAAAAACTTTATTATCTAATAGTCTGCAATTAGCAAAAACCCTCATTGTCCTACCACAATTAAAACCAAAATATCTTCTGCAAAAATCGTTA
>Ga0307378_10001025_pt1 | contig 46169 bp, 35 predicted proteins | sample UN1MG_FD_202238 | JGI IMG/M metagenome (GOLD analysis project Ga0307378, IMG submission 202238) | Soil microbial communities from Risofladan, Vaasa, Finland - UN-1 | ecosystem: Environmental > Terrestrial > Soil > Coastal area > Acid sulfate soil | place: Finland: Risofladan, Vaasa | collected... | reverse complement strand
TCTGACAGGTTACTTCGTAAAGTAGATAACTTGATACCGCAAACTCCTCCGTCAGGCACTCAGATACCTAGAATCCAGAATTATGGCGGGGAACACCGCAACTTCTGGATAGAGTTGGATAATAACAGAACTATAGTATGCCACGAGGGACAAGAGATTGTGGTAGATGCTGGCAATAGTAAGGAGAAAACCATTAAGCTTCTGATTAAGCTGAATGCCTTGTTGAAGCGTGTGGCTGACAAGGCATTCAGCTTTGAGAAGGATCATCGCTTCGCAACCACAATGTATAGTGTGGCGCTTATAACTCTCCGCTCGTTCTTCCATCACACCACCCAACTTCTGATGGAGTACATTCTCGAAGACAGCATGGACTTCGACGAGGATATGGTTAGGCAGAAGATAGAAAGCGAAATGATTTGGATGACACCAATCGCTAACAAGCTGATGGATGTTGCTGGAGAGGAGAACCCGGATGTGGAGTCCTTCATGAGTTTCATGGATGAGAAGGTGAGGGAGGAAACACATAGGCGGCAGGAACAAAAGCGCTTGAATGAGCAAGCCGAGGAGGAGAAGAGAAAACTTCACCCTTTGGATGGATTGAGCGGACAACAGGTGAGTAATAAAGTCAACAAGGTGATAAGAAATTACCTAGATAGCTTGCACAAGACATTATTTGACAACCCCGACGACATAACCCGATCGAACTTCATTATATGGACTCCAGCCCCCGTTCTAGGTGTGATTGATGCTCTTCGATCTGCGAACATGCCAGCTGAGGTGATAACAACCAGGCAGGACTACACTGAGGGGGCGTCACCTGTTCCTCTCCGTAAGTGGTGGCAACTCAAGATCAACTACCTGAGTAAGGGAGATGTTCCCAAGACGAGAACTGTGTATGTCTCTATCACAGCTGCCGGTGCAGGAACAGTGGCTAAACCTTTGGAAAGATATGATATCGTGGCATACGCCTCGTGATGGAACGAAAACAAGGAGAGGATAATGAAACTCAGTAAGACATTCGTAGACAACACTGAACTTGACATCAACTGGGACGCCCTAGAGACGAAACTGGCATCGCAGGCTCCTGTTCAGAAAGAGGCTGCAAAGAAGGATGCCCCTGTAACGGAGAAGCAACTTGACCCGGCGAGAGGAGACTGCAAAGACCTCCAGGTTACCGAGGTTCAGTTGGAGAAGGGCCGCAAGGACGAGTCCGCCCCGCTAGTTGAAAAGCAGCTCGACAAAGTCCGCCAGCAGTAGAGCTTGTCATTTCGTGTTCGGCAGTTATAGAATATCCCGTTTCGCATAGCGGGAATCGAGGAGAATTACGATGAAAATTCCGCAATGGCTCCAGGACCTGGATAGTAAGTTTGGCTTGTTCGCAAAGCTCAGGGATCTCATTATAGCTCTGCTAGACAAGTATATTCCAGCTCCACAACAGGATGGTGACAAGTCGAAGAACGTGCAGATGATGGTATACGATACGTCGCTCACGGTCGTGGACACAAAGGGCTTCCTTATGAGGATATGCAGGGGAGCTGTTGCTAAAGGCACAATGGAAGTCTCGGCTGACGCTACGGTGTTTCAATCCTTCGTCGGAGTTCTCTCTATAGCAGGGACTCCAACCAGTATTGTTAATAAGGATGGCGATCCATTCATGCCCAGTATGACAAAGAAGGTCATAGGCACTAAGGCGAGACCAATCGAGGTTCCCATAAATGGACGCACTATCGAGATCAAGGGATCTAATAACAAAGCTACCTGGGAAGGTTGGTGTGAGATAGCTCCCAACTGGGGTGGTATTACGGGGAAGGTCACGGTTACAGGATCAGTCAACGCCACAGTGGAGCTTAAGGCTACATTGAAATGAGTTCCGTCTCCCAAGAGAATGGCGTGGTTCGCCTCCATATGACCAAGGAGGAGTGGGAGAGCATTGGCGAGACCAAGGGTTGGCTCGACACTCAAGATGTGCGATTTCAGAAGAAGGACTTTGCTATGCTCCTGGGCAAGCTGTATGGGAAGGGGCTTGCGGGTAGGATGGCAATCAATATGCTCCGGGCACCTGTCCAGAGGGAAGCGATTGAGGCGATCATGGACATCATGAGTTATGACTGGAGTTATTGGAAAAATGTGCTCCAGAGCATGAGATGGGAGAAAGGATGAAAATTGCCAGAACAGTCAATGACCATGTGATTCTCAGGATGACGAAAGCGGAGTGGGAGTCCACTGGAAGAAAATCTGGATGGGTCAGGAAAGCCGCTTGGGAATTGCCTGAGGACTATCAGGCGATCAGAGAGAAGAGGTTTGAGGAACTCGACAACATGTCGACCCCACGTCATGATTCCAGGATGGTGTCGCCAGAACGAGAAATTGATTCTCTTCGAGAAGTTGACGTCGCATACAGCTTCGTGAAAATTGATCCGTTTCAAAAACGTTTCGAGTATGACGCACTACATGTTCCCTCGGGAAAGAAATTCCGCAAGACAGTCTGGTGCTATAGCTATGACGACTTTCTCAAACTCTTGAAGCACTGGAACCGGACGGAATCTTGGAAGTACATGGATATGGCTGACAACAAGAGACGTTAGGCGTAAGACTGCAAAGCGTCCTCTAATAAAGAAGACATTGTCATGGTAACACACAGGAATTGGTTCAAGACGGCCATCATCGAAGGGGCACCTATGCCCAAACGCTCGCTCGGCAAAACCGGGTTCGACGTGGGACTATTCTCCATGGGGGGACAGGGGTCTCTTGAAACCCAAGAGGGAGTCACTGAAGACAAAGTCAAAATGATGCACAGGGCGTACGAGCTCGGCGTTAATTACTTCGACACCTCCCCGGTTTATGGCTCGTCCGAGAAGATCATTGGTGAGGCTCTGAGCGATGTAAGGAAAGATGTGTTCATCGCCACCAAGACCGAGAAAAGAGACAGAGACGGAGCCTTGCGTGACATTGAGAAATCCCTCAAGAGACTCCAGACTGATCATGTTGATCTTTGGCAGATACACCATCTCGGGAGTAAGGACGAGCTTGATGAGTCAACCAGTGATGGCGGGAGTCTCGAAGCATTGCAGGAGATGAGGGAACAAAAGGTGGTGAGGTTCTTGGGGATAACAGGACACGATTCCCCCGACGTTCTCATGGAGGCAATGAGACGTTTTGACTTCGACACCGTTTTGTGTCCCGTCAATCCCTGCGATATTCACATGAAACCGTCCTTCATTGACACCGTTGTTCGGGAGGCTCAGGTGCGGAAGATGGGTATTGTCGGAATGAAGGTTTTCGCTCAAGGGTACATTTTCGAGAGAGATAAGCTCACTACAGCATGGCAACTCGTCAATTACTCACTGTCACAGCCTGTGAGTACGATCATAGTCGGTTGCGATAACATGGGTCAGATGGAGGAGAACGTTGCTTTGGTTAAATCCTTCTATGGTTTGGGGGACGAGCAGAAGAAGGATATTGAGGATAAGGCTCGTGATAACACAAAGAGGGGTTGTTTCTTTAGGAAGGAATATGGCGGATATGGGTCGAAAGACAAGCTTGATCCGCCGCTTCATGTTGGTCAATTCGGCGGGAAATAGCTATTTGGCAATACTCCCGAAGCCTGCCACCCCCGGACCTTCGAAACCATCTTGTTGATTGCAGAGTTATTCGTCCAGTAGTCGGTATGAGCCCATATCGGTACCTTACTTAGAAGACTCCCGCTGTATGTCCAGTTCTCTACGTTCTTCTGCTTGATGGTATGCGCCAGGATGTCGTATTTATGGATGACGTTGAGGGCGATCATATTATCGGGGTTTATCCCCCTCAAGTTGATGATTTCGTTTATCACCAAGGGTTCCAATAGAGCAACTGGGCTCCCGAATATGACACAGGGCTTCCCACTCGCTAGGCTTATCACGCTGCCAGCGGAGTGTCCGAAGTAGCAGTCGGCGGCGGGAATCTTTATGTCGTCAACTTCCTTAACAACCTTCTGGAAATCGAGTATCACCTCTGCCATCCACTGTCTCCAAGAATCAAGCGGCAGGTCTTCCTCGGGCACCATCCATCCATTGTGCCAGTAGAACGTCTCCACCTCGCATCCAGTTTTCTTGGCGATGGTGCTAGCGAAGTCGTCATATTTCTTACTTGTCTTGTTCAGACCGACACCAGGCAAAACCACGATTTTCATCGTTGCATCTCCTTAGGAAAAATGATCATTTTTACGTAAGATCAGGGGGTCGTCAGTTCAGGGACTTTGTTTTTCTTATTGTAATAGTTTAGCGTTGCCATCAAAACATCATATGGTACTTCTTTGTATTTTGGGTTTGTCAAGTACTTAGCAATTATCTGTTGTGCTTCTTGCTCTGAACGACAGAACATACTCCATAATCCACCTCTGGCTGGATGATATGAAGTGCGTCCGTCAGGACCGGTGGCGTAACCACTATTAATCTCGTACTCCACAACGAAATGCTTGCCAGACGAATCTATTTTGTGTGCTATTAAAGACGATTTATTTCCTTTGTAGGGTGTGGGAGGGTGTTGATAGCCCGTGAAGGCAGATTGACTGCCTTTTTCCCATCCCGCTTTCTTGCCCATCGCTTCCCATTCCTGTCTGTTTATAATCAACTTACTCTTCCCGTCTATCATAGCTATCTTCATTTCTATATTCCCCTTTTAAAGTTGTCTAAATTGATATTTCTTACCTCTACTTGAACTTTCCTAGCAAATAGCATAACAAAGCCCGGTGATGTTAACCATATAGGAGTAGATAAAGACTATAGTTCTCGGCGATGGGTGGTCGAGACCATCAAAAAATCTAATGAATCTCCCTCGAAGACCGTCATAGCTTCAGAGGGAGGATCATAACAATGCTTGACGAAAACACATATAACATCAGTGACCTGTTTGACGAACTTTCATTCACAGAAAAATGGCAGCGAGTATTCGACGGACTCAATCAGCCCAAGGATACTGGCGAATACAAGTGGTCGTACCTGCAGGTGGTGAGATTGTGGGCTCCGGCGGCTGGAATAGTTGTGCCGTCTTTAGCAGTATTGTGCATAGTCATTGCTTCTAGTATGGTTCCGCCAGAGCGGGACCCGGTGGAAGTCATGATGATGGAGCCAGATAAGATCAAAGAGCTCGAGGAAATCAAGGAAGTGATTGAAGAGAAAATCGAGATTGTGGAGATGGAAGATGTTGTTCCTTCGGAGGTGCCTTCGGAGGTCGCCGGTCCGAATATCACGCCTGGACCGCCTGAAGATTTCAGTCCGATTCCCCAGCCGCTCGATTCAGTGGCAATAGTGAAGAGCCCTCTTATATTCAAGGGGATTTATGGGAGCCGCAATCCCGGAATGCGTGGCAAACTGACTGGAGGTGGGGGCGGCGGTGCTGGAACGGAAGGCGCGGTGCTGCTGGCACTTCGCTGGCTGAAGAAGTACCAGGAGACGGACGGCTCGTGGAATACGAAGTCAGGCAACGGTCCTGGCGATCATTACCCTTCAACTCCAGCGATGACCGGCCTGGCTCTTCTGACGTACCTCGCACACGGCGAAACACCAATGTCCGAGGAGTTTGGATCGACTGTCGAGCGTGCTATCCGTTGGCTCGTCGAGCAGCAGGAGGCGGACGGAAGATTTCCTAAGCGCGACAATCATGATTACTCCCATCCGATAGCGGCTTATGCGATATGCGAGGCGTTCGGTATGACCCAAGTTCCGATGATCAAAGACGCTGCCGTCAAAGCGACCGACATAATCATCAAGGGTCAGCACGGCGGCGGGATATGGAACTATAACTGCAATGGGGAAGATCGCAACGATATGTCGTACTCGGGCTGGTGCATTCAGGCGCTGAAGGCAGCCAAGATGGCTGGACTTGAGGTTGCCGGTCTGGATCAGGCGTTAGACAAGGCTGTAGCCGGAACTCGGGCGATGTACAGGAACGGCGCTTTCGCATATGAGATGAAGGACGGCAATGGCGGGAATCTTGCATCAGTTGGTGTGCTGTGCCTGCAGTTGCTCGGGCAGGGAAAGAGCGCAGAGGCCAGGGGCGGCATGGATTGGCTGAATCAGAATGCAACCTGTAACTGGAATCAGAAATGGGGCAGTGAACCAATATACTACTGGTACTATGCTACCCAGGCGAAATTCCATGTCGGAGGCGATGTGTGGAATGCCTGGAACCGGCAGTTCTCGCCGACGTTGGTGAAGAACCAGACAGTAGTGAAAGGCGCCGGTATTGACGGCAAGGACATCGGCTACTGGACGGGGCTAGACGGTCATTGCAAATCGTATGTGTATAACACGACGCTTTGCACACTGATGCTTGAGGTTTATTACCGGTATCTGCCGACCTTCAAGCCGCCGGAAGAAGAGGCCGTGGACGAGAATGCGGCTCCCGCCAACGGTGCAGCTGGTGATGTGAAGATCAACATATAGATCGTGTGGTCTTTTCTTCGCTGTCAAATATCCACGAATAAATCAAGCTAATCTCCCGCCTTGCGGCAGAAGAGCACCTCCTGCGACCTACCCAAAGGGATACGGCGTTCATTTCATGAAATATCATTCAGGATAGGCTCAAAATGTTCATCCATATATCCAAAGTCAATGGAAGGTATTCGTTCGTTGCAGGGGATAGCCCAGCAGACGACATAGGAGCTATGTTCTGCTCCGCTAGGGACTTTCATCTTGTTGACTGGGTCAAGTCAAACTACAAGTCGTTCGGGGACGCTCACCTGCAAGCTCAGAGGCTTGTTGAGACTAGACCTTCGGCAATCCTAGCCAAGAAAGTCTCTTACTACAAGATGGCTGAGGAGGGGGATATGTTGTCTATGCCTCCAGAGGATATGATGGTCGCTCACTACAATGAACAACTTGATTTGATTCAGAACCGTCTACAGTCAATCGGGGACGAGAAGGCTCGCGACAAAGGAGACATCATCAACGGGGTGTCGAAGGAGATCGAGGGTATATTTGGTGAGATACAGAACTTGAAGAAGATTGTCGAGTCCCAGGACAATCTTGACACTCTGGAAGACATAGAGAGTGAGATAAAGGGCATCAAGTTGAGGCTCGACGAGGAGAGGAAGTCACTCCCAGCACCAAAGACGGCAGAGTCCACTATGGGTGGGATTATTGTTGGGTTTGTGAAAGAGATGTCCGAGAGGGCTATGAGGGCTGTTGGTGCTGTGCATCCCAACGCATACCTTAGCGAAGTGATGGATTTAGCGGACTCGTATGAGAGTACCATCTCCCAGTTTGAGGAGGGCGAGGTCAAGGATATCCTGAAGCTGAGGTTCGCCAAGGAAGCTTTGCTCACCGACATATTACCCATGGCTGGCACGTGGGACGAGTCCCCTTTGCACTCTGTGTCTTTCTTGAGAAAATATTGGGAACCAGTGGTTCATGCAGTTGGGCACATCTATATACCAGAAGCGGAGACCGTCATGGTGTCATCCATCATTAAGTCCCACTGTCAGTTTGGCGGATTCCATGTCCCATCTAAGTCGCTTGCCGACATAGCTATGTCCGTAGATGGCGACAGTTGGAAAGTGAACGTGTCAATGAGCAAGCATGCGGCGTCAAAATTCAAGGAAGACGAGCTGAGAGAGGGCATGGAAGTGGTATGCATCAAGCGTGAACTTGGAGATAACTACTATAATCAAACCGGGTCTATTAAGAGTATTATTCCGCATAGGGATTATGTAGACGTGGTAGTAGATTTCAGGAGAGGAGTTGGAGAGATAGTTCTAACGGACAGGGATATAGATATTGTCAACCTCCAATCCTAACGTCTTCAGCTAACTAGGTGTCTCACATGCAGTCTAAAAATCTCTGTTTACTCGATAAGCATGGTGCCAGGATTGTGGTGGCCGAGTTGCCAGCTACAGTCACAGCCATAGCTTACTCCAGGGTCGTCAAGGATGTTATGTTCTGCGATCCTGAGGGCGAGTATGTCGGTAGGGTTTCTGTGGGAGACGGCTCAGTCAAAAGGTGGTTTTCCAGAGCCGACCTCGGGAAGCCGTCGGGCTTGTGTCAGAGCGGGAACGGAACCCTGATGTATGTCAAGACCGACAACGAGCCGTATTTTTGGCGGTTCACGACTGAGAATCCCTCAGCCAGCATGAGGGTTTTGGGCACGTCAGGTTCGAACGCTTATTTGGATTTGAACCGTTCCGGAGCCATGGAGCAGGACAAGCCAAACGGGCTGTGTTTCATGAATAACAGTGTCTACTGGGCTTCAAGGGACAGACACAGGATCATCCAAGCGACAACAAACAGCTGGATCAAGGTTGCGTATGGAAGCGGTCGGAAAGGTTTCTCCATGACCAACAACCCCCAGGTGTCGAGCTTGGATTCCCCGTGTGGGCTGTGTAGCGACGGCAACAGGATGTTTGTTTCCGATACCGGCAATGGCGTCGTGAGGGAGCTCAACGGTAACATGATGTGTGTAGCCGTGTTTGGTAAGCCTGGTGCAGCAAAGGCTGTGGATGGACCAAGGAGTGTCGCTATCCTATCAAAGCCCCTAGACATATGCTGCGATAGCGAAAGGGTGGTCTTCGTTGATGACGGAATTCTTCTGCGGCAAATCACCAGGTTGTCCGGGGAGATCAGCACGATATACTCGTCTTCATCCAGGATAGGAGGCGTGACACGCTCGCCGGCTGGTGTGTATTTTGTAGAGGATACAATCTAATGGGCAACTCTAAGACAAAGGAGAACTCCATCCCAAAGCCATCGAAGTCTACGGCAACACTCGACGACACCATAGCAAAGCTGAGGAAGGAGCACAACATAGCTCCGAAGGAAGTTGTCAAAGACGGCATCGTCGACATAATGACTTTCTGCGACAGCCCGGAATTCCTCAATCTTCCAGTCAATAACCTTCACTTGTTCATATCGCAGAAAATCGTTCTCAAATGTTTTTACATGGGTTCCAAGGGGAATGAATCGGTTTGTTTGACACCCGAGGAGATCGCCTGGCTCAACGAAATGAAGCAGTTCAAAGTGTTGGAGAAGCTCCATAAACTCGACAGTGGGCAGAAGACTCTTTTTTCCGAACTCATACTTGTTCTTGGTAGACGGTCATCCAAGACTGTGTTGGCGAGCATAATAGCTTGCTATGAGATATACAAGCTACTTAAGGTCGGTAATGGCGATCCATACAAGTACTATGACATACCGTACGATCAGGAAATAGCAGTGGTGAATGTTGCTACCTCCAGGAAGCAGGCCGGGAGACTTTTCTCTCATATTAAGGCAAGGATCAGAAACAGCCCCTTCTTCAGGAAGAGAGTCGCTAAGCCTCCCACGGCTGAAGAGATACGCATCTTGACCGACACGGACATCAAGAAGCTAAACGACCCCGAGATAACGATACCGGTGGAAGGTTCCCTTGTGCTGATCTGTGGGCACAGTAATCCTGACTCGCTTCGTGGTTACGCCAGCATATGCATCATATTCGACGAGCTGGCGTTCTACGACGAAGCAGAGAAGGTTTCGGGTAGTGAGTTCTATGCGGCATTGACGCCCTCTGTGGCGGACTTTGGCGGTGATGGACGCATCGTGGAAATATCGTCACCAGGTCCCAAGACCGGAATTTTCTACAAGCTGTGGGACAAGAGTCACACTGTGGAGAGCATGATTTCGTTCCAGGTGGCGACATGGTTGTTCAACCCCAAGAAGTATCCGTACGACCATCCTGAGTTGGTCAAGTTCAAGAGTCTGGATCCCGGTAGGTTCGAGGTTGAGTATGGAGCTGAGTGGCCAGAGGGTGGGGCGTATGGGTTGTTTTTCCCGGAGCAGGTTGTGAAGCAGTGTATAAAGTTGGAGGGGAAGGATGAGAGTCCCCAGAGGGAAGGGGAGTACTACTTTCATGTAGACCCAGCGAAGAATGGCAACAGGTACGTGTTGGTTGCGGTCAGAAAAACCTTGTTCAGGGACTTGGCTGGTCATTTATGTCCACGGATATTTTTGGCGTTCTGCAAGCAGTTTGACCCCGACCCCCAGATAGGCGTCGACATAGAGAAGACCGATGCCGAGGTTCTTGAGTTGTGTTATAAATACCATCCAACAGTTATAACCTATGACCAGTGGAATTCTGAAGCTAGTATACAGAAGCTCGTCAGGGCTGGTTTCAATGTGAGACAAATTGCGTTCAACAGGGGCTTTAAGCAAAGGGTCTACACCAATTTGAGGACGTTGATGCAACGCCCTGACGACTCAGTTCTTCTGTATGATGAATCACAGTTGGTGGCTGAGCTCCTTCATCTCAAGTACAAGCCGACTCCAAGGGGGCAAAGTATAGGAGCTGATCTTCGTGGCGACTGTCCCACTGATGATTACGCAGACTGTTTCGCTGGCGCCAGCTACATGGCTTGCCAGGAAGTTTTTACTGGGCTTCCCGCCCCCGTCCTTGCTTATACTGGCAGGAGGTAAAAGGGATTTCCGCCCATCTCGATGAAATAGCAGGAGACACAACAAAAGGAGACTGCACATGAGTTTTAACTTGAAGAACTATCTTCTCAGCCTAGCTGAGAAAAAGAAGGATGCCATACCCACGGAGTCGAGCCTGAGGGGTGGCAAGGACTCGAAAGATCCAACCGAGATATTCGAGAAGCAGTTGGAGCCCCGCCACAAGGAAGAAGAGGTGCAGCCGATCGAAAAGAAGTTGGAGAAGGGTAGGAAGGCTGCAGAGACCGAAGTCAAACTGACGGAGGGTAGGCTCAATTCGTCCAAGAGCAAACTTGCCGTGCACAGGAATCCCGAAGCTTTTGAGGGTAACGTGCCTAAGTTGGAAGAAAAACGTCTAGCTAATAAGCCTGTCGAGAAAGAGAAGTACGAAGCGGCTTCCACGACGGACAAGAAAAAGATGTGGCCAGTCATGACTGGCAAGGATGGGATTAGGACAGCGTCACTTGACTTCAACATCACCTGGACCAAGAAGGCTGCATATGACGACGATTTCGACATGCCTGGTGAGAGGTCAATATTGGATGTTGCGGGTCCGGTCGAGATGATTGATCCTGATTTGAATGACCTCATCGAAGAAGTAGGCGAAGACGTCACGAAGAGTCGGGCGTGGAGAAGTGAGTATGACCCCCAGGAAGACGTTGACGTTGACGACGAAGAAGATGAGGACGAAAAGTTCTCAGCTTCAGATGTGAAAGCTATCGACTTGGGTGACAGCGGAACTCCCGTACATCAGTATATATTCGATTTTGATCCCGGTGCCTTCAGAAACGAGAAAACAGCCAGAACCGAAGCTTTATCTTTCCTGTCTGAATACTTCCGCATTCCGAAGACGACTGTAGAACAGATGATGATCATCAACTACAACCGTGGTAAACTTTCGATAAACATCGAGGAAAAGAACACTGAGCCCGAAGTTTCTGCTTCGCCGTTAGGAGGGGGACAGTTTGCGGAGCAGCATTTGGAGCCGACACCAAGAGGATAGTTTAAGTTTGTTGGGTCTTTGTTGTATAATCTTGGCAGTTTATGGTGTCAAGCAACAAGGAGAACAACACATGTCGAAGATAGAGATAGTCAATATCACGCCAGGTCGTTTGGTTATCAACAGTCTCAAAATTACACTCCCGCCCGAGAAATCGCTCGTGGTTGACGAGTCCGTACTTTCCGATCCCGATGTCATGGAGCTCATGAGCTTCAAGAAGATAGTTGTGAAGAAACAGGCCGAGCAGCAGACGGATCAGCAGACGGATCAGCAGACGGATCAGCAGAATACAGGACGCCAGAAGAACAAGAAGGGCAAAAAGTCCCAGAATGGCAAGTCAAACCAGGGAGGGAAAAAGACTCAGACCGGCAAGTCAAACCAGGGAGGGAAAAAGACTCAGACCGGTCAGAAACCCCCCAGACCCGGCAAGACCACCCCGAAGAAACAGGATACCAACACTGCGAGTCAATCCACTGCAGAGAATCGTCAGCTAGCCGATCTCAACACAGTGGGTAACCAGATGGGCAGAGCAGCAGTGGTGATGGATGGGGGCGAACCAGTGAGAAAGAATATGAATCCTGGCATCCACAGTACAGGTGAACCTATTCGTCCTGACGAGCCTGGCACCAGTGAAAGTAAGCCCGAAGAGAGGGATTCTGCTTTCATTGACATGTAGACACAAGGATTAGCGGTTTCTTATGAAGAAATATTGAGATACCAACCCTTTGTCGGGGGCGTGGTATTGAATGGAGGTAACTTGTGCCCAGGACTAAGATAGCCTACAGGACGACTATCCCATGGGATGGTGGAGAACTAAGTCCACTGACTGATAAGTCTAAGGCTGTGCCTGCGTTTGGCGGGACTCCGCTCATTCAAGACATTCTCAATGGAGAGCCACGCCCTATTAACGATGTCAGGTCGAGGGGCAACTGGGCCGGAATGGGAAATGACGAGGATGTATCAAAAAGCTATAGGGAAGATGGCGACGAGTTTATGTTGAGAACTCGCCTTCGCAACATAGATACCGAGAGGGCTCTCAAAAAGAATAGAAGTCGCAAGTTAGACTGGGTAGTCGAAATGGAAGACGGAACGGAATACGACTTCACTGACGCACAGACAGCAAAAACAGTAATGGACAGAATGAATAAGCCGTATAGACGCATTTTCAGGAGAATGGCGCAAACGGTTGAGCATTCACACACCAACGCAATCGCCAAAGCCTTGCAGTCTTGTGTGGTTGTGGAGTCGACCAGCTCGAGCGGTACCGAACTTGGAGCAGGATTCCATATTGGTGGTGGCGTATTCATGACGTGTGCTCATGTGATAAAGAGCTATACGAGGAGAGTTATGCCTCACGCTGGCGAAACAAGCGGGTTCTCCATCAAGTTGAGAAAGAAAGATAGCGAGAGCCAGGCGACCTTGATAGCCATAGACTACAGCAAAGACATAGCTCTCGTCAGAGCTGATTTTAACGTTCCAGCTTTGAAGATCGCTAACACTGAGGATGTCATGGTGGGTGAGGAAGTCTTTTCGATCGGGAATCCCCGTGGTTTCGAGGATAACGTCTCTGATGGCATAGTCAGCAGCAAAAATAGGACGGTGTTTCTGCACGAGGGGGCTCCATCCTTCATTTTTACGGATGCACACGTCCTACCAGGCAATTCAGGAGGACCACTCCTGTTGTATCGAACGGGCGATGTCATAGGGATGATGACTATGATAGTTGGTGGTGGCACTAGCCTTTATGGTTTGAACGCTGCTCTCCCTGGCGAATTCATGCTCAGCTTTATGCAGGAAAACAATGTATCGACTATGAAATAAATGGGGATAGTTTGTTTTTAAGATCAAAGTTAAGAGGAGAAAATTCATGAGTAATTCAGCTGAAGAGTCAACCAAGATGACTGATCACGAGAGGATTGTCCAGGCCACCAAAGCGGTGTTACGTAACATCGATCCGGAGATCGCCGAGCAAATCACGATACAGGTGGGGAGGAGGATCGGGACAAACGAGCTAGAGGGCAATTATGGCATCGACAGAGATTACAGAGGTGTTGACATAAAGCTTGCAAAGAGTGAACTTATCCAGATCATGATAAAGAGACTTGAGCAGGAAGTTATCTTCGCACAGAGTGACGCTGAGGAACTTATGAAGAGGTCGGAGAGTGCTAGGAGCAACGGCGACAACAAGACTGCTAGGGATTTCATGCAGAAGTCTACTGAGCTTACGAATAGGGCAAAGCAAATACAAGACGGACTGGAAAACTTGAGGGATAACCCGTCGATGTATGCTGACGTTGGTTTTAGGTTTGACAAGCAGACTGGGACTTACAGCTATGTCTACGACCAAGACTATGATCGTCATCATTTGTCTGGTTTTGGGAAGACTTTTGCTGACGATGTCGGCAAGGCGTACGCAGCCTTAGAAGCACTTGATGGACAGGGTCTCAAGGATCTTGGAGCCCAACAAGAGGGGGACCTGCAGCATATGTATGACGACGAGAAGAATCCGGCGATGGGATGTGCTGTACTCATAGACGAGGACACCCTCAAGGCTATTCTGTCTGCTGAGGGAACATGGCAGGAGCAGATAGTCTAACGAAATAAGGAGGCTTGGATCAACATGAAGATAGTCAAGATAGCAGGTAGGTTGATAAAGGTATATGTCATGGGCGTTAAGCTGCCCGATGGCACGATAGTCAAGAAAGTTACGGTCGCTCAGGGGCAAGAGTTGGGCGGTAACTGCCACGGCTTGACAAAACACATGCTTCCCAATAGTCAAGTCACGAACGAATGGTCTGATCCAGCGAGGTTGGAGCCCCAGCCCGAGAACCAGCCCGAGAAGCAACAGGAGTACATACCGCTTCCAGAACAAGACCTCCAGGCGTAATGTGGTTGATGCTTTAACCCCGGCTGCATTCCTGTCAGCCGGGGTTTTTGACTAAAAGGAAAAGAAGCCTCTTCCTGTGAAGTAAAATACATGCCTATCGACCTGAAAACTTTCAACGAGCAGTACAAGGATCAGCTCGTCTGGATTCAGAAAAAAAACTGGTCTAGGGGGCAGGCAATCAAGCAGCTTGTATGGGCTGGGCACATGAAGGACCCGGCTGGCACAATATCAACCACGCCGAGCTTCATGGTAGACGTTACCGTAGATCATTCTACGGGTAAGGTTTTCGCCGGGTTGTATGCCAATACCAAATTTATTGGGTCGCCACAGCCAAGTCAGATGGAGAAGGTAGATAGCACAGGACTCGGGTACAAGAGCGACATGAGCGACGAATTTGTGTCTGAACTGCTCCGCGAAAGATATGGGATGGCTGCCCCAAGTTTCGGGAAGGGACATCAGATTGGGGTGTTCGAAAAGCACCCCGTGGTGTTTAACAATCCTTACGAGAACATCCTCTTGCACGAGACTCTGTTTAACCACGAGATGAGCACCATCACCAACGTGTACTTAACTAAGAAGCAGTCTCGCGAAGGATATACCGAGTATAGGGTTGATGTAGCTACTGTGATGATGAGTCAAGGAATGGGAAGTCAGATTGTGCCGCAGAGAAAGAAACCGCCATTCAAAACATTACGGGACGCCTCAGTAGACTTTTATCATACCATCAGGACGCTAAAGGCAGCGGGATGCCAGGAGGGTGACGCCCCCAAGGAAGCTAATTCCGATAACTGGGATTTCCAGATGAAGGTTCCTAAGGAAGTTGCTGAAGCGATCAAGAGGACAATCTCGGGACCCATTAAGAGTGATGACAACCCATTTGAGGTCGATAGTTTGATGGAGTTTCAGTCAGCGGCGCTTGGCGGGATTAGGATTAAAGCTCAAGACTACTCGTCATGGGAGCATGGCACGGGTCCGTTGCCAGACCCTTCACTCCTCGAATCAAAGATTGGCTCGCCTGACGTGGACATGAATCAGATCAAGTCATACTTGTCGGCCGGCATAGTTGATAACGCCAAGAAAATGGTGGATATGTACAGCCCGGGAATGCTCACCAACATAGCGTTCATATGGAGTCTCTCTGACCAGAGTGCTTTTGGGGTTTACGTTCCGGCGATAGACCAAGCCATCAAGGAAGAGAGGGTTAAAAGGGTGCTAAAGCAGAAGGGCTACCAACTAGAGGATCTTGGCAAGCCAGGAAGAGGCTTTACTGCGATGCACCCGAAAAAGAGCCAAGCCGAGATAGACCAGGAAGTCAAGGCTACCTACCAGCAGTTCGATATGATGCCGGGCACGAATTTCGGCATAAACGTGAATAAGATAGTCGCTGAGTCCCAGCAGGATGCACAAGACATGGTCCAATCGATAAAGTCATCTGGAGTGCCCATGGACTCCCAAGCGGAGCAAGAGATAATCAACGGCGTCCAGACGATACATCTGGCTGGGACGATCGTGCACGAGGCGACACATGCCATGGGAGCGACTTCCGAGGGTCCTGCGGAGCAGGCTGAGATGGGCATAACAAACAAGCTTCTGGAGGTCTTCACAGAACAACAGCGTCAGAAGGCTGTTCAGAGAGCGAAGTCGGGAACTCAACCGCCGCAACCCACAATTGAGAACCCGCAAGTTCAGGCAAAATTCGACGAGTACGTGAAGCAAATGTTCCCGCAGTTCCACGCTACCAAGGGAGCCTCATCCCGGCTCAACTGGTTTGGCAGGGGTATGGCGAAGTCAGCTCAGTACGGCGCCCAGTTCATGACGGTAACTCCTCGTCAGGAGCAGGGACCAGCACCATGGGTTGCGGAGAAGTGGGACGCCGGCGTCGGTCCCATCGAGAGCATGCTTGGTGGAAGCAGGAGAAACACGCCATTCACGAACAACAACTCCCTGGAAAGGCAAATGAGGGAGATCGAGAAGACCAAATGGACCACCAAGCTGGATTCGAAGGAGTCTTCTGAAGAACTTCTGGAGAGGGACAGGAAGCACACTGAAGGCTACAAGACAACAGAGCAGCTCATGGAAGATAGAAGGGTCAAGCCCCTTATGGTACCGGTGAAGAAGTCGTCGGTTCAAGCGAAGCCTGTCAAGTTGTCTTACTTCCTGGAAGGAGCTGAGTCGGAACTTAACTTTGGAGCCCTAAGCAACGTCATGACACCTCTTGGTGGTCTCGACCATCCGATATCGGAGAGGATACTCACGGGGCCGAGGGCGGATGCTGACCTCTTCCACGACTGGGAAGCCATTAGAAAGTTGCCTCGGTACAATCCTGAGTATGACAGTAATGGTATGTTTGCCACCTTCAAGGAGTGGCAGTTCCAGCCTGAGACTTGGGAACAGGTCATAGAAGAGAGAACCAGATTCATGTCGGGGGCAAGGGTGGCTTCTACCAAGGACCCATCTCAATCTGGTGACCCGAAGGTTGACACTGTTATGTTCGCTGAAGTATTAGCCTGTGCAGAGGCTAAAATCAAGGCGGGGGAGATAAAGGGAACCAACTTCGTGTGCGACGACAAGGTCGTTCAGAAGATCGTCCAATTCTTTGAGACTAGTAAGGGAATCAGGATTGATTCGTGCGACAGGGATGGCAGGAAGTCTGTGTGGGTAGTTGACGACAGCATCAATGAGGATAAGGTGGCACAGGCTGAGCAGTACGCCTCAGGACAGTCGAAGTCGTCCCAGGATCAGGTTGTGTTTGATTACATATCTGGCATGTCACAACACAAGAAGCAGGTCGTGATGGAGATCATAGGGGCTGTGGAAGAAGCTTGCAAGAGGCTTGGAGTCGAAGACGTCTATGTTGTCGGCGGGTTCCCTCGGTCTCTGGCGATGAATGAGTCCTGGAGCAACATAAGGGATCTCGACTTCTCGGGGGCTTGGCCGACGCAGTCGCTTAAGGTCGGAGGTGTGGTCGCTGAGTCGCTTGGGGTTAGCGATGTCGAGATATATCATAGAACGATGACGATGTCCTGGAAGTACATGGGCATCAAGTGTGACTTCAAGGGGAGTATCTCTATCGCTGAGGCGAGGGATCTGATGAGGGCGGACGGAATCGATATCACGCCACTGAGTCTTGATGTGTATTCCCGCGACTTCACGATGAACATGTTTGTGTACAGTCTCAAGGATCACAAGGTCTACGACGTGACAAGCAAAGGCATGGACAGCCTGAGAGACAAGGTGATTAGAACCTACTTCGATCCTGATGTGACGATCCCGAGATGCCCCCTCAACATTCTGAGAGCAATCAAGTACGCTGTGAGGTATGGATTCAAGATTGACAAACCTCTGTCAGAGGCGATGTTGAGGCACGCTGAGCTTCTTTTCGACGGCAGGTACAGCGACGAGAGACTGGAGCAGGGATCGTCTGAAATAATGTCTGAAGGACAGGAAAAGGCGTCCAAGCTTCTGGAACTATATCACTTGGACAGGTTATTCAAGACGAAAGGACTCTGACCATGCCGGTTCCAATAAGACTTGTAGATGACAGAGATAGGGGTGACACCTCTCCCAACCAGGGGTATTTCGAGATGAACCTGGATATGCTGTCAAGTACAATCGGAAGCATCCCGACCAAGACAGCCGAGAAGTTTGTTTACGCCTCGGATGAGGATGCGTCATTGCTGTTCGATCTGTGGCAGAAGAGTGCTATAGTGAGGGATAGCGAGGGCGTCGGCGATAAGCGTTATGCTGTTCCTGCAGGATTCTCCAATGATGATATCCTCAGGCTCAAGGCCTCCAACTTCATTGCTGGTGACGATACAATTAGGTTTCTACCGAGAGCTGTCAGCGTGATTAAGACCATGGTTCTCTCGGAGGACAATGATTTCGGCAAGAGGTCCGAGAGGAAGCCGTACAGCGTCATCTTGGCGGAGATCAAGGGTGCAGCGTCGGGTGGACCGAGACTAGCCTTGGGGAGTGCAGTTACAGCTAGTGCCACCGATGGGGATGGATTTAGGTTTGCTTTGGGTATAGACCTCTCTGTAAAAACAGCCAAAATCTTTGTGCCACTAGAAAAAATACCCCGTTCCGATACGCATTATATCAGAAGCGAACGCCTGATATACTACAACGATAGAGGATCGGACAAAGAGTATGTAATCAGGGTCTATCAGTATGACGATGGCACGTTCGCAACAATAGCATTCAACGGGAGGACGGGGGGCACGCTTCAAACCCAGCCCAAATACTATGGCGATAGTTTAAGTGTTGCGGATGCGATCTTCAATAGTGTGCAAGAAGAGAAAATAAATAAGGGGTATGAAAGAGAAAGCTATATATATAATTTATTGTCACTTAGGAGGGAATATCTGCGGACGACAGGACACTCTGCTATTCCTGAAACACAAGCCCCCGGAAGACCTTTTGCGGAGGTTGGAGAGGAAGCACCATTATCCGCTCCAGAACCTACCTTAGCACCCACTCCCCAAACTGAAGCTCGCAAACCCGCACCAAAAAGTCAGCCGCCAAAGCCAGAAACTCAGCAGAAGTCTATTTCTGACGGTGAGATAAAGAAGTTTGTGGACAAAATAACGGGACAGGATACGCCTATAGACATGGAAGTTTTCGAGTAGGTATCCAGGAGGTTTCATGGCTTCGAAAAGATCATCTGAGTTGAGCATGAAGTCGTTCTCCGACACCAGCCATCACATGCGTTCATTTAGTAGCAAGAGCGATATGTGTCTTTCAGCTTTCCCACAGATCGAGACGACTCGAGTAGCTCTAATAGACACCAATAAGTGGCAGAAAGCTCATGCTAGCAAGCTTGCTAAGCAGCTACCGAATGGCGCCAGGATCACCATGGCGAAGGGAGTTATGAGGATGGAATTCCCCGAGGATCAGTACCAGGATGTTGAGGAGTTCATTGATATCCTGGGTGGACAGGAAGAGTAGCCCATGACAAAGAGGCTTAAAGCTGAGATAGCGAAGAATCACATCGACCTCCAGACTGGATTGATGGGCAGGAAACATCTGTCAAAAGACTCAAGCATGTTGTTCGACTTCGGATCCTCGCGTCCAATGGCTTTCTGGATGAAGAATACCTACATACCATTGCAGGTGGCGTTTATAGACTCCAAGGGGATTATTGGACAGATAGAGAGCATGGTACCGATGAGCACGAAGGCTATCAGGTCATTCAGCAGCTACAGGTATGCTCTTGAGGTAAACGACGGTTGGTTCGAAGAAAACGGCATTAAGGTTGGAGCCACAGTTGCTGTTCCTGGCATGGAGGTTGGTGGGCAAGAGGGTGCACCCGCTCCGGCTCCTGACGTGCAGATAGACTTGGCCAATGAGCAAATACTCAAGGAGATCGTTGGATTCAAGGTAAAGGTGCTTGTGAGTTTTAGGACGAAGACTGGCGTGGATGTTCCTCCAACTGAAATGGAATTTCCAGGCGAGATTGGCGTTGATGGTGATGGCAAGATTGGCAATCTACTCACGGCATGGGACGTCAAGCATGGTCGCCCGACTAGCGTTCGCATCGACAACATAAATCAGATATCCGATGTAGATGGGGTTCCTGTAAAAACAGCAGAGGATGTCGGAAGGGTATTGGGGAAGGAAAGGCTGGATCAGGAGGATGTGTTTTCCATTAGAGGGAAGGGGTTCTGAGGCACAGAAGTATAACGTGAGGAGTCCAAATATGGAATCGAAAGACGATCACACATTCAATCTGAAGGCGTTTATCCAGAAGAGGGCGAACTACGAAGGCGCCCAGGGGTACATGAGAGCTCAGACCAGAGCTTGGATGAATTGTACTAAACTTAAGATGCAGGCGGGGTCTCAGCCACAAGAGGCGTGGTTCTCGTGTTGTGACGAGTTCCAGAAGGGTGATCAGAAGATGGACTGGGTCTCGAAGTATGCGTCGGACGCCGGATGGATACTGAAGGTTGCTGAGTACGGTGAATACCAGCTTCAAATGGGACCATACTGGGATAAGATACAGAAAAAAGTCAAGTCCGGTGGCAAAACGATGGGGCAGGCGGTAATGGAAGCTCTTGAGGAGTTTCAGAACGAAGGCTCCAAAATTCCGTCTCGGTAAAAAGGGTTTGTTTCGGGTTTTCTGGAAGTAACAGGCGTTAACACGTTTGGCCCACGAAGGTGGGATGTAGTACACAAGACAAGGAGAAGAAAATGAGTATAGTTTTTCCAGCTGGTAAGAATAAGTTCGATTGGGCTCCCGATCCTGAGAAGATTGAGAAGAAACTTCAAAAGGTGGCGGGTGTGGGTGCGGAATGCATTATGGCTGACGACGAGGTAGAGTCAGATGCGCAGTTCGATGCAATCAAGGATATGCCGTTTATCGCCGATCAGATCAGCGATGAGATTCCCGACCAAGAGGATGCTCCGCAGAACGTGATGGACGTGAAGGAAGTGAAGGACACGACTGACACGAATGACATCGCCGAGCAAGTCGAGCAAGTGGTTGAGGAAGCCGCTGCGAAGGCGACGGAAGCAATCGAGCAGGTGGTCGAGAAGGTGAAGGAAGTCGTCGAGAAGGTCGAAGAGAAGACTGAGAAGAAGGACGAGACGGATGAGAAGAAGGACGACGTAGTCGTTGTTGATCTACCCAAAGATGAGGGTAAGAAAGACGACGAGGTCGTTGTTGACATCTCCGTGGATTCGAATGGCACTGCTAAGATCGACGATATCCCGGGTGGCACGGTCGGCATTGACGGCAAGGAGTCAGGCGAGAAATGTGCTGACGCTGGCAAGAAGGAAGATCAGGAGAAGAAGATATCTAGCGCCAAGGTCAAGGTTGAGGCAAAGAAGGTTTCGGCTGACACCAATGGCAAGTTCCTGAAGATTGCAGATTGCTCTCCCGAGGTGATCAAGGATGTCCGCGAGTACTGGTTGGCACTGGGATTTCCGGCTGAGTATGTTGATGCGATGACCAAGAACTACTAAACCCGAACAACAGTGAAAGCAAAGGAGCCCTAGGCGGAAGTCTAGGGTTCCTTTTTTCTGTTAAGAGAAGGGTTTCCAAACACGGGTTTTGAAATAGATGGTAGAGATTAAAAACAGAGGAACAATGCATGAAAAAAACCGCTCTTAATCACTTCCAGACATATAAGCAAATCATTGACGATCGGGGTAATCCGATTTTCCTGAATAAATCGACCAACTCATATCACTATCGGGATGGTTCCCCCGCTATGGATGCAAGTGGCAAACCTATAATAAAGCCTCATGGGACAAAGACCATGCCAGTCATGCTCCCTGATGACATTAGTCATGCCGACGAGCTTGTTGGGCAACTCATGAAAACTAAGAATGGAGTTGCAGTCATACAACATCTCCAGAACAAGGTGAAAATTGCCAGCGAGTCCGTGGGACTGGTGAATTTCGTGGTTGGCGACGAGACGGAGCTGGGTGATGCATTCGTTAGGGCAGCTTTTCCTCCTGCCTCTGGAGTGACCTACAAGGGGTATGATGGCTACAGCATCAACGTTGGCGAATGGTCGGCTGAAAATACCTTCAACGAGTTCAGAAGGTTGGTGAAGGGTAACATCAGATCCTATACGAGGGAAGACCTCAACATGATACGCAAGATGTTACAGAGTAAAAATCCTAAGTCAGACGAGAAGGAGCGGGAGGATGCTCTACTTTCTCTCGTGGGGGTGGATAGGAGGTCGCCACAACCTCAGGCGGCAGCACCAGGTAATCCAACCTTCAGAGGACCCGCAGCCGCGCCAGCCGCGCCAGTGGCTGTCGCAGGAGGGCAATCGACCGCAGCTGAGGCGATCGCAATCACGCATAGAGTTCTGGATGGTCTAGGAAATCTAAGACAGTTCGACTCTACAGCTCTTGTGACTGCCGTGGAAACCTTGGAACAGAGTGCTACACTGGTGAACAACGCCCTTTCCGATCTCGCTCCGAACAGATTCTCTTTCGAGGGTAAGAGGCAGTACGATTTAATGGCTCAGAGGCTGAATATCCTGCTTGCTAATCTCGACACGATTCGTAGAGCTCTGCCACGGGATCTGAACGTGTGGGGAGGGGCAAACGAATATGACGGGTCGGGCTTCATAGACTTTCAGGTCGTCAACAACGAGTTCATGAGGTGTCTCAGTTTTCTGTTCAATCTGGATTCCCTACGTTCTGAATTGCATGCACAGATTCTCAAGCCGAGTACTGCAGCTCCAGCCGCAAGTGGAGGTAGATCCCGTACTCCAGCTCCAATCGAGGAAATGACTGAAACTACGATAGAGACCGCATATGACCAGAATAAAAATAAGGCAATAGACATGCTTAACAAGATGATCTCCAGCATGCCTGATGACATGGCTAATAAGGCAGCGATTTTCAAGCAGTTCATTCAGCAGACCTGTAATTATGGGCAAGTAACGACATCCGAAAAAATTAAGGAAGTCATCAGAGTCAACTGCAAGAAGTTTATTGAAGATCAGAAGGGTGCCAACGCCGTGCTCATACTCAACAACGTCGATCAGAGCTTCATGGTTGAACGTCCTATGGCAGGCGTCGCCCAACACGAAGCGAAGGAGTCAATCGCTTTCAACAGAGATGTCGCCAGGTTTTGGAAGGAGCAGTTGACGAACACCGAGAAGAGACGCAACCGGGCAATAGTGTTGGTTAGCGAGAAACCGATAGGCTTCAACTTCAAGGTGCCGAGAGTGAATCTGATCGAATTCTACACGGGGGATGAAGAAGCTGACAAAATTATTCGCCATGGCATGAGGAACTTGAAGAGATCATTCCAGGAGATGGGCAAAGACCCCAGCAAGATCATGGTTGGGGCAGGCGACATAAAGCGCATAGGACTCCTTATACAAGGTAAGTCCTACTCGTCTACTAAGACTTTCATGGAGAGCTTGAAGAGGGGAGTAATGGCCGAGAAGTCCGACACTATCAACGGTCGGCAGGTTGTGAAGCTCGCCACCAAACTGGTCAACGACGAGCAGGCTGACGAGGTGGCTGGGGATGATCATCTCCCGATTTATTCCTCGGAGCCGAAGATGACTATCGATCAGCTGATCAGAGACAAGGATTCAACATGGGGCGGGTTTGTCGATAACATCAAGAATTTCGCACAGAAGTACTCCGAGATGGAAAAGAGTGCGAACAAATTCAGGGATCTGCTCGATGAGGAACAGGCCAAGCCTGATAAGGATACCGACAAGATTGCCGAGTACCAGCAGGAGGTCGCTAAGATGGAGACTGAGAATCTGCAAATGATGCAGAATCAACCCCACTTCATGATATTGTTTGGAGCTGCCGGTTGTGGTAAGTCAGAGTTCCCAGCCGTGTTGGCAAAAACGATGGACTTTGCACTGTTCGACGTCAACTTCGGCGAAGCTAGGGGATCCTTAGTCGGACAGACTGAGCAGAGAACCAGGGACACCATGAACTCCATAACGAATCTTGCCAACGCCGTCGTCAGGCTGGATGAGATGGATGGACAATTCGTCGCCGAGGGGCAACAGGGGGAATCTGGCACATACAATCAGACTGCGATAAGCCGATTCCTGTCGTCGATGCAGGATAACATGCAGAAGTTCGTGGAGAGGAACGTGTTCATCATTGGCACAACGAACAACCCTCACCTTATCAGGAAGGCTATTGTCTCCAGAGCTCAGCAGATCATAGAGGTGCCGATGCCGTGGAATAAGACGAATTTTAAGAATTTCATCGAACAGTCGGTCGGCATCATGCAGGCTCACAACAAGGATGGATATGGTCCAGTCTCAGATCCATTCAACCGGCAGGGATCATCGAAAGAGCAGACATGGAAAGATACGCAAAAACTTATGGACTCGATCCCCGACGATGGGAAGGCTATGGTGGCGGAATCTATGGTAGGGAGGGGATTCAGCTTCAGAACACTCCTAGGCTGGATAACTACAGCCATGGAGTATCACAACAGATATTTGAGGAGTGCCTACGACATACAGCTGTTCGAGGGCGACAAGGAAAGATACAAGCTGAAGCACCCAGACTCATTCAAGCTGGAGGGTACCAACGTCGTGTGGCTTAAGCAACCCAAGTTGGAGGGGATACCGTTCACAACCGAGAACCTGGCACGGGCTGCCAAACTCACCGTGATAAAAGATCCCCATGACCACAACAAGGTGGTCGAGCATGTAACGGATCAGGAGATTGAGGAAAGGGGCTTGCTGCTGGAGTACGGGTTCCCAAGACTAGAAATGGAACTCTGGGGAAAGAAAGAGAAAGATGATCAGATGGAAATGGACTTCGGTAATGCACCTGCCCCGAGTGTCAGCCAAGCAGTCTCTGACGAGACCTTCGCATCGACGGATTACTACTACAACCTTCTCGTGAAGTCTGGAATGGTCAAGGAAGGTAAGCTCGTCACAAAAGCTCAGCCAAGGGGTTACTACGAGGAGTACGGAGTTAAGACTCTGCCGGTTGAGAACGTGCGTGGTCTCTCGCTACTGCCTGTCAGGCATGTTATGGGGGATGTTTAGAGGATTTCAGCAATTTACAAGGAAATATAATACGAAGGGGAAAACAAGCATGAGCATGATATTCAAGATCAGCGAAAATAGTCAGATGCCTCAGTGGCTAGTCAGCGAGGGTTCGCTTCAGGAATTCAAGGGGTCAATGTCGACCGAGGAAGCCGACAGGATCACCTCCTTTGCGGAATCGCTTAATGACGACACCATAGTTCTGGAGATGAACCACATCGAGAAGTGTGCAGCGGCAGGTAAGGATTACTATTACAACGCAGGTTGGGAGGACGCTCGGGTCGCCAGCCTCCGTGAGTATGCCGAAGCCTGTGGGTTCCAAGGTAGAATGGTGTCTGTTGATCCTCATGATGAGAATATCACGTACCTGTCTTCGGGAACTAAGAGTCCGACTGTCAAGACGGCATCAGCTACACCCCTTTTAGAGGCGATCGGAGATCCCTTCCACTTAGATGTCTCGCCCAAGACCGACGAAGACACTGGATTGAGACTCCGCAGGGAAGCGAAAGATCGCAAGGAAGCCAGGAAGCAGGGGTGGGAGACCATCTCTGGCGAGAAGAAGCTCACGAATCCCGATGTGATGGCAACGTCAGCTTGCGTCATCAAGCTCCCGGGCGAAGACGACTACAGAACCAGCAGGACGCTGAGTGTCCGTAGGGGTGAGAACAGCATTATCGAGCCGGACGCTATTGGCACGCTCTCCAAGACTGAGGACACCGGAGAGAGGCTCCATAGGGAAGCAAAAGAGCGCCAGGAGCAGAAGAAGGCTCAGAAGGGTATCTGGCAGCAGGAAATCGTCCAGAAAGCTAAGGAAATAGGACCGGGTGCTCTTACGAGAGGATCGGTGTTCATGACTGAAGTTGGTAACGCCGGGCCAGGCGGGGTGGTCTCAGGGTTGCTTCCGAAGGAGGATGTGCCCGACAGGACGCTTGGTGAGAATCTTAAGTCCAGGAACGATGAGCGCAAGGCTTCTATACAGAGGCGCAAGGCGGAGTCCATGGAGTGGCAGCAACTTCGTGGGGCGTCCAGACACGAGATCACAGATAGTTTTGCCGAAGCCTTGGAGAAGGCTCTCGGTCAGAAATAACAGGAGACACTAAATGGCCAACTTCTTCACCTCACCCGGCGATGTGGCTGATTGGATCAAGAGGGAGGCAGCCACGGAGGACGAGGCTGTAACCTTGGTGACCAACCTGCCGAATGTCGGCACCTCAGAACTGTCCAGTGCACAAGAGTCCATTAGGCGTATATTCGCCAACTCGGACGTTGAGAACTCTCTCAACACGCTCTGGAGGATGCTTTGCAAGGCAGGCATCACGAATGATCAGGTGCAGGATGTTGTGTCTAGGGCAGCTCAGGTCAAGGCTGCTGAGAGTCTCTTGTCGTCGAAGATCATAACAGCTGACAAGAGGGACGCAATGGTCAAGGCGGCGCAGATAATGCGTCAGCCAGGGGAATATCCAATGCCCCTTCGCTACTGCCCGAAGCTCCCGGGATCCATTGGGCACAGACTGATTTCTACATACAACTGCAGACACTACTGCTTTGATGGCATAGTTCTCGACGATGATCCAGAGAGAGTCTATTGCGGAGAGACGATGTGGCGCAGACACGTCATGGACAAGTTCTCGACAGAGTGGAAAGACCGTAAGACCGGCAAGTACGTCGGCGGATACATCAACGACCGCTTCTATGTTTACCAGGACGATGGCGGGAATCCGATGGAGCTCAAGCCCGACGAGAGGACCAGGATACCCAGACCCCACCAGTGGAGTGTTGAAAGACGCCTCATTGAGCAAAGGGAGAAGGGAAGCGGTCAGGATTTGACGATAGGGAAGACAGCCAAGACTGGGGCAGCCTACGTCAAGACCGCCAACGTTGAAATCGTTGATCGAGAAGAACACATGAGTGCCAGCGGATATATCACCAAGATCGTAGGTGGATACGAATTCGAGCTAGAATGGACTCTCCGCCTCGGACATGATTCCATGGATGAAATTGAGATCGAATGGCCAGAGGAAGCAATGAATATTAAGGCAGAGAATACTCCAGGTCAGTGGAGTGGAACTGTATACCATCCCGAAACCGGGCAGGTGCTGATAGACGGTCTCGCACGGGAGAATCTTGAGGCACAGTGGAAAGACGAAATTTTCGATGCGATCGCCCAGCATGGGAAGACTGCAGCAGTGGTGTTACCTCTTAGTAAGACAGCTTCCGTAGCTGCACGAGTGCTTTCGCAAGCTGGAAGTTTTGTGAAGTTGGCGTCCTCGGATGCTAAACTTGACAAGAATGAGTCTAAAACCCAGAAGATGTTTTCTCAAGCTGCCGACATGATCTCCGAGGGTAAGCTAGCTGAGGACATAGTCCTGGAGGTGTCTAAGTCGAACTCTGTGTCGTTGGCTCAGGCTGTGAAGATACATGCCTTAGTCGCTAATAAGATGACCAAGCACGCCGCCGAGGCGTATGAGGCGGAGAAGGTGGACGAGGACATCGAAACGACTGCAAATGAGATTGGCCTGACCGGAGAGGGGTCCACGAGCAAGAAGCCCGCACCTGTATTAGGGAAGAAACCCGCAATAAGGGTTTAGTTATCCCTAGAGTCTACTGTAAGTGTAAATCCCGTTCTGTTGTATAATATCCCCGTGATCTCTTTCTGTTTGTAGGGATCAGAGTCCTGGACAAGGAATTACAATGAAGCGGAGAATGATAAATGGCTGATCTAATAACCAGGAACCTCGAAAGTAACTTCAGGGCTCTAGTCCAAAATAGGGGCACCTCTATGGGAGGCGTATGGGTGCCAGAGGGTTCGACTAGAGGATCTCAGAGAATCAACCAGAGCGAACAATATTGGGCTGCACCCGTCCTTGCTCAGACTGGTTCTGGGTTAGTCAAGACAGCTGGTAGCGGAATCATATATACCCAACCTCAGTTCTTCAGCCCCATACACACACCTATCAACTGGCAGATACCGTCGAAGCGTAAAGAAATTTATCAATGGATGAGGTTTTATTACGAGAACGAGCCCAAGGTAGCAACCACAATAGACTTCTATTCCAGGTTTCCCATTAATGGATATAAGAACGTCTGTACCAACAGGCGCATCAAGAAGTTCTACGACGACCTCGGTAAGAAGATTAACCTTATCAAGTGGCTGAGGATCATCAGTTATGAGACCCATCTCCTGGGCGACTGCTTCCCGTTTCTGGAGGTCGATTGCCCAGTGTGCGGGGGATCAGGTAATAATGGGGGGCAGGTGTGCGAGCATGATGGCGGGGCATTCAAGCGCCTCGTCATACTTAATCCCGAATACGTTGAGGTCTATTCTAACTTCCTAGCTCCCGCACCTATGCTAGCCTTTATGCCAAGTGAGGAACTCCGGAACACCGTCCTCAAGAAGGGACCTGGCTACGAGAAGCTTTCCAAGGACGTCAGAGACAGGATAGCGGCCGGTAAGCCGATAGGGTTGGACAACAGGAACGCCAGCCATATCAAGTATATGGATAACGGTTACAACCGCTACGGCACTGGTCTTGTCAGAAGGCTCTTCCCAATGCTCGCCTATAAGACCAAGCTCCTCACCGCCCAGTGGGTTGTGGCGGAAAGACTCATTCTTCCTATCAAGATAGCTAAGGTCGGCAGTGAGGAAAGACCGGCATCGGCATCTGATTTAGCTCAAGTTCAAGCTCAGCTTGCTCAGACGGCGAATGATCCGAACCTCACACTGGTGACACACCACGCTTTCGAATTAGACTGGTTCGGTGCTTCTGGCAAGGTCCTTCAACTCACGACTGAGTTTGAGATGATCAATCAAGAAATACTGGACGGACTCGGAATCAACAAAGCTCTACTTAACGGGGAGGGACCATGTTTTCATCCAGATGTGGAAATACTCACAGAGAAGGGCTGGAAATATTATCAGGATGTGGCTGACAATGAGAAGCTTGCGGGTTTCAACCCTAAGAGTGGATCGCTAATATTTGAACATTTCAAAAATAGGATAATTCGCCAATATAAAGGCGAGTTGGTGCATTTTAAGACGTCCCAAATGGACATGCTCGTTACCACCAACCACCGTATGTGGGTTCAAGAAAGAACATCGAAAAATAGCAACGAAGCCTATTCGTCGTGGAAGATTGTGTCCGCTGAGGATGTGAAATACCGTAGTAGGATGAGATCTTGTTTTGACGACTGGCAAGGTGAAATACCAGAGTCGTGGGTGGGAATGGATGGCTCAGCCAGTATAAATTTCGGTGGATGCCAAGTGAAGGATGTTGACAATTTCATCAGGTTTCTTGGCTACTTTGTCGCTGAGGGATGGGCGAACGTTAATCAGGCAGGCTTATCCCAGAAGATGGGTACAGCATCGGCAACTACTATTGATGCATGTATCAAGGCTATTGGAATACCATTCTCTTGCCAACACGATAAGGATCCCAGGGAAACGCCGTTTGGTTTTTGCCAGATGACTCATTGGCATTTTCAGAAGTCTCAGTCGGCATGGTTGATGGAGAATATTCCCGGTAAGGCAAAGGATCAGAGATTGCCAAAATGGCTCAGGAATCTTCCAAAATACCAACTTACGATATTGCTTGACGCCTTGGTTGATGGCAACGGTTCCTTCCACAAGAAATCGCCTCTTGCGTATCCATACAAGAGTTACATTACCTCATCCAAATTGCTCGCTGATGATGTTATGGAAATAGCTCTTAAGTTGGGATACGCCCCTACGATCAGCGATGCGAGAGTCAAGGACGGCATATGGGTAGTCAACATGGCGTCCAGCAAAATCGGGAAGTTCCCCGTTTTAGACACGCTGCAGAACGGCGACGGGGTGCTCGACAGGCGGTCGTGTATCAGTAGGGTTCCATACGAGGGGGTTGTGTGGTGCTTCGAGATGCCCAATGAGTTCCTGGTTGTTCGTCGCAACGGCAAGGTTCTCATAACGCTCAATACATACAGTAATGCCGCAATCGGCGTTGAGGTAATGATAGACAAGCTGGAATCTTGGAGACAAGAGTTAGCAGAGTGGGTGGAGCAGAAGATATATCTGCCGATCGCCATGATGAAGGGCTTCATTGGAGAGAATGAGTGGGGGGAGAAGGAGTACATCTATCCGAAGCTCAAGTGGAACATCATGCATCTGCGTGACCAGCAGCAGTACAGGACTTTCATGCTTCAGATGCACGAGAAGGGAACGATATCCACACAAAGACTTCTGGAAAATTTCGATATCGACTACAACGAGGAAGTCGAGATGCTCCGTTACGAGCGGGCGAAGGGACCTTCTTCACAGATGGGTGGCGGGTTTGGTGGAGGTGCTCCTGGTGGTATGCCTGGCGGAATGCCAGATCTTGGTCTTGGTGGTGGTGGTGCTCCGGTACTTGGTCCACCCGAAGCGGCTGGGGCGGCCGGCGGGCTCGGAGGAATGTCGGGAGGTGCTCCGGGAGGTGCTCCAGCACCTATGGGTGGAGCTCCGCTCACCGCACAGACTATTCCAAACATCCAGGAGTTCGGCGGCAAGGTGCTCAAGCAGAAAACTCGCAATAAAATACAGAAGTACAAAGAGCGGATGCTCAAGAGTCATGCCCCTGATGCCTCAGGGATGGAGAGAGACGAGAAGGGCAGGGTCATCTTCACCGGTCCAGAGAGGGAATTGCTCAAGGCTCTCGCCGACGAGGTGAGGAAGGGTGAGATCAATTATAACATCTACGCCCAGTTCCCCGTAAAGGCTGGAGGCGAGGAGTACACGATCGACTTCGCCATGGTACCGATAAAGCTCGGCTTAGAGGTTGATGGCGCACTTTTCCACTCAACGCCCGAGCAGCAAGCTGATGATAGAACGAGGGACGGGAGGCTGGCTATGCAGGGGTGGACAATACTGAGATTCACGGACAGGCAAGTGGAGTCCAAAATGAGGGACGTAATTGATTCTATCATCCAGAACATGATCCGCAAAGAAAACTACCTCAAAAAAAGGGAAACTGGCTCCCCGCAGTGAAGGATCAGTCAGGGTGGTTGCGTTTTATCCCTTTTCGTCGTTGCTCCTTGGTTGGGGCATTAATTGACATAACACAGGATTTAGCCCATGGAAAAAGAAGCGCGCACCAAGTTGGCAGACAAAAACATTGTCTGGACCGAGTCATACACAGATAGAACAGAACAGCTGAAGAAGCAGTTCGATGAGGTTGTCGGACCCGGCAGTTATTTTAGATTTGAGGGTAAGGAAGGGGAAAGCGGCGACGAGTATTACGTCATTGTGGCTCCCGCCAAGATACATGATCCGGAGGCGAAATTCTTCGCTGGTGTCAGGAAACTTCCTTCCGACTACGCTGCTGGCGGCCAGTATTTCCCCACGTTAAAGGAAGCTATGGAATACGCTGTTGCAACGTGGGGCGTAAAGACCCCTTCGGACATAAACTACTATGATGCGTCAGATCTCAAAGGTATAGCGAAGAGGATAGAAGATTGGAAAGAAGATAGGGATGCCGGGGTCGAGAATGGTGACGAAGATGACGAGGTCAAGTCTGCGTCTGTTCGTTTCGTTAGGACAAGTTGGGCTCCGTACTACATGCAAGTAGAGGCGTTTGGCACACCGAGGTCCGAGAGGACTGGCTTCCTGTGGTTCGATCTTGACAGCGTTGTTGCCGGGGAGAGCAGGGAGTTTGAGTCTTACGCCAATCGTCTGCCGCCGCTCAGGGCAGCAGCCAGTGTAGCACTTGACGAGCGGGCTAACAGGAGACGGCTGGTGGCAAAATTGTATGGGGAGCATAATGTAGAAGCCGACTTCTACAAGATATGGCTCAGCTTCAACCCACAGACGAGTGAGATGTACTGGATATCGATTGGTCCGTATCTGCCGAAATCCCTCTCACAGCAACTCGCTAGTCCCGAGCAAGCAAGGCAAATCGGTATGGGTATTGGTCAAGGGCTGCCAGTTACCAAGAACTTTCTATTCGATGATGCCGGCAGACCGCTTGGCATTGATAAGTTCTCCGCTTTCTATAAGAAACTCCATCTCGCCAGTCAAGAGGAGTTAGAGGAGTATGCTGACGAGCTGATCAGTGACTACGCCGAGAAGTGGGGCGTGCAGCTGACAAGGGATGATCTCATGATACCTGAGGATCCGAAGAAGAGGATCAATCCTACCATTACGCTATCAAAGAGCGGTAAGGATAAGCTCTACAGATCACCCGAGTGGAAAAGACAGATATTGGACTACTATGGTGTGCAACCAGACATGAGCAAGCCTGATCCGTACCATGGGCTGGAGACTAAGCTCAAGGAGGAGCGTAAGAAAAGGATAGTTGATTACAAGCGTCAGCTTGATGAGGCGTACGCCAGGAGCCAGGAATCTGGGGATGCTTTCAAGATGCAGCAGCCTGCACCTCCGTCCGTATCGATGGATAAATCGGCGAAAGGCCAGCAGCAGCCGACAGCTATATGGCAGGGGAGATCACGGAAGGAAGAGGGGATGAGCGACGCCGAGATGGCTGTTAGGTATGGTTTCAATAGCGTGCCAGAGGCGGTCGATTATCTAGTGACCCATGTGTGGGAGGGCGTGCCACTAGGAGATGTCCCCACCACCACGTCTGAGGATCTCAAGAACGCTAGGGAACGTCAAGCCACTCAGGTTGGGCAAGAGGCTCCACCTTCCGCTGAGGTCCAGGAGGACGGTCAGATAGGTGCTAAAGAGACAGCCGCGCAGACACCAGAGGTTCCAGCGGAGATCACAGAACAAGTACCTGAGGAGACCAAAGAACAAGCTCCCGTGAAGGCTCCCGTGCAGGCTCCTGTGAAGGTGCCTGCGAAGACTCGAGTGCCAGAGCCTGTTTCTCTGAAGTCGAAAAAGACCATCGAGAAGGCTCCCGAGAAAGCTCCCGATAAAGCACCAGCTCAGACAGCGAAACCCGACTTGTCGTTCCAGCATGTGAATGAATATGACGAAATATTCGGTGCTGTCAAGGATACTGTGAGGAATTTGGTCAAGCTGGCGGCAAGATTTGACGAGGAAGGTAAGGGGGAGGAAGCTGAGGAGATACACAAGATACTGCGTAAACATGTCTTGACGCCTGACAAGAACTCCAAGCCAGAGGTTAAATAATGCTAGTCAAGAGAGCAGCATGTGTTTTAAGGGATGTCACACCATACGAGTATGAGTCTATGGTGAAGACTGCCGCAAGCAAAATCGGTCTAGGGAACAATCCCAAAGTCAAAGATATCGTCGAATCGGAAATACAGAAGCACAAGACGGCACTCTTCTTCAGAGCTAAGGCGATCGTGGCGGACGAGACCAACTCTAACGGGGACATGTTCCCTGTCGACGAGCTGTTGAAGTCGTACGGATCGTTCGTCGGCGTGCCATTCTACACCAACCACCAGAACCAGGACATAGAGAAGGCCAGGGGCAAGATCATCTATGCCGAGTGGAATCCGAGCGACAAGGCTGTCTACGTGATAGGTTATATCGATCGGGAGGCGTACCCGCACATCTGCAGGGGCGTCGAGCAGGACTATATGACAGGGGTGTCAATGGGAGCGATAAGCGGGGCGTCGCTCATCCTGATGGCCGACGGTACGGAGAGACCAATACCTGATGTTAAGGAAGGTGATATTGTCAGGACTGCCCTTGGCAACAACAAGAAGGTTTCCAAGACTCACTGCGAGTATCTTGGTAAACCAATGCACTCGTTCAATCTCGTAACGTATCATAAGAGTCCCCTTTTCACAGAAGACCACCCGATTTGGATTGTGGAGAAATCGGCTGTAGAAGCTTGCAAGCATAAGATGGCTCTATCCGCCCATATGTCGTGGCACTATGCGTCAACGGGTAGACCCGCAATGGCATCAGGCAAGATGTCGTCTGACTGGAGATTAGAAACTTATGATCCTAAGTTCCAGGAGGCCTCAAAGGTGTGCGAGGGAGATTACTTCCTGATTCCGTCTCGTTTCCATTTTAACGATGGGTGCAGTGCCAATTCCGATTTCTATTACCTGCTTGGAGTTTATCTTGGAGATGGCTACCTACTTAAGGACAAGAATGATAGTTACTCCGGAGTGGCTTTTTGTCTTGGATCTGACGAAATGGAGCTTGCGGCAAAAATTCGCGATCTGGTCAACAAGTATAGTAAGGCGTCGTCCAGCGAGATGGTCTGTGAAGAAAGACATGGTTTGTACATAAGGGTCTATGACAAGTCTTTAGCAAAATGGATAGGAGAGAACATAGGCTCTGGAGCCAAGTTGAAGAGAGTAAAATTCAACTTGAAGTTCAATGGTGATGCACAGCAACTGCTTGCTGGGTATTTAGACACAGATGGTTGTATTGTCGATAAAACGAACCAGCGGATTAAAGGGAATAAGTTTGGTGGGTTCCAGGTATCCAGTGCTAATGTTGGATTGCTAGAGGATATGCAGTCGCTTTTGATCGGGCTTGGACATGTAAGTAGGATTTCTCGTATGGATCGCACTCCATCTGAAAAGAGTGTAGTGAGGATAGATACAACTGAGTACACCCTAGCTATGGGATCTAATTCTGCATCAGAGTTTGGCAATTCAATAAAGTATGCAAAGCTTGATGGCAAGTCGGCGGAGATCAAGGCGGGTAAGTCTTTCGTGACCACAATTGATGGGCACAAATATATGATGTGCCCAGTCAAGAAAATTGTTGTTACCGACGGTTTTGACGAGCCGGTCTATGACTTAACCGTGGAAGATGATGAATGCTACGTTGCCGATGGAGTTTCAGTTCATAATTGTGCAGTCGAGTATTCCGAATGCAGTATATGCCACAATCGAGCAGAGAACCCCGACTCCTACTGCTCTCACATCAAGATGATGAAGGGCCGGAAGTTCACGGGCACAGTAAAAGACATCAAGACCGGCGAGACCAGGCACCTGAAGGGTGAGCCAGTGTACGAGATCAACTTTGGTATCAGGTTCATAGAACTTAGCGGCGTGGGCGATCCTGCTTGTAAGAGCTGTCATATACAAGGAGTTTTCGACAACAATGATGTGTTGAGGAAGGCAGCTTCGGTGTCGAACAACATCTTCATGTACAGAGAGAGTGGGATGGGTAAGACAGCCAGCCAGGAAGAGGTCACTCAACTGGAGCAAGCTCTCGTCACTCTTGAGCAGATATCGGTGAACCTCATCAAGAATAGAAAGCAAGTCGAGGTCGCATTTGCAAGCGATTTGGTCAAGATACTATCGGAGCTTCAAGAGTTCACGGACGAACTTGTCGGAGCAGGCTACGCACAGGCTCCTGCCGCCCCGGCTGGTGCACCAGGCATGGATCCTATGGCTCCAGCAGGAGATGCACTTCTTGGTGCTCTGCCGGGTGCCATGCCCACCGCTATGCCGATAAGCGAGACTGCTCCGTTGTCCCCTGGAGCTGGAATGGCTCCAGCACCGATACCTACGCTTCCAGGTCCTGCGGCTGCGACTGGTGTACCTGGCATATCCGGGGTTAGGAGACCCAATATGCCTACGCCCCCAGCTAAGTCAATAGCAGAGTCGGCTTTAGACAGAATTGAGAAAATAGGAAACAGGATACGGTACCTCCGGGAAAAGATGGCGGGTACCGAAAACGAAGGTGGAGATCAAGACATGAAACGTAGAACACCATCTGTTGCAGCGACGGAGCGAGATGATGTTAAGAGAAGTTTAGCAACCTCAATGAAGGAAAAGGGTGTTGTTTTTGGGAATAGTGATAGTCAAGAGACTTCTGCACAGGATGTGTCAGAGAAAAACGGAGGAATGGTAATGGATATAATGCACAAAGCGGAAAGACAGGACGCTCCTGAGGTTACAACCCAGAAGCAACTCGATGGCGGGATCAAGTATCATCCCCGCACCGGCGATGAAGCTGATCAGACCACACAAGGTCAGCTTGAATCGTTGAGAACTGGCGAACCCAGTGTGGTGACTGAGAAGCAGCTTGAATCCGAGGGTATGCGCGAAGGTGCAGCTCAGGAGAGGATTACACAGAAGCAGCTCGACCCATGCCGCAAGAATGAGGAGAAGGACACCGTTACGCAGGATCAGCTTTCCGCCCAAAGGAAAGACGACGAAAAGAACGTGGCGACAGAAAAGCAGCTTGACATATGGTCGCGTAAGGCTTTCTCCCGTGCAAATATCCTGACGGCGTCAGACCACTTGTCGGCGGTCGTGTCATCGTTGGCAAAATCGGCAGTCGAGAGCTGCGCCACCCCGTCCCAGGTCAGGGATGTTGTGTGTGACATGGTTTCCGACACGCAGGCAAAGACAGCAACTCTTGATTCCATCACGCAGGGCGGCGTGAAGCCGTCTGGTGAAGTCAATGTTGTTGCTCGCGCCAAGTATTGGGGAGCAAGAGGTATCACGATAGCGTCTTCGACAAAGGCTGATATCCGCAAGAGCGTTTCGGATAGCCTTAACATCCTAGTGGCGTCCAATGAGAAGATACATCCCGAGATGGTACTGAGCGTCCTCGAGGTGGTAGCTGAGGAAAAGAGTAGCTTGGAAAAGATATCTACGGCGGTCGACGCTATGCTGGTCGATAAGCCTGATACCTCGGAGCAGCTTGTGTCATCCAAGGATGAGATCAGGAAGGCTCTCAGCCAGAAACCGACTATGAAGCGGGTTTCGCAGGAGCCTACACTCAGGGGTGTGGCGCAGAGGAACGAGGAAAGGAAGCAGGTTTTGGCGGCAGTCAGTAAGCCTGACAGGATCGTCGTAGCTTCGTTCGAGGAACTCGGCATTACTGTCAAAGAAGCGAAAGCCAATCCCAAGAAGTTCAAGCAGGCGATCCACAAACTGGCCAGCGTCGCTGCGATATCAGAAAAGAGGGTTCTGGCTGCAGTAACGAACGTGGAAATATCACCTGACGGGTCGGTCAACATAGCGATTGATACGAAGGATGGTAAGCAGGAGATTGACATACCTCTTGAAGGAGAGACTCCTGATACGCTAGCTCCTGAAGGCGATGTCACGGGCGAGGGTCTGGACGAGCTGATGGCGACTCCGGCAGCCGGAGCACCAATGCCAGGTGCACCGATGGCAGGAGCACCGGCTCCCGCAGGAGTTGCACCTATTGTTCCGCCGCCCGAGGCTCCACTTCCCACAGCGGCTAGCAAGGTACAGATGACCAAAGCGGCACAGGGTGCCTTTGGTGGTGGCGGACCGTCGGCTGGTGGTGGTCCTGGAATGTCTGGTGGAATGGGCGACCCGGCGGCTCCTGGAATTGGCGAGAAGCCAGCCATGGGCGATGCCGTTCAGTCCTTCACGGAGACATCGGCTCCCAAGGACGAGGCTCCTGGCGTCGGCGAGCAGATGATGCCTGGTTCCATATGTCCGTTCTGTCACAGCACAGACACTACGACGGGCAAGAAGGGCATGGAGTCCGGCTCGTTTGAATGCAACGAGTGCGGTGGACGCTATCAGGTTCACGTCAACATCGAGGTTCTTAATCCTGAGACGATGGAGTTCTCCGAGGAGAAGGATAAGGATGGGGTCAAGGATCCGACTCTCCCTGATATGCCTGTCGCTGCCTATACGAAGTTGGACAAGGATTCAATTGTCAAGATCGCTGCCGCTGAGAAGAAGTTCGGGCATGTCTGCCCGGCGTGTGGCATGGTCGAATGCAAGGCGATCGAGCAGACGGCTGGACACACAGCATACGTTTGTCCGTCTTGTCAGACCAAGATCGAGAAGGACGTGCTCGTGAGCAAAGACGACGCTTCTGATGCGTACGTCAGGGTCTCATGGACTCTCAACCCCTCCAAGTTCAAGACGGCGAATTGCCCGTCCTGCAAGGAGAAGGCGAGGAAGCTGGCAGCCAGGATGAAGGTTGCGAAGATGGTCAAGTCGGCGGCCGACCTGCAGCAGGATCCGAAGACCGCTTTCCCGATGGCAAATTGCATCGAGAGAGTGTCGAGGATGTACGGAGCCAATGCTATTGCCCCCTACGGCGATTGCAAAGGCAAAGTCCTGTCAGACTGCGTCTGCAAGCAGCTTGAGACGTTCGGCATGAGGAAGAAGATCCACCTGGTGAGGTTGGCTGAGGTCTACTCGCAGCCCGATCCAATGGACGAGTGCTTGAAGATACATATGGACAAGGGCTTCAAGAGAGCTCAAGCCGAGACGATGTGCAAGGCGATGAGAAAAGAGTGCTCCACGGATGCTGACAACAATAGTCTGTTGATGGCCTTTGCGGACACTAAGGAGTTCACAAAAGAGGAGTTAGAAGTTATGAATGATAACTGGAAGAATAGGCTTTCTGTGAAAGCCCAGAGTCTTGATGATCTTGAGGGGGACATTGGTGAGCCTCTGGATATGGTTCCGGGCGAGATGCCGTCAGCTCCTGATGCTGAAGAGACGGTCGTGATCGAGCTGCCTGCGGAGGTGGCGAAGGACATAGCTGGTCAGGTTGACCAGGCGACCGGGGCGCCCGCTGAAGCGGAAGTTGTTGATGGATCGCCAGAGGTCGGATCGGCTGGGGAATTGGAAATAGCAGAACCTCCGGCAGAGGCTGTTGATCTGGAGATTGACGTCACGTCTGGTGCGATCCTCGGGATGAAGGTCGTGAAAATGGCTGCTACTCCGAAGCAGGTCGAGCAGATCGAAGGCAACGTCGAGGCTGGTGTGCCGAGGGCGAAGGCTACAATAGGTAAGGAGAGTCCTCTTACCGCTAAGAAGCCTGAGATACCTCGTTCTGACGCCACAATGGGCGACGAGTCGAAGTTCGACGCCAAGCTCCCGGACATCGCCGTTGACAATTCGACGATGGGTGGGGAGTCCGAGACGATGAAGGGTACTCCCGCGATCAACAACGAAATCAAGGGCACGGTCATAGCCGAGAAGAAGCCCGAACTGATGAAGGCAGCCAAGACCCCCACGCAGGTCGATAACATCGAGAAGGACGTTGAAGCCGGCGTGCCAAGGGCAAAGGCGACTATCGGTAAGGAGAATCCTCCGGCCGATAAGAAGCTCGATATTCCGAGGGGCAATGCAACGATGGGCGGCGAGGAGAAATTCCAAGAGAAACTCCCTGACGTTCCGGTTGACAATGCAACGATGGGTGGGGAGTCTGAGACGATGAAAGGTACTCCTGCTGTCAACAGCGAGATCAAGGGCACGGTCATAGCTGACATGCGCGAGAAACAGCTTGAGAAGCTAGCCACTGGCAGACACAAGAAGGCGTGTCTGGTGGCGGCGAAGCTGGCGGCTGAAGGTAGGATAGTCACTGCTGACATGGACGAGATCGTTGAAGTCCTCTCCAAACTGGAGCTGGACAAGATGGAGGCATTTGCGAACAAGATGTTCAAGATGCCCGTCAAGGTCGCCGAGAAGACAGCGTCGACTCTGTCTATAGGTATAGTTCAGGAGGCGTCAGTATATTCTCCTGATCAGCCTAAGTCGTTGGTTAACGAGCTCAGCGCCGGTTTCACGGTCGGAAGCAAGAAGCTCAATGACTCGCTGACCGAGGACGGCACGCGCTAGTTTCATGAAGAGTTGAAAATTGAGAGAGCCCCTGGTTCGCCAGGGGCTCTTTGTTTTTCATATCATTTTTTTGCATGAAAAAAAAGGAATTTCACTTCGCTCCGGAGAATCATCAAATCATAAGGGCTAAATAGCCCGATGGCCGAACGGTGAAGACCACGGCTCAAACGACGAAGCAATAATTTGAAACAACCTACGACACGATCAACGAAGCAAATCACGTAACTTTTTTCGGAAGCATATCACAGGCCAGATGATGGGCCCAATGTGGGCAGAGTCAACAACAAGCAAGGAGTAGTTAACATGGCATTGATCGAAAAATACATGGGTATTGCTGCCATCCAGAAGGTCGATGTGACCTCCACCCCTTCCGACATCAAGGAAGGTATGTTGGTTTACCTTAACGGCGCTAATGGCGTCCGCAGGGTTGACGAGACCAACAAGAACAAGGTGTATGGAATAGCAGCTGATACGTTCAGCCAGACTGCGGCGGCTATGCCTGGCATCGATAAGACGGCTGTGGTGGGTGCTGGTCGCACAGCATCATGGCAGGGCAGGGCATCCGATGGGTACGACGAGACACGTTCGTCTGGTAAGATGAGCGTATATGTCAGCGGCGGCGAGTACGCCACCGACCAGTTCCGTGACAGCAATGTCGCGGCAGCTAACGTCGGTCAGATCATGGTGGCTGGTGGAACGAGCTACGAAGGATTGCTGGATAACAGCTCCACGTACGCTAACGTATCAACGGCTATTGTGGCAGGCAGGCAGCCGATCGCTATGCTCACGCTGGCGAAGGGTGCGTATCCGTCCGGCGTTCCGGGCGTCGACGTGCTCCCGAACAACGATATCGCTCTGAAGGGCGATAACACCAATACCTACATCGAAATGAAGTTGCTGATCTAATAGCAGCTCGTCGGTGAAGTAGTAGAGGTTTGAGTCAACCGAACAAGGTCACTTGAACAAGGAGACAGGAAATGGATAAGAAAGCAGTCAACGAGAAGAGAGCACAGCTTATCGCTCAGGCTATGGACACCCCCGAGGGTCGTGTTGCCCTCGCGCAGGCTATGGTCGAGCCGATTCGCAGAGCATTGGAGTACCAGGCGGTTGGTCGTAAGCTCCTCATGGTGGACGAACTCCCCCAGGGCGCATACGCCAGGTACGAGAAGGATGTCAGATCGGTAGCCTATGTGATTCCACGTAGGGGTGCCGTTCCGGACATGATAACGGAAGGCGAGGAAATTCTCGTCCCGACGTTCGAAATCGCAGTCAACCCGACGGTCAGGATTTCCGAAGTCAAGGCTCGCCGGTTCTACATCGTAGACCGTGCGCAGATCAAGGCGAAGGAAGCCATCCAGAAGGAAGAGGACACGCAGATTTTCACGGCCATCAATGCGGCAGTTCCCGCGGCGAATCAGGTCGTGTCAACCGGCGGCGCACTCTCCCTGTCGGCTCTCAACCAGGCTTTCGCAACGGTTGAGCAGCATGACCTGACGGTGGGCAAGGTGGTTTGTCACGCTCTCCGCTATGCGGACATCAGGGCGTGGGGGCAGACAGTGTTTGATCAGGCGACCCAAAAGGAAGTGCTGACAACTGGTCTGTTCGGCCACATCTTCACAGCGGACATCCACGTGTCCAGCCGTGTACAGACGACATACGTGTTCGTCCTGGCACCGGCGGAGTACGTCGGAGCGTTCCCAGTCCGTCAGGACATCACTGTCCTGCCGGCGGATGACCCGAAGCGCTTGCGTTTGGGTTGGGTCGTCTATGAAGAAATCGGTATCGTCATCGTCAACGATTACGCTATCGCTCGCGTCGAAGTAAATGTCGGGTCGTAATCCCGTCTGATTGAGGAAATTCGAAGAACCCCCTAGGGCAACTTAGGGGGTTCTTTTTTTAACTTGTATTAATCCTTCAAATCGGTATATTACCCTGTGTCTCGTTCCACTTGGCAAAAGGGTTTTACAGTCGTTTTGTCGAAATACCAAGAGACAACAACAACAACAACAAGGTATCTAATGATAGTGACGGCTTCTAATTCTATGGCGGACGGGATGGATTTGAGTCATGTCACCAAGGTGGTTCAAGCCAAGGTGGAAGATTCAGGTTACTACTTATTCGGACCAGGACTTTCCCCTCGATGGACTTTTGTTCCGACAAAAAACTATTTTCAGATGCGGTTCGACGATATGCCTATTATGGATTATGCACTTGCTGATCAAGGCAATATCCGCGAGATCAGGACTTACGGATTGAATATCTTTAAACTTGTTGACCAAGCCCAAGCAGTACATAAGAACGTTAGATGGCCGATGACAATAGAGATGTTCAGCAGAGCGAAGGACGCCAGAGACGCTCAATATCCTACTAACTCTCCTGTCAAGACCGCTTTGAAGAGCAAGAAGGACGACGATATTCTTGAGGGCGGTAGAGCTGATGGGATGACCGTTGAGGACATTGCGAAGAAGCACAAGTTGAATTTATCCGTGGTCAAGGAGCAACTGAAGATGGGGATCGATGTGGAGAAGGAGCACTCTCCCGATATGAAGATCAGGACTCAGATTTCCCTGGATCATCTCGATGAAGATCCGAAGACTTACTATACCCTGCTGAAATATATGGAGACCGTTGCGGAGGAGGCTAAGGATGATGGTCTGCAGGACGATCTTTGTCCCGTGGCATATCATATGGCTAAGGCATATGTTAAGATGACAAAGGATGATTGGAATTACCTGACTCCAGAGGATTTGAAGAAGGACCTGGACAAGGGCAAGAAGTACTTTCTGCTGGATGTGAGGAAGTCTGAAGATTTCAAGTCGGGATACATCAAGGGGGCTACGAACATCTTCTGGCTTGACCTGTTCAAGGCGGAGAACCTGAAGAAGTTGCCCAAAGATCAGAAGATTGTGGTTTATTGCTACGTCGGTCACACGTCCAGCCAGGCAATGGTGTTTTTAAAGCTGTTGGGGTTCGACGTGATTGGTCTAAAGTTCGGGATGGGAGAGTCGCCGGTCGAAGGGGTGCCTGTAGCGGGATGGAAGGATTTTGGGTTTGAAACCAAACGGGAAAATGATAAATGAACAAGATTCACAAGACGACTTCGAGTGATCCCATAGCTATGGTATCTAGTCGTCTACCAATACGACTTTCCCCTCAGCAAGCTGAAGCTATTCGATCCGTGGTGAAGGATGCTGGTGCCGTGCGTATGGGGCATAGCGAATATATGGCTGTTCATCGCAGGTTGAAATCCATTACCGTCCCTAAGCTAGACATCACAAGACCTGCTCTCTACTTGAAGAATATCGCTCCGGGGTATAGCAGATCGGAGTTTACGTTGCTTCCTGAATTCAATCCAACTACCGACATTCCCGAAGGCTACGGAGTTTACTCTATGCACGATGGCGGAGCCAACCACAAGATTGGGAATGCCGCAAGTCTGGCATGGACTCTCAGATTTGGAACTTTTGGTCTTCCTATAAGGAGGAAGGAACTTATTGGAACGAGAAAGGTAAGGAACTAACATCAGGAGTACATAGAATGAACATAATTATGTCTTACAGGCAATGGGAATCGATTGGGAAGAAAGCTGGATGGAGGAGAGACGAGACAGATGACAACTTGCCAGCGGGATGGCCTTTCGGAGGTGTTAAGAAAGAGCTTTTCTCAACTTATCTTAAGGATGTCGACAGTCTTCTGCAAGCGAATTACGGTACAACAGCTAACGACACCAATGCGGGGCTCATCCAGAGTTGCTATGGCAACGGAGAATCACCTAAGGAATGCGTGACTCAAATAGCAGAGAAATACAACCTGGAGACGCTTGACCCTTCAGTTACCCTGAACACCAAGCAGGCGGCAAATGCAGAGTTTGTTCTGTGGGGGAGAAGGGAAGGGGTGCCGTGGACAAAGCTCACGAATAACACCAGCCACGCCGAAATGAAGCGTCGCCAAAAAGATGGATGGGAAGTCGTACGTCAACTCAAGGGGTCACATCCAGACGACATACTGAAGCCTCCTGCCACTGCTGGGGCTAAGAAGGAGATCAAGCAGGCGGCGAAACCCTATGATCTATTACTTCGACCTGTCAGGGTCACGTTCAGCGACGGGGACGTAATGACGACGAACATCAACGGGTCAAACGAGGAGATCGAGCAGTATTACCTGACGAACGACTTCGTCAAGGATGACGAGACGACTATGCATCATGGAGTGAAGGTGGAGTTTTTGGACGAACTTTCATCTGCACCAGATTCGATACAGGATTTGATTCTTTTGAAGCCGTTCGGTATAGTTCTGAAAGCTATCAAAGCTTTGGGAGAAGAAAGTATAGCTGGATTTTCTGGAGTAACGGAAGCTGACGTTCCTGATGTTATAAGGATGTGTGAACCCCACGAGCTGGCGGAGATACTGCAGTCTATCGAGAAGTTGGAGAAGTTGGCGGAAAAGACTGCAGGAACCATCGAAAAGGGAAAGGATGTAACCGATCGCCAAATCATTACGGAGTCCAAAAAGGCGACCAATTGTCCTCGTTGTGGGCAAAGATACCAGAGGCATCCCGATCGGGCAGGTCACGAGAGTATAATGCAATGTCCTAAGTGCTTTTTGAACTACTCGCCAGAATGCGAGTCTGGACAGTCGGCGGTATACGACCCTACAACCGGTACGGTGAAAACGGGACCTACGGAGAAGATATTTCCTCCTCAACCGAAGCCTGATACATTGCGAAGCAGAATCGAAGGTGCCTAAGAATGGGATGCTGAGAGGCAAGGAAAAGTTATGAGAATAATCAAAGTCAGTTTCTCGGATGGGAAGTCTATCAAATATCTTTTGTTGACGTATTCAGGCGAAGACTTGGCTGGTGCGAAGAGATTCTCATCCGAGCACGAGGGACTGGAGCTTGATCCGTATGGTGACCTGGTTCCATTTGAGGTCGCATCTAACCAACGCATAATCAGGGAGGACCAGGCCACTCAGAAAGAGATTAGTGTAGCTGACTACGATCTTGAGAACAGGGGCAGCGACCAGATGCACGAGGCATATCGTTTGGGTCGCAGGGATGCACGAGCCGGGGTTGCAGACATCAACAGTTTCACGGTCGCATGGGGTGAGAAGATGGGCGAGGCGTATGCAGAAGGTGTTGCTGAGATCGCCATGTTGCAGCAGACACTAAAAGATGACGATGATCCCGACTCGCTAGTCAACCAGCGGACATCAGGCAATGCATCTGGTAAATCATTGCATTCAGGAAAGAAAATTGCTTTCGACTGCGGCGGATACAGCAAGGTCAAGAAGGATAAGACTCATAGTGGCAAACTGGACACACAGACCTTCCCCGAGTGTGCTGGTCACGAGACTGACAGGGACATCGTCAGTAAGCACAGGAAACGCCAGAAGAGTCACAAAAAAACTTCAGTGTAGGGTGGTAGATGTGTTTTGTTGAAATACAATGTAAAGAGAAAAATATGAAATTCAAATTAAATAAGAGTCAGTGGAAACAAATGGGAGAGGAAGCTGGATGGATGAAAAAAGCACAATTAGTGCAACCATCGTCAGCACAACCACAACCAGCTACTCAGCAACAGATCGGAACACAATTCACACCAGCTCAGCAACCACCAGCACAACCTAAAGCAAGTGTATGGACTTTTAATAGACTGATGCAAGACCCTAACTTCAAGAAAACATTCCAAATGCTTCTAAATCTAAAAGCCAATGAAAAGAACATTTTACAATATTGGCAAAGTAACGGAATACCATATCGGAGTATTCCAGAAATACTTGAAGTGCTAGCTTGAAGTGCTAGGTACAGACACCATATAATTTACCTTGTTGCTCAATGAGATGCACCTGTCCGTTGTATAATGGGTAGATGGACTATCGTAATAGAGTTCTTGAAGGTCGATGGGAAGAAGTCTGCCCTGGGATTCCCGACTGCCAAGTCGACTTGATAATCACCGACCCCCCTTATGGAGTGACACCCGCCTTATGGGACAAAAAGCGTCCAGAATGGAATCCTTTTATGAAGGAGATGGCTCGCTTGGCAAAACCCACGGGGCAGATGTGGATATTCGGAAGGATGCCATGGCTGGTTGATGTCTATCTCTCTGCGGTTCAGCACGGATGGATATTTGTCCAGGAGCGAGTGTGGGAGAAGCAGAATGCCGGCGGATGCACGGTCAATGAACTCCGGAAGGTACATGAGAATATCTGGCATTTCAAGAGGAAGGGTGCCAGGACGTTCAATGTAGACGCTATCCGGGAGCCCAAGACATCTCAGGGTGACAAGTCGGTTAGAAGAAGGCGGGCATGCACAACCCAATTCCTCGGAACGAACAACAGTTGCTATGTGGACGATGGAATGAGGAAAGCGAAGAGCGTGATCCACTGCAACAACCTCCACATGTCGAGTGAGTCATTGGGACATTCCACTCAGAAACCCTTGGCTGTGGTGGAACCCCTAGTTCTTTATTCATCCAACAAGGGTGACTTGGTGTTGGATCCGTTCTGTGGGACAGGCACAACACTGGTTGCATCAGCCAACAATGGGCGAGAGTATGTTGGTGTGGAGCAGGATGCTGGGTGGGCTGGGAAGTCGGAGGTTAGGCTTGCTGAGCTGGAGCAAGGGAAAAGGGGCTTGTTTGACGAATAAACAAGGAGACAAACAAGGAGGATTTGCATATGGACAACATCCAGACTGAAACTGTGAACTGTGGAATTTGTGGCGAGCCGACAACCATGACGGGTACTAAGAGGTGCGACCGTTGTAGGGAGTTGGAGAGAATGATACAGTCCGATCCTAACTTAGCTCGGAAGATACTGTCAACCGTTCCGGTCAAGATGGCAAAGGCTGATTGGGAAGAGATAGG
>Ga0307378_10001024_pt1 | contig 46192 bp, 37 predicted proteins | sample UN1MG_FD_202238 | JGI IMG/M metagenome (GOLD analysis project Ga0307378, IMG submission 202238) | Soil microbial communities from Risofladan, Vaasa, Finland - UN-1 | ecosystem: Environmental > Terrestrial > Soil > Coastal area > Acid sulfate soil | place: Finland: Risofladan, Vaasa | collected... | reverse complement strand
TGTGATAATGATAAACTGCGTCTGATCTTTGATCTTTTTCATCAGATTGAGAAACCTGGTGAGATTTCTTTCATCCAACGCGGCATCCACTTCATCGAGGATACAGAAGGGCGTGGGTTTATACCTGAAAAGCCCGAAAAAGAACGCCAGGCTGGTCAGGCTTTTCTCTCCACCTGAGAGGAGTCCCATGCTTTGGACTTTTTTTCCCGGGGGTTGGGCGATGATCTCCACGCCACTCTCTAAGGGCAAATTCGGGTCGACGAGCTTAATCTCTGCATGCCCCCCTTCGAAAAGAATAGAAAAAACATCTCTAAAGTTCTTGTTCACCTCATGCAGTGCGTTCATGAACTGTGTTTTACTTTCCTGATCGATCTTTCGAATGGCTTCCTGTGTTGTATCGATGGAATCTCGCAGGTCATCGCGCTGCTGGGTGAGAAATTCGTACCGCTTTTTCTGGATGAGATATTCTTCCTCGGCCATGAGGTTCACAGCCTTAAACGTTTGGAGCTTCTCTTTGGCTTTACTCAAATGGTCCTCAACGTTGATTTCGGGAAGGGACTCCATGGGGATGTCCTTTTTGACTTCATCCAAGGTTTTTTTGAGTTCTTGCCAGCAGGATTCCTCGCAATTGGCGATGTCCCGGTCTCTCTCTGCTTTTTTGATCTCCCACTGAATGCGTTCTTCTTTTTTGGCCTCATAAACTTCCCGCTGTTCCTCCAGTTGTTGCTCCATCGCTTGCTGTTCGTTCTGCGCTGACTTGAATCGGGATTCATGGTCGATTTCTTGAGTTTCCTTATCCGCGATTTCTTTCTCCAGTTGAGAGGCTTGGGAGGAAAGCTCTTGGATCCGTGCTCTGGATTTTTTTTCTTCAACCTTCGAGACCTCGATCTCCTCAGCGAAGGCTTCCATTTTGGTCTCGATTGTCTGTAATCTCAAAGAGGTGGTCCGGATCTGTGATTTTGTGTTATTGATCTTTTCTTGGGTGATGTCAACGCCCGATTGGAGTTCGAAAAAGAATTTTCTCCTCTGGCTTATATTTCCTCTAAGATGTGCCAAACGCTCTTCTTCTTTTTGGACCTCCTCCTTTAATGCGTTCTCAGCCTCTTCCAATCCTTTAATTTTTGTCGTGAGGTCTTCCAGTTTTAGGCTCTTGTCTTGTTTCTCTCTGACAAGGACATCCAACTCTTTTTTGAGGAGAGTAACATTGGATTCGATCTTCTGAGTCTCGGATCGATAGTAAACGTTATCCTTCTCCTTTTCATCGATCTGCCTCTCGAGTTTTGACAGAGAAGAAGATGCCTCTTGCTTTTGTTCTTCGAGACTTGTCTGAGCTTGGAGTTTTTCATCGATCGTCCGGGCCAGTGGCGAAATTTTGGCCTCTATAATCTCGATCGTCTCTTTCAGTGCTCTCATCTCCTGGCTGAGAGAAAACATACCCTCCTTTTTCGGCCCGAGCTTCATGAGTCCCGATGCGTAAATAAGCTCGCCCTTCATCGTAAGAGAGTTGATTGTGGGATACTGAAGCCACAGTTCGACAGCGGTTTTGATATCTTGAACGATGACGGCTTCTTCAAACTGCGGGAAGGAATCCCTGATCTTTGAGTCGGGCTGGATAGCTGCCTTGAGAAGTCCGATGACTCTTGGGTCCTTTTCGATCTCCTTGGGGACTGAGCCCTTCTTATGGGAAGAGAACAAAAAGTAATTCCCCGCAGGCTTGTGCTGTGGCAGATTCTTGAGAAAATCTTCAACAGAGATAAGATTTGCCTTTACCTCTTCTGTCCAGAAGACATCGATGAGGAGTGCGTGATCTGGATCAGTATCGATCAAATCGGCCAGGATCCCCAAGGAGCCAGGAATTTCGGCGGCGAGATCCTGACTGCGTTCTTTCTCTTCCAGCTTCTCCAATGCCTGCAGATGATGAATGTTTTTGTCCTTCTTTTTTTCCAGGTCTTCGAGTTGATCTTGAAGATTTGCGATCGCGGAGCTGATCTGATCGTGCGTGGCCTGCACATTTGCGGTCTCTTCCGTTTTCTTTTCTAGGCTTTTCTGAAGCTGTTCCAGGTCAACTGTGTTTTGTTTGATCGCGGAGCCCTTTTCATCGACGAGGTTCTTTTCGCTATCGACATGAGATTTGAGCTTATCCTCCTGACGCAAGATCAGTTCGATCTCTTTTTCGTACCTGCTTGCGTCATTTTTTATTTCTGTCTGGATAGCAAGTTTTTCAAGGAATTCGTTGCGGAGGGACTCGATCTTTTCTTGTTTTTGCTGCAAGTCATCGTCTGAGACCTGTGTATCCTGAGAGATCTCCTCCAGTTCTTTCTGTTTTTGTTCGAGCACTCGATTCAAGCTGAGGAAAGTGTCTTCTGATGCTGTTTTCTCCTCCTCTAGTGCGGTATTTTCTTTATGGAGCTCCTCCCTGTCCTTTTTAGCTTTTGCTCTGTTCTCAGCAAAATAGTCGATGCGTTTTTCTTCCTTGTCCTGATCCGATTCTATATGGGAGAGTTGAGTTTTGAGGGAAAAGAAGTCTTCCTTTTCCTGTTTGTTAGATATCTCGATTTCCCAGACCTCTTTCCGCTTTGAAGCCAGCTGTCTCTCCTCTGATTTCAACTGTGCAATAAGGTCTTGCTCATGTTCTAAGCTTCGCCTGTAGTTGCTGGCTGTCTCTGCTTGACTTTTTTCAAGGGTGTGAATTTTCTCCCGGAAAAGAAAATGAGTGTACTCCCGGATCGTCTCTCTTAATTGTCTGTACCGGATTGCGGATCCGGCTTGCCTTTTGAGTGCATTCTTTCCTCGATCTACTTCCGCGATGATATCTTCCAGCCGGTCCATGTTCTGTTCGCTGTTTTCCAGCTTTTTCTGTGCCTGCTTCCTTTTGTCTTTGTAAAAGGCTGTACCCGCTGCCTCCTCGAGGAGTTGCCTCTTTTCAAGGGGTTTTGATGAGAGAAAAAGACCGATACTTCCTTGTTCGATGACAAAATATTCTGTCTCGGCGATGGCTTTTTTCCAGAGAAAGTCATGGATGTCTTTGAGTCTGGTGACCTTACCGTTCATTCTGTACTCGCCCTCGCCAGATCGGAAAAAACGATGGTTAATGATGAGATCTTCGTCCCCATCTCCCAGGATGAGGTTGACATCTGCCATACTCACGGGTGCTGTTTTTGTGTTCCCGTTGAATATGATGTCACTGCCCCTTTCGCCCCTGAGGGCTTTTAGGCGTTTTCCGCTCAGAACCCAGAGGAGGGCATCGACGATGTTACTTTTTCCTGTTCCATTGGGACCTACGATAGCTGTGATGCCTGGATGGAAGACAACCTTGGTTCTTTCTGAGAAGGATTTGAATCCTTGGAGCTCCAGTCGCTTGATGATCATGCTCTACGCTTCCTGTTGCACTTGACAGCTTAATGGATTTTTATTAAGAATGATGTGTTCAATGGTCATAGAATAGATATTGTATTCAATTTGACTATCTTTGCAAGGAGCCAGTGTAGCTCAGCCGGTAGAGCAACTGATTCGTAATCAGTAGGTCGGGGGTTCGATTCCCCCTGCTGGCTCTTTTTAATCTTCTACGAAGCCGCTTCCCACGTATTTATTCGACATACCTCTACTGCGAAAATGGCATCTGCAATGAAAGGTTACCTTTTGTTGATTTTCTCTTCTATGGCTCTTAATTGTTCAAGCAGTACCTCGAAATCCGGAGGTTCTTCAAAGAACATTTCTTGCATTAGTCTGTAATCGCTTTTTAATTCTTGAAGCCTGTGATCAGGGGGGACGAGACGAAATCCTCCTTGTTTCGCTGTTTCGAAGTTTGCCCATCCTGAACGAAAATATCTTTGTTTGTAACCAACAACTCGTTCCAGAAGATTTAAATCAGCTAGTGCTCGTTCACAGGTTTCGTGGTGAGCCATACGACACACATCATAGATATCTCTGGAAAGGTGATGGCGTAAAGGGGTATCAAGTGGACGATGACACTCCGCGTGAAGAATGGTAGCCTTTTCCCAGAATGTTCTTTCGGGTGCAAGGGAGATTAAATGAAAATTTGGCTCCATAAATTCTTCAGGAAATTCTTCAGCTACCCATGATGTCACTTCATGAATTCCTGTTGGCTCTTGATCTGTGAGAGACCCAAGCTCCAACTTAACTTGAGGTTGTATATATTCTGGCGTCTCACGTTCTTGGGTAGGATAATTGAAATATAGGATGGGAGATTTAGTACGCTGGTCTAATTCAAATGCTAAATATTCAGTCCCCGAATCCTGACGGCCGAGAATTTTAGTGAAAGCATTTTCCAATATTGGCTGTATCTTATTTTTGACTGCTTTTATACAAGTTTCCTCGAGTTCTTTGCACCTTTTGATGAATTGTGTTCGGGAAGTTGCCTTATCGGGGCTTTTATCGTTTCCATATCCAAGCCAATTTGGATTAACAGAGAGATCAATATCTTCAGAAAATCTTTTAATGATACCGAAGACCTTGGAAAGTGATGTGCCTCCTTTGAAGATAAAAACATCTTCGAGACCTGGCGTTTCGAACAGAAGCTTAAGCGTAATACATACCCAGAAATCCTTTTCAACAATGAGTTTTGTTAGTCCGCGTCTGCTTGCGACCTCCTCGAAATAGACGAGACGGTCATCGATAGGGCGTTTTGCGAATTCCAGCATCGGAATCTCCTGTGATACTTTCGATGATAGGATGCATCCACTCAGGGGCAAAGATTCTATCCTTTTGCAGCTGTCGTTTTGTCATATCGTCTAATTTCCTTTTTAAATGTTCAATATGGAACCGTGTGATTTGCTTTTTACCTATGAATTTAAGCGCTTGAATTAATGTACCACTGCCTTTTCCATATGCTGCCAAATTCCGGGGAGTCGTTTTTTTAAGCAAGATTTCCTGGTTCCCAATCTTTAACCTGCGTCCGGTGCCGTCCGTTAGGAAGACTATTTTAGCTGGGATTTGATCAGACAAACCGAGCTTATTGGCTGCATAGGCCCCCGAAGGCTGCATACGTATTGCATCGCGTATTTGTATGGCTTGAGCGATTTTGTCTGGATTGGGCGAGAGGACACCGATTGAATGGTGCTTTTTCGGGTATTCATACAAGCCGCGGGATATACGTCGGATAACTCCCTTTTTTTCGAATCGGTGAAGGCTGATACGGATTGCTTCGGGACTTCCAAGATCAAGAAAGCTTTTTGGAGTGAAGCACCAACCTTTCCCGTGGCCATAAATTCTTTTAATAATATTATTTGCAATACTTTGTGATTTCATATAAAACCTCAATATGTAACTAAATATATATAATTTAAGTTACATTGTCAAGTCTTTAATAACCATAAATTTGTTTTAAAGAATTGGGCCGTACGGAATCCATCCGTTTATGTGGATTGTAGCTGCTTTTAATAAATGAGGAATAAAGGCCTCTCATATGTCTAATCCCTTTTCAAAGCACATAGAAGCATCCGAATCCAAATCTGATTGACATCTCCTTCTGTAAATTGGTATTCTGTCTCCGCAAACTCGGGGTAACAATATGCCTACTAAATGCCCTAAGTGTGATTCTAATAATACTTCTGACTCCAAATTCTGCAAAGAGTGCGGCACCCAACTTACTCCCTCTGAAGCTATTCCAGAAGTCACCAGAACCATAGAAACTCCTGCTGAGGAGTTTACCAGGGGGACTTTGTTCGCTGAGAGATACGAGATAATCGAAGAACTTGGAAAAGGCGGAATGGGCAATGTCTACCGTGTTGAGGATACGAAGACTAAAGAGGAAATTGCATTAAAATTTATTAAGCCTGAAATCGCTAAAGATAAAAAGACCATCGAAAGATTCAGCAACGAATTGACTACTGCTCGCAAAATAAGACACAGGAATGTCTGCGGGATGTATGACCTCGGTGAACATAAAGGAACTTACTTCATCACAATGGAGTATGTGCCGGGAGAGGATTTAAAGAGTTTCATAAGACGATCAAAAACACTTTCCATTCCAAGTGCCATTTCTATTACCAAACAAGTATGTGAAGGATTAGAAGAAGCCCATAAATTGGGTGTGGTTCACAGAGACTTAAAGCCCAGCAACATCATGATCGACAAAGAGGGAAATGCCCGGATTATGGACTTTGGGATAGCTCGATCCCTTAAAGCAAAAGGGCTAACAGGTGCAGGAGTGATGATCGGGACACCTGAATACATGAGGCCAGAGCAAGTGGAAGGAAGGAAGCCGATCAGCGCTCTGATGTTTATTCTTTAGGAGTGATTCTGTATGAAATGGTAACAGGTCAAGTTCCTTTCGAAGGTGATACTCCATTCACAATAGGAGTAAAACACAAGAGCGAAACTCCTAAAGATCCCAGGGAACTCAATACTCAGATCCCTGAAGACCTCAGCCGGCTGATTCTAAGGTGCTTGGAGAAGGATAAAGAGAGAAGGTATCAGAGCGCAGAGAAGATTCTTTCGGAATTGAAAGATATAGAAAGAGGTGTGCCCACCACAGAGAGAGTCATTCCTCCAAAAAAGCCTATCACTTCACGGGAAATCACCTTAACAATAGGCTTGAAAAAACTTTTCGTTCCAGACTTGGTCATCATTGGACTTATCGCTATCGCGGTAGTCTTGTGGCAGTTGCTTCCCGCTAAAAAAATTTCGCAAACATCCATTGCCGTGATCAGCTTCGAAAATCAAACCGGAGATAGATCTTACGATTATCTCCAGGCCGCCATTCCCAATCTTCTTATCACCAGCCTGGAACAGTCGAAATATCTCCATGTCACGACCTTCGAACGGCTGCGTGACCTCCTCAGGCAAATGGGGAAGGAACAAGCCGACATCATCGACAGCGAGCTCGGTTTTGAGCTATGCAAGAAGGACAATGTCGATGCTCTCGTCCTGGGAAGTTATGTCAAAGCGGGCGAGACTTTTGCGACAGACGTTAAGATGTTTGACGTCAAGACCAGGAAACTGCTCAAGAGCGTCACTGCCAGAGGGGACGGGGCGCAGAGCATCCTGAACAAGCAGATCGGCCAATTGAGCCGGGACATATCCCGCGGCATCGGCCTGTCCATAAGAGCGTTGAACGAGACGAAGGTCGATATGGCACAGTCCCAGACATCTTCGCTGGATGCCTATAAATATTTCCTCGAAGGACAAGAAAATTTGTATAAAATGTACTTCGAAGATGCCCGCAAAAACCTGGAAAAGGCCGTAGAGATCGACTCCCAATTTGCTATTGCTTATCTATACCTTTTTCGAACTTATCGGTCTTTAGCTAACTTCCAGCTGGCAGCCGAGGCTCTGAAGAAAGCCAAGGCTTTTTCCGGAAAGGCGACGGAAAAGGAACAGCTGTACATCGAGGCCGCTTATGCCAGGAGGATTGAGGGAAATCCTGATAAACAATTAGACATCTTCCGGGAAATCGCTGCTAAATATCCTAAGGAAAAGGAAGCCCATATTTCACTTTTGTTGCTTTACCAACAGAAAAAGATGTATCCGGAGGCCATCGCGGAAGCGAACAAAGCCCTGGACCCCGAGTCGCTGACAACCCTGAATGCACTTGGCTATTTGTATATGGCGACGGGGGATCTCGACAAAGCGGAGGAATACCTGAAAAAGGCTGTTTCCGTGGCTCCGGACGACGCCAACCCTTTGGATTCTCTGGGAGAGCTTTATTTCCGCGCCGGCCGGCTCGATGAGGCGGTCGCACAATACAAAGAAGCGGTGCGGATCAAACCGGATTTTGGGTCAGAAGATATCATCGCCTATATCTATGCCGTCAAGGGGGATTATGCAGAAGCGATGAGCTGGTTGGACCAGTTCATCCTCGCCACTCCGTCTAAGAGCCTGCAGAGCCGCGGCTATTGGTGGAAAGCGATTTTTAACCATGTCCTGGGCAAACGGGAGCGGGCCAGAGTGGAAATAGAACGAGTCAGGGGCGTTTGGGAATCCATCGGAGACAAGGACGGAATATCCGTGGCCGAACTCGTCCAGGCCTGTTTTTGTTATGAACGCGGAGAGTTTGATGCGGTCGTCAGGGCGTTCTCAGAATACCAGAAGCATACCAAAGAGGCCAGGCCCCAACCCGACCGGATAAGCGCCATCGAAAATGAGCTCTGGCTGGCGCTTTTGGATTGGAAGCAAGGACAGATCGAAGCGGCCAAACAGAGGCTCGATTACATCCGCCTTCTCTTTTCCGAATTGCCCGAGGATAGGGGAGATGTGGGCGTGCAACTGGAGAAGAACTACAGAATTCTCCATGCTGAAGTCTGGCTTTCTGAAGGGAAAGCGGCTGAGGCAATATCCTTTTTAGAAAAGGAGTTCCGTTTGCAGGTTCCAATCGTTTCCCCAGGTTTATATCCTCGGGTATTCACCCTGTATAATTTTCCATTGGACCAGGACGTCCTTGCACGGGCCTATCACAAGGCGGGGAATCTGGACAAGGCGATCGAGGAGTATAGGAAGCTTCTCACCTTCGACCCGGCGAGCCAAGACCGCCGCATGCACAACCCCGTCTATCATTACCGCCTGGCAAGATTGTTTGAGCAGAAAGGCTTGAAGGGCAAAGCCATCGAACATTACGAGAAATTCCTCTCCCTCTGGAAGGATGCTGATCCGGGGATAGCTAAAGTTGAAGATGCAAGGAAGAGGCTTGCAGTGTTTGAGAATTAGATAAAACTATAAAGACTCCGGTGTCCAAATAGTGTCCATAATAGAACTAAAAAGAACCTAAAAGAACCAACAGAAACTAAATAGAAACAAAACATTGTTTCTGCAGAAACAATACTTTACGTTTGTTTTCAACAACTTATAGTTACTGCTGGAAACTGATTCGTAATCAGTAGGTCGAGGGTTCGATTCCCCCTGCTGGCTCTCTTAATACCATGCACGTGTTGGGGTATGGAATACCGATTTCTTCCCTGGCGTGAAACCTGACTTCAATCATCGCAATCTCCAGAGCTCTTTATGATCATTATCATCTAGAGTATAGGTGAGGCAACTCCAAAATCAAGACATCGAGTCCCATTAAAGAGACAAGGAAAATGCCGGTTTCGAGAGGGCTGTGAATTCTAGCTTGTTTTGGCTTTTTGAACAAATCCCTGAAGCTTCTCTTTTATTTTGGAAGGCAAAAGTTCAGGTTTATGTTCAGCAAGAATCAGGCTAGCCGTTTCTCCAGCACGTTCACTGAGTGTTTTTCCACCTTTCCCATGCCAAGAATCATACGTATCTCGCTCAAAGAGATCAGGATACCAGCGTTCTTTGTAATGCTTGAGGGTATGTTCTGTCTTCAAATAGTTGCCTTCGGGCCCAACCTCAGTTATTACATCTAAAGCTAAAGTCTCCATATTCACTTTGACGTCTTTGGTAAAGGCCTTTATCCAGTTGACAATCTCACTGCAGATGAGCAAATGGGAAAAGGAGAATGTCAGCCCCGATTCAAGATAACCAAGATCGTGGATTAGGTCACTGCCAGTCAGGGTTTCAATCAGCAGACTCAAAGAGGCCTCGGCAGCGGCCTGCTGGTCTACCGCTTTGGACTCTGAGGCCCCTCCGAGAGAGAACATCGGGAGGCCATAAAATTTAGCCATTGACTGCATTATTCCCTGTTCAGGATCACAATAAGGCATAACAGCCGTACGCATATCTAGCGGGCCGGGTGACATACCAGGGATGATAACCGGTGCCCCCTCTCGTTTTAATTGTGATAGTACCAGTCCGACAAGAACACCGGCATAATCTAGGGCAACAGCTCCCGCTGTTGTTATGGGGCTGGTAACACCCTCTGTTGACGACGGTATGTAAAGAGATGGAATGTTTTTTTCAGCCAAAAAGAGCAGCTTCCTTAGTGAATCTTCATTATGCAGGAGCCCCGAGGGCACATTTATGTAACAGGCTACAAGTGGATTTTTTCTTAAGGCCTCTGCACCACCCATCACAGCTTCAGCCATTTCCACACAATCTACACAGCCGCTAAAATCATAGGAGACAAAAACAATTGGTTTTGTAGTGTAATTGAGCATAGCTTCCATTTGAAATCGATCTGCCATACTTTGATTGACATCCGAAGGAAGCACCATAGACATCACGAAGTCAATATTTGCGAGTGAATCGCAGAGTATCACTCCTTCTGACACATCCTTTACAAGTGGCTTTCTGCGTTTATCATCCCGATGATCAATAATATTTAGACAATCGGACCCAGGCCCGTAATAACAATTATGATTCCCGAGATGAATAGCAGGCCTTTCGTGACGATCAGACAAGACAACCTTTTTTGGCACGGTTGCCAGGGCTTTTTCCACAAGATGTGAAGGAATCCTCACCACATTATCGTCATAGACTTGGGCGCCAGCCTTCTTCAGCAATTGGACAGCTTCCTCCAAATGCAAAACTGCCCCAATTCGCTCCAGAATTTCCAGACTGGCCGCATGTATTTTCCCGCATTTGTCCTGTGAAAAACGGTTTAATGGTACACTGAAATCAGTATCATCATGTTTACATCGACTCGTCATTTTTATTTCCTCTCTCCTATATCATGAAAAAATAAGAGAAGCGAATCCATCATCGCTTGACTGTCAAGTGAACAGATAGAGATATGGCGCAAGAATATCAAGCATGAAGAGTTATGGAATCCTCTAGAACTTCAGCCTAAGTCCTATCTGTAATCTTCTCGGATAAAATATGAAACTCGGTTCATTATAATTCAGGGCCCACAGGTCATGAGTTCGATAATCAGTCACTGTCGCTGAATTGAGAAGATTGAAGACATCAATCATAGCATCAAGGCTGAGTGACTTATAAATATCAAATGTTTTTTGTAATCTGAAATCTACGAGGTTCCATGGTTTATGTCTATCGGGGCCTCTTGGTTCGGCTAATATTTGCCTCCCCGAGATCGGGGCTTGATTAGGATATATCCTTACAAAAGTAGGAATTGGTACTCCAGTTTGGTAAAGATAATTCATGCTAGCTAGTATGCCCCAGGGGAAAGAATAGCTCGCTTGAAGTTTGAATATCCATGTTCGATCGTGATTTAACGGGCCACCGGCATTGGTATAGTCGTTAGGATCTTTGCCAAACTTTCCTGATGTTGCCAGTGCCCATGAGCTAGTAGTATGAGACATAATGTTTATGCCTTCAGCTTTAGACCAAGTAAGAGATGCATAGAGTTGCCAATTATTCGAATACCTCTTGGCAAAGGAAAACATCAGAGCCTTATAAGTTTGTCCATACCCAGATGGATTGGTAATCCAATACTCATTGCTACCCAACTCGCTAGTCTGATTAAAAACAGTGTAATTTTGACCGTTATCAGGAGATACCATGCTGATCTCTTCGTATGTCGCCCCTCTATCTTCCCAACCTATTAAATCCTTCTCTTTTTTATAAATGAAGGTGGCTCCTACAGATAAATTTGGCATGATCTCTCTTTCAAGCCCCAATGAAAATATATCGGCATAGGGGTTTCTTAATTTAGGATCGACAGTGTATCCCATCTCTCCCGTAATCGTATCCCATAATACATAATCTTCAATATCCCAATCATAGTAGTACATATTGAAATCAGAAACTGCAGGCCCTGGATAGCTCCAATTATCATGATGATTGGCATCATAGTAACGGCCGTATGAAGCTTTTAGTAAAGTCTTGTGGTCCGAGGTTAATTGAAATGCCAGGCCAAGACGGGGCGAAAAATTATTCATGTCTATTATATTATCGACTCCGGGAACTCTATCAGAAGTCTTTTCCCAACCATCATACACAAACCAAGAGGGAATAGAACCATCATTATGATCGAATCGCAATCCCAAATTCACTGTAAGTCTGTCGCTAATCTTCCAAGAATCATCAATAAAAGCACCGATGGCATTAGAAGTTGCACCATACATGAATGGATCATATTCATACAGATAATACGGATAACCATAATAAGTCCAGTACGACTTCCCTCCACCATAGCCTCCGACCCATTCAGATTTTCCACTTGTATACTGGACACCAACCTTAAATTCGTGATCTCCACTTAGAAAATCATCAGCAAAATAGGAAAAGTTGGCATTAGCCTGATCCCTTTCCATAATCCCAAGCCAAGCCCAGGATGGTGATCCACTCCTAATTCCAGAATACCAATCCGAAAAGGTCGGATCATTGATATCCCCTTCCATTGGAAGATAATCATCAAAAGTCCTCCAGCCGGAATATTTGAGTTCAAAGAAGGCGTTATTGCTCATCAGGAATGTGTACAGTAAAGTCCAGGTATGAGTATGGCCTATTTCATTACTGACTGTCTCGGGTAGATTGAATTCATCAGGAGATTCAGGAAATTCATAGTCTTCATAATAGTAGGATCCTACGAGTCTGTGTTTCTCACCTATCTGGGATGATAGTTTAAAAAGGGCTTTATTCCCGAGCCACTTAGTGGGAAATTCAGGATCGACAAGCCAGGGTGAATAACTATCCTCATATTTCTCGTATAATCCAAAAAACCAAAGCCTATCTTTTACGATTGGTCCACCCAAATTGATTGAGGCAGAGTAATATTTATCACGGTTGTAAGAATATTCCTCATCGGCTTTTGGGTTGTTGTCATCGGTCAGTTTCTGAAACTGACCATAATAACTAAGGTTTCCTGAAAACTTGTTACTTCCAGATTTTGTTACAATATTGATCACAGCTCCTGTAAAGTTTCCATACTCTGCGGGTGCTCCTACTCCTGAAACTTCCACCTCTTCGAACATGTCTTGGGGCTGCCAATTCCAACCATGACCTTGACCGGGACTACTGACATCTATGCCATCAATGAGGTAAGAATTTGATGGAGTATTGGATCCATAAATAGTATTCGTCCATTCCGATTGCTCTTGTTGAGGGATGCCCGGTGCCTGTTTGATAATATCGTAAACAGTAAACCGCCCGCTAGGTAGGTCTTCCATTTGCTCTTTTGTGAAATTGACAGTCAATCCTGATTTCGTCACATCGACAACAGGGGATTCTGCTGTGACTACAATAGACTCCTCAACAGTTGATTGTTTCAGAATTATGTCCTCTGTGACTGTAGTGTTTAATGAGACTTTGATGTTTTGCCTTTCAATTGTTTGAAATCCACCTAAAGAGAACACAAGCTTGTATGTTCCGGGAGGCAAATTAATAAAGCGATAATCTCCATCTTCCGATGTGATCTGTGAATGCACCCCTCCCATTAGAGACGGACTGGAAATTTCGACTGTCACGCCTGGGAGGAGAGTTCCCTCGTCGTCCGAGACTTTACCAATTATCTTTCCCGTCACACGTTGGGCAAAGGAAAGGCCACTGAGCAATGCGAGATTAAGGATCAAGAAAATACAAATGCTCATAAAAAATTTTTTCTTACTCATTCTTTTCCTCCTTCATATCTTCATTTCTCTCCAATCGATCATATAACCATTTAACATGGACCATTCAGGCTAGAGGTCCCAATGCTTCTTGATAATACTGTTGATATGAGATGTGTCTCTTTCTATGAGTGCTTCCGTCATTTTCTTATGAATGCGCAATGATTTTTTAAGCGATGAGTCATTGCGAGCCCACTGAGTGAACAGAATGTGGCGATGGCTGTGGAGAAACTTGTCAAAAGCCTGCCTTATGGTGGCATACAAAAATTCATTTTTGAGAAATTCCCATACATAAATATGTATGTCTGCATTTAGCTTCAAATATTTTTCAAGAGTATCGATGGTGCAAGACTTTTCCAGCTCTAAAGTCATTTTTCGAAGTTCTTGGTGGTCTTTCTCGGTCAATTCATGGATGACGACCTTGTGAGCGTAACTGTCCAGCACATACATCGTCTCACTGATTTCTTCATATTCTTTATAGGTGATTTCTGAAACAGTGGCATGTCGATAGGGATGGACTTCAACAAATCCTTCCGAAGCTAGCCTCTTAATCGCTTCCCTAACGGGAGTCGTGCTTGAATTGAACACGGCAGCGATATCTTTTTCTCGGATTATATTTCTAGGCTTTATTTCATTATTAATGATGGTTTCCCTGAGGTAATCGTGAATTCTATCGCTCAGTGGTTGTGAAAAGGCTTTTGTAGGAGGGACTTTTTCCATAGTTATTTTCCCCAGTCTCATATATTTTTTATAAATTTAATTATTATTTTTGTCAAGTTTTTTTAGATTATATTATTCCAGTAGACACTTTTATATGAATTACAGGGAAAAAAATAGTCTTCAAGGGGGGAAATCAAAAAAAAATTGAATTATCATATAATCTAGATTATATTATTATTTAAATTTTTTAAGGTAAATATTGTGGGGATTGACTTAGCATAATAAGTCAGAACTCATAATAAGCTCGCTCTGATTTGTGGCCATTGACCAGGTTGTTTCGAGTGTGATAAGTTCACTTCGTGATTCCAGGGAATTAAAATTTTGAATAGATGAATACAGCAACCGCAGCTCACTCCGATCATCAACGTACCCATGTGCGATGGGTGATCCTTGCACTTCTATTCATGGCGAGCTTCGTGGCCTACGTGCTGCGAACGAACATGTCCATTGCCGGCGAAAGCATGATGGCCGATCTCGGATTGTCCAAGATCCAGTTGGGTATGGTGCTTTCGGCTTTTGCTTGGGGATATGCCATTTTTCAGTTTCCTGGTGGCATTTTCGGCAACATTGTGGGGTCCCGTCGAACACTTACTATCATCGCCGTATTATGGGGGATCCTGACATTGGCCACGGGCCTGATACCCGGAACGACCCTCGCATCGACAACCATCATCCTGGCCACACTCATCGGACTGCGATTCCTTATGGGAGTCGTGCAGGCACCATTGTTTCCTGTGGCCTGTGGTGGAACGATTGGGAATTGGTTTCCGGTATCGGGATGGGCATTTCCGAACGGATTGACGAGCACCGGGCTGACGCTGGGTGCCGCCGCTACGGCACCGCTGATCGCTTGGTTGATGGAAACGTTGGGGTGGCGTGAATCCTTTATCTTGACGGCACCCTTAGCATTTCTGATTGCAGGAGTGTGGTGGAGGTACGCGAGAGACAATCCGGCCGATCACCCGAGAATTAGCAAGAAAGAGCTCCACCTAATCAATGCGAACCGGCCATTACCGGAAAAGGCTATCGAGGACAAGGCGGCTTGGAAGCGTGTACTCAAAAATCGAGACATTCTTTTGCTTACTGCGAGCTATTTTTGCATGAACTACGTGTTCTACATTTTCTTCAACTGGTTCTTTATCTACCTCGTCGATGTTCGAGAATTTGAAATCCTTGAAGGCGGCTACTTCGCTGCAGCTCCTTGGATGGTCGGTGCGGTCGCTGCCAGTGTTGGGGGGCTCTGGTGTGATCGCCTCTGCAAACGCATCGGGTCACGATGGGGATGCCGAATTCCCGGCATGGTCGGCCTTAGTCTTGTAGCCGGACTTCTTCTTCTCGGTGCTACAGCTAAGAATCCTTATCTGGCCGTAGTGTTTCTTTCGTTAAGCTTTGGATGTACTCAACTCACTGAGGGAGCATACTGGGCGGCAGCGATCTTCGTATCCGGCAAACATGCATCTGCAGCCACAGGAGTCATGAACACGGGTGGAAACGTTGTGGGCGGTATCGGGGCTCTTCTCGTTCCGATCACAGCGGAAGTTTTTGGCTGGGTGCCAGCGCTGGCGACCGGATCGGTGTTTGCGATGATTGGTGTCGGGTTATGGCTTTTCATACGCGCCGACAAGCCTATGGCTTTAAGCTCCGGTAAAGCCTGATTATGTTTTTTCCAAAAGAAGATCCAAATAAAAATATTAGAAGATGAAAGCTCTGCCATTCCAGGTGGCCATCCGAGATTCTTATGCAGGTGCGCTATTTTTGGGGATCCGTGTACCAACCCTCTAGCCAGGAGCGCTCTCTGTGTTTCGGCCAAATCTCCGTAAGCGTGTCACCCTCGTAGACGACGCCGTTCTTGATGACATAACAGATTGAGTTGGTGTTTCGTATATCTTCGAGAGGATCTTTATCCAAAACTACAAGATCTGCAAGTTTTCCAATATCGATCGTCCCCAGGTCGCGATCCAGGCCGCTGATTTCCGCCCCTAGCAGCGTTGCCGCACGGAGAACTTCGTGATTGCTCATCCCTGTCGCCAAGCTCCACATCTCCCAGTGAAATCCTATCCCCTGCCTCTGTCCATGTGCCCCAACTCCTACCTTGCCTCCCGCTGCGATCACGTCTCCTGCCGATTTTGCCAAACGGGGGAAAACGTACTCCTCTTTAACCATCCACCGCTGCCATGGTTCCTCCCGGCGTCTCGTCTCACGGTCCAGAAAGGGATGGGGCGTGAAAAGACGAAGTTTAGGATCATCTTGGACAGGTCCTTCCGCATAGTAGAAATCTTCCGCACCTTGGGCCCCGTGTGTGATCAACAAGGTTGGAACATAACCCACCCCTGACTGAGCAATTAGCTCCACCATGTCACGATACAAAGGAATAAAAGTGAAGTAATGCTGATGCGTCGTGTACCCATCTATGATCTCGGTCACACCCGGCTTGGTCTCACCGTTGCCCTCGGCATGAATGGCAAGCCCGAACTCCTTTGCCGCCATCGCCAGCAATTGCCGCTTCCGCCGCCCTCCGAAAGAGTACTCCTTTACACCATCGAGCCCGTAGTAATCATAGTACCGTTGTACGAGATCTCTGGCATCGGCTAGATTTTCAAGCTTTTCCCCCATTGCTGGGAGAATGAGGGCCCCGGCTCCATAGAATCTTGGCCCGACGAGCTGGCCCGTTTCGACCATGTCGGCATAGGTCACGAGCGAGGGGCCGGCAGCGCCGGTATCATACCCTGTAGTAACACCGTACGCCAGGCTTGAGATAAATTCCCAGGGCTGAATGATCCGCGTCTCCTGAGTGGTACCTTGGTGGTTATGAACGTCTATAAATCCAGGCAAGATTGTCTTCCCCGAGACATCAATGATGTGAGCTCCAGGAGGAACGGCTACGGTACCGCGAGAACCTAAGCCAACAATCCGGTTTCCTTCAATGACCAAGTCGCACGATTGAAGGATCTCATCACCTCGCATAGTGATCGCTCTCCCGCCTTTCAGCACGACTGTGCCCTCTGGAACGTACCGAGGCATTTCGATTCTGACTTTTGTTTCCTTGAGCGTATCCGAACTGAGGTCGTACTGGAACAGGCTGGTACCGAGGGAAAAACAGATCTCGTTTCCATCACGGCTCCAGCCAGCAAACTCCCCACCGACAGTGCTGATCTTTCGTACGATGTAAGTGGGGTCAGGACTGCTAACAGAGAGTGTCAATGGCTCTTTAAGCTGTTTGGGGAGATCGGCAAGGTAAATATGACGGTCAGCCTGAATGAGAACCCCATCGCCCGCGGGGGCCATGAGGACCTGATCCACAGGCCATTTTTCGTCAAACACGGTAGCCTTTAGGTGACTGCGAAGATCGCTCCCATCTAAACGGACAGAGACAAGCCCACCCCGTGGAGAGGTTGCCCGGGCCGGCTGCTGGTAGATAAAAACCCTTTCCCGATCAGGCTTTATGAAGTGGGGACGTCCCAGATCATGCAGAAAGGTGATCCTCCGGATATCCCCTCCTTCGGCCGGTATCCATCCAAGCTGGACGCGCGGTCCAGCTCGTGGAGACATGTCCGAACCGTAGGAAAGGAGGTCTTCGATCCAGGCTTGTCTCGACATGGAAACAAAGATGATCCTATCACCATCCGGTGAGTAAGTCGGGCATCCATAATAAGCCGCGTTCTCCGTCAAACGTTCAGGCCTCCCTTCTTTACTCGCTCTGATGCGATAGAGGTGTCCAGCCTCCTTCATGTTTTTCCAGGTCGCATAGACAATAAACTGGCCATCAGGTGACCACGAGGGTTGGAATTCTCCAGTATCGCTATCGGTCAGACGGCGGAGTATTCCATCAGGAAGACCCATCAGCCACAGTCGTCCGAGAGCCGAAAATACCACCTTCTTCCCATCGGGGGAGATCTTTGGCTCTGAGATCCGACGGGCTTGTACGGGGCTGTCATCGACCCGCAATTCAGAATGCACCGGAGGACCCATCGGCTGCTCCACTCTTACTGTGAAAGGAATTAGGGCTCTCTTGCCATCTGGAACACTCACTTTCCAGATTTTTCCTTCAATCGTGGTGATCAGGAATTTTGAGTCGGGCGTGAAAGAGGATCCCGGCATCAAGTCCCAGCTCGCATGTTGGGCACCTTGAACATCGAGCTGCACCGGATAGAGCAGCCATTTCTCCTCACCGGAGTAGAGATCCCGCAGCCTGAGACCTGTATCGGCATGGAATCGACTCGCGTATACGAGCCAATGGCCATCAGTCGAGAGCACAGGACGCATACCCCCTCCTTGTGCATTGCTGTATGGATAGATCTCTTTAGTCTGTCTGTCATACACGGCAAGCTGATATTCACCGATCTGAGGATGGTACGTCTGAAGAGATTCTGCTTTCTGAGAGAAGCAAAGGGAACGGGGATCAGCTCCGAAAGCCGGTCCCAGGGCGGTCAAGCCGTTCTTTTCCCCGTTTACAAGACAAACGCCTTTTCTATCTGCAATGGAATAGAGCCAGAGCTCCATCAGGCTGTTGCGAACGACGCCGGTTTTGGCTGCGATGATAGCTTCCCCATCGGGAGTCCATTCCGGAGAGATATACACCGTGTCTTTTCCAGAGGTCAATGGTGCGGCGCTGCTGCCGTCAGTCTTCATGATCCATACATTCTCAGAGCCATCCCGGTCGCTCACGAAAGCGATGTGGTGGCCGTCCGGGGAGAAACGCGGCTGGGTGTCGAAGGCCATTCCTCGCGAAAGGGCCTTCGCCACTCCTCCTTCGATGGGAAGGACATACAGATCTCCCAAAAGATCAAAGACCAGAGTCAGGCCGTCCGGGGAGACATCCGTCGAGATCCAGGTTCCTTCATCAGTCGTGAAATTCAGGGTTCTTGTGGGTTTAAGGGGCAGGTCTTCGGTGTGACTTCCGCTTCCCTCTGTCCACCCACTTAGTGGAGCTATAAAAAGTGCCAAAATGAAGATCCCATACCTCAACAGAACTTGCATGTAATTCCACGCTCGAAAATCAATAAGCGACCTTAGTCTTTTCATTGTTTTCTCCGATCTTCACCTATTCAGATTCTAAAGGATAAATGATCTTCCCCCCGAGTATTGTATAAACGACTTCTGTGTTTAACATCTCTTCTTCAGGGATGGTGAATATATCCTTGGAAAGTACGACGATATCTGCCAATTTGCCTGCTTGAAGAGATCCTTTGATATCCTCCTCAAAAGAGGCATAAGCAGAGCCAAGTGTATAAAATTCTATTGCTTCCTTTACGGAGAGGCTTTCATCCTGTAACCAGGCATTTCCGGTTTTATCCGTAATGCTTTTTCTGGTGACAGCCGAATAAATTCCTTCCATCGGATTGAGGCTTTCTACAGGCCAGTCTGTGCCGAAAGCCAGTCGGGTATTGGCTTGTGCTAGAGTCTTCCAAATATTCGTGAATTTTGCTCTTTCTTTTCCTAGCCTATCTTCGAAAAAGGATTGAATGGTCTGTCCATAGGACGGCCCGAATACAGGTTGAACAGACGCAATAACGCCTAATGTATTAAATCGAGGAATATCCTCGGGAATGATCACTGTAGCGTGTTCGATCCGGTGACGGGCATCTCTTTTGCCGTTTCTTTTTAGAGATTCCTCGAAAGCGTTGAGAACGACATTGCTGCCTTTGTCTCCTATGGCATGAATGGCGATCTGAAAATTCTCTTCATCGTATAATGAGACAATATCGTTGAGTTCTTCCTGTGTCATGAGTAAAAGCCCTGAGGTAGAAGGATCATTCTTATAATGCTCTGCAAGTAATGCGGTTGATGAACCGAGCGATCCGTCGATAAACCCTTTGATTACACCGAACTTCAACATATGATTATTATCGACGAGTTTCTGTTTCCATTCTTTATATTCCTGCAATTTTTCCGGTGAAGATGTAAGTGCTTCCCCGGCATACACTCTCACCGTAAGCTCACCTTCATCGAGAAGTTCTTTAAAAACCCCAATTTTCCCGTCCAAATCATGCACACTTGTCACGCCAAATCTTCCAGCTTCTTTCACGGCTAACTTAACAGCTTCCTTATCCATTTCGTGAGATTCTCTATCCGAAAGTTGTGGCCATTTAATGAGATCCATTGCCTTCTCATGCAGAATTCCGGTGGGCTCACCCGTACCGGGATCTTTAACTATGACTCCTCCAGGAGGATTTGGAGTATCTTTTGTGATTCCCGAAATTCTGAGGACATAACTGTTGACTAAAGTACAGTGCCCACAAATTCTGCTCAGAGCAACTGGATTATTTGGGGCGACTTCATCGATTAGCTCTTTTGTTGGCCATTTTTTCCCTGGCAATATTTCCTGATCCCAGCCTCTCCCTTTAATCCACTCGCCCTCATTTTTATCTTCAATCTTTTCTTGGACTCTTCGTTGTATTTCATCAAAGGAAGTAACCCTGTCCAATGAGACAGACATAAGAGCGTGTCCCCCATATACAAAATGGACATGACCATCGTTAAATCCTGGAAGAGCAAGCTTCCCCTGAAGATCGATGATTTTTGTCTCTTTTTTGTCTATATATGTCTCAATTTCTTTATATGATCCCACAGCAACAATTGTGTCTCCTTTGACGGCAAGGGCTTCAGCCCGGGGATTGTTTTCATCGACTGTCACAATCTTTCCATTGATGAGCACTAAATCTGCTGCCACATCGGGTGATTCATGGCTGCAATGTATCACACCCAAAATAAATACACATAAAAACAAAAATTTGATCAATTTCATTAGGGGTCTCCTCTTTGATCGCAAGAAATTTTCTCCACCAGCTTTAATTAAGTTAAACAAGCAAGTCTTCCAAATATTAGGTACAATACATCTTTTGGGGAATTTTGAAAAGTACATTTCAGTTGGGCATGGTCCTTCCGTTTTTGGCTGGGCGCCAGCGTTAGCAATTGGATCAGTGTTCGCCTTAATCGGTGTCGTGCTGTGGCTGTTCGTGCGTGCCGACAAACCCATGACTTTTTGTTCCAGATAGTCCAGAGTGGGTTTCTCTTCCCTGCGGATTTCTTTTTGACTGGAGAAGCTTCTTTGCTGTATTATTGCCAATGCTGCGGCTAAGAGTGCAGACATTGAACACGAAGGAGGAAAAATTGTTAAAACCAAAAATTAAATTCTTATGGTGCGCACTATGAGAAGGAGTTTATTGATCGCGCTCGCACTGGGGCTTCTCACCATCACGACGGTTGCCAACAGCCAGTCAAGACTTCCCGATGTCACCCATGAGGGGATCGAGATCAAAGAGGTCTGGATTCCTATGCCCGATGGCATGCGGCTGGCAGCCAGTCTGTTCATGCCAGCAGATCGAGAAGCTACCGCCAAATTCCCTGTGCTGCTCGAATATCTGCCTTACCGCAAAGACGAAAGCCGCAACGACCGGTTTGCGCTGTTCTCATACTTTATCTCGCGAGGTTACGTCGTCGCTCGTGTGGATATCCGAGGCTCCGGCGCCAGCGAAGGCAAACTGATCGAGTACGAATATACCGATCAGGAACAGGAAGACGGCGAGGTGGTCATTGACTGGCTGTCGAAACAGGCCTGGTCCACAGGTGAAGTCGGCATGTTCGGCCTCTCATGGGGAGCGTTTAACTCCATCCAGATGGCGATGCGCAATCCGCCAGCGCTGAAAGCCATTGTCGCTATTCAAGGTACTGACGATCTGTTTCGTGACGACTGTCATTTTATCGATGGCATGATGCATGTCGATTCCTACGAGTTCGGTCAGGATATCGCCAATATTCTGCCCGCGCCACCGGATTACGCCATCGATGAGGCTTATTTTCGCGATCGCTTCGATACGGAACCCTGGCTACTCATATACAAACGACAGCAACGTGACGGTCCGTTCTGGAACCGGGCATCACTCAATTCCGATTACTCCAGCATCCGCGTGCCGACATTTGTCATCGGTGGATGGTATGACGGCTATCGGGACAGCGTGCCTCGAATGCTCGAAAAACTTGAAGCCCCAGTCAAGGGCATGGTGGGTCCCTGGGCGCACACCTGGCCGAACTTGCCCTATCCAGAGCCTGGGATGGAATGGCGCCGCGAGGCCGTTCGCTGGTTCGATTACTGGCTGAAGGGCGATGACACAGGCATCATGGATGAACCCCGGTTCGCCGTTTATGTTCGCGAGTGGCATCCGCCCGGCGTTGTCGATAAGGTGCAGGGCTACTGGCGCTGGGAGGACGGCTGGCCGATCGAGCGCACCAAAAAACTAGCCCTTTACGCCCAAGCTGATCACACCTTGTCGGATGCTAAACCTATTGGTGGCGAAGGAAAAACTCATAGGCTCCGTTATGTTCCCACGGTCGGTGTCGAGGCATCGGGTAACGTCAATTGGTGGGGGGATTTTCCCTGGGATCAGCGCGGTACCGACGCCTACAGTCTGGTCTATGATTCTGACCCGCTGGACCAAGACCTGGAGATCCTCGGCTTTCCGAGGGCAATATTGCATGTATCGTCAGATGCTCCCCTGGCCAATTGGATCGTGCGCATTTCCGACATCGCGCCCGATGGAACCGTCACCCAGGTGGCGGGCGCCGGTCTTAGCGGAGCGCAACGGAAATCTTCGGAAGAACCGGAGGCGTTGGTGCCCGGCCAGGTTTATAAGCTAGAGTTTGACCTGCACTTTACCTCGTGGGTGTTCCCCAAAGGGCACCGCATCCGTCTGGCTGTCAACAACGCACTCTGGCCAATGATCTGGCCGACACCCTATGCGATGACTACGACACTGGGCGTAGATGGCGCCAATGCATCGCATGTTGTGCTGCCGGTAATACCTCAGTCTAATCGGGAGCGACCTGATTTTTTACCTCCTGCCAAGGATCCGGAACTGCCGGGTTACGGTTATCTGAAAATCGGTGACGAATCCGTCTCAGGCTATGCCGAAACCAGGAGCATTGAACGAAGTCCGCTTGCATTTCAAACACGTATTGTATCCTCGGGGGCGAGCGGTTCTCTATATCCTTGGGTGACAATCAAGTATTGGGAGAATATGGTCCATGAAGCCCAGGACAAAGATCCTGCCAGAGCCAGTGTCACCGGGAAGACTCGTTATACCGTCGAACTGGACGATCGAACACTGATTTTAGAAGGTGATTTGTCCTTCACCAGTGATCGCGAGAACTTTTACTATGCCTATACAAAGCGGGTTCTGGAAAATGGAAAACTCATCAGGGAGAAAACCTGGAAAGAGACCATTCCGCGCGATTATCACTAGTATGAATGGTGCCTGATCGAATACCGGCTGAAAGCTGAGTTAATTATTTTTGTATTTTAGCTACTTTTTTGATCTTGAATAACGCCTCTTCCGCTTTAACACGCAGATCATTATCACCTGATTCCTTGGAAATCTTTTCTAAGATCGGCATGGCCTCTTCAACCAGAAGACTCCCCAATAATTCTATGGAGTACCACTTCACACTATACTTGCCATATTCTGCACAATTCATCAATACTTTATGAAGCTTCTGGTCAACCGAAGCACAACTTCTCCAGGCTGCCAGGGCTGCTATTTGGAGGTGATCAGGATTTTCATTCGTCGTGAATTTTTCAATATCTAAAACTAACCGTTCATCACCGATGATTTCGAAAGCATTCAAACAGGCAAGATCGATCTCATCATACCAGGCAGTTCAAGTCCCCCTGCTGGCTCTCTTTAACTTCTTACTTTTAAACACTTTTCCTCATTAGTACAGTAAGATAGATTGCACTATTTTAGGAATTTTTTTTGCCCAAAATGGCAAACGAACGGCAAATGATTACACCATTAAGTGGGATCTCAGCGGCAAAAAGATTTTATTCTTCTTCTGATCCCTGACTAAGCATACGAAGTAGCTCTTTTATTTCTTCGTCCTCTATTCTCTTCTGTCGTAAGTGTTGAATTATTCCATCATAAAAGTCTCTCTTCATCGGGATGTTTGCCTTTTTCATTTCGTAATACAGCACATATTCTTCCCAATATTTTTTTTGCTTTTTCTCTATGGGCGGATATATTTTCCTTAATTCCTTATGCTTTCCTTTTAAGGTTTTTCGTAAGGACACAATTTCCTCTAACAACTCTTTAAGATGCTGTTCATCCTCCCCAATTTCCTGTTTTAATTTCTCTAACTCCTTTGGTGTTTTTCTTTCGCTCATGTCGTAATTATTATATCGAATACTGGGTAAAAGATAAAATCTCATATCCTAAGATGTTCCGCCTCTTTTTCAAGTACAAGAGGCTCCTTCTAAGCGTGCTTTGCCACTTTTTATCTAATCCCTCCATTTCACTTTATATTGTCAAGGCAACAATTAACCATTTTTTAATCTCCCCGTTTAATATCAACGTGATTTATTTTCCCGCTCTTTTCTTTAAAAACAAATCTCATGGGACCTTTCTCGCTCTCCTCTATCGATTCATGAATTACTACTGATTTGAGAGATTTTATTTTTGAGAAATATCCATATGCTTTAGCTGTCACTTCTTCTAAAGAATCATAAGATTCACTATCATCGACTTGGAGAGCTGTAATATAAAATTTTTCTTTCATCCTTCTCACCTCCCTTTTTTAAAAAATTATCTTCAATAATCCCAAGATTCAAGAAAGGATGCAAGCGCGATTTAAGGCTTCATCGGAGATATGTTTAAAGTTGAAGAAGTTTCTTAAAAAAGATCGCAACAGTAAATTTAAGACTTAAACTCAATATATTTATTATGTTCACTTGAAAAGTTTTTATATTCATTTAAAAAGTGTTCAATAATTTCCTCTTTTGTAATATCAGAGATATCATAGGTCTGAATACCTTTCCTTAAAAATCCCTCGGCTCTTAATCTCCTACTACTTGCCCACTCTGTATAATGAATTACAGGACGAGGAAAGGCCAGACCTGGAGATAACATCACTTCTATCGAATAATCAAGCTCTTCCTCACTCTCGAACTGAACAATAATTGATGCAAAATCTCTTCTTTCGATATATACCTCTACTTCTCTTCCGTGTATTTTTAATTCAGACTTAAGCTCCTCAAATGCGGGATTTACAATCGTTGCATAAAATTTCTCAACTCTCAATTTTTCTTGACTACTCTTTTCTTCTTTTCCTCCTTTTTCTTCTTTTTGTTTTTCAAAAAAGCTAGCTAATATTTTTTTCCAATCATTCATTTTCCTCTCCTTTTTAGATTCCAAATTTGGAAATAGAAGTCCGCTTTTTTTGATTTAAGCGGAAATCCTTCCCTCCTTGCTGCTTTCATCTCGTTCCCAAGCATTGGTTCTTTGACTTATATCACAAAGAGAAGGGTGATTCAAATGAAGAGAGCAGAACTCTCCCTGTGTAACGATTGTGTAACAAATTTTGACTAAAAACGCCCAATTACGGCTATAAATGGCTAAAGTAAATTTCTCTAATTACCCCATATAAAAGGGAGAAAATATGGAATAACGCAACTAATTAGTAATCAGAAGGTCGGGGGGTTCAAGTCCTCCTGCTGGCTCTCTTTTCTTATGAGTTGTGCCTTGATCCATGCTTCCGATATGTCGTTCCGATCCTGTAGCCTTCGCTCGAGTCGGTCGCAAAGAGCTCAAAGTCTGCTGCAAGAGCTGGTATCTTCATGCCGATATATGATTCGATTGCCTCGAGGTGATCAGCTGTACCTTCACTGGCCAATGATATGGCTTTTCCGGAATTTCCCGCGCGGGCTGTCCGCCCGATCCGATGCACATAATTTTCACAATCCTGGGGAATATCATAGTTGATGACCATTTCCAGGTCGTCGATCTGGAGTCCGCGGGAGGCAACATCGGTTGCGACGAGAATCGCGAATTTTCCTGCTTTGAAATTATCCATGATCTTTAGTCTTTGGCTTTGGGGCAGGTTTCCGGTTAGATATTGGGAGCGGAAGCCATTGATTTGCAGTTTCTTGGACAGTCGGAGTGCCGCATGCCGCATATTCGTGAAAATCAAGGCGTTCTGAGGAGCTTGAGCTTTAAGAATCCCCAACATGAGATTCATTTTGATATGGCTTTTCACATGATAGATTTCTTGACTAATACTATCGACTGTCAACTTGTCTGGGGTGACTTCAACAGGCACGGGATTGTTCAAATATTCGGCGGCGATTCTTTGGGATACTCGGTTCAACGTTGCACTGAAAAGCATGGTTTGCCGTTTATTGCGGGGAGGCATCTTTTGAAGCAAATTTTTGATGTCCGGAAGGAATCCCATATCGAACAAACGATCGGCCTCATCGATGACCAGAAATTTGATGTCTCTCAAGTTTAAATGGCCCCGCCTACTTAGATCCAGCAACCTTCCCGTCGTGCCGATGACTATATCCAGGCCTTTTTTCAATGAAGCCAATTGTTTCGTATAACCCACTCCTCCAAAAAAGCTGCCGATTGTGAATCCCATATGGCGGTTCAGAAGCAAGGCTTCTTTTTCTATCTGTACGGCCAGTTCTCGGGTTGGGACAATGATCAGGGCTTTTTTTCCTTGGGGCGCGCCACTCTGACTCATCCGCTCAAAAAGAGTGATCAGAAAAACTGCGGTTTTACCGGTTCCTGTTTGGGATTGAACAGCCACGTCCTTTCCCCCCAAAGTTATAACTAAGGTTTGTTCTTGGACGGCCGTCATTTCTTTATAGCCTCTATCCGCAATCCCCTGTAGGAGACTGGAATCAAGTTTTAATTCATTAAAATTCATTTGATAACCTTTATAGTTGGTTTAAAACATGAGGGGATGAATGTCAGAGGATATTATCGTTCGGGTGGGAAAAACAATTCGCTTTGACTATTTCTTACCTGATGTTTGAAAAATATTATACCTAAAACATAAATATATTGCAAGAAGAACTCTTTTTATGAGATGTTTTCATTGACAAAATTCTTGTTTTGAGGGAAAATAATAATCTGATTAAGGAAAAAATTTGTTGTAAGAGAATCTATTATCACTTAGGAAATTAATCCCACCTCAAGTTCTAATAATCGTTCTCATTTGTCCAACCATCTAATTTTTTTCTTTAATTTAAATCAAGATGAAAACAATGTTTCATCAGGCTTTTTGAAAAATCTTTGTTCAGGATGATGGTTCATTTGAAGGATTGACTTAATTCCTCGATATTAACCTGAAAGTAATCATTGTAACAGAGAAAAAATAGGAGAAAAGGATGCAAGGAAGTAAACTCTATGTCGGAAATTTTAGTTATTCGGTAACTAAGGAAAATCTGGAAGAATTATTCTCGAATTATCAAATCAGAGATATCAGAGTGATCGAAGGCAAAGGTTTTGGATTTGTTGAATTGTCAAGCCCAACTGAAGCTGAAAATGCAAAACAGGCACTCAATGGCAAAGATTACACTGGCCGTACGCTGAGAGTCGACGAGGCTCGACCGCGCGGAGATCGCTCTTCCGATACTAGAAGAGGAAGCGGATATAATCGATTCTGAATGGAAATACCCGTTACTGTTCTCTATGGGAGACGCAAACAACCAAATTAGATAGGCGACATTACCCTTAATTGATTGAATAGGCCACTTGCTGGAGAGGAGCATTCTATCGTCCGGGCCTAATTGGGGGATAAACATGGATGATATAACCAGTACATTACCGCATCAAAAAACACGAAAGAGTTATGTTTCAAACGAGCATTTGGATCAAACCGATGATCCTGTGAAACTCTATTTCAAGGATATGGGAAGCATTCCGCTTCTAACCCGGAAAGAAGAGCTTCAGGCAGCGATGAACATCGAAAGAGGCAGAAAAATCATTAGCAAGCAGCTTTTGAAGATCCCCTCTTTTCATGAGCGAATAATTTCTTTGGAAGGGGAGCTGCAATCGAATCCACAAATTGTGCGCAAGATATTTGACTTGGACAAAGCGGATAGCTCAGAAACAGTGCTTGAGGAAAAAATTTCCGATATTTCTGCGGAGTTAGAGAAACTCCGAGTGTTGATCTCTCAATTGGCGCATGTCCCGAAATTGAAAAAAAATGCTTTCTCTCGCGGGCGAGTTTTGATCGAAATAAGCCGGCTCATTCAGAAGTTGAATTTTGGCCTAGCATTCAGAGATAAAGTCATTGAGGAATTTGAAGAAAAGCTTAAATCCATCGCCGCTCTTGAAAAGACCAGAGATAATATGAAGAGATCGCTTTCTAGAGTGCCGGTTAAGTCACAAAAGAATGAACTTGAACACAGAATTTTTGAGAACAATAAACTTCTGAAAGCCTTGCGGAAAGAGGTCGGACTGAGTCCCCGAGAGTTGCAAAAAGCTCTTACTGAGATCTCCTCAGGGAAAAAAATTGTTGAGGAAGCAAAGAGGACGCTTATCAATGCAAACTTAAGATTGGTTGTCTCCATTGCCAAGAAATACAGTAATTTTGGCCTGCCATTCTTAGATTTAATTCAGGAAGGAAATATCGGCCTCATGACCGCAGTGAATAAGTTTGACTACCGGAGAGGCTTTAAATTTTCGACTTATGCCCATTGGTGGGTGAAACAAGGGATAACCCGGGCGATCGACGATCAGTCGAGGACAATTCGAGTGCCTGTGCATATAAGCGATACAATCCACAAAACAATTAAGCTCTCGAGAGACTTTGTCCAAAAGATCGGCAGGGAACCAACGTGTGAAGAACTTGCCAAAAAAATGAATATGTCAGTCTCAAAAATGAGAAAAATATTGCAAATTTCTCAAACACCTATCTCTTTTGAAATGCCTATTGGGGAAGATGACAGCTCTCTGGGTGATTTCATCGAAGATAAAATCAGCCTGTCACCACCGGATGCCGTTGTTAAGATCAAATTGAGAGAACAAATTGAGAAGGCTTTGGAAAATCACACGGAACGAGAATCTAATATAATTATGATGAGATTTGGACTGGGGGACGGAAATGAATACACCCTGGAAGAGGTCGGGCAAAAATTCAAGGTAACACGAGAGAGGATTCGACAGATCGAAGAAAAAGCCCTCAGGAAATTAAGACAATCTCACCATTCTCAAACTCTGAAATCATTTATCAGCGATTTCTGAGCAAAGTTGACTCCAGATTAGCTCTTCAGTGTGGGCTCACACCCTAACAAATGCCAACGGATTGAATTCCCATTGACACTATTTTCTCAGCTTGTCCTTCTTCATGTAGTAATCAGCAGACTTTCTAGCTTCGAAATAAAACCGGGAGAGGATTTTGTGCATTCTTTCCCTGTTGAGGTTTTCGAGAGAGGAGGCCTCTTTGGCTATTGGGATGCCCAGATCCCCGAATGAGGGGCCGTCATATTCGGGATAGTAATGGTATACAAAACTTATAAATGCCAAGGAAAGCTCAAAGAATCAGGTGTTATCAATGACTATGAATTGAAGCTTATTGCCAAAGATGGAAGAGTGATCGATGTGTCTGTGAGCTCTAAGATCATTTTTAATGAAGATGGGAAATATCCGCATCCAACTCAGTATCGTTGAGAGTTTCCGTTGCCTAGAATCAGAGGATTGTAAGCGACACGGGTGTATTCAGAAGGAAGGTCATATGTTCCCCTTGGGGCCCTGTTTTCCTCAACAGTGATGACTTCTTCCTGTGATTTTGTCTCAACCCCTTTGACCTGCATCGAAATTTTTGTTAGAACCGGATAACCTTCGATTTTTTTGAATTCTTCCGCGAGGTCTTTTGTGAATGGGTTCATGGACAAAAGCACTGCATAAAATTTACGAAAAGTCTTTAGGTTGATCCCGGTCTCTTTGGATGCCCATATTTCCATTGTCATGGGCATGTCCATTCCCATCATGGAGATAGAAATATCGGCTGAGAATTTTTGGCTCTTCCATCCCTTGATCACTCTCGTTTCCTGTGTCTCTGTGACCGATGGGGAGATCTTCATCACCTGGGTGATCTGCTTGGCTTCTGGTGTTAAGTTTTCTTCGAGTTTTAAGGGCAGGTCCATCTCAGAGTAGGTTTTGTCAGCATGATTGAGGATAAACACCTTGTTTTTATCCAGCCGGATGATAATTGATGTGGCGCCTCCATCATCCTGCCGCATTTTGCTTTTTGAGATCCATGTCGTACCATCATCATTGTTTGGTTTTTGGTTCGAACCGTTCATGACAGTTTTGGTTGTCTGCTTGGTTTTTTTCACTACATGATCTGCATTCACAGAGAGAGGAAGGAGGATAACCGAAAGTATGATAAATGTTAAGTAGAGCTGAACGCATCTGTATTTCATGGAATTGGTGCTGGATTAGTGGTTAATTTATCTCATTTTCCCTTCAAAATCAAATAAATTTCTTTTTGTCTTGTGTTTTTGAGATCCGGGTAAAATGAAAATTGATGATGAGTAGCACTAAAAGAATTACACCGATAATGATCCAGGTCACTCTTTCATTCACTGATGCCCAAACACCTGCGCTGACAGGACTCTCATATGGAGTTTTCGGATTGATCGGCGCCAAGACTTGTGCTTTTATGGATTCATCCCAGCCGTATGGTGATCTTTCGAGTGTCTGGCCAAAGTGTTTTTCCAGGATGAGATTTTCTTTGAAGGCGATGAGAAAATTTTCCCTTTGGACCGCCTCATCATCTGAGGATAGAGCTCTCTCCAATCTTTTGTCACGCCGGAAAATGTGAACACGTATTTCGTGGAGGAAAGGAGCTACGCCTCCCGGGAAGATGCGCAGATACTCTGCGTAATCCTTGCCTTGCCAATTGCGCAGTATATCGCCAAATTCCTTCGCTCTGTACTGATCGATACTCTTTAATTCTTCGAGAGTCAGGCGCGAGTAAAAAATTCCAATATCCGGGTCTCTGTGTTTAAACTTAAATTCGCTCATCGCTTCCTGGTTTTCCAAGCTGGAAAGAAAGGGAAGGACCTTTGTGTATTTTTTCACTCGTTGGGGGGTGTTAGATAGGCAAAGCCCCAAAAGGAGCAGGTTTACTGCCAACAGCACAGATATGATCTTCATGGATTTGGGTTGAACTTTATCAAAGGGTAATTTGGGCCTGACTCCCTTCCAGATGAGGATTTGAAAAAGACCGGAGGAGAGAGCATTGAGGCCCACATCTCTAAGGTCAAAATAGCGCCCAGGGACGACCCACTGGAGGATCTCATCGAAGGTTCCGACGAGCGTTCCAAAAAGAAATGCTGCAAAATAAATGCTTTTGTCGCCGATATGGTGGCGCAGAGCCCAAAAAAGGAAAAATCCTAACAGGCCATATTCGATAAAATGAATGGCCTCTTCAGGATTGGCCCAGAGTTTGAGCGTGAAGTACACATAGATGGCCGAAATGAGCACAAGCCAGATGTAGTTTGATAATGTACGAATCTTGAGACGAAAATAGAGGATATATCCAACAACAAGGAACGTGGTTGCTGCAGCAAAGAGCACAAAATATCCGAAAAAAGAACGTCCTGCAAGGGTTGTGACCAAATTTTGTATTTTCCGCGCCAATGGAACTGTAAAGAAAATGGCAAGCGCGCAGAGCACTACCCATAGCCATGAAAGGACAATTTTTCGAGATTTTGTGGATTTCATGACCGATTAAATTTATAAAAAAACTTTAAAATTTGTTTTGACATTTTGATAATTCCTTCATTATACTATAATTAACCTGCTGGCTGGAGAGGAATCCTCCTTAGCCCCGCTTCCTTTTCCAAACCTTGGCGCCTCGACAGCCAGCGCTTTTTTTTTACCCATCTGTCCAAAGTCTCGTTCGTGTCCCGCATCCCGAATATTTGACATTTCTCCCTCATCCCACGAATTTGTTTATAATGCTGTTGGATTAATATGAGATGTATCAACATTTTTTATGAGGATTACCAGATATCAGAAATGCGGTATAGATCCTACATTATTCACGAGTCGAGTTTGCCGAAGATGGGAGGCGTCGGCCCATGAAGATGTGGTTTTCCACTTCGAATGGACCGCAACGAAGCAGATTCGGTGAGATCGATTCGCCCGAAGGGTAAAAAATGTTGATTACATATTTAAAGGACATGGAAAGCGAAATATTCATGATTTTGTTTTATTAAACTGGGTAATACATTAACGTTGGATTTAATATGAGATGTATCAACATTTTTTATGAATGATGTAGGATAAACAGTTTTGTGATGTAGGACGTAATCAGTGTGTAAAGACAGAAACATGGAAGATAATCAGCTTCTTATGAACTGCCTCAAAGGAGAACTGGAGGATTTTAGAAAATTGATGGATAAGTACAGAGGAAAAAGCTTAGCGCTGGCATGGAACATCCTCGGAAACAGAGAGGATGCCGAAGATGCTTGCCAGGAAGCTTTTGTACAGGTTTATCTCAATCTCGAGAAGTTTGATTTTACAAAGAAATTCAAAGACTGGTTCTTTACTATCCTTTCAAACAGATGTCTGGATCAGCTAAGGAAAAGGACCCGCTTTATAAAGTTTTATAAGACACAAAAAGTGGAATTTAAAGAGAGGATGAGCCCGACAAGCTCGAATCCTGATCCTTCGCCGCTTATTTCTTCTAAATTGCTCCAGAAATTGAATCCAAAAGAGAGAATATCGGTCTGTCTCTGGGCGAATGAGGGATACACAAGCGATGAGATCGCTAGCGTGTTGAGGTGTTCCTCAAGCACAGCCAGGGTCCATCTGTTTAAGGCGAGAAGAAAAATCAAGTCATTATTGGAGGAAGGAAATGTCTCGCTGTAAAATTTTTAAGTATGCCTTCTCACTCGTTCCATTGAATAAATGGAAGGACTTCCTCATCCGATTTCACATAGAGAGATGTCCTAACTGTCAGAAAACACTCGTCAGCCGAGAGGCCGGTCAAGGAATAACGATACAGGAGAACCAGTGTGTGGATACAGAGTCCCTGTGGGATGGCTTTGAGGAAAAAGTGAGAGAGGAGAAGAGGAACAAACAGCATATTTTTAGTCCTCGTAGGAGTTGGGCTTATGGAATAGCCGTTGTGTTGGTGCTTGTTGCTGCTACGATTTGGCTGGTTTTGTCGCCTCAATTCCGAAGAATCCAAGTCGAAGAAAGTCTCAACGGGCATTTTCGCATAAATTATATACGGATCGAGAATGAGCCTGCGCAGGCATATGTTTTTCAACCTCAAGATTCACATATGATCATTGTTTGGGCACAAAAAATTATTTCGGGAGAGTAATCATGAAAATGAAAAGGCTGTTTTTTGCATGGATTCTATTGTTAGGGGGTTTTTTGTCCGTGCTATATGCACAGAGTTCGATCGATTTGAAAATGAGGTTTTTCGAGGGCTTTAAGGATGAAAGGGCCAAACCGCCTGAGTTTGTCACCTCATCTTACCTGCAACCCACAGTGACTGCGAACATCCCTTCCCGTTTTTTGTTGGCAGAAGAGCAAAGCCAGATTAAAAAGGTCTTTAATCTGAGAGACGTTCGTCTCATCACAGAATACGATATGAGCTGGAAGGCAAAAAAAGGAAAATTAGCGTATATGTTTCGTCTGAACGGCCAGCAGTTCATAATGGTTCTTGCTCCTGTTTATAAAGAGCACATGGCCGTATCTAAAGAAATGCAGATAGACCGCAGCCATCAATTCAAGATCGAGATCATGGAACAAAAGGGAGAAGAGAGAACCAGTTTGATGGATACAGAGATCATCCTTCCCGAAAAGAATATCGCTGTTTTTGGATTTGAGGACAAGGAAGGCAATCCCTATTTTATTTCGTTCCACGTCACTGCTGTTCAGGGCACGCTCGTTCCGCCGCCGCCTCCGCCACCACCGCCACCAGGAACTCAAGATACATCTGTTTCTCCTCCGCCACCGCCTCCGCTACCGCCACCGCCACCAGCAGAAGTCGAACAAACCAAGGAAAAGATCAAAGAATTCGAGAAGGGCGCCGTTAAGGTCGTGGGCGATATCAAACCTCCCAAGTTGAAATTGTTGAAGAGGATTGACCCTGTATATCCCGAAGAGGCAAGAAAGGCAAAAGTAGAAGGTGTTGTCATTCTGGGCGTGAGGACAGATGTGTATGGACGTGTGGAACGTGTTATGATCTACAGGAGCATAACACCTCTCTTGAATAAGCCGGCAATTGATGCCGTTAGACAGTGGGTGTACGAACCGCTGATCGTGGATGGAAAACCTGTGCCTGCTGTTTTTACAGTGACGGTACGCTTTAAGCTCAATGGAGATGAGGACAAAAATGAAGACATCGAAGAGATGACCAAAGGGGCCGTTCGGGCCAAAGATCAAATAGCACCGCCAAAACTCATTAAAAAGGTGGATCCTGTCTATCCCGAAGAGGCAAGAGCGGAGGGAATTCAGGGAGTTGTCATCCTCGAAATCATGACCGATGAAAAAGGAGAAGTTGTTCGAGTAAAAATACTTAAAAGTGAAAGCTCCATCCTGAATGATGCCGCAGTGGATGCTGTACGACAATGGAAATATGAACCTCTTATCTTGAAAGGCAAGCCAACTCCCGTGATATTTACAATAACGGTTGCCTTCCGCCTCAAATAAATAGAAGGATCAGAATAAGCGGAAAATGCTGAAGCCAAAGCGAAAATCATTTTCGTTCAAACGAAGGTCTCCACCGGGGAGGTACTGTTCTGTGGGTAATCCATAGGAATTCAGGGCAAAGATCTGGAAGACATGACCGCCAATCTTCCGTTCGAGGCCTAATCCCCAGCCTGATGAATTCATTTGATATCCGGAAAGGACTGGTACCCATTCTGCCAGCAGAGAGAGGTCGTTGAAGAGAGTGAGTCGTCCGCCCAGTCCAACTGCCAACGTGTTTTCCGTATTAGGTTTCTCATATTTTGTGTTCGAGGCGTAAGAAGGAACGAGTAGAATCGAAAATGCATTGCTGAATTGATAGGTTAAACCCAACTGAGCGATGAATCGTGTGTTTTCTGAGCCAAAAGTGCTTCTGTCCTCTTGTCTTAGCGTTGTAAGCCCCCCGCCAAGATAAAGAAATGCGGACAGGGGTAATGACAATTTCTCCTGTTCGAGGAAAACCCACTTGAGAGAAAGCTCGAATTCCTTTAAGAAACTGCTGCGGCCTAATGTGAAACTGAGTGTATCGCTGATGCCGTATCCAAAGCTGAAATATATGGATGCCGGTCCATCAAAGCCGTAAAAAGAGTCGTAGCCTTTGCTTACAACCGGGATAAACCTGTGGGATATTCTGAAGAGGAAATCTTTTTTCCCTATAGACATATCTGTGGGCAGGTTCATTAGACGTGTTCCCCAAAAGGCCGGCTTTGTGAAACGTCTCTCTTCCTGTGCTTGGGCCTTTAGGGTCTCCGGTTGTTCCGGTATTTCAAGCCCCTCTAATTCCAGTATCCATTCTTCGATCGCTTCGATGTCTTCGCTGCTAAGAGGATCTCGTTCATAAGGCATAGGTTTTCCTGTGATCGGCACCTCTCCTCTTAGCTTCATGAGGAGGTAGCTTTTCTCCGGGTTTGTTGTATCAACGAGTTTGAGATCGGGAACCTGCCGGCTTGAAACATCCAAGAGGGATGCCTGGAATTTGTCTGCCTCCAAATTCAGTTCCATCGGGGGAAATTTTCCGCTATGACAGCCCGCCGCGATACAGTTTTGTGAATATATTTTCGAGACTTGTGCTGTGAAGTCTGTGGAATAAACAGGCCTCTTTAAACCCAAAGAGAAAGCAAAAACAACACACACGAAGAGTATCGGAGCAGTTTTGTATATTCGATTATTCATCATCAATTCTCCAGTAGATATGTGGGTAGATCAATTGTCTTTTGCACCCCGGCCCACCCAATTTTTAATGTTCTGGATCCTGACATCACTCAGTGGATCGGCGCTGGGAGGCATCCTCAAACCTAAAGTCTGTCGCCCCTCAATCTTTATCACAAGCCAGCTGTCTGTGGAATTACCGGGAAGGACGATCTTATAGGATCGATCTTGCCTGGAATCGACGTTGACGATACTGCTATAGGCCACACCCTGAGACAGGTCGAGTTCTGTAATATTCCCAGTGACATGACAGAGAGCTAACGCACAATTGTTGGTGAAGATTGGCTGGATGTGTTGGGAAAAGGATGGATCTGAGATAATCGTGTCTGGTTCTGGTGTGCTGGGCTCATTGGGGCTGTCGGATCCGCACTGATAGAGAAAAACGCTGCCACAGACAATAAGAATGAATAACACCACAGTGAGACTATTTTTCCTCATACACTCGCCTCCAAATTATTATCTTATCTAGCCTTAATGGTTCTCTTAAATAATCCAGATCAGCCCGTGTTTGATATTTATTGTGTTGGCGGATTGAGTTTGGAGTAATCCAACTGAGAACCGAGCAAACTGTGTGGGATGAGATAGACGACAAATAACAGGATCGAGGCGCCCAACACCCATCCCCGCGCGGGTTTACCCTTCCGGCCGGCGATCAGTGCCGCGACCCAACCTAACATAGCGATGAGAGTCTTATTGTCTGTCAGGTCATACCCAAAGGGGAATCCGGTCCACAATGATCCAAAAGCGTATTTCTGAACCAGCGGTCCCAAGATCATCCCACCCACAAACAAGAGGCCTGTCGTCCAGATGACAAGTTTCCGGGAATTGCCATTCTTATCCAGCGCTTCAAGGCCGGCTCTTGTTGAGAAAAGCATGGCTAGAAACATGACAATGATATGAGGAAAAAGGATCGTACGGGGCACATAATCCTTGAAACGAATGATGGCAGATTCATCCCCAGTTAAGGATATTCCCTCATCCTGGCGGGAAAGATATACTCTGTAGGCCAATTTTCCTGATGAAGGTTGCTGGGGAAGGTTTGCAGAAAGAAGATCCTCTTGTCTAGACATCGGGATCTTCTCCCAGGGATCATCAGTCGGATATCTTTTGTATAGAAGATAGCCTTCGATATCTTTATTTGGGACTTTAACGCTGATTTCGCAGTTTGGTCCGATCTCATGGTTCCGCGGAAGCTTATAAGAGATCTCTGTACTATCCACAACAGATTTGCCGCGCAGAGCATGAGTGGGGCCAGTCATCCGTTGATACACAGCGGCAGTTATGGTTAAGAGGAATGCCAAGATCCAAAGACCGGCTTTCTTCATGATATCTCCTCAATCCTTGTGGACGATTCAAACTGAATTTCAGGTTTCTAGGGTAGCAATTCCTGAGTGCTAAAGCAATATCATCCTGAATTATTCATAAATTATGCCGACACTATTATCAGTCTCTTTTCATATGTGCCATTTACCTTAGACTTGCTGAAGCCGGACTTTAATCACATGTTCCATACATTTATTTCTTTTTATGTCGGCATTCTTTACCCTTCGGACGAGTCGATCTCACAACAAAGCCATCGTTGTAGCCCACTCGCGGTAGTTCACTACAGCTCCGTGGGCCACGGCCTCAACCTTGATGTTAGGGTGGGGTGGGTTGGCCTCGACTCGTGAATAATCCAGGATAGAAAGGAGGAAATAAAGATTTTTAGAAAATTAGGGAGGAGTTAGGAGGGAATTTATTCTGGGAGAAAAAACTGTGAGAAATCCGGTATTAAAGTGGTTGCTATGAAGACTGAGCTTGGACTGCCTCGGCTTTATCAGACTCTTCTTCGCCTTCTTCCTCTTTTTTCTCTTCAGTCGCCTGTTCTTCCTGTTGGAGCTCGGATTCCTCTTCGGGTTCGACCTTGATGCCTAATAACAAAGCTGTCCCTTCATAGATCTGACGATAATGCTTTTTCGATTCTTGAAGCTCGGCCAATTTTTGTCTGGCCGTTTGGATCTCCTCTTGCATCTTCGAATCTACACCATCCAGCTCTCTTTTTGCCTCATTCATCGCCTTTTTGTATATTTCTTCTTGCTCTTTGTTGAGTGCCATGACATTCTCCTTTATTTGGCTTATTTCTTTCCATTCGCAAGAACTATCTCATTGATTAAGTCCGATTTCTGTCATATTGTAGATGAGAGTCCCGCCAAAACACAATCGCCTTTTGGGGTGATTTTTTTATCATATAAGGGTCAGATGATCTTTTGTCTATCTGCACCATTAGGGTCATATTCCGTGGTTGTGAGAATCTAATTGAGGTGTTATTATTAAATTCTACAAATGGGAGTCCCATAAAAAGTAAGGAGGAGATTTTAATGTATCTAAGAAGTCAGAAATTTGTCTTGGGTGTGTTCTTTGTATTAGCATTATTTTTTGGAATGGTTAATCCTGGATTCACAGGGAGTGTAGCAGATGACGACAGCCCGGAGCTTAAGTACCTGCGCCAGCAGTTTGAATCTATCAGGCATGAGCTCGGCCAGCTCCAGAAGACAATAGACGATGTCCTCTGGTTCCAGAGAGTGGGGGACGTCGCTTATGTGGACAAGGTCCGGATTGTTGGTCCCCCGCGTTGGAAGGAATCCAATCCAACAGCTCAGGGTGCGGGCAATCCACTTAAGTTTTATGCTTATATATTCATCCCGAAAAACATCGACCGCAGTAAAAAGTCCCCTCTTATGGTTTTGCCCCATGGAGGTGTCCACAGCGATTTTAGTACCTACCACACGTATATTGTGCGAGAACTGGTGGCTCAAGGCTATGTCATTGTCGCACCTGAATATCGAGGTAGCACGGGTTACGGTGGATCCATGTACCGGGATATTGATTATGGAGGACTCGAGGTTGAAGACACTTATGCCAGCTGCATCCATATGCTGGAGAATTATGACTATCTCGATAAGGACCGGGTGGGGATAATGGGATGGAGTCATGGCGGACTCCACGCGTTGTTCAATGTTTTTGACCATCCGGAGAGCTACAAGGTGGCCTTTGCTGGGGTTCCTGTCAGCGACCTGATTGCCCGGATGGGCTATAAAACGCAAGCCTATAGGGATCTTTATTCGGCTGATTATCATATAGGCAAAACAGCCTATGAGGATGTGGAGGAGTACAGACGCAGGTCACCTGCTTGGCATGCCGAGAAGCTCCAAACTCCATTACTTATCCATACGAACACAAACGATGCGGATGTGAATGTCCTGGAAGTCGAACATCTTATCAAATCTCTTAAAGCCGCAGGGAAAAAATTCGAGTATGAGATTTTCCAAGATGTTCCGGGGGGACACAGTTTTGACCGGTTGGACACAAAGCAAGCCAAAGAGATCAGGCTCAAGATCTATAAATTTTTAGCCAAATATTTGTCACCTCCGAATCCATTCCAATCAGTAGACGACTTATCCAGAGCCGGTTACCACTGATTCTAATCTTTTTTACTTTTTCCGATTAGATTGTAAAGCCAGGCAAAAATGATCCCGACAACAAACCCATCTAGGGCCGCATACAGAGTGGCAACAATAACTCCAGCGAATCCCCATTGTCCCATGTGATATCCGGGATAGATGGAATCAATGACTATTAAGAACGCGTCCCCATATCCGGTCAGAACCATATTGGCGAGTGCGATGAGAAATACAATTCCTCCCCAGACGAGACATGCCGTAAAGCCAAGTCGAATAACACCCAATTTCATGATTAACCCCTTAAATCGTATTTTAATTCTCTTTAATGGCGTTACTTTCTTAAGGTGAAATTCGTACACGATGGATGAGGTGTCAGGTCGGCGATATCATCTGTATAATTTTTAATACATATTTGGCTTTGCTGTCCATCATTGAAATTGCTGCCGATCACCTTGAGTTTCACCTCGGCAATGATACCTGTTGTTCCTTGTGCGATGGGATTCCCTGAGCCCATGAATCCTCCCACCCTCAAGGTTCCGCTACTGATTTCATTGCCATCTACTGCCGCCCAGCTCTCTGTGAGGTTTCCTTCTTCGATGCGGCGAAATTGAAATTTGTCGGCATCAAATGTCACCTCGAGTCCGAATACTTTTATTTCCCGGTCGGCATTGTTGATGGATATGACAATAGTAAAATTCGTATCCGTTCCTCCAGAGCTTGGACTGCCCTCAATCGTTATAGATGTTTGTTCCTGTTCCGGAATCTCCACCTCTGGAGCCGTTGATAATTTTTTGCAGTGGCAAGGCAAAGCGATGAGGAGGATTAAGAATAACAGACCCGACACAGATAGCGGATTATTTCCTTCTCTCATTTCCAATTCAATTAACCTGGATTATTCACGAGTCTAGGTTGCCGTGGCTGTGAGGAAGCGGCCCAAGAAGCTGTAGATGACTACTGCGAGTGGGCTGCGACGAAACAGACGCGGTAAGATCGGCTCGCCTGAAAGGTAAAAAATGTCGATTATTAATAGAAAACGTTTTGAAAACGGAAATGTCAAGATGATTTACTGGAAGAATATAATATATTATTGAGATTGTTTTTGCTGAACGGAGTATCAACATTTTTTATGAATAATTCAGGTGTGTTGTTATTATAGTAAAGCCTGGTAAGATTAGCAAAAAAATTCTATGTCGCTCTTCAAGATGAAAATTATTGACATAAAAATTGCCAAGTACAGGATAAAACTCCCTGGGAGTACACAACCGGATTGAATAAAATCAGAAAGGAGCCTGTATATCCAGGTAGAAAGATGAATGAATTATAGAGGAGGCTCGTAATGAAAAAATGGCTGTGGGTACCGATTTTAGTGATTCTGCTTTTCCTGTTTTGTTGTCAAAAACAGGATAGAGCAGAACAGACAGTTGTCGAGACGGAAAGTGGGGGTGAGGGAATTGCGGCAATCGCTCAGACAGTAGAAACCAACCTCGATATGGCGATTGAAAATCTGGAGAGGGGACAGCTGAGTGAGGGGATTGGTATTCTTTTAGATTCAGTTCTTCTGGTCAAACCTCTAGACCAATGGCCGGAAGGATTTGTGGGTAATGTCTCCACAGCGAAGGAATATTTCGCAGGGGGAAATTTTCCCGATGCTGTTGGATATGTCTCCAAGGCCCTCAACCTCATCAAACAGCCAGTTGATACAGATCGATCCACAGAGAGTAGTGAAATTGCTCCTGTGGCTGCAATTATGAAGGGGAAAATAGCTGAAGCCAAGGAGGAGTTTAATAAGGGCAACGTGGATCAAGGAGTTTTCACTATACTCGAAGCTCTTCAGCTGTTTGCGCCCAGAATCCAATAATTTTATTTTTATTATTTCCTTGACATTAGGTCGAATTCATCCATAATAATCGTATACACTACAATTTCTATGGAGTTTGGCGGAATTGTAGTTTTATTAGCTCTCTTGAGAGAGTTCTGATTTTACCCTCAAGATGGTTGTGTTTGAGAAAAAAAGGACCTATTTTTTGATTAGTTCAGGTGAAATAAGGAGCCTGGGATGATAAAGCTTTCAACAAAAGGCCGGTATGGGACGCGGTTGATGTTAAATCTGGCACTGCATTATAATGCTGGTCAAGAGCCTGTGATCCTCAAGAATGTCGCTAAAGAAGAAGAGATCTCCATAAGATATTTAGAACAGATCATTATTCCATTAAAACTCAGTAAACTGGTCAAGAGCATCAGGGGAGCAGGCGGAGGGTATATCCTAACCCAACCTCCTTCCAAGCTCAAACTGATTGAGATCATCGAGGCTTTAGAAGGTCCTATCGCACTTGTGGATTGCGTCGATGACCTGGAGTACTGCGACCGCATGCCCCGCTGCGCAACATATGAAGTCTGGAAAAAGGCGACCGATCTTCTCAGAGATTATTTTTCTAATACGACACTCCAAGATCTTGTGATCCGGGCGAAAAAGAAGACGCCACCCAATACTAAATAGCCCCCCTTATTAAAATTTATTGGGGCACTTCACCACTTTCAATGGCCAGTTTAGCAGCGTGCAGTGTGTTCTGCAAAAGTCCGGCTATGGTCATGGGCCCGACTCCTCCAGGGGAGGGGGTTATGGCTCCTGCCACTTCTTTGACGTCGTCGAAATCCACATCTCCAACCCAGCGGTAGCCTTTCTCTGATTCTGGATCATCAATCCTGTTGCTGCCTACGTCGATCACAAAAGCGCCGGGTTTGACCCAGTCGGCTTTGACCATCTGAGGCCGTCCGACAGCCGCCACCAGGATATCAGCACGCCGGCAGACACCCGGTAGGTCCTTTGTTCGGCTGTGACACACAGTGACAGTGGCATTACGATGGATGAGCAGCATGGCGGCTGGCATCCCCACGATGTTGCTTCGGCCAAGAACCACCGCTTCGGCTCCATCGAATTCGGCGCCCGCTTCCTCCAGCAATCGTATGACTCCCGCCGGCGTACAGGGGATAAAGAGAGGTTTCCGGCCTTTCATGGCCAATCGTCCTATGTTCACAGGATGGAATCCGTCGATGTCTTTGTGCAATGGGATGGCATTGAGCACCGCCTCTTCGTCGAGATGGTCGGGGAGGGGAAGCTGCACCAGTATGCCATGAACCTTTGGATCTGCTCCAAGTTCCCGCACTAATTGTTCGACTTCTTCTTGGCCGGTCTCAGCGGGTAAAGTATGCCCGAATGAAACAATCCCGACTTTTTTGCAGCGATTCTGTTTCATGCGTACATACTGACGCGACGCAGGATTATCTCCAACCAATACTGTGGCCAATCCTGGCGGAAAGCCATGGATTTTCACCATCTCTTTCACATCGGTCTTGACCTGTTCTCTGATCTTGGATGCTACGGCTTCTCCATCAATGATTTTTGCTGTCAAAGTCTTCCCTCCTCAATTCTTCTATGTGTTTTAAGGGTCCGAGAAATTCAGAAAGAGGATAAATTAACACACTCCAGCACCTTCGTCCAGTAAAATTGGGGACGGGCCACACTATCTTATTCATTATAAAGGATTAAGATTTGTTTTTGGGGTGAAATATGGTCTTAGAAGGAGTTTTTTGGGGTGAAAATTGAGGTTTTAAAATATTGAGCACGGGAGCACCACCTCTGTCCAGACAGAACTTGATTCATAATTAGCTTATGGGTGTAGAAAATTTATTGCCCAGATTTCAAAATGCTGGCACCTATGGCATCGCTTCAAGTACACGTTCGGGTATCATCGGCTGCTGGAGCATGCGGGCACCGCAGGCATCGAAGATTGCATTGGCGATAACCCCTCCCATACAGATGATGGCGGGCTCACCACCGCCCTGAGGAGCCGCATTTCTGTCTTCGATCAAAACCGTTTCGATCTTGGGAAGCCAAGAAAACCTCGGTATTTCGTATGTGTCGAAGTTCAGGTCGAATATCTCGCCGCCCTTGAAGCGAATGTCTTCCTTCAGGGCATAGCCCAATCCCATCGTGATACAGCCTTCCATCTGGATTTTGGCTCCTTCAGGATTGATGGATAGCCCCATGTCTTGGGCACAGACAACTCGTTTGACTTGAACTTCTCCTGTTTTCTTATCCACGGCAACTTCCACTATGTGTGCCACATATGTTCCTGCATCGATGCCGCACGCAATGCCGTATCCGCGTCCGCTGGGAGGCTTGGCCGGTGTCCACCCGAATTGTTTGGCAGCAGTCTGGAGGACGCGACGCATCCTTTTATCTTTGAGATTCTTCATGCGGAATTCAAGTGTATCCATCCCGGCCATCATAGCCAGGATTTCCATCTGGGATTCTCTGGCAAAGGTGTTGGTGTTGTTAGATGGAGCGCGCCAAGCGCCTGTGCTAAAGGGATGGGACCCGGGTGCTCCCTGCCAACTGGAATTGTAGGCGACTGTGTTGTGGTGGGGGATATCATAGAAGTGTTCTGCGCCCCGGGTGCCTGCAAAATACACGCCATAGTCCCAAAATGTGATTTGGCCGGAGTCCGATATACCTGCGCTGATTTTCACTACTGCAGCCGGACGAAAGGTGTCATAGAAAAACTCCTCGGCCCGAGTCCATGCCACGTGGACCGGCTTTCCTGTGATCTTAGCGAGCTTTGCGGCTTCGATGGCCTGCTGATTACTGGTTTTCCCTCCGAACCCACCACCGACAAAGGGTGGAATGACCCGTACTTTTTCAGGCGCGAATCCCAAGGTCTCTGCAACTTGATCCTTCAATGGGAAAGGCGTTTGTGTGGATGCCCGTATCGTCATCTTGTCGTTTTCCATCTTGGCCACTGCAGTATGGGTTTCGATGGGGGCATGCGCTTTGTAACCATCTAAATACGTTGCGTCTACTGATTGTGCCGCCAGTTTTTTCCCAGTCGGAATATCGCCGCCCTGAGCGACAGTTTCTCCTTCAGGCGCCACTCTGAGAAGGTGGTCGAAAATAGTCTTGTCATCCAAGGTGGCTTCCGGAGTTTTAAATTGGGATTTTATCTCCTTGAGTGCCAGCTCTGCCATCTCCGGGTCTTCGTGTAAAACAGCGATGAGGTCTTCGTTTTCGATAACCTGCGTCCCTTTGATTTTTTTTGCTCCAGAAGTGTCCACGCTGATCAGCTGGGATCCATGAGCAGGAGGTCTTAGCAGTCGAGCGTAAAGCATGCCGGGTTCGCGAACATCTCCGGAAAACTTTGCTTTTCCCGTGACCTTTTCGACAGCATCCCTTCTTAACTCAGGTTGACCAACAACCGTAAAGTCGGCCGGTGTTTCCAACACAACTTTTTGCTTCAACAGCCGGGTGATTTTTTTACCCTGAGTTAACTTGGCATAGGAGACTTTTTTTTGTTCTTGATCTTTGGCATAGACGATTCCATCCTTTGTGATCAGATGGTCTTGCTCGATTTTTAGGTGTTCTGCAGCCAGTTCTTTGAGCATGGTTTTAGCTTCGGCTGCCGCAGCTCGTAAAGGAGGTCCGAAAAATCGTGTCGTCATAGACCCAAATGTTCCCATGTCCCAGGGGCAAAGGTCTGTGTCTCCCATCACCATATCCACAGAATCGAGAGTCACATCGAGTTCGTCCGCGAGCATCTGGGCAAGAGAGGTGATCACTCCTTGCCCCATCTCGATCTTACCCGTAAAACAGCTGACGCGGCCATCCTCGCCGATCCGGAGGAATGCATTAGGATCGTCTGGAAGAGGCGGGCGCCTTCGGCTTTGTGCCTCTAGACTGAGAGGATCTCCCACAGTGAACAGGATGACGATTCCGCCTCCCACCAATTTTAGAAATTCACGCCGTTTTAGGGGCATACCCGAACTACTATCGGAAAGATCCTGTTCAATAAGATCACTGAAGTTGATATCCCAAGAGTCGTCTTTTTTCATTGCCGCGAACCTCCCTTCATCTCTTTGGCTGCGGTTTGGATAGCTTGGACGATTCGGGTGTGAGCTCCGCAACGGCACAGGTTCCCCTCCATCCCGTTGATAATATCTTTAGTGCCGGGATTGGGATTTTTCAGGAGCAAGCTGTAGGCGTTGAGTATCATCCCAGGGGTACAAAATCCGCACTGGAGGGCGTCATGTTTGACAAAGGCCTCCTGCAGAGGATGAAGCTTGCCATTCTTGGATAGACCTTCTATCGTGATGACCTCTTTCCCATCCACGTTTTCAGCGGCGTATTGGCAGGATCTTACAGCTTCGTCGTTAATCAATACGGTACAGGCTCCGCAAAAGCCTTCTCCGCATCCATATTTGGTTCCTGTCAGTGTATAGTCCGTGCGTAATACCCACAGGAGCATCCGTTCCCGGTCTAGGGTGAGGCTTTTCTCTTGCCCGTTAAGCTTAAAGCGGATAATTTTTTCCATTCCGTTCTCCTTTTGAGTGTTGGATGAGAATATGAATCACGTCTTTAAGTCAACCGCAAAAGCGTGATGATGACCAGGCAGAGGATGAATGCGGCAGGGGAGAGGATGGTGTTCAGTTTTCTCAGCGACTGGGTTTCAGTCAATCGAATCTCAAAGGCCTCCATTTTTGCTCCGACCCAAAATCCCAGGGGAGCGGTCACTAAGGATGTCAGTACTGCAAAATGGATGTAATAGAGCGAGAGGGGATAACCAGTCCCCGCAACCACACACGCTGGGACTCCTGTAGCGAATTTGACTAATGGAAATAGATTTACGGCCAACACTGCGGCCAGTCCACCGAGCAGGGCTTGTCCCCCAGGCTTTTTAGCCATATTTTCCTTGAGTATTGAGATAATAACTACAAATGCGATGGCTTCCATGACAAAGGCAAATATGGGATTTCCGATGGCGCCATGTTTTAGGGGTAGCGTAAGGAGCAGCGCATCGAACATTTTAAAGAGTGCAGCGATCAACACCATAAGAAAGACGCCGATAACTCTTTTGGAGACTACCCAACCCGCAGCCATAAAGAAGAGTGCAACTCCTGTCATGATCGAACCGGA
>Ga0307378_10001023_pt1 | contig 46203 bp, 35 predicted proteins | sample UN1MG_FD_202238 | JGI IMG/M metagenome (GOLD analysis project Ga0307378, IMG submission 202238) | Soil microbial communities from Risofladan, Vaasa, Finland - UN-1 | ecosystem: Environmental > Terrestrial > Soil > Coastal area > Acid sulfate soil | place: Finland: Risofladan, Vaasa | collected... | reverse complement strand
GGTCCGGGGGACGATTTTGCACTGAGGCCCAGGTAGGCAAGATGCTGGGAAGGCCGCGCACGACGATCGCGGACTGGGCGACGCAACCAGTGGCGGTCCCGCCATCAGTTGCATCGCCCGCTCGGACGTGAAGGTGCCGAAGGCCGATCACGAGATCGTCTGGCAGCCGTGGACGAACGCAACCAGCGACGGGACCGCCACCAGTTGCATCGCCCGCGCCGATGTGAAGGTGCCGAGGGGCGAGCACGAGATCGTCTGGCAGCCGTGGACTGGGCGGAGAAGTGGCCGGCGCCGACTTCGGAGTCTCACGCCCCACCCTCGTGGCCGTTCGGCACCCTGCCCGATGCTTTACCCGTCCGGGGCGATCGGCGATCCTGGGGCATCCTGGGCGTGTCAGGGGTAGCACCGTGATGGAATCGCTCGATTTCCCGTGGCGGTAGCACCGAGGTAGCACAGCCCGTGCTACCGGAATCAGTGCGCACGAAAAAGCCTCCCGTAACTCCTTGCTACGGAAGGCTTTTCGTTCAACTGGGGAATAGGGATTTGAACCCCAACTAACTGATCCAGAGTCAGTCGTGCTACCGTTACACTATTCCCCAATCCGACGCCGCGAGGGGCTTGGGGCCCGACCGGGCGAGGTTACCTAAAACGTATTGTGCGGGCCCCGCTACGTCAAGGGGAGAACGGGCAGGCGGTTGACGGACACGCGCCAGCGAATTTAGAATCGACTTTGGCTGCCGCGAGGGATTTGCGGTCCACGTCGGTCGTTGGCCGGCTGCTGGGTTCGCCGAGGAGCCTTGACGACAGCAGCCTATCCTCCAAGAGTGGGGTCCACCGCGACATGGCTGTGTTACGGGTACTCATAGGACAGAATCCCGGGCAACTGTTCCCGTTGGACGGTGATTCGATCGTCCTGGGGCGCCATCCCGACTGCGACGTCGTCCTGGAGATCGGGGCGGTCAGCCGGCAGCACGCCCGCATCGTCCGAGCCGGCGACGACTTCTACGTCGAAGACCTCAACAGTCGCAACGGCACTTTCTTGAACGACGAGATGGTGGCAGGGCGACAACGGCTCTTGGAGAACGACCGGCTGCGGATCTGCGACATGGAGCTCGTCTTCCACCTCGGGTCGGCCGACAGCGCCGTCCCGGTGGCCGGCAAGGACGAGACGATCGACGGGGCCGTGGTGATCGACGATGAGCCGCAGCCCAGCGGGTCGACGGTGATGTCCAAGGTGAGCGTCGGCTCGGGCGCGTCGGCACTGCGGCTGACGGTCAACGCCGAGGCGAAGCTGAAGGCGATCTTGGAGATCGGTCAGAACTTGGGCCGGGCCGTCGAGCTCGACGAGGTGTTGACCAAAGTGCTGGACAGCCTGTTCACCATCTTCCTGCAAGCCGACCGCGGGTTCGTGGTGCTCAAGGACCGGGCCTCGGGAGGACTGGTGCCCAAGGCGTTGAAGCACCGCCGTGAAGAAGCGGCCGATCAGATCCGCGTGAGCCGGACGATCATCCATGGGGTGATGGAGAGCCGGCAGGCGATTTTGTCGGCCGACGCGTCGACCGACTCCCGCTTCGACATGGCGCAGAGCATCGTCGACTTCCAGATCCACTCGATGATGTGCGCCCCGTTGGTCGGCAGCGAAAACAAGGCGTTGGGGGTGATCCAGATCGACACCACGGACCAGCGGCAGCGTTTCGACCGGGACGACTTGGAGGTGCTGGCCAGCGTGGCCTGCCAGGCGGCGATCGCCGTCGAGAACGCGCAGTTGCACGAGATCGCGGTGCAGGAGGCGAGCTTGCGGCGGGAGCTGGCCGTAGCGTATCGGGTCCAGCAAGGCTTTCTCCCCGCTTCGCCCCCCGATCTGGAAGGGTATGAGTTTTTCGATTTCTACGAGCCGGCCAAAGAGCTGGGTGGAGATTACTTCGACTACGTCCCTCTGTCGCACGGACGGCTGGCAATCGTGCTTGCCGACGTGTCGGGGAAGGGGGTTTCGGCGGCGCTGTTGATGGCCAAGCTCTCCGCCGAGACGCGATTCTGTCTGGTCAGCGAGGCGACGCCGGCGGCCGCCGTCGGCCGGCTCAACGAGACCTTCTGCGGGACCCGCTGGGAGGACCGCTTCGTGACGATGGTCTTGGCCGTGCTGGACTTGGCCAAGCACGAAGTGTGCATCGTCAACGCCGGTCACATGCCCCCGCTTCTGCGCCACCCTTCCGGGGAGATCGAGGCGATAGGCGAATCGATCAGCGGACTGCCACTGGGGGTCGCCAGCGGCATCGAGTACGAGCAGGCCGCGGTCTCCTTGGCCCCCGGCGATTCGCTGACGATGTACACCGACGGCATCTCCGACGCGATGAACGTGGCCCAGGAGTTCTATGGCACCGAGCGGTTGGAGGCCCGGTTGCGCGGCCCGGCCAACGGGGTAAAGGACCTGGGCCAGCGGATCATCGACGACGTGCGGCGTTACGTGGGCAGCCAAGCCCAGAGCGACGACATGTGCGTCACCTGCTTCGGACGTCTGAAGTGAGCGGGGAGTGGGGAGAAGGGAGCAGGGAGTGAAAAAAATCCCGCACCCATAGCAGTGTCAGCCGCTCGCCACTCTCCGCCCATCATTCGTCACTCCCCGCCCGTCATTCGTCACTCCCCACTCTACTTCAGATGCGCCCGGCGGATGGCGGCCATCTGCCGCAGGGCCGGCTTGGGTTGGCGTCTCAAGTCGAACAGGCCGCCGTGGGCGAAGTCGTGCGGCTCGAAGTCGCGAAGCTGGTTCCAGAGGACGCCGTGCACGTAGGGCTTGGCCAGGATCAGCGGCACGTAGCGGCTCACCCAGCTCTCCTGGGTTTTGAGGCTCCAACTGCCGGGGTGGAGCTTGGCGGGCCGCCGGGCCAAGGGGTCGTCATGGTCGGCACTGGGCACCGTCAGACCCACGAACAGCGGCACCCCGAGCAAGTTCCAGTAGTCCAGGTGCTGGCTGAACTCCAGCGGATCGCGAGAGAGCGTGCCCCCCGGGTGATAGCCCACGTTGATCTCCAGCATCAACCCGGTAAGGCCGAGGTTGGCCCGGACCAGCGCGTCGGCAATGTGCAACGGCGGGAAGTCCATCTCGCGGCGGCTGAGGTACTCCGCCCAGGGCTGATCGAAGGAGACCAGCAGCGGAGTCGTGGTGTCGAGTGCGCGGGTCAGCTCCAGCGCCCGGGCGGCCAGCCTGACCTTCTCCTCTTCGGATAGCGAGAGCACGTCGGGCGAGTTGACGCGGCCGGCACACTGCCAGAGGTTGATCCGGCCGCGATAGCGACGGACGGCCGCCTTGACGAACTCCGAGGCGAGCGACATCAGGCCGTCGAAGTCGTTCTCATACAAGGCGAGCCAATCGGGGAGGCTCCGCTGGTCGAATCGCAGGAGTGGCCCGGCGCTGAGCATGAGTCCCTCGGCCCGGCACCACTCGACCTGTTTGTCGGTGGTGTCCCAGCAATAGTGTCCCTCGCTGGTTTCGATCTCCCGCCAGACGAGCGGCACGTTTGCCGAGCTGAACGCCTCGACGGTCTGCTCGGCCGTCTGCTCGTCCAACAGCGACAGTCCCAGATCGGCGCCCCAAAAGCTGCCCAGCTTCTGCGACGCGGATCGCCGAACCGCGAGCACCTGCTCGGCATAGGAAGTGGCCAGCAGGTTGGCTGCATCGACGGCCAGCCGGACGGCCTCCTCGGCCAGCTTGACCGACCGCCCCGAGCGATGGTCAACCACGGCGGCTTGCGCGAAAAACCCGAGCGCTTCGGCCACGGTGTCGTGGACCCGCTTGGGAACGCTCAGACCGTTCATTTCCCACTCGGCCAACTGCTTGCGGACCTGCCCGATCTTGCCCCGGGCCAGCTCCAGGGGCAGATAGTACGGTTCGGGTCGCTCCATCAGCGTGGCAGTCGACAAAGTCACCTGCCCGTAACCCTCGACCGGCCAAGGGATATGGAGCGTGCCCGAGTCGGAAGCGGACCGCTCCAGGAGGAGTTCCCCGTCCGTGCGACGGACATGGACCTGCCACGGAATCCGGTCAAAGCCCGACAGGTACGCCTGCTCGACCGTCTCGTCGCTGATGCGATCGGGCGGAGAGATGAATCGCATCAAACCCATCAGGACGGTTTCCTCAGCAAGCCTACAGTCTGGGGGATACCAGGAGGGCAGATGGGCCGCCGCCGGCATCCTGCCCGGAAGGCCCGATCGCTGCTTGAGGGGGGGGAGTGGCAATGTGCAGCAAGTCTCTCCCCCTTTCGGGCCGGTTCCTCCATACGAAGTCTACCGGAGTTGGGGTATCCGTTCAAGCAGGAGTGGGGCCCTTGGCCACGGCCTTGCCTACCTGTTATATTCTCGGACGCTAACGCCCCTCGAGCAAGGAATGGTTTGATGAGCAGAGCCGTTGTGTTGGAGACCTCGATCCCCGGACTGCCGGTCAAGCGCGGCAAGGTGCGCGACATTTACGACCTGGGCAATCGACTCCTGTTGGTCAGCACCGATCGGATCAGTGCGTTTGACTGGGTCCTGCCCACCGGAATCCCCGACAAAGGTCGCGTGCTGACCCGGATCGCCGCCTTCTGGTTCGACCTGCTGGAAGAGCCTCACCACCTGATCACGACCAACGTGGACCAGATGGACTTGCCCGCGGGGGCCGACCGCCGGATGCTCGCCGGACGATCCAGCCTGGTTCGGAAAACCGAGGTCGTGCCGATTGAATGCGTTGTGCGGGGCTACCTGGCCGGGTCCGGATGGAAGGAGTACACCGAATCGGGCACGGTTTGCGGCATCCCGCTGCCGGACGGGCTCGCCGAAAGCTCCCGACTCGATGACCCCGTCTTCACACCGGCCACGAAGGCGACCACCGGGCACGACGAGAACATCTCCTTCGAGCGGATGGCCGACACGGTGGGAGACGACCTGGCCGACGAGCTGTGTCGCCGCAGCATCGAGATCTTCCGACGAGGCGCCGACTACGCGCTGGAGCGGGGAATCATCATCGCCGACACGAAGTTCGAGTGGGGCCAGGTCGACGGCCAGCTCATTCTTATCGACGAGGTCCTCACCCCCGACAGCTCCCGCTTCTGGCCCGCCAACCAGTACCGCCCCGGCCGCAGCCAGCCCTCGTTCGACAAGCAATTCGTCCGCGACTGGCTCTCCGGGACCGACTGGGACAAGAACAGCCCGCCGCCTGCCCTCCCCGATGACATCGTGGCGAAAACACGCCAAAAGTACATCGACGCCTACGAGCGGCTCACCGGACAGGCGTTCGAGGCGAAGTAGTGGGCAGTATCTAGCGAGGCAGGGCGTCAGACCGAGGCGAGAGGTCAGTGGTCAGGGTTCAGGATTTGCGTGCATACGTGGAATTCCAAGTCCTGAACCCTGAACCGTGAACTCTGAACCCCACAAGCTTGACTCATTTGCAGCAAATGTCCGAAGCCAAGTGCCCTAGTGGTCTGTCCAGATTGACTTTGCCGGTCGGGTGCCACTGGCGTCTCGCCAGTGCAGCTACGAGAGCACGGGCAAGATGCCCGTGGCACCCGTAAACTCGAATTGGACAGACCACTAGTCGGCAGTATGAACTCGGCAGCAGGTAGTAGGCGGCTGGCGCGGGGATAGCTCCTTGCGGCTTCGCCCCCTCTCGCCGAAACACGCCTTTCCCCGGCTTGACTGAACCGCCCAAACCGCCCTATCCGTGCTCGGGCCGTCCGGGTAGAATTCGGGGTTCCAGGATCCCTGCCGGTCGCGCCGCGTGCCGAACCTCGTAAGTCAGGAAATCCAAAGATGTTGCGCTACTGGACTGCGGGTGAGTCGCATGGCAAAGGGATGCTCGCGTTCGTCGACGGGTTCCCAGCAGGCGTCGAAGTCGACACGGACTTGATCGATGCCGAGCTGGGTCGGCGCCAAGGCGGCTACGGACGCGGCGGTCGCCAGCGAATCGAGACGGACACGGTCGAGGTCCTAACCGGCATCTGGCGCGGCACCACGCTCGGCAGCCCCATCGTGCTCCTGGTCGTTAACCGCGACTACAAGCTGGAGCGGATGGAGGAACTGGAGTGCCCTCGGCCCGGCCACGGCGACCTGAGCGGGGCGATCAAGTACCTCGGTCCGATCCGGGCGATCCTGGAACGGGCAAGCGCCCGGGACACGGCGGGACGCGTCGCTGCCGGCGCCCTGGCCAAGCAGATCTTGAGCCCGTTCGGCATCACCGCCTTTGGATACGTGGTCCGGGTCGGACCGTTCGAGATCGAGCCCCGCGAGGGCACGCTGGAAGAGCAGCGGGCTCTGAGGGACTCCAGCGAGCTGAACACCCTCAATCCCGATCAAGATGGCGAGATCAAGGCCCTGATCGACCAGTGTCAGAAGGAGGGCGACACGTCGGGCGGGGTGGTCGAAGTTCGGGTGGAGGGCGTGCCCTTCGGGCTTGGCTCGCACGCCCAGTGGGACCGGAGGCTGGACGGGCGCCTGGCCCAGGCGGTGATGTCGGTCCAGGCGATCAAGGGCGTGGAGATCGGCTTGGGGTTCGAGGTCGCCCGGCGCCGCGGCTCGCAGGTCCACGATCCGATTGCCTACGACCCGTCCCAGACGTCGACGCCCAATCTGGGCTACGTCCGCCCGACGAACAACGCCGGAGGTCTGGAAGCCGGCATGACCAACTCCCAGCCGATCGTGATCCGCGCGGCCAAGAAGCCGATCAGCACCCTGGCCAAGCCTCTGGACTCGATCAATCTCAACACGAAGGAGCCCCAGAAGGCTTCCTACGAGCGAAGCGACATCTGCGCCATCGCGGCGGCCAGCGTGATCGTCGAGAACGTCGTAGCATTCGAGATCGCCCGGGCGCTGGTCGACAAGTTCGGCGGCGACAGCCTCGCCGAGATGCAGGCCCGCTGGAAGCTGTTCCACGAGATGGCCGGCGAAAGGTGATGGAAGGATGAGGGATGAGGGATGAGGGATGAGGGATGAGGGATGAGGGATGAGGGTTGAGGGTTGAGGGTTGAGGGTTGAGGTATGAGGGTTGAGGGTTGAGGGTTGAGGGTTGAATGAAGGATGATGAGGTCCGCGGGTTGCCGCTTGCGGCTTCGCACCGGCGGCCCATCCCTGTTAGACGCAAGCCGGCGCCCTGCTCCCATAAGCGAACACGTATTTCTTCAAGAGCGAACAGGGATGTTCCAACTCCACGATAGCTCTCGCCGTCGCGTTTCCTTTGCGGCGTTTTTGGCCCTGTGCGTCGTGCCGACCGTGATCGTGCTGGTCTGCGGCCTGGCCAGGCACATGCCGGGACACGTCCGGGCGGTGGCAACTCGCCTGAGTTGGCAACTGGGCCAAGGAGTCTCCCTTGCGCGAGTACGATACTTGCGGCCCGGAGTCGTCCTCTACGAAGGGGTGGAGCTGTCGGACCCGGAAACGGGAGACCGCATCCTCCGCTGCCGAACGTTGAAGGTCGTCCGGGAAAGGCCGATGGACAACGAGGGCCGGGGCAGGCCCTGCCTGGTCCTGATGGCTTCCCAGGCGGAAGTGGAGGCCGACCGGTTGGATCAGGTCTGGCAACTGGTCCGCGGAGCCCTCACCGGGCGCATCGGCTCCGTCGAGTCGGACGTGCGGCTGGCGGCCGGCGAAGTGAAGTTGCAGCAAGGCGAAACGTCCCACGCGATCGCGCAACTCCGGGGCAGGATCGACAGGCTGCCGGGCGGGAGCCAGGCGGACGTCACTTTTCGCCTCGCGGAGGTCGAAACGCCCGAGCCGATCCAGGTCCGCGTCGCGCGCAACGGTCAGACCGAGCCGCCGGCCAGCGGCTTAGGGGTGTACACGGGGGGCGGCGCCGTGCCCTGCTCGCTCCTGGCACTCGCCGTGCCGGAATTCGAGGCGATGGGCCCCGAGAGCCGCTTCTCGGGCTACGTTTGGGCGAACGAAACGCCCGAGGGCTGGGGCGGCGAGCTCGTGGGGAAGTTCACCGGCGTCGATCTGGAGCGATTGGTCGCCGGTCGTTTCCCACATGTCCTCGGCGGCGCCGCCGAGCTGACCGTCCAGAAGGCGCTTGCGCGCCAAGGGCGTCTCGAGGAAGCCGCCGGCTCGCTCGTGGCCGGGCCGGGCGCGATCAGCCGTTCGCTTCTGGACGCGGCGGCCGGCCGACTGGGGATGGTCCGTGGGCTGGAGCCGCGCGACCCCGGCCAGCTCGTCTCCTACGACCGGCTGGCCGTCTTGTTCCGGATCGACTCCCACGGCCTGCAACTGCAAGGAGCGTGCCCTCCTGCCGGGTCCGGAACGGTTCTGGCCGGCAGCTTGGGCGTCCTGCTCGGCGAGCCGAAGGCGCAGCCGGTCCCCGTCGCGGCCCTCATCCAGACGTTGGCTCCGGCCGGCGCGATCCAGGTCCCCGCGACGCGCGAGACCGACTGGCTGATGCGCCGGCTGCCGGTTCACGACGCGTTTCCGCTGCGCACCGCCGCTGCCCCGTCGCGTGCGGTGAATTAGAATCCGACTCGTGCGGTTTCCATCCGCGGCGGACCGAGTCAGCTCCCGCGTTGTGCAATATGACGCATCCGCCCGGCAACATCGTGAGCCCCAAGGCAGAAGAGTTCTTCTCGGACTCTTTGCGCATCCATGGCTCGCCCGAACCTGAGGCTGGAGACGCAGAAGGCCAAGAGAGTTCATGCGCCGGCACAGGAATCCCTGCCAACACGCCCGGATGACTCGTCGAAGCGATGGCGGTTGATGCCGCCAGCGGAGCGTGTGCATCCCGCGACGAGTCAGGTCTTGGTGTCGACTTTCTGACAGGCCACCGGACGGCTGCCACGTCGTCGTCTGCATTCCCTGCGGCCCCTATCTGTCGCGACATCTCCTAACCCTTTATTTTCAAATGACTTACGGTCATCCCCGCCCGGGTCGATCGGGCCGGGCGCCCCCATGCTGTTCCGCCGTCGCCACGCGAACGGGGGCCCCCCTGCCGAGAAACCACGCGTGAGCTACAGTAAAGAAAGGATTAAGCGAGAAATTGATACCTTCGGCCAGGTTATTGCCCACCCGCGAGGGGGAGCATGCTCAAGCGAATCCTTGTCAGCCTTGGCGGGACGGACTTTTCGTCCGTGGCGATTCGCCGTGCCGTCGAGTTGGCGCAGATTCACGGGGCCCAATTGACCGCCGTGACCGTGGTCGACGTCAGGCGGTTGAGGCGGGTCGGGCCGGTCGCGATCGGGGGTGGGGGGGCGGCACGCGACCTACGCGAGCATCGTTTGCAGGTAACCCAGAAGCGGGTCGAAGAGGCGATCGGTGAGTTTGAAAGCGCCTGCATCGCGGCCGGGGTAAAGCACTGCGCAAGACGGGAGGAAGGCGATCCGTTCCAACTGATGTTGTCTTGTGCTCGTTATCAGGACCTGATGATCTTCGGCCTGCAAGGCATCTTCGAGTACGGCATCCTGGGGGACGCCGATTACAGACCCTCGGACGTGTTGACTCGGTTGATCACGGGCGGTGTCAGGCCGCTGATTGCCAATTCGGACGAGTACCGGCCGATCCGGCGGGTCCTGATTGCCTACAGCGGGTCCGTGCCATCGGCGAAAACGATGAAGCGATTCGTCCAGTTCCGTCTCTGGCCAGACGTCGCGACACGAATCGTCACTTTCCATGCTTCGCGGCAAAAGGGAGAGCAATTGGGTGCGGAGGCGGCCGAGTATTGCCGTTTCCACGGGCTCGAGCCGGAAGTGCGATGCTGCTCCGGCAAGCCGAAGACGGGGCTGCTTCAGGAGGCGGCCGATTGGCAGGCGGACATGATTGTTCTCGGCAGCAGTGCCCGCAGCCGTCTGTCGCGACGAGTTTTTAGCGAAACGGCACTCCACGTGATCCGAGAAGCCGATCGAGCCCTTTTTTTGGGCCAGTAGGACGGGCTCAGTTTTCCGGAGAAGGCAAACATGTTTGATGACTTGACACGCCATACGCGGGTTCTCGCCATCGTCGGCGACATTCTCAAGGTTCGCGCCAAGAACGTCGGTTTCAGCGATTTGGCGCTGGTCGAGAACTGGGACGGCGAGCAGTCTCTGGCCCAGGTGATTCAGCTTGAAGGCGACGTGGTTTCGCTGCAGGTTTTCACCGGGGGAAGGGGCCTATCGACCGACGCGAAGGTGCGCTTCTTCGGCCATGCCATGCAGGTGGCGTATTCGCCGAACATCTTGGGGCGCGTCTTTCGTGGTTCGGGCGAGCCGCTGGACACGGGTCCGGCGCTCTCCGGCGAACCTCGCATCGAGACGGGCGGTCCGGCCGTAAACCCGACGATGCGGGTGTTGCCCAGGAACATGATTCACACCAAGGTGCCGATGATCGACGTGTTCAACTGCCTGGTGGAGAGCCAGAAGCTCCCCATTTTTTCGATTGCCGGGGAGCCCTACAACCAGCTCTTGGCCCGTATCGGTATCCAGGCCGACGCCGACATCATTGTCTTCGGGGGCATGGGGCTGATCTTCGACGACTATTACTTCTTCCGGACGAGATTCGAAGAGGAGGGCATCTTCTCCCGAGTGGTGATGTTCGTGAACCAGGCTTCCGACCCCATCGTGGAGCGCCTGTTGGTCCCGGACATGGCCCTGAAGGTGGCGGAGCGTTTCGCGGTGGAGGAAGGAAAGCGAGTGCTGGTCTTGCTGACCGACATGACGGCGTTCGCCGACGCGTTGAAGGAAATCGGCATTACCCTGGAGCGAGTACCGGCAAACCGCGGCTACGTGGGCGACCTCTACAGTCAGTTGGCCCAGCGGTACGAGCGGGCGTGCGATTACAAGGGGGCCGGGTCGGTGACCATCCTGGCGGTCACCACGATGCCCGGCGACGACGTCACGCACCCGGTGCCCGACAACACGGGCTACATCACCGAAGGCCAGTTCTACCTGCACGACGGCATGATCGATCCGTTCGGCTCCCTGTCGCGATTGAAGCAGAACGTGATCGGCAAGGTGACGCGGGAGGATCACTCGCAGATCATGAACACGATGATCCGGTTTTACGCCGCGGCCAAGGAGGCCGAGAAGAAGAAGGCGATGGCGTTCGAGTTATCCCCCTTCGATCTCAAGGCATTGAAATTCGGTGAGCTGTTTCAGGAGCGGTTCATGAGCCTGGAAGTCTCGATCCCCTTGGACGACGCCTTGGACCTTTCCTGGCAGACGTTGGCCGAGTGCTTCGAGCCTCAGGAGTTGCTCATGAGGCAGTCGCTTGTCGACAAGTACTACCCCAAGCGGAACGGCTCCGCCGCGGCGGAGGCCGCAAGCCGCGAAAGCTCGCCTTCCCCCGACGGAGCGGGAAGCGAGCCGGCGCAGAACCAGACGTAGACCATTGGTGAGGTAGCCATGGCGCTCGCCCTCAACAAGAGCTCCCTGAAGACCGAACGGGACCGGCTGGAGACGTATCAGCGTTTCCTGCCGTCGCTTGATCTGAAACGTCAACAGTTGATGGTCGAGTTCAAGAATGCCGAAAGGGCGCTCTCCGCCAGGCGGCGGGAAATCGACGAGGTCTTGGCGTCGTTGGAAGGGATGCTGGCCTTGCTGGGCGCTTCGACCATGGATCTCTCCGGCTACGTGAGGGTGCGGGCCGTGGAGTCCGGGGAGGAAAACGTGATCGGGGTCAGGCTACCCGTGCTCCGCGGCGTGGAATTCGACGTCGAAGAGTACTCCACCCTGGCGAAGCCGTTTTGGGTGGACACCCTGGTCGAGTATTTGCAGAGAATGAGCGGGTTGCGGATTCACCAACAAGTCGAGGAGGAGCGAGTCCGCCGACTGGAAGTGGCGGTCCGCAAGATCACGCAGCGGGTCAATCTGTTTGAGAAGGTGCTCATCCCCACCGCCCGGAAGAACATCCTCCGCATTCGCATCTACCTGGGGGACGCGGAACGGGCCGCCGTCGTCCGCTCGAAGCTCGTCAAGGCAAAACGTCACAAGAAAATGAGTCAGCGGGAACGTCGTTAATGGCTATTGTCCCTGTCAACAGAGTCACGCTCTACGGAATCGCCGACCACAAACAGGCCGTTCTCGACGGCCTGCAAGACCTGGGCTGCGCGCACCTGGTGAACCTTACGCCGGGGACGGGCGATGGCCGGCCGAGCCGGGGATACTCGGTCGAAGCCCACAAGGCGCTCGAGTACTTGCAGACCTGCCCGACGCAGCGGCGGCAAGTGAGAGACCCCCGGCATTTCGACTTTGCCGCGGTCGAGCGGGAGGTGTTGGCAATTCACCGGCGGGAACAAGAGCTGAACGACGAATGCGAACTGGTTCGCACGGCGATCGAGGCCCTGAAGCCGTGGGGAGACTTTCGTCTCCCTCCGGAGGACGAGCCCGGTGTGTTTCGGCTCTGGTTCTACGTGGTCCCGCACCGTCGCATGGACGCGGTGAGGGAGTCGGGCCTCGTCTGGGAGGCGGTTGCGCGGGATGAGCGCTTCGACTACGTCGTGGTGATCCAGCCCGACAGGCCGCAGAACGTGCCCGTCTCGCCGGTGGAGCTGGACCCGCGCTCCTTGTCGGAGCTGACCGATCATTTGCAGGACATGGAGCTCGAGCTGGAGAGGCTGCAATCCCGCCGCATCGAGCTGACCCGCTGGTGTCTTCTTTTCACCCAGGCGATGGCGGAGGCCGATGATCAGGCGGTTCTGGAGCACGCCGGGCAACAGACGTTGGACGACTCGGGGGTTTTCGCCGTCCAGGGCTGGGCGCCTCGCGACGCCGTGCCCCGGATGGCCGAGTTCGCCAGGGAGCACGGCCTGGCTGTTTCCGTCGACGAGCCCACGGCGGAGGATAATCCGCCGACGCTGCTCGCGAACCCCGAGCCGCTGGCCGGGGGCGAGGGCACCGTCACGTTCTACATGACGCCGGGCTACCATACGTGGGACCCGTCGCTGGTGGTGTTCTTCTCCTTCGCCGTCTTCTTCGCGATGATCTTCTCCGACGCCGGCTACGGGCTGATGCTGGGCATGGTGTTGACCTGTGCGTGGCGCAAGCTGGGGCACACTCGGAGCAACATCCGCCTGCGGAACCTGTTTTTGGCCCTCGTCCTCGCGTCGATCGGGTACGGCGCGATGGTGGGAAGCTACTTCGGCGTAAGTCCTGAGGACATGGGAAAACCGATGGGGCCGGTACTCGCCCCTCTGAAGGTGCTCAATTCCCGGGACCAGGACGGGATGATGCTCCTCACGATTATCGTCGGCGCGTTTCATTTGATCCTGGCGAACTTAGTCACCGCATGGCGTTACCGGCAGTCGCCCCGTTTTCTCGCCCCGGTCGGTTGGGCTGCGATGATTCTCGGCGGGCTGATCGCGGGGACCAAGATGGACGCCCAGGACCCGCTGGGCATGACCCTGCTGATCGGAGGGGTGACCCTGCTGATCGGAGGGGCCGGAGCCGTTCTGTTCTTCACCAGTGACCGCCCGATCTCTTTCCGCCCCCTCGACCTGTTGTTGCGAATCCTGGACGGGTTCAAGAACCTGACCAACGTCTCCAAGGCATTTGGCGACGTGCTCAGCTACCTGCGGCTCTTCGCGCTGGGTCTGGCCAGCAGCGTGCTGGCCCAAACGTTCAATGAGATTGCAGCAGGAATGACCGACAAACTCCGCGGACTTGGCCTCCTGGCGGCGATCCTGGTGCTCGTGCTTGGGCACGGGCTCAACTTCGTGCTGGCCGTCGTCGGGGGCGTCGTTCACGGATTGCGTCTGAACTGCATCGAGTTCTTCAACTGGAGCCTTCCCGACGAAGGTTATCCGTTTCAAGCCTTCTGCAAGAAAGCGAGTCAGTGATGGAAGACTTTTGGCTTCTTACCTTGGGATGGGCCGGCCTCTACGCGCCAACCGCGTTGGGTGTCATCGGGAGCATTTTCGGTTGCGCGCGGGCAGGTCAGACGGCGTGCGGGGCCATGCTGGAAATTGAGGGCGGGTACGGCCGCCTGGTCGGCGTCTCGGCACTGCCTTCTTCTCAGACGATTTACGGCATCGTGGTGATGTACACGCTGAACGGGAAAGGAGTCGGCGTCGAATCGGCTCCCGGCTTGTTGGCGATCGGCCTCCTCTGCGGCCTGGCACTGATGACCAGCGCCATCATGCAGGGGGCGTGCTGCGCCTCGGCGATCAACACCAGCAAGAGCAAGCCGGAAGTGTTCGGCCTCTCGGTGGCCCCGGCGGCGATCGTCGAAGGATTCGCCGTGTTTGCGTTCGTCTTCGCTCTGGTCGTCAGCAACGGAATCCCCCTGGCCGCAGGCTAGGTTCACAAAACAGGACTCTTGACGGTCCACTCCGCTCGTCGTCCGACGGAGGATCAACGGTGCCGTCAAGAATGAACTCACTGGAAGCGGAACAAGACACCATGACCGAGAAAGAACGATCGTCGGGCGTTCAAGAGTTGATCGACCGCCTGCGAGACAAAGGCGTGGAAGAAGGCAAGGAGCAGGCCGATGAGCTCCTCGCCGAAGCGCGGCGGCGGGCCTCCGAGATGCTCGACGAAGCCCGCCGGGAAGCCGCGCATATTGTCCAGCGCGCGAAGGAGGAAGCGGACGGTCTGCGGGCGTCGGGCGAGGAGGCTTTGCGCCTGGCGGGCCGCGACGCGGTTCTGGCGCTGAAAGAAGAGATCTCCGAACAGTTCTCCAATCAAGTACGTCGGCTCGTTTCGGCCTGCCTCCGCGACGAGCAGTTCGTGCAGCGATTGATCTTGGAGATCGCGGGCCGCGCCATCCCCAGGGACAGCAAGGAGCCCATGGAGCTGCTGTTGCCGGAAGACGTGGGGGCACTCGAGGACGCCGGATGCCAGGCCAAGGAGGCGAAAGAGGGCACCCTGAGCCACTTCGTGCTGGCCCTGGCCGGGGACATGCTGCGGGACGGCGTCTCGTTCGGCGTCGCCGCCGACAACACCCCCGGCGTCACGGTCCGAATGGTCAACGAGGACGTGGAGATTTCCTTCAACGAGAAAGCCATCACGGAGTTCCTGTTGCGGCACCTGCTGCCGCGTTTCCGAACGTTGATGGACGGCATTGTCCAGTGAGATCCGCGCCATGCGCCCCAGCAACAGCTACCATTTCCTCCTCGGCAGCTTGCCCGCGATGCCTCGGCATTTCGACGTCGATCGCGTCCCGATCACGCAGCCTCGGCTGAAGAAGAGGCTCGAGCTGCTCAGGCCCGAGGACGCGGAGGTCCTCGAACGGCTCAAAGCGTTTCTGATTTGGGACCGTCAACCGTGGGATCGGACGGACGAGGAGGTGATCTCCCACTACGACCAGCTCATGTCCTCCATGAGGAATCGGCTGGGACGCCACATTGTCGCGTTTCAAATGGACATTCGGACGATCATGAGCGGGCTGCGCCGCCGTCGCCGTGGCCTCCCCCCTCCGCCCGGCGTGGGACAGTGGGTCGACCATATCCGCAAGAATTGGGAGCATCCGGAGTTCCGACTCCAGTGGGAGCACCCCTGGATCGCCCCGATGAGTCGATTGCTGGACACGACCGATTGCCTCGAGGCGCAACGAATCAAACTGAGTGTTACCTGGAACCATTGGACCAAGCTGGCCGAGCAGTACTTCTTCTCTTTCGAAGCGGTGCTCTTGTACCTCGTTCGCTGGGAAATCATCAATCGCTGGACGAGCCGGGACGCCGCGCTTGGCCGGGAACGCTTCGAACAACTCGTCACGGAGTCGCTGGATGAGCACGCAAACCTTTACGAATGAAGGCGTCGTTGTCGGCGTCAACGGGAACGTCGTCGCGGTGGAAGCCCTCGAGGGCTCCATTGTGAAGAACGAAGTCGGCTACGTCTGTACCGGAGACGAGCGACTGAAGGCCGAGGTGTTGCGGATCCTCGGCCGGACCGCCGATTTGCAGGTCTTCGAAGAGACCCATGGCGTGCGAGTCGGTGATCGCGTCGAGTTCACCGGCGAAATGCTCTCCGTCGCCTTGGGCCCCGGGCTGCTGGGAAACATCTACGACGGGCTTCAGAACCCGTTGACAACGCTGGCCGAAAAGGACGGCTTTTTCCTGCGGCGCGGCCGGGAAGTCGACGCGCTGGACCCCCAGCACCAGTGGGCGTTCACGCCGGCTCGGCGAGCGGGTGAGAGACTGGTGGCCGGCGACCCCCTCGGCACGGTCAAGGAGCGCCATATCACGCACAAGATCATGGTGCCCTTCGGGGAGCCGGGCGAAGTGGAGCTGACCTGGATCCACGGCGGGAGTCTGACCGTCAACGAGCCGGTGGCCCGAATCCGTGATCAGGCCGGTCGGGAGCGCCCCCTGACGATGACGCAGACCTGGCCCGTGCGACGGCCGCTTCCGTCCCTCATGCTGCGGCGGCGGGTCGTCGAGAGACTGTATCCCTCGGAGCCGCTGATCACCACGACGCGGCTGATTGACACGTTCTTTCCCATTGCCCTGGGCGGCACCGCCTGCATCCCCGGCCCGTTCGGCGCCGGCAAGACCGTCTTGCAGGGCTTGCTCGCCCGATACTCGTCGGCCGACATCGTCATCGTCGTGGCCTGCGGAGAGCGCGCCGGAGAGGTCGTCGAGACACTGACCGAATTTCCCAAGATGCAGGACCCCCGCGGCGAAGGACCGTTGATGGATCGTACGATCATCGTCTGCAACACGTCGTCCATGCCCGTTCCCGCACGGGAAGCCTCGATCTACACCGGCATCACCCTGGGCGAGTACTATCGCCAGATGGGCCTCCAGGTCCTGCTGCTGGCCGACTCGACCTCGCGCTGGGCCCAGGCGATGCGGGAGACCTCCGGCCGGCTGGAGGAGATCCCCGGGGAGGAGGCCTTTCCGGCCTATCTCGACTCGACCATCAAGAGCGTCTACGAACGTGCCGGCGTCATCCGAGCCCGCGACGGCTCCACCAGCAGCCTGACCATGATCGGCACGGTCTCGCCCGCCGGCGGCAACTTCGAAGAACCCGTGACGCAGTCGACCCTGGGTACCGTCAAGACGTTTCTCGGCCTCTCCTACGATCGCGCCTACAAACGGTTCTATCCGGCGGTCGATCCGTTGACCTCCTGGTCGCGGTATCTCGAGCAGTTGACGCCCTACTTCGACAGGCACGTCCAGTCCGGCTGGACCGCATTGGTGCAGGCCATTCTGAAACTGCTGGAGGAGGGTGACAGCGTCTTCCAGATGATGCAGGTCACGGGAGAAGAAGGGATCACGCTGGACGACTTCGTGGTCTACCAGAAGGCGGTATTCGTCGACATGGTTTACCTGCAACAAGACGCCTTCGATCCGGTCGACGTCTCGACGTCTTTGGAGCGGCAGAAAGAGACCTTCTTGCTGGTCAAGCGCATTGTGGAGCGCGACCATCGCTTTCGGGACAAGGAGCAGGCCCGCGACTACTTCACCCAGATGACCGGCCTGTTCAAGAACCTCAACTACTCCCGACGTGAATCCCAAGAGTACGAGAGCTTCCTGGCGAAGATCGAGGAACTCGAAATGCAGTCTCTCTAGATCCGGTCTCGCCGGTCACGTCCCGGGAATGACCGTCACGGGACGACCGCGATACGTCCGTCGCGGTCGGGGGGGGCAGGCTCCGCCGGCAGACCACGGTAACCGCCCTCTGGCGGGGATCGCCGTGGGAGTGTGCCTTGCGTCATCATCCGTACGGCCCGTCGTCCGGCCTCGTCACGACGCTTTGCATCGCACCCCGGACGCGGACGCTCTGCGACCGGCCGTCGGCGCAACTCGTTGGACAGCGGGCACTTCCGCTTTCGGGCCGCGAACCGTGCGAACGAGACGTCTTATCCGGGTTGGCCGAATCGCTGCTCGCTTGGTATAATAAACTTGAATCCGTATCGGGAACTGCGCCCATCGCCTGGAGCGTGGGAAACGCGAGCAGGCCGGCACACGATGGGTAGTAATCCGGGGGGCCCGCCCGACGAGACGCGAGTTGTCGGCTGCCCCTCCCTGTGGCGTGACTGCATGGGCGACTGAGGCGTGATTTCTGATACGTTCGAGATCGGCCACGAAGTTGTCGTCAGCCAGCGGCGTGTGGTTTTTCCGGTCCGGTGGCGCATACCAGACTTCCGGTGACTCGCCTACACGAGATCATCCCGCTTGTCCCAGGCACGGTCTGCCAGAGTTCGCGGTTGGACGCCGAGAGTACCGATATCGAGGCGCACTTCAAACAGGGCACGAATTGCCGGCCCTCGGGTTTCCCAAACAACCCGCAAGCCAATACCAGCATCGTATCGCCAAAGACGAGATGTATGCCCCGCGTGGGAAGGCCTCGCGGCCGCACACGAACGATGGGGGCACCGGGAGGAAGCCAAAGGACGTGAAGCACGGGCGGAGCATATCGTCCAGACCCCCTGACTATGCCCGGCTTATCGGCCAGTTTATCAAGACCACCTACACGAGGCGCGACGGTCACCTCGACTGAAGAGGACGGTTACAAGCCTGCGGTTGCCCGACGCTCTGCTCCAAGCATGAAAGTGAGAACGCCATGAAGCTCATGGAGAGAATCCTGGTGGCGACGGATTTTGGCTCCGGGGCTGACGAGGCCCTGCGAATGGCCGTCTTCGTGGCAAAACACTTCCAGTCGGAAATCGTTCTGCTTCACGTGGTGCCGGGAAGCTCCCATTGGTATTCGCGTGCCGTGGACATGATCAGGACGGACGTCGAAGCGGAATTGCACGATGCCCGAGACCGCGTTCAGGCGGAGGGCGTCGCGGTCGTCGAGACGCTCGTCGACTTCGGTGTCCCATTCGACAAGATCAACCGCCGGGCAGATGAGCGAGATGCCAACCTCATTATCCTGGGCGCGCGAGAAACGGCCGCCAGCGGTCCGTGCGGTCTGGGAAGCACCGCAACGGAAGTCCGCCGCAGAGCAAGCAAACCGGTCTGGATCGTGAAGCCGGGCACGGCACCTCCGATCCACAAGGTCCTTTGCCCGGTGGATTTCTCCGATCCCTCAGGCCGGGCCCTCCAGAATGCGATTCATCTGTCACGCGGTTTCGAAGCAGAACTGACCGTTCTGACGGCAATTCCAGCCTCCGGCTACCATGAGAGGACGGGCGAAACGGTTGCCGAGGCAGAGGAAACGCGCGTCTTCGAGCGTTTCCTCCAGGATTTCGACTTCCACAACGTCAAGTCGACGAACCTGATTCGGCGAGGCAAGCCGCAAGAGGAAATCATGAAGGTCGTCGGTGAGAGGGAATCCGATCTGCTCGTTACGGGTTCGGTGGGGAGGAGGGGTCTTGGGCGGATGTTGATGGGGGGGGTCGCAAGGAAGGTTGCCCGCGAAATGCCCTGTTCGATGGTCACGGTCCGATCGGAGCATGCCATCCGGCTGCGGCTGGACGCCGAGAGCACCGATATCGAGGCGCACTTCAAGCAGGGGCACGAATTGCTGGCCCTCGGGTTTCCCGAAGAAGCCGGACGCCAATTCCGACGCTGTATCGCCAAAGACAGCATGCACGCCCCCGCGTGGGAAGGCCTGGCCGCGGTGCACAAACGGTTGGGGCAGCACGAGGAAGCCAAGAGACTTGAAGAACAAGCTGAGCGTATCAACCAAAAACTTTACCACAAGCAGATTGAAGCCGAGATCCGGGGTCAACATCCCTTGTTCCGTCCCATCTTCGGCATCAAGTGATTGATTCTTGACGTGAACGCCGGTCCTCCGTCGGACGAAGGGCAGAGTGGACGGTCAAGAGCAGAGACGAAGAGCACCAACGTTCCCCGTGATCTGCGCACCTGCCGCCTACACGTCGCGATCCGGCGGACCGTCCGGTGGCTGGCCGTCTTGGTGGCTTTCTTGGTGAGCGTCGGGCGGGAATCGCATCGCCGAAAGTCGGCGCCGTTCTTGCGGCCTTTCGGGCCAAGGCGCGGGCAAACGGTCTCTTGGAATCGCACGCGATAGGGCCCCCGAAACACCCTCCCGGGTGCCCCAACGCCCGGGCCGACCGCACGTCGGCCCTTTCTCCTCGGATCCCGCTCACGAGTCTTCCGAGCCTATCGCGGCCGTTTCCCGCTTGCGGTCCCGTACCCCGAAGGAGAGAATACGGGTCGTCAGCAAAGCGCCCACCCAAACGGCGGGTAACAGGGATGCGTAGGTACGCGGATCACGAGCCGGGAGAGGCGGACTACTCCGGCTGCCGGGGCTGCCCGATCGAGGACTGCCCGGCGGGGGGCTGGGAAGACGATTTGGCGCTGTCCGGCTGGGGCCTTGGTTTGTCCTCGATGGGCCTGTTTCTTGGCCCTGGCGTTTTGGCGATTGTGGGAGCCATCTGTTGCGGTGAGAGCCGCGCCGCCCAATTCCTGGGTGCGATTGCCGGACTGGTCATCGGCATGACCGGCTCGGTGGTGCTTGCCAAGCTGCTAGGGCGAGCCGACAACGCCAAGTCAGCGAAGAAGATCTCACGACCACAATGACGGTTTCCGGCACAAGAAAAGCCAGCTTCGCAGGTGGTGTCCACCCGCCCGAAAGAAAGCTTCCTGCCGCTGAGGCCGCGATCCAGGTCCTGCCGACGCCTGAGGTAGTACGTGTTCCCCTATGGCAGCATCTGGGGGCCCCCTGCGAGGCGGTAGTCAAGCCGCGGACGGAGGTAGCCCTGGGGGACATCGTCGGTGAGGCCAAGGCGTTTGTCTCCGCCCCGGTCCACGCCAGCGTGACCGGCACCGTCGCCCGTGCTTCGGTCGCCACGCTGCCCAACGGCCGTCACGTCCCCGTCGTCACGATCAAGGCCGCCGACAAGCAGCCTTGGGCCGGCGATGCGCTTTGGGAGGAGATCTTCGGCGGTAGGTGGCCCACGGACGGGCTCGATCAGTACGAGCCGCAGGAGATCGCCGAACGTGCCAGGCGGGCCGGCCTGGTCGGGCTTGGCGGCGCGGCCTTCCCCACGCACGTCAAGTTGACCCGCAACGAAAAGAAGCCCATCGATCGGCTGCTCGTCAACGGTTGCGAATGCGAGCCCTACCTCACGGCGGACCACCGCCTGATGCTGGAAGCCCCGGAGCCGGTGATCACCGGCGCGCTTCTGGCCCGGCGGGCGACCGGGGCCCGGCAGGTCGTGATCTGCGTTGAGGAGAACAAGCCGCAGGCCATCGACTCGCTCCGTTCCGCCGCGCAAGGGACGGGGATCGAAATTCGGGCCTTGAAGACAAGATACCCACAGGGTGGCGAGAAGCAGTTGGTGGTTACCGTGGTGGGCAAGGAAGTCCCCACGGGTGGGCTGCCGCTGGACGTGGGCGCGGTGGTGATCAACGTGGGTACCGCCGCCGCTTTGGCCCGAGCCGTGGTGCGCGCAGGGCCGCTCACCCATCGTATCGTGACCGTGTCGGGTGCCGGGATCCACCAGCCCAAGAACCTGCTGGCGCCGATCGGCGCGAGTTACCGCGAGCTGGTCGATTTCTGCGGGGGGCTGGCGACCGACGCCGTGCGGGTCGTGGCCGGCGGTCCGATGATGGGGTTCACCTTGGGCAGCCTGGACGTGCCGTTGACGAAAGGCACGAGCGGCGTCACGGTGCTCTCCCGCGACGAAGTGCGCAAGGCGCGCCAGACCGCCTGCGTCCGCTGTGGTCGCTGTATCGACGTGTGTCCCCTGCGTCTGGTTCCCACCAGGCTTGCCTTGGCGTCGCGGGTCGGCGACGTGGAACTGGCGAAGCGATACTACATCTCGGCCTGCATGGAGTGCGGATGCTGCGCGTACGTGTGTCCGGCGAGCATCCCGCTCGTGCAACTCATCCGCGTGGGCAAGGTGATGGTACAGAACGAGTAGAGGCAACCGGACGTGAATGCCGTCGGTCGACAGAACGGATAGCACCGCGGGAAAGGGTTCGTGGCCTCATGTCTCCAGGCGATACTCCGAGTCAACTTGAAGCCTCCCGGTCAAGCGCGGCTCCGGCGGCGCCGATCACTCACGTCGCCCCGTCGCCGCACTTGTCCGACACGTCCTTCACCACCCGGCGGATGATGATCGACGTGCTCATCGGCCTGGGGCCGGTCTTTGGCGCGGCGGTCTTGGTCTTCCAATGGTATGCCGTGATTCAGGTCGGGCTCTGCGTGCTGAGCTGCCTGGCCGCCGAGGCCGCGTTCACTCGGATGCGCCGCAAGCCGGTCTCGATCGGCGACTGCTCGGCCGTGGTCACCGGGGTGATCTTGGGCCTTTCGCTCCATTGGCGGTCTCCGTGGTACGTTGCGGTCATCGGCTCGGCGGTGGCGATCGGGCTGGGCAAGGTGGTGTTCGGGGGATTGGGGTGCAACATCTTCAATCCCGCCATGGTCGGCCGCGCCTTCGTCATGCTCAGCTTCCCCGCCAAACTGGGGGCTTCCTACTACGTGGTCAGCGAGGCGGGGCTCAAGGTCCTCACCCAGGCCACCCCGCTGACCCTCGCCAAGCAGACCGCCGCCGACCTGGGGGCGCGCCCGGAGCTCTGGCCGCTGTTTGTGGGAAACGTGAATGGGTCGATCGGTGAAACCAGCGCGCTGGCGGCGCTGGTCGGCGGCATCTACTTGTGCGTCCGCCGTACGGCCGCGTGGCAGATCCCCGTCGGCACGCTGCTGGCCGCGGTCGTGTGCGCCGAAGGGGCCCATTGGCTGTTTCCGACGCATCTGACGGCGCCGCACCACATCGTCACCGGCGCCTTGGCGCTCGGCGCCTTCTTCGTCGCCACCGACCCGGTCACCAGCCCGCTCGCTCCGAACGGCAAGCTCATTTTCGGACTGGGCATCGGCACGCTGGTGATCGTAATCCGGCTGTTCAGCGGCTATCCCGAAGGCGTGATGTTCGCGGTTCTGGTGATGAACGCGGCGGTGCCGCTCGTGAACCGCTGGACGATTCCCCGCCCCGTCGGCGGCCCGACGCCTCAGAAAGCGTGAGACGAGACCATGGACGAGCAACCAACGCGAAAAGGCTACATCGGCCAGGCCTGGCTGGTGATCTTGCTGTCGCTGGTCTACGGCGGTGCGTTGGCCGGGGTCGAGACCGCGCTGCGCGAGACAATCGCCGAAAACAAGCGGAGGGAAACCTACGACCGGATCCCGGTCCTGGTCCCCGGGGCAGATGGGGACAAGACCCGGGAGGTCAACCAGGCCGACGAGGTGATCGTTGCCGACGCCGACGGAAACTGGCAGCGCGTGTATCTGGCCGTGGCCGCCGACGGCGCCCCCGCGGGCTGGGTATTGCCCGCCGGCGGGCAAGGCTTCGCCGACCGCATCGACGTACTGATCGGCCTCGACGCGCAGGCCTCGACGATCACCGGCTTGTACGTGCTCGACCAGAAGGAGACGCCGGGGCTGGGGAATTTCATCACCAGCGAAGCGCTGTTCACGAACCAGTTCGCGGGCAAGTCGGCCGACGACCCCCTCACCGTGGTGACGACGGATCCAATATCCGGCAGCCACCAGATCAAGGCGATCACCGGGGCGACGATCTCCTCGGAAAGCGTTTGCCGGATCGTCAACCGGACCCTTGCGACCTTCAAGCAACCGATTCGGCGGCGGGCCCTCCAGGGCGGTAAGGCGACGGCTCAAGCCCCGCCGGGACCAGGAAAAGACACGCAGTAAGAAGACCGCAACCGATCCATGGCATCCCAAGACCCCACGGCCGTCGAGCGGTTCATCAACGGGATCCTCCCGGAAAACCCGGTCTACCGGCAGCTCCTGGGGATGTGTCCCACGCTGGCGGTCACCGGCGCCGTGAAGCCCGCCATGACCATGGCCGCCGCCACGGCCTTCGTTTTGATCTCGGCGAACGTCATGATCAGCCTGATCCGCGGGCTCTTGAAGCCGCATCTGCGGATCCTCGTCTTCACCCTGACCATCGCCACGTTCGTGACCATCGCCGACCGGTTTCTCGCGGCCTATATGTACCAGATGAGCAAGCAGCTCGGTCCGTACGTGCCCTTGATCATCGTCAACTGCGTGATCATCTCGCGGTGCGAAATCTGCTCCTCCAAGCAACGCGTGGGCGTGGCGATCGCCGACGGGGTCGGGATGTCGCTGGGCTTTGCACTCGCCTTGGGCAGCATCGCCACGGTCCGGGAGATCCTCGGCTCCGGCACGTGGTTCGGCCTCCCCGTGATGCCCGAGAGCTGGCCGAAGTGGGGCATTATGGTCCTGCCGCCGGGCGCGTTCCTGACGCTGGGGTTGCTGCTGGGGGCTGCGGAGTGGATCGGCCGGAAGCGGGCGGAAAAGGCCAAACAGAACAGATAGGGTTTTTCCGATGGAAACGCTCGTCATTCTGGTCCAAATCGCCATCGGCGCGGCGCTGATCAACAACTTCGTCCTCCACTACTTCGTGGGGATTTGCCCTTTCCTCGGCGTTTCGCGACGGGTGGACACGGCCTTCGGCATGGGCTGCGCGGTCACGTTCGTGGTCACGATTGCCGCCCTGTTGAACTGGACCTTCACCTACTTCATCCTTCGACCGAGTGCACCGTTGCCGGCCTGGGTGTGGGAAATGGCCGGCGGCGATCCCCAAACCGAGATCGACCTCTCGGTGCTGAGCTATATCATGTACATCTTCGTGATCGCCTCGTCGGTGCAGTTCGTCGAGATGTACGTCCGCAAGTTCTTCCCGCACCTCTACAAGTCGTTCGGCGTCTACCTGCCGCTGATCACCACGAATTGCGCGATCCTCTTCGCGTGCCTGGAGATCATGAAGCATCTCGACGACCCGACCGGGCTCTGGGGCGTGCACGAAGCGTTGACGCTGGCCGTAGGCGGCGGCGTGGGCTTCACGATCGCCATCTCCCTGATGGCCGGCATCCGCGAAGAGCTCGATCTGTGCGACGTGCCCGAACCGCTCAAAGGTCCCGGAATCGCCCTCATCGTGGCCGGCATCATGGCCATGGCGTTCATGGGCTTCGCGGGCGTGGACCAGGGCATCCAGAACGCCATTCGGCTCCTCCTCCAGTAGGGACGATCCATGCTGACCGCCGTGACGATGATCCTGGCCGCTGCCGTGTTGGCCATCCTGGCGATTGCCGTGGCCTACGTGCTGGGCTGGGCCAATCGGGCCTTCCACGTCGAGGTCGACCCCCAGGTCGAGGCGATCCTGGAATCCCTGCCCGGCGCCAACTGCGGCGGCTGCGGCTTCGTGGGCTGCGCGGAATATGCCGAGGCCGTCGCCCGGGCCGGGGCCGACGTGGCCCTCTGCGCCCCCGGCGGCGCCGGCTGCGCCCGGCGCCTGGCCGAAATCATGGGAGTCAGCGTCTCCCGGACATTCCCCTACCGGGCCGTGGTGCACTGCGCGGCACACGAAGACCACAAACTAGACCGAACGCCCTATGACGGCGAGCCGACCTGCGCGGCCGCCAACCTGGTCGCCGGCGTCCAGGGATGCACCTTCGGCTGTTTGGGCCTGGGAGACTGCACGCGCGCCTGCGGGTACGACGCCATCCACGTCATCGATGGCCTGGCGACCGTCGATTACGAGAAGTGCATCGGCTGCAAGGCCTGCGCCCGCGCGTGCCCTCGCAATATCATCACCATGGTCCCCTTCAAGTCGGACCGAATGCTCGTCATCGCCTGCTCCAACCAGGATGCCGGCCCCGACGTCAAGGCGGTCTGCCAGGTCGGGTGCATCGGCTGTTCGGCCTGTAGCCGCAACGCCGAACTGATGGAGATGAAGGGCAAGCTGCCGATGATCGACTACGATCGTTACGACGAGTGGGCCGACTTCACCGTGGCCCGGGAGAAGTGCCCTCGCGAAAGCATGCTCTACGTGGGCAAGCCCAGCGCAGAAGACTTGGCCGCGGTGGCCGGCGAGGAAATGCCCTCCCGGATCGAGGCCGACTTCAAGACGACCGTCGACGAGACGCAGTGGCGCGGGTAGGCAAACTTGCCCAGCAGTGCCGGAAGCACAGAAGTAGGGTGTGTGAAACGCACCATCTGCGTCGCCCAAAGGAAGTGGTGCGTTTCAGACACCCTACAATCCGTCCCCTTCCGAAACCGAGAAGTCCATGCTTCGGCCGGTCCCACGGCCACCCGCTCCCTCTTCCCAGACGGTGAGTCCGGCCGGAATTGGCTCCTCGAGCAGGGCCCGGAACCCCGCCGTGCAGAGGATCTCGTGATCGTCCTTCGAGCCGACGATCATCAGGGCGTCGACGTGCTCCGGTAGCCGCCGGAAGCCTTCAGGGCCCAGGACACTCAAGGCGGTCGCCCAGATATCGGCGGTCAGGGCCGTGGGTGCCACGACGGTCACGGCTTGGGCGGCCTCGGTCGGTCGGCCGACCCGTGGGTCGATGATGTGGCCGTACCGTTTGCCCGCGATCTCCACGTAGCGCGCGTAGTCGCCGCTGGTCGCCACGGCGCCCCCGCGAACGCGGAGTTGGGCGAGCCGGCCGGGACCGAATGGGTTTTTCACGTCGACGGGCCAGTCTCGACCGTCCGCCTGCTCTCCGAAGCAGGCCAGGTCTCCCCCCACCACGACCATGCCGCCGGCCACCCCCGCGCGGCGCAGCACCTCGACGGCCCGGTCGATGCCCAGGCCCTTGGCGATTCCCCCGAGGTCGACGCAAACCCGGTCGGCCCGCTTGACGACGCCGCGGTCGGTCAGCTCGAGGAGCTCCCAGTTCGAGGCTGCCCGGGCGTCGTTCCGTTCCGATTCGGCCGGCACGACGCCCTGCTCGCCCGCCCGTCGCCACAGCTCAACGAGAGGTCGACACGTGACGTCAAACGCACCTCCGGTCTCGATGGCGGCTTCCCGCGCCGCCCGAAGGACCTCCAGGCTCCCGGGCGACAGCGGGGTCTCTTCCCCTGACCTGGCCGCGTTCAAGCGGGAGATCTCCGAGTCTGCCAGCCAGACGCTCATCCGGGCTTCCACCATGCGCAGCGCGGCTTCCGCTCGACGCAAGGCCTCCTCGGCGTGTGTCCGCTCCCGATACGGCACGACCGCTGCCAGCGCGCACGTCGTTCCCATCACCCCCTTGGGTTGGCCGACCACCGCGATCCAACCGTCGGCCCGCTCGCCGGCGGTTCGCCAAAGGCCGATGCTCACCAGGACGATGACCGTCAGAATGAGCCCACTACCGATGAATTGCCCTCTTCGCATCGTCCGGTCCGTGTCGTGGTGAGGTCCCGGCCGAGTCCCGTTGAACCGGGAAACACGCGAGTTGGTGGAGCAGGAGTTGGCGGACAACCCGAACGCGCGGCTGACATCGATTCTCCCGGCAGCGGCAAACGCGACCAGCATGGCGTCTGGCGGAGCCTGACCTACTGGACGGGAAGATCTCGGATGACGAGGGCGTGTCCGCGCGGTGCGGGCTGTGAGGGTTTGACGTAAATCCTTATGAGATAGGAAGTACCGGAGGTGGGAGTTGAACCCACACGACCCGAAGGTCACTGGATTTTGAATCCAGCGCGTCTGCCATTCCGCCACTCCGGCAGGTGTTGTGGCGTAAGGATTTACGTCGATTCGCCGGCTGGTTCCCTCCAGGGTTCCGGCGCTCTTCGCCCACACTCATACGGAGTCGAGATTCTACCGCATATTGAGGCGGTCGCCCACCCACCCATTGGGTTGGTCGGCCAAGGGCCTACCGGGTAGGGCCCCGCGACAGCCGGACCTACTGCTAGCGAGGCGGGGCCTCAGACCGAGGCGAGAGGTCAGTGGTCAGGGTTCAGGGTTCAGGATTTACGTGCACACGTGGAACTCCAAGTCCTGAACCCTGAACCCCGAACCCCGAACGCCACAAACTTGACTCATTTGCAGCAAATGTCCGAAGCCAAGTGCCCTAGCGACGCGGCGGGGCACTGCCCGGCGGGGGCGGCAGCTCCAAGCGAGCGCCGACCCTCGGGGTCCGTGCCAGGACGTACTCCCTCAGCAGGCGATGCGTCGCTTGAAACTCCGGCCGTCGGGTCAGGATCTGATATTGGGGGCTGGGGGCCACCGTGTCGAATCTCGACAGCGACTGGCTCAGGGCCGCGTGGCTCGGTGGGTCGTTTCCTTCAAACACCTCGCCGGGCAGAGCGAGATAGGCTTTCCAGCGGTCGTCCAGAATGGCGTACAGCGCCCGCGAGCGATCGGCCAACTGTTGCCGGATGGCCGCTTCCGAGCCCGGGGGCGGGCCCTGGAAGGCATCCGCCGGGACCGAGTTGACCAGCCGAGTGGAGCCCGAGTAGGTCCCCAAACGCTCCATCAACTTGGCGGCCGTGGCCGGAAGCGGGACCGGCTCGTCGGGACCGCGGAGCGAACCGCCCGTGTTCTGGTAGTAGAAGGCGTTGGCCGTGCGATCGATTTCCAGCACGGAGCCGTCGAGCGACACGCCGGCGAACAGCCCGCGACTCCTCGAGTAGGTGTAGATCTCCGACTTCAACCCCACGTCGGTGGCCGCGGCGGCGTTGCGGCCCACGGGTCCGGCGGCCACGGCCGCGTCGGCCCCGAGGGTCAGGGTTCCGCTCAACAGCCCTTGGATGCTCCTTCGGCTCTTGAACACCAGGACCACGTCGGTCGCCTGCACTCCGACCTGCCAGCCCACGCTTCCGCCGGTGAGCGTGACGAACTGCGGGGCGGACCACGCCCCCGCCTCGTCCTTCACGAGCAGGACGCCCCGGCCGCGCCGCACGCCGGCCACGAAGCTGATCTTCACCACGTCGGGCACGATCGCCACGCCTTCCGCGTCGGCCAGCAGCGACTGGGGGATGTTCCGCAAGGGGACCGTCATGATCTCGTCGAGCACCGTGACCGCCGACTCGACCACGGCCGACTCCCGGGTCTGCCCGAGGACCGACCCCGCCTGCCCGAAGGCCGACGCCGCCGGGATCAACAGCAAAAACCCCAGCATCCCGATCGCAAATCCCATGGTAGTTTTCACGGCGACACGACTCCTTTCGTCCATGGATTCGGGTGCCCGAGCCCGAACTCGAACCCGGCGCAGGGTCTGCCGGCCCGACCACCGATTCCCGGCTCCCAACGGCCGGCAGAAGCGCGTGCCGAATTCTATCGGCATCCTCGGGCAGGGGCAACGCGGCTTTCGCGCTGCCGGCAATGCTAGCACCGAACGGTTCTTGAGGTTTTCCGCCTCAACCTCGGCTTGTCACACCAACCCGAAGCGCGAGCGAGGCAAGAGGCGGCTTTCCTCGCTTGCGCTTCGGGTTAGTATGTGCTCTCAGACTCTACGCAGATCAGCCCAAAACCGTTTGGTGCCAGCCGAGGCGAACGGCCAACGCCGGCATTCCGGGGGCTCGCTTCGCTCGACCCCGGCCACCCGTCGCTCGACCCCGGCCACCCGTACCGGTCAGATCAGCTCGGTCAGCCCCGGCACGGCCAGCGGGGGCTGCTCGATCTGGGTGTCCCAATCGAGCTTCTCCGGGACGAGGCTTTGCTGCGAGTTGAGCGCCTGCTCCCACGTCACTTCCCGGCCCGTGTAGGCGGCCATCCGGCCCATGATTCCCATCAGCGTGGTGTGGGCCATGCGCGTGGCGTCGTTGATCGGCTTGCCCCTGCGGATCGACGCGAACAGCTCGTCGTGCTCGGTTTGGTACATGTTGGCGGGCGGGCCCTCGTAGCGCCAATTCGTCTCGCCCTCGATCACCGGCACGCGCCCCCGGCCGATCGTCAAGATGCCCTTCGTGCCGATGACGTAGTCGGCGTTTTCGGTGTAGCAGCCGGCGTGCGACCGGCAGCCGAGGAAGCCGCGGATGCCGCCGGCGTACTCGTAGGCGACGAAGCCGCAGTCGAACGTGTTGCCGCCCGTCGGGAACAACTGGCTGCCGATGGCAACGGCTTTCGTGGGCATCACGTCGCCGAGCCACCAGGACATCTTGTCCACGCTGTGCCCGCCCGAGGCGAGGAGGGTCACGTCGCCGGAGAGCCACAAGTACGGGTACCAGTCGCGGAGCTGCCACTGGAGGTCGGACGTGCCGGGCTTGCGCTCGCCATGATACTTATGCCCCAGATCGCCGCGGTAGTAGGTGGCGTAGAGCGTGCGGATCTCTCCGATCGCCCCGGCGCGGATCTGGGCGTGCGCCGCGCGGAGCGCCTCGTGGTAGCGCCAGCAGAAGCCCGACACGATCGTCAGGCCCTTCTTCCCGGCCGCCTCGGCCGACTCGAGCACGCTCCGCACGCCGGGGGCGTCCACCGCGGCCGTGATCTCGATGAAGGCGTGCTTGCCGGCCGCGACCGCGGCCTTGAGGTGTTGCGGGCGGAAGCCGGGCGGGGTGGTCAGGAGCACCACGTCGACGTCGCTCTCGATCACCTTCTCGTGGGCGTCGAAGCCGAGGAAGCAGCGGTCCGGGTCGACGGCCACTTTCTCCGGCATCCGCTTGCGAAGCTGCGCGAGGCTCGCCTGAAGCTTGTCCTCGAACAGGTCCCCCATCGCCGCCAGACGGACGTTCTCGTCGGCGGCTAGGGCATTCGCCGCAGCGCCGGTGCCCCGCCCGCCGCAGCCGATCAGGGCGACCCTCAGCGTGTCCCCCTTCTCCGCGCCGGAGACCACCGCCGGCAGACCGAGCCGGGAAGCCAACGCTCCCCCGACGGCCGCCGATGCCGAGGAGCCTAGGAATCCGCGACGCGACGTCTTCGAGCCTCTCGTCCGGTTCATTGCACTGTGCCTTTCGGATCGGGCGTATCGGGTGCATCGAGCCCTTCGCTCGTCTCGGCGACGAATTCGCGATACAGCTCGAGGGCTCGGGACGGGTCGCCGTCGAGCGGGATCAGGGCCAGGCGGACCTTCACGCTCCGCTCGTCGCCCGGCAGCAGGTCGTCGCCGAAGAGCGAGAAGTCGAACGCGCTGTAGGTCGTCAGCCGGTCGGCGTCGTCCTCGGCGAAGTATCGCGTGCTGATCGCGTAGCAGTGCCGAGGGTGCGCCATCAGGACCACGCCGAGCTGGTCCTCCGGATCGGTCAACAGCGCCAGGCAATGCGCGTAGTGGCGCACCGGGCACATCTGGACGATGGGCGTCTTCCATTCATTGCGCTCCCACCGCCCGTCGACGCAACGCCGGGCCGCGTGGGCATCCCGCGGAAACACCAGGACCGTGCCGCGAAACACGTCGCTCACCATGGGCAGCACGAGCTCCGGTTCCTGCCCGCCCCGCGATTTGAGAAAGACGTACGGGCGCAACGTCTTGTCGAAGTAGTTCGACATGAACAGCTCGTAGCCGCGGTACGCCCCCTGCGATCGCACCGTCACGGTCACGTCGACGGCGTTCGGCCGGACGACCTCGTAACGGGCCGTGATCCGGGCGTTGTGCCCGTCGGTCGGGGCCCAGCTCACCTCGACCCGATCCGGCGCGACCTCGGTGGTCCGCTCCATGGTCCGCGGCTGGCCCATGATCTGGTTGACCGACATCAGCTTGAACAGGTTCAGCGCCGAGTATCGAGGATCGATCACCTGTCTGCCCGAGCGCCGGTCGACCAGACGCGTAACCCCGTGATAGGCCCCGGCGAGCGCGATCGTCCCTTCCATGCTCTCCGTCTGGAACTCGAACGCGTCGTCCGTGCCGCTCGGCGTGAGGACGGCTGGCCCTTCTGCCCCGCTGGCGCCGGGCGCCGCCGCCTCTTCAGCAGCCGGGGCCGTCAAGGGCACCACGCCCAGAACGACGAGAAGGAACGGCGACCCGATGGATCGCCAACGCTTGGAAGTGCCAAGCAACTGCATCGGTCGCCTCCTCGTATGGTACTTTCAAGGTAGATAATCAACCCTATACCCCGAATGACCTTCCATAAGCCCAGGGGCGCCAACCCCTCGGCTTCGCAGGAGCAGCGCGAGGGCTTTCGCTACGTCGTATCACCACCGACTGCCCTCGTCAAGGCTTTGCGGAGACAAACGCCGGCCCGCACATGCCCCCGCGGGGGTGCAAGAGTCCGGGGCTTGACACGGGCGCGGGCGAGCCCGATCATCTCGGACAGGCCATGCGCCCGCTGGAACCAGGAGACTGAGCCATGCGAACGACCTCCGCGGTAGCCTTGCTTCTCGTGCTGGCGGCGACGTCCGCTGCCCGAGCGCAAGAGACCCTCGCTCCGGCCGATGGGCCGCGCCACGTGCTCGTCGCCGATGGCGAGGCCCGGGCGACGATCGTCCTGCCGGAGAAGCCCGACGGGCTGGAAACCTACGCGGCCAACGAACTCGCGAAATACGCCGAAAGGATCACCGGCGCGAAGCTGCCGATCGTGCGCGAGCCGGAGCAGCCGACGGGCTATGCCGTCCGGCTCGGACGGACCCAAAAGGCCGAGTCGGCCGGCTTCACGCTCACCGAGGCGAAGCTCGGGCGCGACGGCTACGCCGCCCGGGCGGACGAGCACGGCCTCGTCGTGGTGGGCCGATGCCCGCTCGGCACGCTGTTCGGCACGTACGACGTCATCGAGCGGGAGTTCGGCGTGCGCTGGTGCGTGCGCGACGAGCTGGGCGAAGTCGTCCCCGCCGCCGACACGCTCTCCGTCGGCACGTTCCGCCGGGAGCTCAAGCCGTCGTTCGACTACCGCTGGGTCGACTCGGGTGATTGGTCGCTCAAGCAGCGGATGAACGTGCAAGTGCAGGTCGACGGCAAGCCGGTCGGGGTCAACTGGAAGTGGCACTTTCACACCTTCGCCATCCTCATCCCGCCGGAGAAGCACTTTGACGACCATCCCGAGTGGTTCCCGCTGGTGGGCGGCAAGCGGCAGAAGTCGACCCAAGAGCACAGCCACAGCACCCAGCTCTGCACCACGAACCCCGAGGTGGTCGACAAGCTCACGGAGGGCCTGCTGGAGACGCTCGACGCCGATCCGACGATCGAGATCATCACGCTCTCGCCCAACGACGGCGGCGGCTTCTGCGAATGCCCCGGCTGCACGGCCCTCGACGAGCCGCACCGCGGTTGGTTCGCCCGGTACTCGAAGCGCCTGGCCGTGTTGAACCAACAGATCGCCGGGCGGGTCGCCGAGCGCTACCCGAAGGTGAAGATCAAGATCGGGGCCTACGCCATGTACGCCCTGCCGCCGGAGATCGAGGGCTACCGGCCCGAGGAGAACTCGCTCGTCCAGCTCTGCCACATCTACTTCTGCCACAACCACCCGATTACGAGCGGGAAGTGTGAAGCCGGCAAGACCTACGAGCCGAGCGACAACTTCCTGCCCAACCAGGAGTTCCGCAAGCTGGCCGAGACCTGGAGCAAGCTCACCGGCAACCTCTTCATCTACGAGTACTACGCGCTGGGCGGGTGGTCCAGAAGCGACATGCTCTGGCCCATGGTCCACACGATGCGCCACGACGTCCCCTGGTACCGCGACCTGGGTGCCAAGGGCTTTTACACCCAGACCGGCCCCTGGCAAAGGGCGCCCTTGAACTACTACGTCGCCGCCAAGCTCGCCTGGAACGCCGATCTCGACGTCGACTGGCTCATCGACGATTTCTGCCGGAAATTCTTCGAGGACGCGGCCGAGCCGATGAAGGCGTATCTCGCGGAAACGGAAGCCGCCATGGTTCGCAGCGACCAGTGCATCTCCTACGGCCTCCGCGCCGGCCGGGCGAACGTGCTGGGGCCCAAGATCCTCGACCAACCGACGCGCGACAAGCTCCGCAGTTACCTCGATACGGCGAAACAGCAAGCCAAGACCGACCCCGCGCGGCAGCGCATCGCCGCCCTCCGCGACGCGTTCGACCAGTGCGAGGCGTCGATCGCGAAGCTCGAAAAGCGGTAGGGGCCCGTGCCGTAACAACTCGACCCATGGGTGACCGCCAAAGCCGGGGGTTACAGGTTAATGGTCCTCAGGCTGAGCCAAATGGGGAACACCGGATGAGAAGTGTAATGGCTTTGGGAGTGGCGCTGGTTCTGTTTAGCGCTCCCGCGTTCGCTGGGGTTGGCGAGGGCCCGCCAGGAGAACTCAGGGTTGGGTTCGGCCAGTCGGATATCACGCCACCTGTCGGGGCCATGATGACCGGCGCGGGCCTCCCCCGCAGCGTGGGCACGGATGACCCCCTGCTGGCCAGGACTCTGGTGGTCCAGAGCGGCGACCGAATGATAGCCATCGTGGGCGTGGACCTCGTCAAGATTCGGCGCGATCTGGCCGATGCGGCCATCGCTGAGGCGTCTCAGCGGACGGGGATCGATCGTGACGCGGTGATGATCTGCCCGAGTCACAACCACAGTTCGCCCTTCGTCCCGATGGGAGGGCCGAACAACAAGGACTACCTGTCGACCTTGCCGGGGCTCATCGCCGATAGCATCGAGCAGGCGTACGGGGCGCTCGAGCCGGCCCGCATGTTCCTGGGACGCTCTCTGGTCTACGACGGTATTCATAACCGGCGGGTGGTATCCAAGGCCGATGGATTGGCGCTGAATACGTGGTTGAATAAGCTGAACGACCTAGAAAAGACCCCTCAGGTGTTGGGCACGGAGGGGCCCATAGACCCCGAGCTGTGGGTGGCCCGGTTCGATGCGCTGGATGGACGAGTCCTGGGGACGCTGGTGAACTTTACCTGCCACCCGGCCCTCCATGACCGCGTCCGTCTTAAGACGTGGTCAGCGGACTATCCCGGCGTTATCGCGGAGCAGATGGCGCAGGCGTACGGGGAACAGGCGGTGTGCGTATTCACTCAGGGCGCCGCCGGCAACATAAACCCTCCCGAGCAGTTTATCCCCAACTGGCGGGAGAAGGCCGCGGTTTTTGCGAGGGCGGCGGTGGACGCGGCCAAGCGAGCGACTCCCATCGAGGGACCGATCGCCGTGGGCTACGCTCGGCGCGATGTGCGGGTGCCACGCCGCGATCCCGCGGACCAGCGCGAAGGGGCCATTGCCCGGTTGGGCTGGCGGGATCCACGTGGCGCTGCACCCCGGAGGCGCGACGTCCCGGTCAGCGCCGCGCGAATCGGCCCGCTGGGCATCGCGACCAACGCCGGGGAGCTCTTTGTGGAGTGGGGGCTATCCGTGAAGAAGCGCTCGCCCTTTCCCCATACCATCGTGAGCGAGCTGACCAACGAGTGGGTTGGCTACGAGCCCACAGCGCAAGGCTTCCAGCAGGAGGGTTACGAGGCCCTGGTGGGCGTCAACTTCGTGTCGCTCGAGGGGATCCAGATGCTGGTGGATACGGCGGTGGAGTTGCTCGAGGGGTTGTGGGAAGGGGATGGCCGCTAGCCGTGCCCGTGCGGGCGGCCGAGTCCACGGGGCTGGGGCGAGCGCTCCAGAGGCCCCAGGTCGGGCGACGGGACCCGGATGGCCTTCGCCGGTTTACGTGGAAGCGGGCGACGTCACGCCGCTGCTCGACGCCGGAATCAGTGGAATCCAATCTGAGAACAAACGTTCAGAGGCTAGTTCTGTGCGACCCCCAAGGGGGTCTTCCCATTCTCATGCACGGTAAGGAGTACTAACCATGACCGGCAACCGAACCCCGGCCCTGCTGGCCGTCCCCGTCGTCGTACTCGCCTTCGCCGCCGCGGGCCTGGCCGACGACGACCTTTGGATCGAGCCGCGATGCACGCCGCTGCCGTTTGAGAACGTGGGGCCGTTCGCCCGGCTCGGCGACGGCAGCCTGCTGGTGATCGACGATAATGCCACGCGGGTCTCGAAGGACGACGGCAAGACCTGGTCCGACCCGCGCCCGATCTACGACGGCCCGAAGCCGGGCGTCCCCAGCAAGTCGAGCGTGCTCGTGCGCACTCGCGAGGGGGCGCTGGTCCTGGTCTACATGGACTCGTCGACCTACAAGTGGGGGTGGGACCAGAGCCGGCGCGACGCGGTCGACGACGCCCAACTCGACGTCTGGTCGATCCGCAGCCCGGACGACGGCCGAACCTGGGTCGACCGGCAGCAGGTCTCCGACGGCTACTGCGGCGCCCTGATCGACATGATCCAGGCCTCGACGGGCGAGGTCGTCTGCCCAATCCAGGACCTCCTGCACGACCCGGGCCGGCACGGGATCTACGTCTTCGTCTCGCCCGACGAGGGGCACTCGTGGCGGCGCAGCAACCTCATCGACCTGGGCGGCTCCGGCCACCACGACGGCGCCATCGAACCGACCCTCGCCGAGCTGGCCGACGGCCGGCTCTGGATGCTCATTCGCACCAACTGGGACCGCTTCTGGGAGGCCTACTCCGACGACAAAGGCCGCTCCTGGCGAACCATCCACCCGGGCAAGATCGACGCATCGAGCGCCCCGCCCTACATGCTCCGCCTGGCCAGCGGGCGCTTGGCCCTGGTGTGGAACCGCCTCTACCCCGAAGGCGAGACCGAGACCGACCGAAAAGGCGGCGACGGCCAGCTCTCCGAAGCCGCGGCCAGTTGGCATCGCAACGAGCTATCGCTCGCCTTCTCCGACGACGACGGCAAGACCTGGACCGACCCCGTCGTCATCGCCCGACGCCCGGCCGGGGGGCTTTCGTACCCCTACCTCTTCGAGCCCAACCCGGGGGAGCTCTGGGTGACGACGCGGTTCAGCTTCCACGTTCACCTGAGCCTGCGGGAGGAGGAGTTCGTGGGGAAGTAGCGCTGCGCAACGCAAGAAGGCGAAATACCGGATTGGCTCGCGATCCGCGCGCGGCCGCTGGTCCCCACGCCGTCGATACCGAACGGTCGTTCGCCTTGCGCGGCTTGAAGACGAGCAGTCGGTGCCCGTGGCCTCACTCGCTGGTCAGCGCGAAGTCGAGTTGCTTGATCCCGCCGGCGGGGACTTCCGCGGTCAACTCCGTCTGCGAATTGTAGCGGGCGGGGATATACATTTCCCCAACCGGCACCTTCTCGTCGGGGTTGGATTCGTCAAATTGCCCGGGAATGATTCGCGAAGCGGTGACCTCGACGGTCATCTTGCCGGGCATAGTCTCCAGTTCGTACTGGCCGTTGGTGATCTGGCCGCTGAATGCCCGCTTATCCCCATCGACGGCGCGGAATTGGATTCGCCCTTCCGGGATCGGCTCGCCGTCAAACGTGACCTTCCCGCTGACCGGAAGCACGTCCAGCCCCGAAGGGCCGCAGCCGAGAATCGTCATGGTTGCCAGCAGTGTGAGCAGGGTTGTGATGGAGCGTGTACGCATCTTCGTCTTCCTCAACGAGTCAACAAGGATTGTTGGCGAATGGCGAACCACGCCGGCGACGCGCATCGTCCGGCGTGGCTCGCACGTTGTCCGCAACGAAAACCCGGTCACGGGATATCGTGCCGGAACCGCGGGGAGGAACCTACCATTCCCCGACGACGTTGCCGTCCATCCGATTCCCGGCGTTCTGCCAAATGATCCGGTCGACGGTCTCGCTGGCGAACCGTACCGAACCATCGCACAGGGCCGCGTTGGCGCCACCCGGATGGTAGCTGCGGGCGAAGTTCCAGCGCCCGGGAAGCCCGCCGGCATTCCCATTCTCGCACGGAGCATTGGGAAAGGTCGTGCTCTTGCAGGAATAGGGGCGGTCGGGAATGGTCGTATTGGGCGGTTCGGCGGATGAGAATCCGTAGGAGCCGTGCGGCGCACCGCCCCAGTAGCCTCCAAGTTCACCCCAACTGCCGCCCAAGCTCCCCCGGATCATGCCTTCGCTCGCCAGCAGGGTATTCGACGACCCGTCGACACAGTCGCGGAAGCCGAACTTTGAGTTCTGGCCGAACATCCCCCAGGGATCGTCCCGAGCGATATTCATGTCGAACGTCGTCCCCGACAGGATGCCGCCGCCCGCACAGACGGCGTAGTTGCCCTGGAACCCATTGTTCGACCCGCCGCCGCCCCAGGCAGGGACGGAAGGGTCCGAGGGGCACATCATGCCGTCGACGACAATCCCGGCAATGGACTTGGGCATCCGGTGGATGTACTCGTTCTCGTAGCCGTCCTGGCGGGCCTCATACTCGGCCGAGTACGCCGTCTGCTCGATAAACCGCAGGATGCGCTGGTACCAGCAGTCGCGCCGTTGCCACTGGCCCGTGGCCTCACGCTTCCATCCGTACGGGAACGCCTTGTGTACATCGTGATAGTTGTGCATCGCCAGCGCCAACTGCTTCAGGTTGTTCGTACACTGGGCGCGACGGGCCGCCTCCCGCGCCGCTTGAACCGCCGGCAACAACAGCGCAATCAAGATTCCAATGATCGCGATCACAACGAGCAACTCCACCAACGTGAAGCCGCCCTTCTTCAACACACAATGCTTCACGGTCGCACCCTCCACAGAAGAAGTTGATGTAAAAAGACAAAACGTCGCAAGAAACCCGATCCGCCCACGGCAATTGCCGTGGACCGCAATTGTCCTTTTGTTGTCTCTTCCGGTTCTGGGTACGAACGTCGCACTCTTCGGAAGGCGAACAACTCCCGCTTAGATTACCATGGGCCCTCGCCGCTTTCAATGGGCTGGATGCCCGCAAAACGGGGGATCTCGGCGTATTTACCCCCCCGCAAGGAGAGTCTGCGGAGCGGCGGCTGCGGGCACGGTTTCCCGAAGTCCTTTGGTGTTCACACCTTCGGGCCGCGCGTGCGGCTTCGCGACGATTCTTTTCAGTCTCGCATATCGCCATTGGCCCGGCGCGCCCTGTGACGGTATCTTGCCCGCCGATGGCAATTTGGCGGGCGGTTCCGCCGTGCGAGTCACTCAAGTCGCTCCCAAGCGAAGGAGGACAAGGATGGTCCGGGGCAACGTGGTCAATCTCGGCAACGCCCAGATCCTCACGATCCCCGGCGAAGCGCTGCCCAACTGGGAGATGCCGTAGGGTGAGCCGAGGCACGAGACCCACGCGTCTCGTACTGGACCGAGGCGTCTGTGCGTGGGTCTCGTGCCTCGACCCACCCTGCGGCATTCCACGTATCGTGCAGCCACATTCAGCGCCGGCAAATCCGGGCCCACGCGCCCTCCCCCGGAAGGTTGACACTGCGGGGCCAGCGGGCATACTGGGGACAATCCGGTTTCAGAAACCCTTGGTTTGCCTCAGGACGTGACCCATGACATCACCCATCGACCGCCGCCGTTTCGTTCAAGCAAGTGGGCTCGCGCTGGCCGGCGCGACCGCCCCGGCGCTCGTCAGCCGGACGTCGCCCGCCGTCGCGGCCGAGCCCGGGCCCCGGTTCCGAAAGGCGCTTGGGTACGCGATGATCCAGGAGGACCTCTCCGTCGAGGACAAGCTCCGGATGATCAAGGACGTCGGGTTCGAGGGCGTCGAAGTATCCACGCAACTGCTCAAGCGCAAGACGCCCGAGCCGGAGGTACTCGCCCGGGCCGCCGAGAAGGTGGGCGTCCAGGTGCACGGCGTGGTCAACTCGAGCCATTCCGATCTCAAAGCGGCCATCGACGAGGCGGCCGTCTACGGCGCGACCTCGGTCCTCCACGTCGTCCGCGCCGCTTCGGAGGGCTCGTTCATGGAGAACTACCGGAGCACCCAGGAGACGATCCGCCAGGCAATCCCCCATGCCGAGAAGAAAGAGATCCACGTCCTCATCGAGAACGTCTGGGCCACCTTCCTCATCGAGCCGCTCACCATGGCGCGGTACATCGACGAGCTCGACAGCCCCTTCGTCAAAGCCTACTTCGACGTCGGCAACGTCGTTCGCTGGGGCTGGCCGCAGCACTGGATCGAGGTCCTGGGCAAGCGGGTCGGCAAGATCCACGTCAAGGAATACAACCTCAAGGTCGCGATGCAGGAAGGGATGATCAAGGGCTTCGCGTTCCCGCTCGGCGAAGGCTCCATCGATTGGCCCAGGGTCCGCGAGGAGCTGGCCAAAATCGACTACCGCGGCTGGGCCACCGCCGAGGTCCAGGGCGGCGATCGCAAGCGACTGGCCGACATCTCCCAGCAGATGGACCGCGTTCTCGATCTCTGAGCGAGCCGCGCGGTCAGTTCACGCCGTCGAGCGCTGCCTTCAGCTTCGCCGTAGAATGACCAGCGACCGGCCCCCGAGCCGCCACTGCCGGGACGGCCGCGACCCCGGCTCGCGGGTGTCGACGCAGGCGTCCGACGTCGGCACGTCCACGGCTTCCTCTGTGTAGTTCGCCAGCACCAGGTACGAGCCGCGGTTGGCGAATGCCGAGGCGACGACCCCCGGGGGAAGCGGCCGGGAAAAAAGCGCCGACTCGCCGATCTCCAACCACGCCCGAGTCCCTTCTTCGACCATCGGCAGATACTGCCGCAGCCAGCGAGTGTGCGTCGACCGCGTTTCCGGACGGCCGGGCACGTGGTCCCAGATGCCGTACGTGTGCGGCCCGTCCGGATGCGCCCGGTGGTGCTCCCAGATCGCACGGCACCGCCGGACCCAAAAATCCTTCTCTCCTCTTGGGTATTCCACGCCGGGGATGCTCGCCCGCTCGCCGGTGAACGGCTTGCCCGCCTGCAAGAGCGGGAACTGCATGTAGGGGATGGCGTGTAGGAAGGGCTCGTCGTCGCCGGCCGTCGTCGCGAACGTCATGTCGATGCAGGGGACGACGTACGGCGGATGGTCCTTGACGGCCTCCCGCATCCGTTCGGCGTTTCCCACGCCCTCGCCCACCCAGAGGTAGTCATAAACCTTCAGCTCGCCGCTCTGCGGGCGCTGGTCTCCGCTGACGTGCACCTTGAGCACTCCCCCCCGCCGCTTCACTTCGCCGTAGATCAGGGCCAACAGATCGGCGAACGCGCCGTCGTGCTCGGGCGTCTCCTCGAACGCGACCACTTCATCCTCGGCCGGCGTGTGGAGCCTCTTGCGGGCGTTCCAGACGTATCCGCCGTCGATGTAGATCCCGTCGGCCCCGAACTCGTCGAACATGCGGACGATTCGCGGCAGCAGATAGGCCCGCCAGCCCGGGCTTGCCGGCGAGCAGCGGGCCATGTTCCAGTAACCGACCTCGAGGTTGTCCCCCTCGCGCGACCACGCCTGACGGAAGTCGGGGTCCGTCCGCTGCAAAAAGCAGGTCGACGCGTACGGCAGGACCTTCATCCCCCGCTCGTGCGCCATCTCGATGAAGCGGCGGACCGCGGCCGGGTCGACCGGAGTGAACTTGTCGCCCCCGAACAGGCGCAGCGGGTCGGCCCACTCGTCGAACAACTGGATCAACTGGATGCCCTGATCGCGAAGCCGGTCAAGCTCCTCCTCATCGTACGGCCCGAGCGTCCAGGGCTTGCGCGCGGGATACTCGCCCAGGTTGTAGCAGCACTGCGCCGGCAGGTAGCCGGTAATCAGGTGCTTGCGCATGCAGGAGCGGATCGCGCCGCGGCAGCGGCCGATGTTCTCCAACCGCCGCCGGTGTTCCTCGGCCGTATAGCCCGAGAGCACGGCCGGCGCGTCGGAACGCGGCGCCGCGGTCTGCCCGCCTTGCGAAACCGCAACCACCCCGCCGATGCCACTCGCCGCCGCCGCGCCGGTCGAGGTCTTCAGAAAAGTGCGTCGGTCCATGAATCGATCTCCCGTGTACCCGCCCGCGCCCCCCCCTACTCCACCACCTCCAGCCACCCCAGCGACGCCGGCACGTGGAAGTCGGGCTCGGCGGTCTTTGGATCGATCCAGCTCATCCACGCCTCGACGGGCGGCGGGCCGTCGAGCTGGCGGCCCTGGTTGTGGATCGTCTCCCGCTGCTCGACCTTCCGGCCGCTCCGATCGTGGCGGAACTCCGCCCGGTACAACCCGCCGCGGATCTTCACCCGGGGCCGCAGCCGCGGGAAGCCCATCGCCTCGAAGCTCGCCAGCGGGATCCGCCCCTCGACCACGTAGCCCGTCGGGGTTTTCGACCCGCTGGTCTCCACGCCCTCCCAGTTCCACGCGAAATCGATCTGCCGGTAGTACGAGCCGCGGTAGTCCAGCGTGCGGCCGCTCGAATCGACCTCGACGGCGAAGTAGTCCTTCATCCCGTCGTCGCGCGCAAAGTACATCTCCGCCCGGTCCTCGAACACGCCGTCCAGCTCGTCGCGGTGCTCGTCGAGCGTGAACAGATCGGCGTCGTCGACCTTGAAGCCGAAGTAAAAATTCTCCGCGTCGCACAGGGCGCGGAACTCGGTCGGCGGGGCGGCCTCCTCCTTCCACGGGAAGGTGAAGCCCCTCTCCACGGCGGCCTTCGACCAGTCGGGCTCGTCGAGCCGGCCGTCCACGCCGATCGCCGCCTTCGCCAGGTAGCGGATGCGGTACGTCTTGTCGCTCAGCGGCCGGGGCAGGAAGTCGTCCTCAAACAGCTTGATCCTGAGCGGGCCTTGCATCGTGGTCACCCACAGCTCGCCCGGCACGTGCTCGTACACGTACGGATACGACAGCCGGTGCTCGGGCTCCTTGTCGCCCGGCTTCATCGGATCGTAGGCCACCACGGCCGGCTCGGTCCACGTGCGCCCGTCGTCCTCCGAAAAGGCCATCGAGAGCTGCTCGCGGCGCCCGGAGCGCTTCTCGGGGTCGATGAACCGGTTCCAAAAGAGCACGAGCCGCCCGCTGTGCAAACGCTTCAACTGCCCGGGCGATCCGCTCGCCGCGATCTTGCCCGGGGCGACGTCCTTCCAGGTGAGCCCCTCGTCGTCCGACCAGGCCTCGGTAAAACACCCCCGATAGGTGCGGATCAGCATCCACAGACGTCCGTCCCGCAGCTCGGCCAACGTCGGCTCGATCCCGCCGCCATGATCGCCGTATCCGCCGTACTTGCCCAGGTCGATCACGTTGCTCTGCGTCCACGTCTTCCCGTCATCGTCCGAGACATAGGTGCAACAGATATGGTGCCCCGGGTCCTTGCGCGCGTCCTGGCAGCCGAGCACCAGGCGCCCGCTCCGTAGCTGGATCATCGTCCTCAGCGCCCCGCAATAGCCCTCCTGCACGAGGATCGGCTCGCCCCACGTCTGGCCCTCGTCCGTGCTCCGCACCACGTAGACCGGCAGCCGGCACCCGGGCTGCGGCCCGCCCTTGTCCTGGTCCCAGCGAAACACCAACTCCTTCGTATTCATAAACGCCACGATCAGCGTCCCGTCCCTCGTCCTCACCACCGCCCGCTCCGCCCGACACGCAAACTTCTCGGGCTCCCCAAACAGCTTCCCCTCCTCCCAACTCTCCCCCCCGTCCCCGCTCACCATCACCCTCCCCTCATCCACGGCCAACACGCTCCCATCGGCCAGCTTCACGAAGGGGCCCAAGAGCGAGCTGGGCAGCGGTTGGCACTTGGGATGGAGCAGGAGGGTTTTTTCGCCGAACTGAACTTCGTTCCAAGACGGGGTCGCAGCGACGCAAGCGAGCACGAAGACTAGGTAGTGGGGCACGGCAGTTCTCCTTGTGCATTGGGTATGGCACGTAGCTATGCATCCTTCCGCGAGTCACCCGCTCCCAATTTCTTAAGACCATCAAAGTCACAGGCGGCGCCCTTCGATACTTGTTCGGTCAAGCCCAGCGATTGCCTCGCAAACGCCATTACCACACTGCTGGTCGGCAGCCCATACTCCGCACGGCGCACCAAGCTTGTACCCGCGTTCCCACAAAATCCGTATAGTCGCAGCTCCATCGTTAGAGGAAGAAGACGCGACCTGTCCGCTTCCGCTATGACACGTTCAATGACTTGAGCGAAAGGAGCAGCGTAGCGCGGAGGTGAGAGCATTTGATCGCTTGTCCAACCGGCTGGAGCCTCGACCCCCTTCGCCTCCAGTTGAGATCTTGCCAGTTTGAACGCACTGTCTAATATCTGCTTTGACTGGCCCAGAGTCAGATTGCCTGCCGTAAGGCGTTCAGCCAAGTACTTCTCGCGAGTTGTTGGGGTCATCGACAGCGTGTCAGCCGCAGCGAACAGCACGTACTGCGACAGACGCACCAGTAACGCAGAAACGCCGTAGCGAACTAGCCTGAGCTCGGTCTCGGAGACCGTCACCGTTTCAAGAACCTCCTTAAGCTCGTCAAATAGGCGCAGCAACGAATTGAGCCTTGCGTAGGACAGCGCCAACGCGAATGACTCGCGCCATATCTCGGCTGACCGCACGATCCATGCTGCGAGACTGTTCGTGGCGACATTCGACCTAAGTCTCTGGATCTGTCTCTCGGTTTCCTCATAGGCCGCGAGATTCGAGCGCCCGGGCCAGAAGTCTGTCGGAATTCTGAAGGACGTCTCAAGTGCCTCAAGTGCAGTTTTCTGCAAAATCTCCACACGATGCGTCCTCGCGAACTCAACCGTGACATCGTCGCAGTGATCCAGAACCAAATGAGCGTAATCTGCTGCAATCAACTCCTTGACTCCACGAACCCAGACAACTCGGTCAAGCGTACTCTTGTGCTTTCCTCCTTTGCATTCAGCATATACTTGGTGGTGGTCGAAATTGACGCTGTAGTCGTGCGCCACGACATCGAGATCAGTTACCAGTTTGGACATTCCTGGTGCGGCTCGTACAAGCAGTCCGCGCTCTGCAAACGCGCCTTGGCACATGAACAGTCTCTGCACGCGAGCTTCGAGGTGTATCCCTGGCCGAAAAGGTAACGGTGCAGCCATTACACAAGCTCCCTGAGATTGCGTAGCATTTCGACCTCTGCCTCGCGGACCGCTCGGGGCGATTGACCGCGTTCCGCTCGCGTTTGCTCGGCAGAGACAAAGGCATGCTGAATGGAAGGGCCTTGTCCCGCCGCTTGCGCTGTCGCTGGCAAGAGAGCCTCCGCAGAGTACTGCTGCGACATCACGTCGCGGACCAGACGAATCGTGTCGTCCTGAACCAACCGCATAACATACTGGCCGGCCTTAACCTTGCTCGGAACAACGTCCACAACTCCTGCTTTCTCAACCAGTACGTAGTCAGTCCCAATCGCTGTGCACGGGCCTATCTCCCCCTGGTTCAGCAGCCTGTTCAATAGCGCAACTGGGTCCGTGACCCTGCCTGTATGCCATTTCCCGAAGTGCTGGCCGTGCCGGATGCTGTCGAGAAACAGCCGAACACGATCACATACATCTTTCCCTTGCGTAGCCGCTAGCTGTCCATACAAGTGGGGAGTCGTCAGGAACGACAGCTGGCCGCCCTGCGTCGTGCGAATCTCCGTCCGGTCAAGCAACCCAATGCCAATCGCGAACTCAACGAGATCCCCATCTCCGTTTTGCGTCGCCCAATTCACTGCACGCGCCTCCGGGACCCCCTGGTACTCACGGACCATGTCAATGAGCGACACGAGCAGTTGCCGCCGAGTTGAATCGAGGTGTACGAGCGCGCTGCCGGCTTTGGAGATATTGTCGCCCCAGATCAAAGGACTATAAACTACCACCTCACCGGACTTGGATGGTCTGACCGATTTCAGAATACTGTACGCGCCAGCAAGAGAAAGCGCGCGACGGACCAATTCCTCGGGTTCCCCAGAAAGCTGGGTCATGACCTCGGACTCAGAAGTCGGCATGCGAATCCCAAAGTCCAGAAGAGACAGGACGATCCGCTCCTCGCCCTTTGGATTGAGTTCGGACAAGAAGCCTTCGACGGAACGAAAAATCGCATCGAAGTCGAACACGTTGCACTCAACGAGCCTCGGATCGTGGCCACCGACCTCGATGAAACCGCTTCGTTCGAGCCACGGGACTACGTCTCGCTGCAGAGTCCAATCTTCAATGTGACAAGTGTTGGCCAAGATGGCGAACTTCTCCCATTTCATTCGACGATGCTTTCGCAACGCGGATAGGAAGAGGCCCACCCGGCCTGCTAGCATCGTGGCCCCGAAGTACCGCGCTATGTTCGGATCCCCTAGCTTGTAGCCTTCAAGCGTCTTTGTGACGGATATGACGCGCAAGCCCGTTGGTGTAGTCATGGCTCGGGGCAACTCCCACCGCGAAAAGAAACACACCACGTGCGAAGACCGAGACATCAGCCTCACTCACAGCCATCATCCACTTCTGCATTCCCTTTCGACTTCGCGAGCTCTCGCTTCGAAGCGAGAGGATCTGCGCTTCGCATGTAGAGATTCCTCCGAATCTCCGCTCCCTTTTCCCCTCACAGGATGCATTTCAATGAGTTCTCTGCTTCGTTGCACGTCTCGCCCATACACCCGCGCCGCAGTTGTAGAGCCCGCTGCCGGTTTTGTGCCATTCTACCCCCTCCTCATAGTTTTGGGCACCATCGTCGTCTCATGTTCGTCTCCCCAAAGCTGAGCGCGCCGTGCGGGCGGCATAGTGGACGGGACCGCATGGCGCTAATCTATCCGTACCACTTCAGGGGGGACGGCCATTTGTTGACCTCGAACCTGCGTTGGCCCGTCGGGTAGCATCGTAATGGATGGTAGCGCCCCACGCCGACCCCGTAGCACAGCCTTCCAGGCTGTGGCTGGGGGAGACAGGCAAGATGCCTGTCCTACGACGGCCGCTGTCGGCACGGTGGGGGACTTGGATCGGCGTGAGCCAGGGCGGGTTTCTGACCGGGCCGTTTGTGCGGGAATCGGGCTGCGGGAAGCCCGAAGGGCTGGAATACGGGAGCCCAGGGCGAAGCCCTGGGTGGCGGGGGCCGATGGATCGTCGGGAGCCCTGAA
>Ga0307378_10001020_pt1 | contig 46368 bp, 29 predicted proteins | sample UN1MG_FD_202238 | JGI IMG/M metagenome (GOLD analysis project Ga0307378, IMG submission 202238) | Soil microbial communities from Risofladan, Vaasa, Finland - UN-1 | ecosystem: Environmental > Terrestrial > Soil > Coastal area > Acid sulfate soil | place: Finland: Risofladan, Vaasa | collected... | reverse complement strand
TGCCTTGCCCACCACCCGCCTGGAACGGCTCCAGCTTTCCAGCGTCTGATACTCGAAATCCTTAAAAACGCGAGCCGCCTGATGGGTTTGCTCATACATCGTCCTGGCCTGTTGCATTTGTGCTGCAGTTTCGCCTTTGAGACGCTGGTTCTTCGCCAAACCCGACACATAATCAACATCGTTGTGTTCACACCAGCTCATTATATGCTCACGGCAAAAACCACTATCACCGCGAATGACAATTCGTACATCCGGCCATCTGCGGCGGATCTGGCAGACGATACGGTCCAATTCTTTCACCGAACCGGCTGAGGCATCGATGTTAGATGGCCGAAGACGCGAACATAACAAATGTTCGCCGCAAAAAATATACAGAGGCAGGTAACAGTAGTTGTTGTAGTAGCCGTGAAAGAACCGACCGGCCTGATGGCCGTGCAAAGGATCATCTGTGGCATCCAGGTCAAGGACGATTTCTGATGGCGGCCGATTGTACGATTCCAGAAATAATTCAATGAACAAAGAATCCACTGCGTGGCGGGAAACGGTAATCTTCTTGTAGCGACTCTTGTTATTGGCACGTACCGGGGTTAATTCCAACCTGTTGAGTGTGCTCTTGCCGGCCAATGCTTTGCCTTTGTCGCGGTCGCGAAGACGATTCTTGCCGGTTGGATCATCTTTGCCTACCAGTACAGCCAGCAACGGATCGGTCCGTAATTCGTCGTGGTCGTTGAGGTCTTCATAGCCCAACGCCAAGGCATACACACGTTGTGCGACCAGTTCTTCCACGCTGTGTTCGATCAGATCGGCATCGCGGTGATCCGTAAAACATCCGGCGAATCTTCTGATGATCCCGGTGAGCCTTTCTGTCTGTTGTAACAGCAGTCCTCCGGCATCTGAACAGATGTTTCCGCCGTTGAAATGAGCAACAAGATTACGCTTATTTTGTCCTTGAAATAGGAAGGTTCGTTGATTACAGTGTGTTTTCATAAGACAGCTCCTTGTCTCTGGTTTAACTTCTTTTGGATACAAAAGTTATATCAGAACATGGAGCTTTTTTCAATGGCATCGTGAGAAATGCGGGCTAATTGCTTCAGTAGGTACGAAAATCTGTTTGCTATATGCGATATTGACCTTGCCCGTTGATTCGGGTATTATCCTATATAATGCCAAATTGGTGAATTATTGAGATATCTTGTAAATATTAAGGAAAAATACAATGTATACAATTTTTATGTTCATCGCCCTGCCGGCCCTGGCAATCGGATGGGTAGTTTATGCAATATGGATACGAAAGGTTCGTGAGGAAGAGAAAAAACAGCCCAAGAAAGAATCACAACGTCTCAAGAAAACCAAAAATGAAATCTCCGATTGGGCACAGCAAATGGCTAAATTCAAAAAACCTACCTATAAAACGTCGGACCAGGATAAACAGGACAAATAATCAGAGACAAAACAGAGCAATTATAAGGATAAAAAATGGCTGAATTTATTACCGAAGACTTCCTGCTGCAGAGCAAAACCGCAAGAATTCTTTACCATGAGCACGCTGAAAATATGCCCATCTACGACTATCACTGCCATCTACCTGCCGACCAGATTGCCTCGGACCATCGGTTCAATAACCTCACACAGGCCTGGCTCTATGGCGACCATTATAAATGGCGGGCAATGAGGACCAATGGCATAGCGGAAAAATATATTACCGGCAGCGCAGGCGATTATGAGAAGTTCGAGAAATGGGCACAGACCGTACCATGCTGCCTTCGAAATCCGCTTTATCACTGGACCCATCTGGAGCTAAACAAACCCTTCGGTGTGAAGGACAAACTATTAGGTCCCGACACCGCCAGGGAAATCTACGAAACATGCAGCGAGATGCTAAGGACTCCTGCGTTCAGTGTCCGCAACATAATGCGCAAAGCCAACGTCAAGCTGGTCTGCACTACCGAGGACCCACTTGATTCACTGGAATATCACAAGAAAATCCGGGAAGACGGCTTCGAGATTAAGGTTCACACAGCCTTTCGGCCGGACAGGGCTATGGCTGTCGAGGATATCCAGAGCCTGAACGTTTTCATCGATAAGCTCGGACTAATCTGCGATATTGAAATAACCAACTTTCATTCATATATTGAAGCGCTCCGCAAACGTCACCACTTTTTCCACCACGCAGGCTGTCGGCTTTCCGACCACGGCCTGGAAACCGCCTACGCCGAAGATTACACCGAAAGCGAAATCAACAAAATTTTCGACAAGATACTGCGAGGCCATGACCTTGATTTGTCCGAGCGTTTGAAATTCAAATCCGCGATGATGTTCGAATTGGCGCTGATGGACTTCGAAGCCGGCTGGGTTCAGCAGCTTCACCTCGGAGCCCTCAGAAATAACAGTACCCGGTTATTCAATACCCTCGGCCCGGATATCGGATGCGATTCGATGAGTGATTTCGAGACAGCCGGACCGCTTTCAAAGTTCCTCAATCGGCTGGATACGAATAATGAACTGCCGAAAACCATCATCTACAATCTTAATCCGCGGGACAATGCCTTGTGTGCAACAATGGTCGGAAATTTCCAGGATGGCTCAGTGCCCGGCAAAATACAATACGGCTCAGCCTGGTGGTTCCTCGACCAAAAGCAGGGGATGGAAGATCAAATGAACGTGCTCTCGAATATGGGCCTGCTGAGCCGGTTCGTTGGTATGCTCACGGATTCGCGAAGCTTCCTGTCGTATCCAAGGCACGAATATTTCCGCAGAATACTTTGCAATATGCTCGGCGACGACGTCGAGGCGGGACTTTTGCCGAACGATTTAGACCTGCTCGGAAAAATGGTCGAGGATATATGCTACAACAACGCTAAAAATTATTTCCCTATGGAAATGGATTAGACTTTTATATTTTCTAAACTTGACCTCTTAAAATATATGCTCAGGTACGATACGGCTCGACACCCGAGCGGCTGAAACCAGTGAGCAGTAAATACCTGCAGAAAAGTAACAATGCCATCTTAGTTCCCACAGATCTTTAAGTCCAATTTACCTGACAGAGTAATCCGATAAGGTCCCGTTTGTCATCTCGTTGCGCTGGCCGGCGGAATTGCGGAAAAAGTGTTACTTTTGGCGCCCGTGGTGGCACTTAGTTATAGAGTGACGATTGTGAAGTCTCTTAAAGAAGTTTAGACCAGAGAGTTAAGAGTGACATCATGAAGCCACACGTTAAAACAGACTTTACTACAAGTGATTATGGCACTGATTTGCATCTTCTCCGGAGAGCCGGTAATGAATCGGACATTATCAGGGACAAATGGATTGAAAAACACTCTCGTCGATTACTCAGACTCTGGCTGCAGAGGCAAACGCCTCTGGGAGTTGCCCTTACGTATGCAAAGCAAATCGAGAAAGACCTTGCCAGGCTCTACGAAGACCCTTTAAAGAGAAAGTTTATCGAGAAAACTTATGGTTGATATTCGTCGCAGGGCCGACATTTTTGACAATTATTTTCCTTTAGGAAGGAGGTTGGTAGTGTATTGAATATACACTATCACTTAAGCCCCTGCTTCAGTGACATCCCTCCTCCAAGCAGGGGCTTTTTCTCTAATCGAGAGAAAAATATGACCTGCCCAAAAGGGCAATGCACTATTGCCGCCGGCTGCTGCCACACCACTGGTGGCATCCAACAATGTCACACTAAATGTCCTTCTATGGTTTCCTTACCCATAATTTTGGCAAGAAACCCGTAAAAACGATACTGTATCAGGAACCTCGCCCGAATCCCGCTTATTCGTCACTGACTCGCTCTTTCTTCAACGGAGTAGTCCAGAGGTAGATAGTGTGCTCCACATAATCATCTTCAGGAGTAATCTCTACGACCACGTCAGGTTTTACTCCCTTCATATCGAAGTCGTGCGATACAATTCGTGAACCGGGTTTGAGTTTTTCCAACTGCGGGATCAGCTTAACATTCAGCTCCGGCAGCAGGTAGAGGGTGATTACGTTTGCCTTACTGAGGTCCAAAGTAAAAATATCCTTCTGCTCAATTCGAACCAGATTTCCCACATTTTTCTTTTGGACGTTTTCCAGCGACTCTTTCACCCGCTTGCGAGCGATATCGTAGCCTACGCCCCTGCATCCGTATTTCTCGGCCGCCGTTACGACGATCCGGCCATCACCGCAACCGAGGTCATAAACTAAATCGTCCTTTTTGACTTTCGCCAGTTCGAGCATCTTGTCCACCACTTCCTGCGGGGTGGGGACAAAGATGACATCCGGCCTACGCGAAGTCTTCTGGGTTCGGCCAGCTTTTTGGCCGGCCTGCGCAAGACCTTTCTTCTGGCCGGTCACCTCTCGGGTGCCTCTGGAAGTAGTAACCTCTCCCGTAAGCTTATTGCGGTTCAGCTTACCCTTGAAGCTTATCTCGTATTTTCGCTCACCGGACGTCATTACTGTATTGAAAGCGATTTGGTCATCTTTAAAATCAATCTTCTTAATGGCAATTGGTCCGTAGTAACCGCTCAAATCCGGATTTACCTGTAGCCGCTGCTTATGACTGTCACTTTCCGATTTGGTTTCAAGATCCCACTTACCAACAATAACAGCATCTATACGTTTTCCCTCTGCTGCAACATCACCACGCTCATTCTTGAACGTTCCGGTTAGTGCATTTCCCTTGACAGTTCCCTCGAAGGTTGATTCCCACTGTTGCTCCTGGACTCTGCTCTTACGCGTGAACGTCAGCTTGTTATTTTTAAACTCTACATCTGAGATTTCGTGCTCGCCCCATTGGCTTTGCCAATCCGCAGTTAGTTTGCCATCCCCGCCAGACCTTACCGCGAGAGTTCCGGTAAATTCCCGCTCCCCCACTTTGACATTCATTGCCCAGTTTCCAACCGCCCTCGGTATCATTGGGATACGCTCACCCTCAACCTTAGACTCTTCCTTGTCACCCGACATGACCCCTGAGAGCTTTCCTCGCTTGATCGCCCCCACAAATTTCACCCTGGACTCACGCTCGTCGATTTGATATACCTGCACGAAGCTGAGCTTATTTCCCTCAAACTCGATATCCTTCAGTTCAGTGAGTCCCCAAAAGCTAATCCACTCACCGGTAAGCTTGTCGTCCTTGTCCTTGGAAAAGGACAGAATCGACACCATCTCCCGACCTTTGAAGTCCGCTTTTACCTGCCAGTTTCCCGTAATTCCTCTCTTTGCCGGCCCAGCGGACCCCTGTGCCAGAGGCACCAGCAGAGTAATAAGCCCGAGAAACACGACTGTCTTGAAAATTGAGACCTGCTTCATCATAATGAAATTCTCCTAACCTAAATTGTTCAGACCTGACCATGTACCTTGTTGACTTACAGTTGTCAACCAAAGATTATCGGAAGTAGTTTACCAACAACATTTGAAAGATACTACCAAATATTTTTCAGATAAAATTTAAAAAATTCAAGTTGCTGGTTCTTCTTTTCAGTGGACGTGCCATGGCACATCCGGGGGGATAAGTCCGTGAGAGAAAAACTGTTATGCCCATAAAAGGTAATTCCTGCAAGTCCATTATTGCCCTTAAAACAGCAAAATGTGACTTTTGCCGGAAAACTAAGTCAATCCGGGCAATGTCTATTCACGGAGACTAATAGTGTTCTCGGTGGGAAAATTAGATGGAACAGGCCAAGTGACCTTCTTAGCCGCAAGCCATTGTGTCGCCCGTACGAGGGTGGTCTGGAATCCAACACACCGAACGCCGGCAGGCTCTACTTCATCACGCCACAGGTGACCGAAGGTTGAGTTGTAAACACGTCCTTTTCCGTATTGGACTACCCATTCAATCGGCCAGTATTTCTGAGTGGTTTTATCGTAAGCATACGACAGCACCTTGAGGTTTTCACAGGGTCCTCTGGCGTACACATAGACTTCCAAAGACGGGGTCTTCCAGTATTTTGGGAATCCCTCGTTGATTGGGTGGTTGTTAAGTATTCTGACAACGGTATCAAGCCTCGGGCCGTGAGATGTACCACTTCCTTCTCCAGGCGGTATTCTAATAATCCTGCCATCCTCACTGACTTCTAACGCCGTACCGCCATCTTTACTACGCCAACCAAGTCCAATCATGCGATCGTACTGCTGCCAATGGGAAAATGCATTGTTTGCAGAGTGTAGAACATAGAGACCTCCTCCGGACCTGACGTAGTTCTCCAGAGCGACTTCGACTACTCCCGGCCAACGGAGCCGGCTTTTCCCTATATTATTCGTGTTCTGTATCACCACATCATAGTCAAAAAACTGAGGCCGCCACATATCCCATTCCGGGGCCTCCGGAGAGGAAGGGGCAGTAGATACATCAATATCAAACAGATTGGTAGCTTCAAGGATTTGCCGAACTGCACGCGTCGTCTGCTGCCAGTTATGATTGCTGAATCCATCGACAATCAGGACTTTGAGGCGCCTGGGATTTGAATCCTTTGACCAACAGTTAGTGATTGGGGTAACAAGAAATAAACATATAGCAAACAAGGAACATATCTGAAGTATTGCCACTTTGGGTCTATATATGATGTGATGAGACACTACTGACCCTTTTCAATATTCCCAAGGCTTCAATTTCTACATCATTCTTTGGCCCCGTGCTTCCGGAGGAGTTCGGTGATTTCTTTCTTGGAAACGAGCGGTAAAAATACCTCGTGACGGTAGCCTTTACTCCTGTTCACCATTCATCTTGGCAAATAGCACTTTCCGCACTCCTATTTAGTCCGACCCAGCGTGCGCGCACCATAAGCGAGCGCCTCTTCACAGGCCGGGTCGTAGTCCGGCTGACCGCGAGTACCGCTCAGAACGTCCCGTGGATACACATTCAGGTAGCTGCAACGGATTCGTTCGGCCGCCTCCATCACCTCCATCAGCGAGCCAGTGCGGCCGCCCGATCGCGCCACCATTTCAAAGAAAAGTTTCGTGTCGTTCGACCAGCCGTGGAACGGCGAGACTCCACCTCCCACAGAGCCCGTGTAGCTGCTCCCTCTCAGCCCGTTTTGTCCAACGTAGAATCCCTTGCTGACGCAATAATCGCCGATGGCCGCCATGTGGTTCGTTTGCAGGCCACCGGTGTTGAGCGTGACCAGCAGGGGACTGTTGCGGAAGATGGAATCGGAAGTATCGACCCATTCCTTGACCGTCTCGAGCCAAAGTTCCTCGGTGTAGCTGCGCCCGTCGCTGGTCTTGGCTTTGATGAACTCCTCTTTGAACTCGGGATAGCGCCGGTTGATGGTGCCGAAGCGGTAGGGATTCGTCTCCGCTCCGGGCGTCACGTCCACGAACAGCAAGTTAGGATTGTCGTCGTAACGGGCCGCGAATTGCTCCAGAAAACGCCAGGCGTACTTTTCATAGATCGGATCCCAGATCAGTGGGATCTCCGTGCCGCTGGGCTCGTGGAAGGCGAATTTGGCGCCCTTTTGCCAAACCCAATTCGGCGTCGGTGTCTTATAGTACGGCTTCGGCCAGTAGCCGCTTGTAGACCACATGATGCGGATAGCGATTCTCTTGTTCCCCTCCAGCCAGGGTTTTATCCACTGGTCGAGCTGGCTCCAGTCGCACACACCATTTTCCTTTTCCACTTCGCTCCAGATAACTTGAAAAAACGCCCCGATTATATGCGGATTGTCGATGACGTTTGTGTTATCGGCAAAAGCATAATCGGCTTTCGCATAGTAGAGCAATCCTGCCTCCGGCTGCCGAGGCGAGCGCTCTGTCTGCTGGTTGTTCTCTTGCGCCGCAACACCGGCCGTGCCGGCGAATACGGCAGTGACAGCAAGAACTCTAAGGGCACATGTGAATCTCATTATATTCCTCCCTCTTGGGGGTTCATGTGGATTCATTTTGACGAGGCTCCTGATGGCGCGGCGGCAGCCCGCGCGAACGCGGCGCGGAAAAACGACCAGTTCTTCTCACCCAAACCGTCATACAGCGGATTGGGCGTATGCGGCACCTCGGGGATGACATGAAATTCGTGCTCCAGCCCAAGCTTGTCAAGGAGCTCATGGTAACGTTGATTGGCCTGCTTTAATCCATCCCGTTCGCCCACGACGATACGGATGGCAGTGCGATTACGGATGGCGCTGAGGTTTTTCTCGACGAGCAACCAGGGATTGTTCTCGTTGAAGCGCTCGACACCCCCATAGATCTCGCGCAGCCCGGCCCCACCATCTCGCTGCTGGAGGCGTGCGACATCATGCAACGCGCCGGCGAGAATCGACACGGTTCCGAAAAGCTCGGGGTATTTGAAGCCCCACTTTGCTGCCCCACTGCCGCCCATCGAGAAGCCTTCAACGGCCCGGCCCTCACGCGTGGCAATGGTTCGATAGGTGGCATCGATGTAGGGAATCAGCTCTTTGATAGTGACCGTTTCAACCGGCCATTTTCCATTCGCCGTATCTACGTAGCCGCTGCGTATCATGCCATTGACATACACCACGATCATCGACGGACTTTTACTGTCTTCGATGGCTTGAGTGAGGCGTTCAGCCATTCTCGGCACACCCTGCTGCGAGCCGCCGATTCCGTGCAACCAATACACTACGGGATAGCGTCTGTCTTTGGCGAGCTCGTAGTCGGGCGGCAGATAGATGAGGTAACTGACCGGCTGGCCGGCAGTTTTGCTCTCAAAGGTTCGATAGAACAGGTTGGGGCCCTTGACTGGTGGCATCAACCATGAGGGTTCTCGATCTCTGGGCTGCTGTTGCCGGGCGGCGGGAACACGATTCGGTTGCTTTCGGCCGACTTTCGCGTCACGGGGCTCAGTCGTCTGGGGCGAGACCGGTGAGACGGTCGTAGTTCCTTTTGATTCTGTCCCGCGGTCATCCTGTCGCCCCTTTAGCGTGCGAGCGAAGAACCTTTCCATGGCAGGATTGGTTTCATCCGAGTGCTGTCCAAAGACGCCGTGGCCAGCACCCTCGAATTTCAGGAACGTGACGTCCTTTGCGCCGGTTTCCTTCAGCGCTGCTGTGAAAAGCTCGCCCTGGCTGAAAGGAACGGTTCGATCAGCGGTTCCGTGGATGATCAAGAACGACGGCGAGTCGGGACTGACATAAGAAATCGGCGAAGCCCGTTTCTTGCGGTCGGCGAGTGTCTCAGCCGGGCCGGCCAGAAACGTTGACTCGCCGCGAAACGACTTGCCGGGACCACCCCAGTTAGAGAAATCGGTCGGCGTGGCCGAACAGCACACCGCCTGCACCAGACTGGATTGCTCCTGATACGGCCCATCACCCTCCAATCTTGCATCGGGACCGACCAGGCCCAGCATGGCCACGAGATGCGCGCCGGCGGAGTTACCGTAGGCGCCGATTCGCGAGGGATCGAGACCGTATTTGTTCGCATTGGCGCGAAGCCAGCGTACGGCACATTTCACATCTTCGACACATGCTGGAAAGGGCACTTCGTCCGTCAACCGATAGTTCACCGAAATACATACGTAGCCTTTGGCCGCATATTGGAGCGGAATAGATCGCCACTGTCCACCACCCTTGTCGCCGCCGCGCCACCCGCCGCCATGAACAACCACGAGCCCCGGAAGCCGGGCTTTGCTTTTCGCTTCCGGATAAGCCAGGTCCAGGCGCCATTTCTCATTGCCTTCGCGGTAGGCGATGTCCGTTTCAAGCTTCACGCCGTCAGGAACTTGGGTTTGGGCCTCAGATTGACGTCTCTGCTGTCTCTCTCGATTGGGCTGTTGCGCCTGGGCGCCCGTGCCAAACGCGAGCAGCATTGCTACCATTGTCGCTAAGAAACTGGTCAGACAAGATCTTTCAATTGCTAATTTAGTCCACATCTTCTCGCTCCCTTAATTAGTGCCACCGTAAGCGAATTCTTGATCGTTATCGAGGCGTCCCGCAGATTCAGTCTTACTGCATTTAACGATCTCCGTGTGATCATTTACTCCCATTTCACTGGAGAGTCCAGGAAAAATTCCAGAAATCTACGCCATATACACGTTTATACGTCTATCAGTTTAGAGAAACTCAAAGGCTTTACGTCTTCTTTAGGCGCCTTTAAGAACCAACGGGGCCCATGCCGAATCAATCAGTATAGGCCCCGAACTGAAACAAATCCTTGTGCCATGCACGCGCTATCGGGCATCCAATCAGCCTCGTATTGGCGTTGTTACGGTGTCGGCCAGAGCTGCTCGTCACGCTGTGAGTCCGCTTGTTCGGCGCAGACCGTACTGTCTTCATCTATGTCAAAACGGCTTGTCAAACGGTATGGTCCGGCCGGACAACCATGCAATCTCCTCTTGTGTCAACGTTCCGTTGTAAATACGGACTTCGTCGATCTGACCCAGGAAGAATCTATCGTTGTCTGAGGGACGGCTGCCAATCCTGACATCCTCCCCCGCGGTGAGGTTGAACGCATCCGGGTCTGTAGTCGGCCTGGTGTCGTCCGTACCATCGAGATAGAGTATCACCTCCGGATATGAGATTGTGGCGTTTTCTTGTACCGTCACCGCAACGTGATGCCAAGCACCGTCGATCACTAAGGTGTCTCCCTGGATATTGCCGCCCTGATGCTCTAACCGCAGCCTGCCGACGTCCACCCTGAAGCCGAATCTCTCACCTGCAACGTTGGGTCCCCAGCCTACGATGGCGCCGGTGTCCGTGCTGACTGTCTTAATCCAGGCCGTCACAGTGATTGCACTCGAGCCGAGAATGCCCTTATAACCGGTTATCTCCACATAGTCGTTCAGGCCACTAAGGTTAATGGCCTGGCCGACCTTGCCGGCTACAAAATCAGGATTGCCCACGGCAGTGCCATTGCGTGCGTTGCCGGAACTGTCGTTGGTATTACCTTCAAATTCAAAGTGTGCCTGCAGACCAGTTGTGCCAGGCTCTGCCGGCGTGATCAACTGACGGTCATGAGAATACAGCCTGATGCCGTCGAGTAAAACCATTCCCTTGCCGCCAACCGCTCCAATACGCTCAAAGCCAATGGCCAGCTCAGTAACATTGCTGAGGCTCACGCCTATCGAGGCCAGGTCAATATACCACATCTGCCAGCCCGTCAGCCTTGTGTCCTCGGCGCTGCCATCGTATGTTACTTTAGAGCCGTTAATCTTCACATACATCTGCTGTAAAGCATTGTTTGGATCGCCCAGGAACCGCAGCGTAAGGGCTTTAATGCTATGCTTCGCCCAATCCAGGCCGACGTCTAAATCAGCGACATTCGCTGTGACCTCGGAATAGGCGGCCACGGTGTTGTCGTAGAAAAGAGGTACCGATTGTTCGCCGTCATAAACAAGCGAGGTCTCTATTGTGGGTTGGAACGGTTCATTATAACCTATGGTCGATCCGTTTGCGGGATTCTCAAATCCATCTGCCCATGTCCCATATACTAAGTTGCTGCCTTCCTCCCCGGCTGGGATGTCATTGTAGGACTCGAAATCCTCCACAACAAGATACTCCTGTGTCGAGAGGTTCCAGATATCACCCTGCCAGGTTGTTGGAATCTCGGCGTCGTTCACCTCGTCAATCCGCCAGTAGTAAATGCCGGCTAAATCAAGGGAGGGAGCATAGCTGGCCTCGGTCACGCTGGCAACAGGGACAGTGCCGTCGATAACAGCCTGCTCGTCGGTGCTTATATAAACATCATGCTTAGCCGCCTCTCTTCCCGCTCGGAAGCTGAGAGTCGTATCCACACCCACGTCTGTCGCCCCGGAATCCGGGCTGGGCTCTCGTGCATTGACAGGTACGTAGAGAAAGCGAACCTCGCTAAGACCGTACTGCCGTAGTATGCCTCCCCAGTTGCTGTTAGCAGTTATCCTGACATATTTTGCCGCCACGCCACTAAGGTCAACTGTGGTATTGGGGGCATAATCAGCTGCACCAGTACCCTGTGCAAACTCGTGAGTAGTGCCCAATATGACCCAGCTGGTTCCATCGAGTGAATACTCAATGGCGGCTTCCCTGATGCCGAAACCGACAAGAGGCTCAACAGAGCCATTGTAGTTCCATACCCACATCTGATACAATTTACGGATCCTGTCGAACTCATACTGGATCCATGCCGTGTTAGGATCGACGCCACTACTGAGCCACATATTACCGATGCTTATGTTGCCATGCAATAAACCGCTGTTATCCAGTCCGGAACCGTTGACTGTATTTTCCGGTCCCTCTTCGGTCCTGTTCGCGCTGGATGCTGTGACAGTTATATTCTCACCGGCAATAATATAAGCAATGGGCTCGACCGTAAACTGCCAGACACGGCCCTGGTCCCAGCCGCTGGTGCTGTTGGCCTCATCAATCCGCCAGTAGTAAGTTCTGCTAAAATCCAGGGTAGCGCTGACAGGGTATATATTAGGATCCTGAGTGACGCCGCCGATACCGTCGTTGACATCGTCGAAGTTTTCGCTGAAGAAAATCTTGTGCTTGGGGGATAGTCCTGTTACGTAAGCGCCCGGCGTCCAGCTAAGAACCACATCCCGGGGCGAATCTGTCGCCCCATCACCAGGGACCGGTTTGGATGCCAGAGCGGGTGTCATATCCACACCACTCATGACATCCTGAATCTCGGCTTCCTTCAGCGAGCGGTTGTACATGCGCACGTCATCAACCAAGCCATCCATGTATTCAGTCTGAAGATTCTTGTGACGACCGATGTAATAAACCCCCTCACAGCTTTCGATGCCCCATTGGCCCGGATTGCCGGCGGCTTGGCCGTTCACATACAATTGAATGGAATCGAGGGCCCCGCCTTCGGTGACAACCACTCCGATGTGATACCATTCTCCAGCTACCGGTCTCACCCCTGAGTTGGTCCCTCCCATACCAAGGTACGACTGAATGGTGCCGCCCGCAGGAATGAAGAACGACGGTCTGCCCAGCCCATTACGATCCGTCTGCATAATTACATGCTGTTTTCTGTTAACTTCATCGAAGTTGGCCCACGCGGTGTGCGTAAAATCACTCACATTGAGGACTCTCAGATGCTCGCTGAAAGGGATTTCAACGTAGTCCGATGATTCGTCGTCGAGATGTATCGCACCGCCAATCATCCCGGCATCCCACTGTGGGTTGCCTTGAAGGGTGCCGTGGTTTCCACTGCCGCTTGAGTCATGGGCTGTCGTTCCGGAGGTCTCATCAAGCCTCCACCACCCGACAAGGCTCGGGTCGGCGGCATTGGCTGCGCTGCTCAGAATCCCACCCAGCACGAGAGCGAATGAAGCTAAATAAATCGATTTCTTACACATAATAATCCTCCTTCCAAGAAAGGTTAACCGTGATTTCCCAGATACACTTCACTGAAACACTCCTGCAAGCTTCAAGTCTTATAATACCGTAATTTAATCTCAATGTCAACAATATTCCGTCTCAAACTTAGGGTTTTTTCGCACTTCCTCGCTTTCATTCGAATGTTTCGTTACAATTTCGGTCCATTTAAGCACTTATGGAAACCACAATCCTGCTTTGCAATCGGAAAACCTGGAGAAGTGAAAGATTTCCGGCAGACTTCACAATATGGCCTGTGGTCAAGAGTACCCCAGTTAGCCCAAAATACGAACAAACAAACTAAAAGGCTTCTTGGACAATCCCTAAGTTTGAGTAATGAATGAATTTTTAAGAGCGGACGGAGAGTATTACACATCAGAAAGCCTTTCCTGAACCATTCGACTCCCAAATGTATATCTTTTTATCCAGACCGCCGGTTATTATCTTTTTACCATCGCGGGAAAATATAGCAGTTTTAACCGGGCCGTCATGTCCCCTTAGAGTTATCAACTCATGACGATTGAAAGGATCCCAGACTTTAACCGTCTCATCTTCGCTCGACGAAATAATCCTTCTTCCGTTCGGACTGAAAGACACCGACAGTACCAGCCCCGTATGACCCGCCAAAGAGCCTGTCTCCATACAATCATCGACACTCCATATTTTGACCGTGTTATCGAAGCCGCCTGATGCGACATAAGCATTGTCAGGGCTGAACGAAACGGATATAATCCCTTCCGAATGCCTTCCCTTCATAGTTCCAATCTCATTTCCTTTGGCGTCCCATATCTTTATAATCCCCCCGGGACCGCCGGACACAATCTTTTTGCCGTCGGAACTGAAAACTGCACATGCCGGATAAGAGAATCCAAAAGTTTCACTTTTCTTTCTTTGATACCCTCCGAATGTTGCTGATGATTTATTGTCAACATCAAAGGTATTCCAGATTTTTAGTGTTGCATCGCCGCTTCCCGAAACAAGCAATTTACCATCGGGACTAAAAGCAAGTGAAGCAATCCAGTCCTCGTGCTCGGTAAAGCAGCGCAGTTCATTACCGGTTTTTGCATCCCAAATTTTAACTGTGCCGTCAATACTTCCCGATGCCAATCTTTTCCCGTCCGGACTGAAAATAACGGTAACTCCATACACTTCTCCTAAAGTTCCTCTGGGAGTATCGACCCCGGTTCCATGTTTCCATTCTTTTATCCTTAAAAGATTCTCTGCGTTGAGAATTGCAATAGCATCACTTTTTGTACCACCCAAAGCTATAAAATTATCAACCGGACTGATTGCTACTGAAGATATTCCATCGGCATGTTCATAAAGAGGCTCAGGTTCGTATTTGATTTTGGAATCAGCTTCAATGTCCCACACCCATGCATTAACCGTTCCTTTCAGGCTGCCCCAAATTACCCGCTTGTCGTCAGGAGTGAATGCGGCCGCAGTAATTGAATTTGCACGGCATTTACACTCGGCTACTTGATTTGTACTATCAACATCCGCACTGTCGAAATGCCAAATCCTGATGTTTCTGTCATAACTGGCCGAAACAATAAGTTCTCCGTCACTGCTGAATCCAACAGCACTTATTCCGGCACTGTGTCCTTCTAACTGTTTAACGACTTTTTTCTTTTGTAAATCCCATATTCTTATAAATCCGTCATTCCCGCCGGATACAATATGATTCCCGTCCGGAGACACGGCAAGAGACTCTATCTCTGCATCACAAACCAGGACAGATGTCTCGCCGTTTGATATATTCCGAACTCGTATTGTTTTGTCACGGCTGCCGGAAACAATTCGTTCACCATCAGGACTTATGACCAGGCATCTAACGTCACCCTTATGGTCGGAAATCGTCTCGATCACTTTGCCGGTACTTACGTCCCAAATTTTAATCGTGTCGTCAAGGCTTCCCGATATTATCTTCTTATTGTCCGGGCTCACAGCCAGACACTTAACATCATCCCTATGGCCTTGCAGTGTCCTGATGTTCCGGCCATTATTATCCCAGATTTTAATCGTATCATCCGAGCTTCCGGAGAATATACGCGTTGCGTTGTGGTTGAAAATTACACATTGAATATCGCTGGAATGACCCTTAAACGTGTGAAGTTCCCTGCCATCATCCGCATCCCATAATCTTACGGTATAATCTGCGCTTCCGGATGCAATCTTCGAACCATCATTACTTATCGCCACTGACAGAACAGATTCGGAATGACCCTTAAAAACTACATTGCTTTGTTCAGTAACGTGACTCAAGTGATACCACTCCCATCCACGCAAATTCTCAGGACACTTCTCCAGATATTCCTGAGCATAAAGCAGATTATTTTCCTGTAGTGCGTTTTGCGCCTGTGCTATATAGTTAACATACAGTTCATAAAGATAAGCATCGGCATTTTTTTCGGCACGTAAGTACATCCTTGTGCTGACAGCAAAGCCTATAATCAGCACTGCGAGAACCGCCGCCACACTTACTATGGGGCCGGTATGCTTATGGGCAAACTTCCTGAACCGATAGGTCACTGACTCAGGCCCTGCTATCAACGGATTCCCATTCAGGTAATTTCGAACATCATCTGCAAGTTCAGAGGCCGTCTTATACCGTCGGTCGGGCTCCTTGCGCATCGCCTTGAGCGGAATCCACTCGAGCTCTTTGTGCAGGCGTTTTGTCAAAGCAGCTATCTCAGTATGCCGACTTTCCGCAACCTTCTTGGCCTTTTCCCCAAGGCTGGACAACCGCGTGCTCGGCCGAGGCGGGTCTTCATCACGTATTGTTCTCAAGACTTCATCAAAAGCGGCCTTACGCAAAGTGCCCGGATCGAACGGCAGCGTTCCACTCAACAATTCGTAGAGTAAAACGCCTAATGAGTAAATATCCGAACGGGTGTCAATATCCCGGCTGGTCAGCTCAGCCTGCTCCGGGCTCATATATTCCGGAGTGCCCAGCAACTGTCCCTGCTCAGTAAATAGTGTCCGCTCGGTCAAGGGCTGACTGATGGCTTTGGCTATGCCGAAATCGATAATCTTCGGTATGGCTTTATTTTCCTGCACGGAAACCAGGATGTTCGACGGCTTAATGTCCCGGTGTATGATTCCTTTCTGATGTGCGTGTTGTACCGCCTCACAAACCTGAAGAAAAAGTTCAAGACGTTCCTCAATATCGAGCTTCTTACGATCACAGTGCATAGTAAACGATTCACCCTTGACATATTCCATCACAAAATAGGGCCGACCTGCTTCAGTCGTCCCGGCCTCGAACACGTAGGCGATATTGGGATGATCTAACAAAGCAAGGGCCTGGCGTTCGGTCTCAAAGCGGGCAATCACTTGTTTTGAATCCATACCCGGCTTGATGACCTTCAGTGCAACCTGACGTCTAATCGGTTCCTTTTGCTCGGCCCGATAGACTATCCCGAAGCCGCCCTCGCCCAAAACACTGAGAAGTTTATAAGGGCCAATCTGCCGGCCTAACTCCTCGACCGAATCCATGCAGCTAAGGGTAGGAAAGGCCGACTTGTCTCCATTCTCAGGTTTTGCACTGCTTTTTCCCTTCTTCCTGCTCATTATAGATATCCCTACCTTATCCGGTGCTCCGACATCACTTAACCCTGACCTTACAGTATTCAGAAGCCCTCATGAAAAGCTCAAGGAGCCAGTCAGGTATCCAGTTCTCTTTGGACAAATGATAAAAAGACTCGTGCAGGTTGTTATATGTGTACTTCGTAATTTTCAGATCATGGAAGATTAGAGCATGGGCAATTGCGGCATAATAAATCGTATTGGCCGTGTGATGTTCAGCTTCAGAATTGGCACGCTTGGAAAGTTTTCTGCCGTAATCCTTTGTCATTTTGACGATGGCAATATCCGTTCCGGGGTCCTGCAGCAGCTTGCCGATTGGCTCACCTGCCAGGACAACAATGGTATGTCTCAAGTTTTTGAGCTTTTTGGACAGCTTATCTTCTGTTGAGTAGTAGAGAGGATGAGTTTCATTTAGTCTATCACTCAGCAGCTCGGCCTTTTGCTGGTCTTTATCATCCGGGGTCTCAGGGACATCAGAGCCAATATTGAGAAGCTCCACTACTTTCTTCAGGCTCAAACCGTATGTTGATGATTCTTTTTTCATACAACTCAACTTTCAAAAACATGCAACGGCCAACATTACATCCCGGCCGCTGATTTGAAATTTTGCGTACAAGCTTTATCTATTTCATTCATTGCTATTCGATACGCAAATCCCTTTGTCAGGCTGCGCCGCCCTCGGAGAGGATTTCGACAAGTTGACGAAATTCATCCTCAACTTCCGCCTCTGACTTCACAAACTGCTCCAAATGATGTCTCAGCACTGTTGCGAATCTGCGCTTGACCGTAATAATCATATTGGAGGCCTTTTTCTCACTCTCAATGCTGTACTTTTTACAAAGCTCGGCCAGGGAAGGTGCCTGAGTATTATCAAAAATCGGCACCAGGAGTTTGGCCTGGAACACCTCCCAGTAGGCCAATCTTCCGGTATTGCAATATTCATTCTTAACCTTAGCCAGCACCTGGTCCAGTAAGTTCGTTGCCCACGCGTAGTGGAAGACCTGCTCCGGTGTGGATTTTGACCGGGCAACTGGCAAATCCGGAAATTGAGCAGCCTCCAGATGTGCCAATCCACGCCCTGGAAGGCGCTTTTTTGCAGTTTCCTTGCGGTATATGCTGGTCACATAGCGATCAAGTGCTGTTAATAGAAATGTTCGAAAGCGACCCTTAGTTTGATCTGCCTGCTGTATCAATTCACGCCCGAGCACTATCTCGTGAAAGAAGCCCTGAGTCAGGTCTTTGGCGTTTTCATTGGTGTACCCTTTGTGTCTGAGGTAACAATAGACAGGCTTCCAGTATCTTTTAAGAAGGTTATTGACACTTGCCCTTCGATGCTCCTGGTCATGTGTCCTGGCCCTTCGGATCCGGGACCAGCGTGTGGTTTCAAACGCGTCTTTTGTTCCCCCCATCGTTGTTTTTTGGTCGCGTCGGGACATTTTAGTGCAATACCAGCATCTACTGTTCCCAGTTACGAGCGCCAAAAGGGCCACAGAATTAGGCCGGCCGTAACCGGATATTGTGGAGTTCTCGAAAAAAGCTTACTGTTTAAGTGTAAATATTTCAAGCAAAAAAGCAGCTAAGGGTATTCAGAAACTCCAATAACGCAACAGTCCAAATGTAGCCGCTGCGCAGCGGCTACAAGGCAGTTACTATCATGAAACAGAATTATACCAATATAAACAGAATATTAACTCATAGGGAATCCCGGTCAATAGAATACAGACGAAAGGCTGGGTTTTCGACGTAATAACACGTGTTTTTCGGCTCTTTTGCGGCACACTATGCCAAATATGTTGAAAAATTCTTGAAATCTGAATGAGAACCTGCTATTGTAGTATTTGAGGCGTTCAGGAGTGCCCTAAAGCAAGGCTACTGTGGAATGCGTGGAGATGGCACATATTATTAACCATACATTATTGGAGAAGGTGCATCATGTGTGAAAAAGTAAAGCATTCAATCTCGTTCGTTCTTGTGCTCGTATTGGCCGGTAATGCGCTCGCCGCCGACTATTTGTGGGATAATGGCGGGCAGGGTGACTTGTGGAATGTGCCGGAGAACTGGAATCCCGATGGTGTACCCGCTGCTGCAGATACGCCTCGAATTACCATTCCAGATGCTAATTGCGTTATCGACTCTTCCGTGACTGCTGAATGCGAGACTGTATATGTTAACGATAGCGGCTATTTAGATATGACTGGCGGCACCCTTACGTGTAGCGGCCATATCCGCGTAGGAGAGGCGTCCGATAGCAATGCCGTTTTTGTTATGAGCGGCGGCACGGCAACCTCAGTCAATGGAAGACTGTGGGTTGGGATGAACGGTAAAGGTACTGTCATTATGACCGGCGGCGAGATGAACTTTTATGACAAAATCGAAATCGGGAAGAATGCCAGTGGTATTGGTGTGATCTATATGCAAGGCGGGACTATGAACTTCACGGGCAATTCAACCGACCTTGAGATTGCCAAACGTGGGACGGGAACTATATATATGACCGGCGGTGTGATCAACGTTCAAGACAACATCAAATTGGGGCAAGATGGCGGTACCTCGCGGTTGTATCTGGACGGTGGAACTCTTAACGCCAATACTCTCCTTAATCCGGAACAGATTTCCGGAGATCCCCTAATAGATATTACAGAGGGTGCGCTCGTATTCCCCGGCGATTACAGTCCAACAGTGAACGAATATATCAACAAGGGCTGGCTTGTCGGCTATGGCGGCCTGGGCACAGTGAATGTTACCTATGCAGAAGATCCGAATCAGACTACCGTGACGGCAAAGATGCTCGCCCCGGAACTTGCCTCGAATCCGACCCCGGCCCACCGGGCGACAGTGGAACGGACGCCTGATGGGCCTGATCTCGGCTGGACGCCGGGTGATTATGCGGTTTCGCATGACATTTATTTCGGCACGGATCCAAATGCTGTCCGTGATGCCAACGATGTAACGGATGTCAACAACATCGCGCTCTGGCCGGAATTCAAAGGCAACCAGGACCCTTGCAGCTACGATCCTAATCGTCTTGAATTAGGCAAGACCTACTACTGGCGGATTGATGAAGTCAACGATTCAGAACCAAATAGTCCGTGGAAAGGTGTTATCTGGGAATTTACAGTAGCCGACTATGTGGTTGTGGACGATTTCGAGTCGTACAATGAGATTCCGGTTGGCGAGCAGGGCAGCAATCTGATCTATAATACCTGGACAGATGGATATCAGGACCCGGCAAATGGCTCGACCATAGGTTATATTATGGGCAATTCTCTTGAGTCTGAGAAAGTTCATGGCGGACAGCAGTCGGTGCCAGTAGGGTACGACAACAGCGTTGCCGCCTATTCAGAGGTCACGGTGAACATCGCCGACCTTGGGATTGGCACGGATTGGACTTTAGATGATCTTAAGGTGTTATCACTGTGGTTCTATGGCGGTCCGTTCAATGCTACTACGGAACAAATGTACGTGAAGCTTAATGGCGTCAAGGTGACCTATGATGGTCAGTTGAATCTGGCAATATGGCAGGAGTGGCCTGTAGACCTTGCGGCTTTTGGCGGCATTGATCTTAGCAGCGTTATGACGCTCAGTATCGGCTTTGAGAGGATTGGGGCAGTAGGTAGCATAGGCAGTGTACTAATTGATGATATCCGGCTATATATACCTTAGGATGAGGAGTAAATACTGTGAAGGCAAGTTTTGTTGAAGGTGCTTTTTCAGGAAAAAGGACTTCATGAAAATCCAAAGAGTCGGTTTTACATTGATCGAATTGCTGGTAGTAATCGCGATCATTGCTCTTTTGTTGGCAATTCTTATGCCCGCAATGAGCAGGGTGAAGGAGGCTGCCAAGCGGGCTGTGTGTTCCAGCCAGGTAAAACAGATTGGCGTGGCGACGGCAGCTTACGCATCGGACAATGAGAGCCACATGCCGGTATATAACTCCAATAACACAAACACGAATCCCTATTTATTAGTCCACTCTTATGCCTTGTATCGCAGCGAGAGTCTCTATGTTGACCCCAGCGGCAAGCTGCTTGGCATGAAGCTGGCCCTTTTGTACGAAGGCAAGTACATAGCTGACCCAAAGGTATTTTACTGCCCCTCGAATATGAATCCGCTCTACAAGTTTGAGTCTTACAATAGTCCCAGGCCCTGGGGCACGCTTCCCCAGAATTTCAATGCCCTGGACGGACAAGGACACAATCAATGGGTGCGCATGGGATACACCTACCTTCCCATAGACCCGAGGGCTCCGAAGATCAGTACTACCGGGATGCCCGATGAAACAGCCAAAAATATCGATATGCTTGATCCCCATATTCCCTACATGACCGACCTGATCCGGCATAAAAACCAAATCAGTCACAAGAGGCAGAAAAATCATGCGGTCAACGCCCTTTTTAAGGACGGTCACGTAACATTATGCAATGACCAAAGGGTGTTCGACAACGACGTATGGGATCAGATGGAGAATGGCATGATACCGGAGTTAACGGCCAATTATATAGTCTTCCACTTGATCGGTGGCAAGGGACTGGACATCGGCAAATAGAATTCCCACGGATATTTACCTGTTGTCCCTTATGACGAGACACATCTTAACATAATCTGCGATAAGGCAAATCAAGTTCCGCTTCCGCGCAGTATCAGTCGGTATTCTGCGAATAATCCTGTGAGAACAAAGGATTTACAGGAGGCTTGTAACATGAGACTTTTACGACTGATAAAAAAATGGTTCTGCAATTCATGGAGCTCGGGCCTGAATCTTTCGGGCGGAATTGATTCACATAAATGGGAAAGCAAAATCGAGATTTTGGGGCATCTGTCACACAGTAAGTATTGAATCACTGAGCGGAAAGATGCAGACTTTAAATCACCGAAACCCGATATTTCAGCCGGGATTTCCTCTACAACCATACATGTGCAAACTCAGCCATTGCCCGGAGCTTTTTGTAAATAATAACTTTGGATAACACTCCGGGCCTTCACTTCGTTCGTGCCTACATATACCGAAACAAAGAGTATCCTGCGAGGACATCTCAGGCCTCTCGGAAAAATTGTTTCCAAAAACAACATATCGGCGCAGCCCCGGCGGACTACCTGCGTATCGAGTTATGAAAGAAGACATCGGCACGGCCGGTAAGGCCTGGAAAATAAAGACAGTTGAAAACTTAATATTCAGGAGAAAAACCATGTTAAGGAAATATATCGCAATTATAATCGCCGGTCTTTTGCTCACACCGCTAATTCACGCCGGGGAAAAAGGGCCGACGATTCAGCTTGATTACGGCACAAGTCGCTCAGAGAATGCCATCGATGACTTTATGTACTTTATTCCGTTGATTTCTCCGGTTCCGGTGCTCAGCAGGACAAGCTTGAGAAACAGACAAACCGCAGGGATTACCTCTTTTGTAATAAAATACCGGAAATCCCGCTTTCATGCAGTTTGTGAATTTGAGATTAAGGGCACAGGCTACTTTATCAACAAGTACGACCCAGAATCTACAATTGCAAAATACTCGGATAGCAAAAGTGCCAGAAAACTAAAGCATGTGATTGATTATATCAAGGTTCAAGGGCCCGGCAACGGCAGCATTGAAGTGCTCGGAGAGATCGTTGACGGAAAGAAAATTGTAGATGAAATAATGATCAACTTCAACAAGAGTTCAAAGGACCTGTTATGTATAGGTTTATATGACGTTAACCTTGTCGGCAGCGGCTACGATTATGCCGGCCGATTCAATCAAACGGTTGTGCGAGTAAACACACTGGGCTTTAAGAGAACCGGCGATGTGGCAAAGATGGAGATGAAAGTCTCTTCTGTTGCAAAGGCAGGGAATAGCGGGGGTTTTTTGAGCGGTCTAAAGGGCACTCTTGCAAACATGATAATGAAAGCCCCCGAAATCGAGAAAAAGGGCAATCAGGCGATGTTGGATTTCGGCCACGCACTTCTTGAAAAGCAGCAGTCCTTTACATTTCCAAGAGCCAATAATCTGATGAATGACCAAAGCCAAGGGCCCCAGATGGCATCCGCCGGTGCCCTGTCTTTGGGACTTTGACCACATCCTGATTACAACGAAGTCAACAATGTGGTAAAAGGTGAAGAAATCGTTGTCCGGGTTTATCGAGTTGCCCGGGAATTGGAGCGAGGAATTCATCGAATAACATTCAACTCCTGCAAATTAGCATACCTTTTCGTGACTTAGATTCTTGAAATTGACAGAAATAGTGATATGCTATTTATCAGGTGGCCTACCAGGTGGCTAACATGAGTACTAAAACAGCAAGTGAAAGGTGCTAATATGTCAAGATATCTACAAGCAGTTCTGTTTTTGTCATTGTTTTGCATCGGAGTTTGCTCTGCACAGACACCCGGACAGATTCTCCAGGAATCGGGTATTCAAGGTGGTCTCATTGTCCATCTCGGCTGCGGCGACGGTAAGCTGACGGCAGGATTTTGCGTGAACGACCGCTATCTTGTGCATGGTTTGGATACGGACCCCGCCAACGTGAGTCAGGCCCGCCGACAGATCGCGGCAAAAGACCTGTATGGTAAGGTTTCAGTCGATACGTTCGATGGCATCCATTTGCCCTACATCGAAAACCTCGTGAATCTGCTGGTTGCCGAGAACCCGGGCAAAGTTTCGATGGATGAGGTCATGCGAGTACTTTGCCCCGGCGGCGTCGCCTATATCCGGCAGGCAGGCAAGTGGTCAAAAACTGTCAAGTCGTGGCCACGTGAGATCGACGAGTGGACCCACTATATGCACGGTCCGGACAATAACGCGGTGGCGAACGATACTGTCATCGATTCACCTCGCCGCCTGCAATGGAACGGCGGGCCAAAATGGACGCGCTCCCACGAGAAGATGTCGAGCATGAATGCCATGGTCTCCGCCGGCGGACGGATTTTCTACGTCATGGACGAAGGCCCGAGCGCCTCAGTTCAGCTCCCGCCCGAGTGGAAACTCATCGCACGCGACGCCTTCAACGGTGTGATTCTCTGGAAACGCGACATCCCGTTGTGGCAAACTCATTTGTGGCCGCTCAAGGGCGGACCTGCCACGATACCACGCCGCCTGGTTGCCATCGGCGACAGGGTCTACGTAACGCTCGGTCTGACCCAGCCTGTCACGGCGTTGAACGCCGCTACGGGGGTGACTGTCAAGACGTATGGGGGAACCGAAGGCACGGAGGAGATTCTCGTTTCTGACGGCGTGCTCTATTTGCGGATTAATGAGGATTACAAGCCCGATGTCTTCAAGCCGGAAAACGAACACTGCTGGACCGAATCCGCCAGAGCCATGGGCACGATAGGCGTTTGGAAACCCAGCGAAAGACAGTACGTCACGGCAATAGATGCGAACTCGGGCGAAGAGCTATGGCGAGTCGATTCACCTGTTGCCCGCCTGACACTGACGGTCGATACGGACAGCGTCTATTTCCACACAGGCGAAAATATCGTCAGTCTCAACCGCAAAACCGGCAGGGAACAGTGGCGGCAAGACAACGTGCCCAAGTTCACCTCGCTGACGACACGCACCCCGCCGACTCTGGTCTCATATGACGATGTGCTTCTATACGAGCACGACAGGAAAATCGTCGGATATTCGAGAAAGACCGGAGAATCGTTGTGGCAGTCCGATCATCCCCGGTCCGGGCACGTGTCACCGGGCGACGCGCTGGTCATCGACAACCTGGTATGGTCGGCCGGAATCGGCGCTGGCAAGTTCATCGGCAAGGACATTCATACCGGCGAAGTGAAAGCCGAGTTCTTACCGCCAAAGATGACATGGTTCCATCCCCGCTGTCACCGCTCGAAAGGCACTACACGCTACCTGCTGGCATCAAGGACCGGTATAGAAGTTGTAGATGTAAGAACCCAGCAAGTAGACATCAACAATTGGACCCGCGGCGCGTGCCTGTACGGTCTCATGCCGGCCAATGGTCTGATCTACGAAGGGCCTCACTCCTGCGCCTGTCTTTTGGAAACCAAGACATCGAGCTTCAACGCACTTGCCCCGGCCAATCCGAGCCCGCAAGTCCAACGCGAGACTGCAATCTCAGACCGCCTGGAAAAGGGCCCAGCCTACGCAGACAACAGGCGCAAGAACTCTGAAACGTCATCCAATTCCGATTGGCCAATATATCGCCATGACCGGGCAAGGAGCGGCTGCACACCGATGTCGGTTCCAACGAACCTGAAGAAGCTCTGGACGACTGACTTTAAAAACAAGCTCACAAGCCTGGTGTCGGCGCAAGACATCGTCGTGGCGGCAACTCCGGAAACCCATACGGTCCATGCGTTCGACACAGCCGGCGGCAAGGATATCTGGAAATACACCTGTGGGGGCCGCATCGATTCACCACCTACCCTTTACGGCGGCAGAGTCTACTTCGGCTCGCACGACGGATACGTGAATTGCCTGCGAGCGAGTGACGGCTGCCTGGTATGGAGGTTCCTCGCTGCAAAAAATAAACGGCGTATGGTTTCTTACGGTCAGGTGGAATCGGTTTGGCCCGTCCACGGCAGTGTGCTCGTGATGAACGATGCCGTGTATTGCGTTGCCGGACGTTCGGCGTTTCTCGATGGCGGGCTTCGCTTCTATAAGCTTAACGCCGAGACAGGAGAGCTGCTCGCCATGAGCAAAATAAATGAAACTGACCCTGATACAGGGCAGAATCTCCAGAAGCTACAGGCCGGATGGTGTGGACTCACCATGCCGGTTGCCAACCCCGACATCCTGACCAGCGACGGAAAAAACATCTTCATGCGGAGCCAGTCTTTCGACCTCGAAGGCAACCGGCCGCGTGTCACACCCGACCTGGATGTCGAACAGCAAGATCGCCAGGGCGCTCACCTTTTCAGTCCCGTTGGGCTTCTCGATGATACCTGGCACCACCGGAGCTACTGGATGTACGGCGTCACTTCCGTTTACGGCTGGCGTGTCTGGTTTGAGGGGGCAAAGCATGCCCCGTCCGGCAGAATCCTTTCTTTCGATGAGAACACTATCTACGGATATGCACGCAAGCCGCAGTTCCTGGCCCAGGCGCCAACCATCGAGTACCAGCTTTATAAAGCAGATAAGAGGCCGCCCGCTGACGGACCGGCTCGCGTCCTGAAAACCGCTTCTGAACATAACGAAAGAGAATGGAACCAGACTCAATGGCTCAGCCGGGGTAAGCTCTACAAGCCCGAACAGTTGACGGCACTTAACTATCACTGGCTCATACCCGACTTGCCGATTCAAGTTCGTTCAATGGTCCTCACCAAGGACGCTCTTTTCATCGCCGGCTCTCCGGATGTGATCGACGAGGTGGAACTTTGGCAGCGCCCCGATGATGTCGAACTGAAACGAAAGCTGGCAGAGCAGACCGAAGCATGGAAAGGAAACCGCGGCGGCTCATTGTGGGCAGTATCTTTAGCGGACGGCAGCCGCCTGGCCTCCATAGATCTTGAAGCCCCACCCATTTTCGATGGTATGATTGCGGTCGACAACAAGCTCCTGATATCACTCAGCAACGGACAGGTCGTATGTTACGGAGAATGAAATCAGTAACAAAAGATTTCTCTCTTGCCCGGCCATACCGATCCACGAGTGACGGGACTCGGCCTGTGTGAGGATCCTTAGCCGTGGCCCTAAACTGCCAAGGTTTGTTCCGCGGCTTAGTGACATTCAAATAGTCGAACAACTACGCAGGCATGGTGCTAAAGAATAATCACGACATCCCAACCCAACATCGTCCCATTAGGGATCGGTTGAATTGCTCTTGTGCCCTGATTCGCCGCTTATTGTCGGCGGTTCCAGCGTACGGGCTTCCTGCTGGAATCGATTTCGCAAACCTTGGCTCAGTGTCGTTCGGGGCTCGAAGTGGGTAGCCTCGTCACCTTGATCGGTTCCTTGCGAAAGGAACGACCTATCGATATCCCTGTGCAGGTCACAGTCGAACCGGAGCAGGAATCCGGGGTTGCCACCAATAATATGGCTCAATCCCCAACAGATCCCCCGTCCATCACCATTTCCGGAGAATGCGTCCGGACAGAATGGACCCCCAGCCACCGGAGGCAGCACGACCGTCGATTTAATCTCAAAATTCAAACCATCCGGCGCGTATTGGATCGTATTCTTCTCCGGACCGTTTTTGATAATAATAGACACGATGCCTCCCTTGTAGGGAAACAGGGTCGTTTCATGGCCGGAGTTGGACACAGGATTCAACGGCGATTTTATGAAAGGGCCTTCGGGCTTGTCCGCCATGGCCACGCCGTGCATTCTCCGCAAAGCCTTAAGTTTAAAAGAGCCGCTGTTCGATGCTGCACTTGCACCATTGGCCGCTCCGGCAGTTGGCTCCACGATCGGTACATCCGATTTGTAGTATAGCCAGATCTGCCCCTTGTAAACAAGCGGATAAGGGTCATGGATCGTCGCCCCATCCCATTCGGTTTCTTCGCCCCGTTCCAGAACCGTTCGGTTCAGTTTGATCCAGGGGCCATGGGGAGAATCAGCCCAGGCCATAGTCACATTACACCGGTCCCCTTTCTCCCGACTGAACCGTCCGGTGAAGGCCTGGTAGTAGAGATAGTATTTGCCGTTTACACACAGGATGTCCGGCGTCGAGAGTGAGCGATCGGCATAGTCGCCTTTGGGATTCCTGGCGACTGCGACACCCTGTTCCTTCCAATCGAATCCATCTCTGGAAGTAGCGTAGAAGATATCGGCCAGGTCCCAGTCAGTGGTGGGGATATTATCGGGGACGTCGTCGGTGTAATTCTTCAGTCCAACAGGCACATGAGCGGCCTTTCGGCGCGTGTACCAGACGAAATAGGTGTCGCCTACTTTGATGACCTTGCTGGGATCTCTTCTGGAGACGTCCGGGTCCTTTCCGATGCCGGTGAGTCGAGAGTACTTGAATCTGGTATAGAACTCATTGTCAAAGTCACCCAGTGGATTCCAGGTATCGTACAGCCTGCACATGGCCGCACTAAACGCACGGTTTGTTGGTTTTTGGAGAGGCGTTCCAGTAAAATAGGCTTTGGAGGGTTCTGTGTTGCCGGTTATGGTCATGTCTTGGGCGATTGCACAAGTGGCGATCAAGCCCGTCAGTCCACAGACCATCACGGTTATTAATCCGAGCCGACGCCCGGTGCTTGGTTTTGGCTTCATATCACAACCTGTTTTGAGATTGAGAGCCTGTTTCGACTGTCGCCGGTGTTACCACGTGTGTCCAGCAGCCGGCTCATTTTGCTGCTCATAGCATTGTCGATTATATACAAACCGCAGTGGCTGTCAAGCATCGGGCGGAGCCAGCCGAAGATGGGACTGCGGGTAACGGCAAGTGAATTAGTTGATTGGCGAGTTAGATGCAAATCGATTATTCAGTATCGAGATTCGAGTTTAGAATTTGGCATGCAGATTTTTCTTGACGGCCAACCTTTAAAGATGTATAATATATATCTAACTAATGGATCGTATGTAGTATGGTAAATGGTTCATGACGTCAGGCATCCTGTGGATTGTCAATATCGAAGATCCGGATCCCTCGGGGGCAACTCATGAGGTCCTCCAAATGGCCGTCATCTCACAAAACGCTGTCAAATAACGTCATTTTTAGCCCGAATGGCCGAAATAGCGGAGAAATAGAGGGCGAGTATGACTACTTTTATGCAAAACAAAGCCAATTTGCCGGGGGCGGAAATCAACGCTAAATCAGTAATGACAAAGGTTTATGGAAACTTTTACGGATGGAGGCAGCGGAAAAACAAACCCAAAACAAACCCAATTTCGTCAGAACGCAAACGACAGCCCTCAAAGTACACTCTACAGGGTACGATTATGCAAAACAAAGCCAATTTTCTCAAAGCCCGAATGAGTGTAAACCCAATTTATACAAAGGATTATGGAAATGAATCACGACTTGCGACGCAGGGAAAACAAAGCCAATAAAACCCAATTTCGAGGCCCCAAAATGCCGATTTGTCCGGGACACATTCCGTCAGAGAGAGATTTTTCTTCTTCAGAATTGTTTTCTTTGCCTGTTGACAACAGGCCTCTCTTACGGTTTAATATGGTTTATGCACTGAAGTTCAGCAGCAATCGACGAAAAGGGTCGGTGCCCGAGTGGCTAAAGGGGACGGGCTGTAAACCCGTTGGCGGAAGCCTACGCAGGTTCGAATCCTGCCCGGCCCATTCATTTTTTGGGGGGTGTAAAAAAACCATAAAAATCCCGAATCGGAGTAAGCTTTTTTTGCAATTTTTTACATATTGTCCGGTCTCTATAAATCCCTTCGCGAAGGCCTTGTTAACTATTGACTGTCAAGACCATGTCGGCCAAAATGGAAAACTATAGAAAGGAAACGGCTCCTGGTATGAAGATTTATGTCAAGCTATTATTTACGGCACTATTCTGGGGCGGCACTTTCGTTGCAGGCAGGCTCGTCTCCCAAAATGTGGGGCCTTTCTCAATCGCGTTCCTTAGGTTTGCAATTGCCTCAATATTCCTCATATTGCTAACCTGGAAAATTGAAGGCAAACTTCCCGGACTGAAAAAGTATCAAATTATACCTGTTATCCTGCTCGGAATGACGGGCATTTTCATGTACAACGTTATGTTCTTCAAAGGACTCAAGATAATTGAGGCAGGTCGTGCATCACTTATAATCGCAACGTGCCCGGTGTTAATTACAATCTGCTCGGCATTTTTCCTGAAAGAGAGGATCAATCCTGTAAAGGCTATCGGGATAGCCACCTCGGTATGCGGAGCAATAGTGGTCATCTCAAAAGGAAACATAAACCGGATATTCGAGGGAAACCTGGGCCTGGGAGAACTATACATTTTCTGTTGCGTCCTGAGCTGGGTAGCCTATTCCCTGATAGGCAAAGCCGTTATGAATAACCTGTCTGCCCTCGCTACAGTATCGTATTCGGCCACAATTGGAGCAATAGCCTTGTTTATTCCCGCCTGCTTTGAGGGTTTAATCCAAAATATCGGTAATCAATCCGCGGTCGATTGGTTATGTATTTCCTATCTGGGCATTTTTGGAACTGTTATTGGATTTGTCTGGTATTATCATGGAGTGAAACTCCTCGGACCTACGAAGGCGTGCTTATTTATAAATTTCGTTCCAATATTTGCCATCTTAAGTGCTTTCCTTATCCTCCGGGAGCCAATTACCCTATCGCTCATATTGGGCGCCATATTAGTCATTTCCGGCGTCTATTTAACGAATAAAACTCCTAAAAATGGCTCAGTGTAACGTGCATATTCAGTCTACAATTATAATCCCACCTCTGGCATGGGAACAATTACCGAGGTGTTTGCCGTGATTAGGATTGTCCACAACCGGCTTGCTCCTGCTCAAAAATGATAGTATCCTGTATGCTGGTTACAACGAACCTGAGACTTTATATTGAACTATAACGAGTGGATAAGCAATGGCTCTTGTTGAATGCACAGAATGTAAAAAGCAAATCAACGACAAGGCGGAAAATTGTCCCCACTGCGGAGCACAGATCAAAGCTCACACGGTCAGCAAGCAGAAGAAGTGGCATGAGAGAACCTCGGTTACCTTATGCGTGGCCGCCGGCCTGATTGTCGTGGCCTTTGGATTCATACATATAATTACCGGTGTGGTGTCCCCTTATGAACTGCCTTTTGATATCGCTCTCAAAGAATCCTTTGGCTATCGCGAAACCTTCGTAAACGCAATAAAAATAAAAGCACTTCCTTACAACGCCGCAAGGATTAAGTACCCACTTGGTTGCAAGGTACTGCAAATGAGAGACTATATCGAATCCGGCGGGGTGTTTGAGACAAGAATGAACGGCCGGCTTCGGGAAAACTTGACGAAATGGCAGGCTGAATTCGACAGAGCGCTAAATAAACCCCAACAACCATGGCAAGAACAGTTACAAGGACAAATCGAAGTCATTGAGATGAATCCCAATGATCCTAATACCTATAACAACCGGGGAATTATATCGGCCAAAAACGGCGAATACGAGACAGCCATAGCACAATTCACCCGGGCCTTCCAGAGAAATCCGGCGTTTGGTGAAGCCTATTACAATCGAGGTCTCGTTGACGTCGCTATAGGCCAATTAGGTCAAGCCGTCCTGGACTTCACAAAAGTCGTTGAGATAAAACCAAAATTCATTGAAGGCTACATCAACCGGGGCCGTATCTACATCGCTATGAGCCAATATGACCAGGCTATCTCAGACTTCACCAAGATCATTGAAATTGATCCAACCTCCGGAGAGTCCTATTTCAGTCGAAGTCTCGCCTGCTATGCAAAAGGCGAATATGACAATGCATGGGAGGACGTAAACAAGATACGGAGTCTTGGCTTGCCTGTCCCTCCAGGATTCCTGACGCTCCTTCGCCAAGCTTCAGAAAGAGAAAAATGAATTCAGGCTTATCCGCCTTAAGACACGAACAGTTGGGAGGCTTTGGTATCGACTCGCGTGCTTGGCCGTTCACACTCGTCGTCCCCTTGAACCAATACACGCCTCAATTCGTGCAAATAGTCGCCTTCAAAAGCCATGGAACGGACGATTTCGTATTGAAAAGTAAGTTCAAAAAGTTCTTCAAAAAAATATCTCAAAATCCTGCTTTATAGCTTATTTTTCGGCCATATTTGTAAATTTAGTAAAAATAAAAAAATATCAGGTTTTTTTCTTGACATAATATAGGACTTCTGGTATAAATAGGTAAGTGGAACAGGTAAGTTTGTTGTTTCACGGCGTATTACGTTTCCACGGTTCCTGGGCAATTGCCTAAGCGTGTTAGGCATGGGACAGAGTTGGAGTAAGGTAATGCGGCAGGAGATGGAGGAGTAGTGTTAAGCGCAAACCGCCTGGTTCAATGAGCCGGGCAGGGGGCTTGCTTTACACACATATCTCTCTTTGCCACTGAGTTAGTGGCCAACCCAATCTTGCCTTATTTGCAGCCTTGCATATAAGTACTGCATGAAGGGTCAGTGCGCAAGACTCTTCAGGTTGGAGGTTAACCTGACTCTTGTCAAAAACTTTTCGTTCGTAAGGACACAACTAAACAGAAAGGAGAAACGGGATGAAAAAACTTTTGATTATTTTTGTAGCATGTTTTGCTCTGATGAATGCCGGTCAAGCGATGGCGAGTATCACCATCATTGACTTTGAGACTTTGGGAAACTACGAAGTTGTTGACGACCAGTTCACAGGTCTGGGCGCGGACTTCAACGGATCTGCCAGTGTGCTATCAGCTGCAGGATTATCACTTAATCCGATATTTCCACCACATTCAGGCGACAAGGTGATTTATGACGATCCCTACCTCGGTAGCGGTATCGTTAGAGTAGACGCTGTCGGTCCACTATGGACAATGGCCGGCGGATATGTAACCGGCAACACCAATGTGACTTTGACGGCTTATGCCTCTGACAGCTCCGTATTGGGAACCGATTCGACAGGAGGAGCCAATTATATCGGCGCAGGATTACCCCCCAATATATTTCTAAGCGTCAGTGCACCAGGTATCGCATACGTGGAATTTTCTGACACTGGAAATACTTACGTGGTTGACGACTTTACTTTTGAAGTAATTCCGGCACCCGGTGCTATTCTGCTCGGCGGTATTGGCATAGGTCTTGTCGGCTGGTTGCGAAGACGCAGGACACTATAGAGTATTGTCAGAATTCATGCTTGATGAGGGCTTTGAGTTTAATACTTGTAGCCCTTTTGAACCCCTGCTTTTGTACTTTTTTCCCTCCGAAAAGCAGGGGTTTCTTTATAACCCCCTTTCTCAAAGCTTCCCGTTGCTCCGCAGACTTTTCTTGCAATCAATATAGGCAATCTGCGGGATGTGGGCAGCTTCAGATATGGATAAGGCTCGTGCAGAATGACTGGATTTCGTGAAGCGAAGTGAAATTCAAAAGGATTCCACTGGATTAAAAAGTGCTGGTTTTGACATAATCTGCTGAATCTGGCCCACAGAATCTACAAAAGGCTTCTCAAATATCACTCCACCAATTTATTTAACGCTAATCCTGTCTTGAGGAATATATCCGTAAAGACTCTTTGTCAAAAAAAAAAGACTTGAAAAACCTCTTAAAATGCACTTTTTAGCTCAATTTTTTAGGTCTTATCGGCAAACTTAAAAAAATCTTCAAATTTCAGGATTTCTTTCTTGACGTGAATATAGGATATGTGGTAAATATAGATAAGTGAAGTTAGTAGGTAATTATGGATTTTAGCTTCATAGCGTATTACTAATCCACGGTTCCTGGGCAACTACCTAACACGTTGTTGGGTAATGGACAAAGTTGGAGTAAGGTAATGCGGCAAAATATGAAACGGTATTTTAAGGTAATGAACTGCCTGGCTCGTATAGCCAGGTAGAGTGTTCCCTTCTAACCGCATCAGTTTATACCACGTCGTTCGTGGTCTGCTAAATATTGCTTTATTGGCTAACCTTACTTATGCACAACCGGGAGGGTTATTGCGCAAGACTCTTCTGGCTGAAGACAAGCGTGATTTTTGTTAGTAATTTTTTGTGTATTGATTGTATGGAGACTATCAACGTTAAGGAGAAAGGGATGAAAAAACTAATAATGATTTGTGCCCTTGTAGTCCTGATTCCGGCTCTCAGCAGCCGGACGCAGGCAAGTACGACAATAACATATGTGGATGTGGTCGATTACAGTGATGCTCAGCCCGGCAGCTATTTCCTCCCCTCAACTATTGATGATGGTGATATATGGACAACCGAGTATTACCGTTGGTATTCTGAAGACTGGGGCTGGACACACACGTTTAGCCCACCGGAGCCTCTGCCTGATTCAATAAATTGGGCCACATTAGAGATTAAGGCGTGGGACGTGGATCTCGGGCAGATTGATCAGATAGAAGGTGATGGAGTATTGATAGGCCAACTTGACTTCACCGGTGATGACAAATGGAAAGTAACGACTTTCAATCTTGACTCTTCTGCCTTAAGCAAGCTGATGGACGGGACTATGGATATGTGGATTGATATTGACTCACCAAATGCCCGTTACGTTTGGGCAGTAGCTTTAGGATCATCCACACTCACAATTAATTACGATGTAGATACAACTCCAGCCCCGGGTGCTATTTTGTTAGGCAGCATTGGAATAGGTCTTGTCGGCTGGCTGCGACGACGCAGAACACTGTAAGTGGTTATAGAAATTTGGGTTTGACAGGGGGCTGTAAGTTTGATACTTGCAGCCTTTTTGAGCCCCTGCTTTTGTACTTTCTTTCCCCCCCGAAAAGCAGGGGCTTTTTTTTATTCCTGGTTACATTAAAATTTACTGTTCTTATTCTTTTGAACTTCCTTTTTTGTCATGTCAACGAATTCCTTTTTAAAAATGGTTTTTTATGGCCATCCAACCTTAAAAGTCTCCGACAACTTGAAAATTGCGATGCAAAAAACTACGAAGCTACACAACAGCTTTTTTCTTGCATTGCTGTTGAGTCTGTGGTATTTGAAAACATACTAAAAAAAGGGATAAACGTGTAGGGTTTGAGCACAGTCGTCGGCTCAAACAACAACTGAAATAATCACAAATTAGGAGTACTTATATCATGACCGAATATCCACAGTTCGTTTATAAGAAACACACGTTCTTATCAGCTCTGGCCATAGGACTGAGCGCAATTGCGATTGCGTTTGTAATCAGCTGCACGGTAGTGATTATCTACGGAATGCATTTTGCCGGTGAAAAATCTGACATGATTGTCTCGCTAATGGAGAATGCCGTCCGTGGTTTACCCAAATTACAAGAGTCGTTACCGCCGGCCTTGGCCGATTTACTTGATGATCGTCGTCAACCAGATTACTCCACTCAACTTGAGATTTCAGCTGAGACGAAACTGCTGCCGGACCAAAACGGAATGGTGCGCACAACGATTGAGGTTGTCAACAACGGCAGGGAGGTCGTTTCTCTCCTTTCGCTTCGGGTCGTCGTTCTCAATGCGCAAAATGAAATTATTACCGAGTCAAACGAATGGGCGGCGACACCCCTTGCCGCTGATCAGCAATGGCGAGGCCCGCTTATGCCCGGTGCTCACCGGTATTTTCACTCATCTCGCAGTGGACTTCCGGTCTTCTCCTTAGATGAATTAAAAACAGAAGTGGAAATCACGGACATCCGAATTTGGAATGCTGATGAAAAAACCACACTGATGGGCGAACAAGTACCTTCCGAAGCGGATCAACCTGATTCTCAACCAACAGATCCCAAAGAATAAATAGTCTTTGCCTTTGCCTTTACTCGACAGCATATTGAGCACGTACTGATTATGATTAATATAAAAAACAACAATGAGTACGCTGCATCTTGACTATTATTTTGCCAGGCCAAAGAGGAAGATTTGCTCTCGTCCGGTCGTCAATCGAGCCAAATCAACAGACGATTCCTTGTCAGGACAGAAAGGCCTGCTATCAACGCACTAATCAAACAATCGTGAAAAAGTCGGGATTTTCATAAAAGAATTTTTTCTCAAGGTTGCTGTTCCTGAATTTCACGAGCCAGCCCAAAGAGCTCCTCAAATGGAAGTACATTGTATTCGTCAGTTACATATAATCCCTTTTGTATATTCAGAAACTTAACGTGACTGTCCAAAAAAGCCATATTAAAACAATCTACTCGATCATGCCATTCCGCCAGCTCTTTCCATTCTTCCTGAGGGTGAGGGATGGGTTTCCATTGGTTGAACCATCCATAATCACCTATCAGCAGCAAACGAGAATGCTGCACGACACGGTCAAACTTTAGATCTTTCAGTCGTTTGTTGATTTCTTCGTGCAGCGTTTGGAACTGGTCACTTCGAATCAGGAACTGATCCTGTCCAATTAGCAGGACATTAGTATGATAACTGGTTCCAAGATAGTCGTAAGCCTTCTCTCGCACCGCGTAGCCGGGTACTCCCCCGCGGTCGGCAGGACAGCAGAAAATCTTAGCGTTATTCTCAATCTCTAATTCCTCCGGCAAATCCTCCGGCAAATTGAAGTATTTATTCAGCGGACGAGGAGACCATCCCACCATTCCCTGCCATCCGCCGTAGTTCAGGTTGGCATTCCTGCCCTGGTAAAATCGCCCATTATTATCTTCCAGGTACATGTTCCAGGCCAGGGCGATTTGCTTGAGATTGCTCTGGCAAACCATACGTTTGGTTATCGCTCTGGCCTTCCGCAGAGCAGGCAAAAGGACAGCCAGGAGCAAAGCAATCACGGCCACTACGACAAGCAGCTCTATCAGAGTAAAACCATTACGTCGTTTGTTAAACATAAAAACACATAACTTTTAGTTTTCCGCCGTCGATTTTCCGACAGCATTCAGCTCCGCCAGCCTGGTCTTGACCTGCTCGACCAGCAACGAGTCAAAGCCCAAGCCGTTACCTTGTGATGATTGCCGGATAGATTCATAGCTGCGCTTGTAGGCTTCAAGCGCCTCTTTACGATCACCGTTTTTAAGGTGGTTTTCACCTATAATAAAATCTGCGAACCAGCTATATTTTTCCGAGAGCGCCTGGCGAAAATCGGTCTCCTTCTCAGCAACGGGACTGGGATTAAATAGAAACCTTGCAGCTTTTTGTTCCTTAGAGCCATCGGATAAAAAGTTAAGTACAAATGCAGCCTGATTGTCACGGCTTTGTCTCCAGGCCTCCAGGAAGAAATTAAAAACAAATGGCCGGGATAACTCTTTGCTCCTGGCCGTCTCCGCAGTCAATCGTCCGGCATATTCTTCCAATTCTTTGCGTCTTTTCTCTGCCGTGATGTATAAGTCAAAACTAACGTATGCAAAAGCCAAGACAATCAACAGCAGCAGGACCGCTACTATACTGGTATACCGGTGCCGCACAATGATCTTACGCAGCAGATACATAGTGCTGATCGACTTGACGCGAATAGGACGGCCATCAAGCCAGTTCTCAATATCGCTCTGCAGCTCGGCAGTAGACTGGTATCGCTGAGCCGGCTTTTTGGCCAGGGCCGTGAGCAGAATAGCTTCGATATCAGAGTCGAATTTACGAACAATTTGCCGGGGTCTAACCGGATCAACATTCTGGATATTCTGCAGCACTTCCAGAGTCGAGCCGACAACTTCATATGGATACTGGCCTGTCAACATGCGGTAAAGTATAACACCCAAAGAATAAACATCCGTGCGCACGTCAATCAAATCAGGCCGACCTGCCGCCTGCTCCGGTGACATTGTAGAAAGAGTTCCAGCCAACTGGCCGGTCATCGTGGCAACAGCATTGTCCGGAGCCTGCTCACTTAGGCCGACCGCCTTTGCCAGCCCGAAATCCAGTACGTGTGGCTCACCGCGCTTGTCGACAAGAATATTGGCAAATTTCAAGTCACGATGGATAATACCCTGCTGGTGGGCGTACGTTATGGCAGTGCAGATTTTATTGAACAACACCACCGTCTCCCGGAAAGATAGTCTCTCCGAGCGCACGTATTGCTCCAGCGGCTTGCCCTCGATATACTGCATTATAAAGTAATATTGATGGTGGATAATTCCACTGTCCCGGATACTTACTATGTTAGGATGGTCGAGGCTGGCGATAAGCTCGGCCTCTCTCTCGAAATAGTAGCGAGCCCTGGCTGAAGCCAACAACGTAGGCAACAATACCTTGATTGCCACATTTGTCTTTGTAGCTGTGTGAATGGCCTTATATACAACTGCCTGGCCGCCTCGCGGCATCTCCTCCACGATCTCGTAGCCCTCGATCATGGACCCCAGTAATTTTGCAAAATCCTGCTCACCAAGCGGCACTGTTGTTGCCTGTGATATTGATTTAGTAGGATACTCATCCGGAAGTACGCATGTTTTTTCAATCGAGGCCTCAGCGGTAGCTTTATAACCACCTGGTGAGTCCGACTCGTCGGGTACACTGATATTTGAAATGTAAGACTCTATTTGTTGCCGGCAACTGTCACATTCAGCAAGGTGAGTCTCTATCGCCTTTCGCTCATCGGCTGAGCAACTTCCGGCTGTGTAGCGTTCAACCAGCTCTTGGCTCAAACAAATGCCCATATTTTCGTATCCCGAAGCAGACGCCTTGCAAGCCCTTAGAAATGCGAATGTCTCTTAGTAATTTTACTATGAACAGAAGTCTGATGTCAAGCAAGATTCCTGAGAGTATCGCTATTTCGTAAATATCTTCTACGTAACAGTACCCTTTTGGGCATAGGTAGTAGGTAGTAAAATGCCGGCCTCTGGTATTCTATTGGGTGGACAATATAAACAACGATAAAAATTTGACAAAAAACTTGCCTATTTTCTTCTGCCGATGTAACTTAAATGAAAGTTTCCCATGATCCGGCAGGATGGTTGTATCCGAGAGATCCCGGTAGAGATATTGACCAAGCAGTATAGCCAGAGGAGTATCTATGGCCGAGACAAAACTGATTATATCCGGACCGACAGAAACCAAAGAGGTTTTGCTCGATCCCAAGGGCACAACGTTGGGACGAGGTACGAGCTGTGACGTCATACTCGATGATGCCGCTGTGTCACGACTTCACGCCAGGATTTCCCAGGATCCCTTTGGTCGCTGGATTGTCGAAGACAATGACAGTCAAAACGGGGTATTCATCGAAGGGCAACGTATTAAAGCACAGGCAATACTGCCTAATCAGAAAATTAACATACGCCCATTCACCATATCGGTATTACAGGAATCTGACCAGCAGATAATGCCAGGGACATCCGTGCGAAGTACAATTCTGATTGTAGATAAAGCCGCGGAGGAAGATATCGTATCCTACAAAGAAGACCAGGCCTCCCTGTTGTCTCCCGCCCTAATGCAAAATCTCAATGAACTCACGGGCCATTTACTTAAATTGTCCAGCCCATCAGAGCTGTATTCGCAGGCGTGTTCGCATCTGGCCAAAATGCTGGATACGCTTGTTGCTATTGTAAGATTGCCATGCAACGCCGAACCTCTGCCAACCTCACCTGATATTCTTGCCTTTCATTTCGGGGCCAGCGATACGGATACCGCCGTTCTGCAGGCATCATATCTGCATCTTTCCAAGCGCGTACTCGAAGCAGTCAGGACAACAGATGCCCCGGTAATGGCCAGCAGCGGGAAGTCTTCCGACCGGAACATAGCTCTGACAATTGTTGACGATTATAAACCTCACGTGGTTTTTTCCGCTCGTGTGAACGACCTTGGCGGAATTGTCGATGCCCTATATGTGGACATTCTGGAACAAAAGTCATCTAAAGAAATGTTCGATTTTGTGGAAGCCGCTGCGAGGGAAATTAACTTTGCGCAAAAAAACCTTTTCTTTATCGAGCTTAAAAAGCAGGAAAAAGCGCTCAGAGAGGCAAATATCAAACTCAGAGAAAAGGACCGTATAAAGGACGAGTATGTTTCACGTGTCACTCACGACATCAAGGGCCATCTGGCTGCGATACAAAGCTGCCTTTACATAGCTGGCGATGAATCTTCCGGCCCGCTGAATGAGAAACAAACCGATTTCATGACTCGTGCATCCAAACGCACCGTTCAGCTTACCGGTTTTGTCAAAGAATTGTTAAATCTGACGCAGATGAGACTCAGCGGACGGATGCAAATGGAAGCTTTTTCTCTGCCGGATTGCATATCCAAAGCATTGGCCAGCGTTGCAAATAAAGCCAAGGAAAAATCAATTACTGTCACCTCGAATGTCGAATCTTCAGTGGGTCAAATCATCGGTAATGAATTTTCTATTAATGAAATGATCACGAACCTGCTGTTCAATGCAGTTAAATACACACCAGAGAACAAAACGGTCCATCTCGACGCCAAAAGCCATAACGAGCAGATTCAGATAGATATTGCCGATACGGGAATCGGCATACCTGCGGATGAGATCGGAAATGTGTTTGACGAGTTTTTCAGGGCAAGCAATGCCCGGAAAAGCGAAAGGGACGGCACAGGGCTGGGGCTCTCGATAGTAAAACAGATAGTAGAAAGACACCGCGGCAAAATCTCCGTCCAAAGCCAACAAGGCCAAGGGACCAAATTAACCATCATCTTGCCAAAAGATAGTTCCCCGCCGGTCTGTTCGTAAGCCTGTTGGGGCACTTCGATGAAATATATACTCAGCCGAGCCGAAAAGCGAAGGACCGGGGGCCAATATCTCAGTTGAGCCGGTCTGATATTTCATCGGCTTATGTGGAGTTCATCTGCTACAACCCGGAAAAATCGGGGCCTATACCAAATCAATCAGTATAAGCCCCGAAATGATTAAAATCCAAAACTCTTTCGTTTGTTATTCAGTCTATGGTGTTGGAACTGGTCGATATAAACGAATGTCGTCAAAGTACATCGTACCTGTACCACCAGTCGACGGCACATTACCTTTGCTGCCGAGACCAAGTGCGATTTTATCAACATTGGTCAGGTCCAGGCCCTGATCTGCGAACTTCTGCAGGTCGATCGTCCACTCCGTCCAGGTGCTTATCGTTGCCGCATTGGGATCATCGTGATAAACCACTGCTGGCGTGCCGGTGCTGTTGGACAAGGCTACATACACAGGTTCAGCAACGTTGCTGGTTATTCCTATATCCTGTTGCATCCACTGGGCGCCAACCGTGCCGGTAATCTGAACGTTGGAGAATTTGGCCTCGCAGGGGACAGCAGGGTCATGGCTGGTAACAGCTAAACCTACATAGGTGTTAGAATTCATTAAGATATTCTGGGGTACAGAATTCTCTACCATCACCCAGGTCGAGCCGTTCGTTGACTGGTAAGCTGTAAAGTTGCCCGCAACATCACGCTCCAGTTTCACCCAGCTCGGAGCGGCGATCCCGCTCTGGGTCGCGCTGTAGCTGGTACTGCCCGCATCGGTGCGACCCTGTGACATAACTCCGTTAGCAGGTGTAATACACACAAAGGCATTTTTCGAGTTAGGATCGAGTGTCTCACGAATCATCACACCCGCTTTGGCCGAGTTGTGCGTGTTCTCAATGCTCTGGACCTTAGCTATAATCGAACCCGCGCCGGTGAGCATCTTGTAGGCAAAATGGAACTCATCGGCGGTGCCTCCGATATCCGCGCCGGAGCCGGTTATCGTATAGGTTCCAGCCGGACCTTCCGTGAAGCTGCCGAAAGATGGCGGGTAGCCTCTGAACCACAGTGACAATATCTTAACGCCTTCCTCTGTTAAGTTACGTGTGTCGGTCAACGGTCTCTCTGCCTCGGAATTTACAACGCCGGACGTGTTGTCGTACATGAACGGCATGGACTGAATGCCGCTATGGACAATCGTCTGCTCGGCATACGGCGGGAATTCGTAACTGGCCTGCGCACCGTTACTGGGAATCCCATAGCCATCGAGCCAGGTCTGCCAGATAGCTTCGCCGGCCAGGTCGTTATCAGTATAGCCCTCAAAGTCATCCACAAGAAGGAAATCTGTTACCTTAAAGCTCCAGACTTTGCCTCTGCTGATAGTACCATCGGTGTTATATTCATCGATACGCCAGTAGTAGGGCCCGCCGCCCCATTCAACGCCTTCGGGGGGTGTATAGCTGGTGGCATTCTGTCGGCCTCGATATATGCCTGTCGTGTCGGACGTATCGGCATTGTTCATAGTGTCTTTGTCGATGCCGAAGTACACATCATGCTGTGATGCCTTGTCACCGGGTGACCACTTTAGAGGTATGGCATTGTGAATATCCGGCGTAGATCCATCAGCCGGGCTCGGGTCCCAGGCAATCGTCAGGTCACCTCTCATAGCCAGTTTAACTTCTTCGTCTGTAAGCGCCTTGTCATATATACGCACATCGTCGATGTCACCCATGATCGGGACCCCGCCGCCACGCGTTCCATTGAAGCTCGTTGCTTCGGAGTTGGCGCCGATAAAGCCAAAACGGGTGTTGCCAGTGCCAAAAGTCACGCCTCCGGTCACCGACGACTCGAGTGTACCGTCGATATATATTGTCATCCGACCGTTGTCGAAGACGCCGCAGACATGATGCCAGACATTATTGTCCACGCGTCTGACGCTGCCGGAGTCAGCCTGTCCGGAGCTGGTCATAACGCTCCAGCCTACCTGGCCGGGGCCGCTGCCGGGACCACTGATCTGAAGCCGATAATATTGGTCACGGTCGAAGGAGAGAATGTACTGACCGGATGCGGCACCAGTACGAATCCAGGCGCATACTGTAACTTCCTTGATGCCGGTTGCGGCATAGTTGAGATTCTGAATCGCCACATAACCATTGCTTCCCATATTCAGGGCCGCATCGCCATGGAGGCCGGGGGTAATCCATCTGGTGTCGAAGAGAGTTCCATGATTACCGTGCCCGGACCAGTCAAGTGCCATTGTGCCCATACCCTCGTCAAGCGTCCACCAGCCGACAAAATTCGGATCATCAGTAACAGCTATGACGGGCATGGTTGTGAAAGTCCAGACATCGCCCTTATGTGTTACAACACCATCGAACTCATCAATCCGCCAATAATAAGTCTTATCTACTTCAAGCGGACCGGGAGTATAAGTCGTCCCTGTCTGAGACTGGCCCACAAGGGCACTATTTACATCTTCAAAATTATTTCCGAAGTACACATGGTGCAGTTTTGCGTTCATACCTGCCGACCAGCTAAGGGTCACATTCGGATCAATATATTTGGCACCATCAGCCGGTTCGGGATCATAAGCCTTCCTGGATGGAACCATAAAGCTCCAGACGTCGCCTTTCCACGGACTATTGGGATCGGCCTCATTGACCTCATCAATTCGCCAGTAGTACGTCGTGCCGGGAACAAGACCACCAGGATAAGGAAATCCGGGAAAGCCGGCAACGATATACGTAGCTGTCTGGTTTCCTCGGAATGTGTCGCCGCTGCTGTCGTTCACATCGTCAAAATTATCCCCCAAATACACATCGTGTGAAACGGCACGCTCTCCGGGTGTCCAGGAAAGGTTCACCCATGTTTCAGAATGTACGGCTCCATCGGCAGGATTGGGATTAGTGGCATAAGACCATGGTTCACCTACCGCGTCCATAGCATCCGTAAGCTCCTGCGTCGTCAGCGCATGGTTGTAAATCCTTATATCATCCATCCGGCCATCATACCAGTTGCCGGCGGCGTCATAGATACCGGCACCTATATTTACGGTATATATGGACGTGCCGTAGTCAGCGCCGGGGCTGGCGCTGGGACCTGCCAACATTCCAGCGTCAACATACAGGAACATGCCTGCTGCGTCCCCGACGGCAGCCACATGGTGCCACTCGCCGGACCCATACGGATACGGAACGGTGACGTTTCCCCCGACCGCAGTATTCCAGCATCTAATGTCACCATTATTGGTAAAGCCGAATTCTACGCAGTCATTCTGGCCAACAAGTCCAATACGGCTGGCAGTATAATTGACGGGATTTAGCCAGAGTGCCAATGTGAATTCAGACAGGTTGTTAAGCAGGCTCTCGCCAATCTCTACCATGTCGTCGGTTCCGTCAAATTCCAGCGCGCTGCCTCCAACACCGGGCACCCATTTCGGTGCGCCCTGGATGATACCATTGTGGCCTTTGCCGGATATGTCGACAGCCACTGTACCGGACTTCTCATTGAAGGCCCAGTGAGCTACTAACTCGGCTGAGGCGCTGCTGACCAGGCCCGGTATCAAAACCAAAGATATGAGAAAAACCAATTTTTTAAACATAATAGTCCTCCTTTAAAAAGAGTTAAAAAATGACTGATAACAATCGTAAACTATTAATATATTCTTACTTGCGCAAGATAGTTTTAACGACTCGAAATTGCCTCCTTCCCTCACAAATCCCGATGCTAACCGTTGGTTTCCAATCTAAAATAACATAATCGGAAAAAAAGCAAAACGGGAACATAGTTCCACATATTAATTTATACAAAATTACCTACCTTCGTGTCAATAAAAAAGTCAGATTATATCATCGGCACCGCCCGAAAGGGCCTTGCAAAGCCGGGATAAGCAAGCTGCACCGGATTTTAGATTTGGACTATATTTGAGTAAATGCCTGACAAAGGGTATAATGTACAGTTGCAAAACGTGTTTTATCTTCGTCGTACGAAAGTATTTTGGCTCAGTATGCGGGAGGACGTAAATTGAGAGGAAAACTTAAGCCTCGGCTCATATCAGGCTTTCTGCTCATCCTTCAACTCCCTGTCTGTCTCGCCACAGAATCCTCCGATCCAAACCAGAGCAGTAAATACCTCGACGCCGTCCGGCAGTTTGCCGATAATGTGCTTAAATACGGTAGAGATACCTATGGTCCTAAGCATACTCCGTTATTCGTTGACGGTTTAAATATCCACACCCACGAGCCGGTAAAGTGGATTGCTCCCAATGGCGACAGGTGGATTTTATCTAACCTGGCTTCTCAACAGAATTTATTCAGGACTCTGGATGGATTGACCAGAATTACAGGCGACCCTAAATATAAGCAGGCAGCAATGGAAGCGATAAAATACGCCTTTGAGAATTTAAGGAGTCCTAATGGGTTGCTGTATTGGGGAGAAAGCGCGCTCTATGATGCGGATGCCGATAAGGTGGCGTATGGTATTGGCCGAATACACTCTTTTAAGGCTATCTATCCCCACTAAAACTCATGTGGGAGGTTGATTCTAATATTACAAAGCAGCTTATTGAGTCCTTATGGGCCGTTCTTATCTTGGACTGGTCGAATCTGGACATGAACAGATACGGGCCATTCGATCGTTTGTCAGTTACCAAAGGTTGGGATCATGAATACAAAGGAGGACCTGTGTTCTTTGAAGGGCGGGGGATTCCTTTTGTCTCTACGGGCAGCGACCTCTATTATGCAGCCGCCATACTTTCTAAGTTATCTGGGCAGAAAGACCCGCTTGTTTGGGCCAAGCGACTCGCCTACCGATATGTTGAAACGCGCGATCCAAGAACAGGAATCAGTGGCGATGTCTATACCAAGGGAGGGAATCCGGCCGCCTTGGCCGAAGACTTCAAAGGCCACGAAGTTGATCAAGGTATCATTTTCTGCGATGTGGGAGGCGGTGATCCATCCCTTCGTCGACCCTTCCTCCATATCTACATTCTCAGCTCTGGTCTCATTGGCAACTATAATTGCAGATCCTCGATTTGTGAATTATTGATCGGAGACTTATTGGGTGATGACGGCAAGGCATTTCAACAGTGGGCTTTGGAGGAATTGAGTGCCACGGGCAAGGTGGCATACCGCAGAGAAGACAATTCCTGGACTCCTATGCTTGCTGATGGTACCAGCCTGGAGGGATATGTCTGCAAAAGGAACATGGGGGGCTTTGCTAGGAAAGGAAGCATCATTGAAGCTTGGCAAGCAGATCTGACAGACTTCTGGGCGTATGCGCTAGCCTACAACATAACAGGCGATAAATTCATGTGGGAGATGTCCAAAGATATTGCGAAAGGTAATCATCTTGGAGATATTGGCGCGGAGTATAAATCAATGACTGTGCTCAACACAACTACGGACTGTGTTAATGCCCACGCTCTATTAGGCTTCTTGTCTCTATATGAGAGGACTCAAAAGAAACCTTTCTTGGATATAGCCAAAAGAATCGGTGATAATATCTTATCGCAGAGGTTTCATGCGGGTTTCTTTGCCCCAAGTGGCAAACACATCTATACCAAGTTCGATAACGTTGAATCACTTGTTTTATTGCATCTACATGCCGCAATAGACCAACGCAGTCCGAGACCGGCGATGGTCTGGCCAAGTAATGCCCGCTTCGCGGCACCATATCGTGCCAAGGCAGAAGCGTACGATATTGCTTTGATATACACCTTAACCGAATCCACGGAGCCACCAGTATCACTGGGTGAAGCAGCCAAGATGGGTGACGCTGAATTGGTCAGATTACTTATTGCCGCGGGAGCAGACGTCAACGATGCGGAGACTGGCATATTTTTTACTCCGTTGCACAGCGCGGCTACTAGAGGGTATACCAATATTGTAGAATTACTACTGTCTGCCGGTGCTGATGTCAACGAGAGGGGTGATTGGCGTGGAGAAACCCCTCTGCACTGCGCAGCTGATTTACGAGACGCCAGGCAGATGATTGAATTGCTTCTTACTAATGGAGCAGACATAAACGCAACAATCTATAAGGGCGATACACCCTTACAATATGCGGCGTACGCCGATAATAAAGAAACCATTGAGTTGCTTTTACAGAAAGGTGCAAAGATTGCAAACCTTCACATCGCTTCGTATATGGGAGATTTAGAGAAAGCAGAAACTTTTATAAATGAGAGCGTTGATATCAACGCTTTGGACGGGCATGGATACGCGCCGTTACACTACGCAGTCAAAAACAACCAAAAGCAAGCCGTAGAACTGCTTTTACAAAAAGGCGCGGATGTGAATGTCAAGAATTGGCCAGGTCAGCCACCGCTTGATATAGCGATTAGTCTAGCGTGAGTTTACCACAAAAAGTAACCTCTTGCAGCGCAAGCCCTTGAAAAAACTAAGGTTATATAGATCCTATACGTAAGGCCTAAATCACATCCAAAAATATCCTTTATTTTCAAACATTTT
>Ga0307378_10001017_pt1 | contig 46400 bp, 33 predicted proteins | sample UN1MG_FD_202238 | JGI IMG/M metagenome (GOLD analysis project Ga0307378, IMG submission 202238) | Soil microbial communities from Risofladan, Vaasa, Finland - UN-1 | ecosystem: Environmental > Terrestrial > Soil > Coastal area > Acid sulfate soil | place: Finland: Risofladan, Vaasa | collected... | reverse complement strand
ACCTTCAACCGATCCCGTTCCTTCCGGCTCATCCGCAGTTCCATCCTCGTCCTCCTCCCGGCCACCCGGCCGGAAAGAGGACAATTCTACTTTGCGGAAACCGGACATTATCACTTTGCGGCGACACAGCGAAGACGCCACTGGCCCGTAGCCCGCTCGCACGCTACAATGCCCCCGCGCCGTTCGCGAAAGGGAACCCATGGCCTTCCTCGGAAACTGTCGCGCCACCGGCATCGGCAGCCTCCCCCACACCGACCCTGCGGAGGCCGTCCAGGCCGTCTTCGACTCCGCCCCGCTCCTACCCTACTGGCCGCAACTCCCGAAGGTCTCCCCCGCCGAGGGCATGAACGAGCAGGCCCTCGCCGGCTTCCCCGGCCTGCGGGTCGAGGGCACCAAACTCCGCCACGTCCAGGACGAGGCGTTCTTCCTCGGCGTCGAGAAGGTCTTCGCGGCCTACGAGTCCGGCGACGCCCAGGCTGCCGCCCTCGCGCCCGCCAGCGCCTCCGCCTTCCAGCCGTTCCTCGCGGCCCTCAAGGCCCGCCCCACCCCCCAGGCCAAGGGACAGATCGCCGGGCCCGTCACCGTCGGCATGGCGGTCCTCGGCGAGGACGGCAACCCCATCCTCTATAACGACGTCGTCCGCGACGTCCTCGCCAAGTTCCTCCACCTGCGCGTCAAATGGCAAGCCCAGCGCCTCCGCGCCGCCGGGGCCGAGCCGATTGTCTTCGTGGACGAACCGTTCCTGGCGTCCTTCGGCACGCCGTTCTTCGGTTGGAGCGTCGGGCAAGTCCGCGAGACGCTCGAAGCCGTCGCCGCGGGCGCCGAGACGGTCGGCTCCCACTGCTGCTCCAACACCGACTGGTCCATCTTCCTGGGGTGCCCGCGTCTGGCGATCATCTCCTTCGACGCCTACGAGTTTGCCGAGAACTTCCTCGTCTATCGCGACGACCTGGCCGCCTTCCTGGCGCGCGGCGGGAACATCGCATGGGGCATTGTTCCGACCGATCCGGACGCCCTCGCATGCGAAACCGTCCAGACGCTCCGGCGGCGGATGGACGGGCTCCTGGCGAAAGTCGAAGCCCTCGGCTTCGAGCGCGAGCGGGTCTTGCGCCAGAGCCTCATCACGCCCGCCTGCGGCCTGGGGACGCGCCCGATCCAGGCGGCCGACCGCGCGCTGGCGCTCACGCGCGACCTCGCCGCCGAACTCCGCAAGGCGATCGGCGAGTAGATTTACCCGCCCGTGTCCCTGTTCCCTTTGGACCCCTTTGGGGGCGGACACGATGGCGGACCAGTGGAAAAAAATTCCAAAAAATATTTTTGATGGGCGGGCGGATTTTGGGGCGATTTTTGGGGGGTCGCAACCGAGTTTCCAGAGCGCCAGGGGCATTTTGGGGTGTGGAAGACTCCGCGTGGAGTGCAAAACGCCCCGTTTTTGCCCCGATTTTACCTCGATTTGCCCCGTACATGCCCCGTACTGCCCCGCTTTTGCCTCGCAGAACCCTCGTTTTGCCTCCTATGCTATGGAGCGCGGTTGATGGGATGGGCGTTTTTCTGCGAAGTTTGGCACGGGATTTGCATGCCGGGGGGTGAGTGTGGTTTCAGCGCAGAGCACGCAGAGAGCGCAGAGGGGGAATTGGGGAACGGGGAAAGGCAACGCGGAACTCGGAATGCGGAATGCGGAACTGCCGTTGATGCGGCGGGGGGCGAGGTGCTTCTCCACGAAACGGAAAGAAGGGGGTTATCCTGCAGCCCAGTCCTCGATTGCGAGGGAGAACTCATCGCGAGCCACTTTTCGGATGCGGGCCATTTTGTCGTGGGTGACCAGAACCAGGTTATGTTCGACTGCCTGCGCGGCAATCCAGAGATCGTTCTCGTCGATACCGAGCTTTTCTCCCGTTGTCGGGTCAACAATTTGCTCCGCCCTAAGTTTCTTGCTCTTGCGTTCCGGAGGGTATTTTTCAAACAGGCGGGCGCGCAACGGACCATAAGAAAGGCATGTCGAGTTGGTCACGTCGAGGACACGCGGGAGTTTGTCGGCAATCCAGCGCCGGTATTCGTCGTGGTCCAAATGCGCCGCCCCACCGGCAATATGCAGGCCGTACTCGATCTCACCCAAAGTGATGGCTGAAATGGCGAGGGGCGTGTCGGCCGCAAGGTTCTTTACGGCGGCAAGGACTTGGCTGCGTTTTGGTTTCGTTTCATCGTACCAGACGCTGACGATGCAGGTGTCGAGGAGATAACCGCGCACTCGCATTACTCCCTGAAGGCCTCGACGGCCGCATCGAGTGCCCGCCTGAGCCCAGGGGACTTGATAGGTTCGTAACGCTCGAGCAGCTCCCCGGCCGTTGACCGCCGGTATTCATCGGACAGGTATTCATGCAGGGAGAAACACGGCTCATAGTCCTCGGGGAAATAGCGGTCAAACCGGCAGGGCACCCCTTCGCGCTGCCACCCGCTGAAGAGGTTGAGCAGTTGCCGTTCGTACCGAGGAGGCAACTGATACAAACGTAAGACCTCGGCATCCATCTGAAGGAGGAGGTTTCGGAGGAGTGTGGGGTTGGCTTCCTGGCGCAGACCCTGCGAAGGCAACCTGACAGCGTCCAGGTAATTGCAGGCCACGGCTGTCACGCGCGCCACATCGGCCTCGGTCAACCGCGGAACGGGCATGCGGCGGAGGACACCGACCAGGATATCGCGTTTCATGGTATGTGCGTAAACGTATGCATTGGCAAGTGGCGAATTGCACATCGCCCACAGGAATTCGAGGGGCAACTCGGCCAAACGGGAGCGAACCGCGACGAAGCGGCTTGTTATGGCATGACCCTGCCTGTCTATGAAAGCCTTGATTCGCCAGGGGCCGCGGCTTACGGGGGCATAGTTGACGAGAACCTGGGGCTGTTCCACCACGGTACCAGCCCTGGGTGTCTTGATGACCTCCGGGCTCAGGTTGATCTGCACGTCCGCAGGAAGCTCGTGAATCATTAGTTTTGGCTCAAGGCGCAGAAATCCCGGCGCGCTTCCAGGAAAAGTCTGTTGCGCGAAGGCCCGGAGCCCCCTTGCCCGAAGTGTGTCCTTGTTAAAGAAGTCAAACCCTTTACCACTATGCGCTACGTCGTGTAAAGTGTCCATGCCCTTACACCAGTCCCAGATTTGTTCCAGGTCAGGTATGCGCATGTCACAATCCGGCCCTGTTATAAACCGTCGCTGATCCACTGTCTGATCAGTTGTCACAGTATATCTTTCGCGGAAGCGCTGCGATTGGGGTTCTCGAACGCGCCGATAGCGTACAAGCCCTGGCGCCACCGCCTTGGGCGCGCGCCGCCGTCCCATGATGATGGCGGATTCCATGTCGGAGAACACAAAGATATTGTCGGGGAAGAGGCAAATCTCCTGAACTTCGAAATCGTTGCACAAAAGCCGTCTTAACGGCGTCGCGTTATTGCTATGAAGGAATCCTTGCGGCACGACAATGCCGAACACCGCGCCCGGTTTGAGATGAGGGAGCATCCGCGCGAGCATTTCGGAAGCCTTGTTGGATTGGCGGAGATTACTGTACTGCGCCTTCTCGACATCGGTGAATCTTTCAAAGGGCGGATTGGCCAGAAGGATCATCGCTTTTGCGGAGTGATCGGAGAGGGCATTATCGTCGAACATGTCGCCGACTTGAACATCCCATCCGTTCGGGTTGGGAATGTCCGCCAGGGTTAGCGAAAGGCGGGCAATTTCGACGGCAAAGGCGTCGGTATCAAGCCCATGCAACCGCTTTTTGAAATAATCATGGCGCGCACGCGCGTCCGATATGGTTGACGGCAGCATTTCCCGCAATAGGCGCATGGCAGAGACAAGGAACGCCCCGTGGCCACACGCGGGCTCAAAAACGTGGCGGCGCTCGCAGGGTATTTCCTCAATCCAGTCGGTGAGTTGCCAGACCATATAGTCAACAAGATAGGACGGCGTGCTGTGAGTGCCGAGCGCCGAGCGCGTTTCCTTTGAAATCAGGGTGTTCTCATAAACGTAAGAGAGGGACTCGGTTGTGACATGGCCGAGGTGTGCGAAGTCTTCGATTTCATGTGCAATTGCCGCCAAAGCCGCGCGACGCTTGCCGTCCTGCACCAGAACCGGCTTGGCGCGGTAATGCTCGGCAAGACGCGCGTAAACCTCGTCTACATCGGCCAGTTGGAGACTCGAGAAGGCTCGGACCCCCTTGTCCTGCAGAACCTTGGCGGCGACCAACCAGAAGACAGACTTAAAGAGCCAATGGCCCGCTTGTTGGGACACCTGGCGCGGATAAAGGGTCCCACGGAGTTTATAAACGCCTCGCTCGATCAGTTGGCTGAGACTCCTGCCGATGTCACTCTCCACCAGCGGCATCAGGCCGACGTCCACAAACTCCAGTTGGTATCGCTTTTCGAACAGGGCCAGGGTCTTGGCGCGGTACACGGATTCAGGGGCGAAATGCTGCTTGTGCTTGGAGAAGAAACTGTCGATCCTGGAAGGTGCCACTTCCTCGCACATCTGCGGCGTATCCCGCGATTGCTTCCACAATTGCAGCCCGGCATGGTAACAATGGAGCACAATGGGCGCGCCCATTTGGCGGCACGCGAGGACAGTGCGCTGCGGGGTTTCACCGTTAGACTGCGTTACAGCAATGCATGCGGAGCGGGCATCAGCGGGTTCGTGCGCAAAGGCGGCGAGAGGAACCTGTTGGCTTTCGCCAAAGCGGAAATCGCGGCGCAGAAGGCCGCCCTTATAACCGCACCGTCGAAGGTGCGGCGCGATAAGGTCTGGGCTGAGTGTACGATGTGCAGGGATGGCGGCTTGGCCCCCCTCCTATCGCCCGCAGGCACGGACCGGGCGTCTCCCCCAGCGCTCCTTATGTAATCATCGTCGGCCCCCCCTATCGGAGTCAACACTTTTCCTTTCGAAAGTCGCAACGTCAATCTGGAACAAGGGGGGGTTGGGCGGTACAACACAAGGTGTGCCTGGCCCCCGGCGGGCAGCTCACGTTCAATTCAACTGATAATGTTTCCGCAGCAGCCATTCGGCGGTGAGAAGGGCCCTTTTTAGCGGGGAACTCGGAACACGGAACGAAAGGCAACAGCACTGTCTACACGGCGAGATCCCCATCCCCAAATGGATTCCTTCGGGACAAGATGGGCGGCTAGGCGGGAAGTTTCACGACCCAGTCGTTCGGGCCGGTCTTGGCGAGGTGAAATTCGCCGACGACCGTCCGGCCGCCGAACCGAACCTGCACGCGGTATCGGCCGTAAAAGCCCCTCAGGGCAAACGTGCCGGCGCCGTCGGTGCGGCCCTCGGCGTGCGTCTTCCATTCGCCGTGGATGAGCCGCCGGAGGGAATCATACGCCGGTTTCGGGCTCAGGTCCTCGCGCAGGAGGCCCCCGCCTTTCTGCCACGAGCCCTGGTCGCACATGTCCCACCACGTCAGCGCCACCGTGGCGGGGTGGCCGAAGATGACGCGGTAGAACCGCTCGGCATACTCGGCCTGGGCCGTCTCGTCCCAGACGCCGCTGCGGCGCGACCCGGTAATGGGCTGGCCGGCCGAGGTCGGCGTGAATTCCGTGATGTGGATCGGCAGGCCCAGCGCGGCGTATTGGTCCAGGATGCGCTGCACCTGGTCCAGTGGGAACCGCATGGTGAGCGGCTCGTGGGCCTGGATGCCGATGCCGTCAAACGGAACGCCGGCGGCCTTGGCGTCGGTGAGCAACTTCAGGAACGGCGGGCACCCGTCCCCGAAAACGTAGTAATCGTTGACAATGAGGACGGCCTTCGGGTCGGCGGCGCGGGCCCAGCGGTAGGGCTCGTCAATCTTCGGCGATGCGACGTGGGCCGGCTCGTTGACGACCTCCCAGAACTCGATCTTGCCTGCGTAGCGCTTCATGATTTCCCGGACGCGTGCCTTCTGGGCGTCGGGCGGCGGCTGGCCTTGAGACCACGCCGGGATGCCAGACTCGGTGCCCCACAGGAGCGGGTGCCCTTTGAGGCGGATGCCGCGCTCCTGCGCCCACGCGACGACCTTGTCGGTGTATTCGTATTTGGGCTTGCCGCGCTCGGGCTCATAAGCCCGCCAGTAGAAGTAGGTCGTTGCGTAGTTGAAGAGTTCCGCGAAGCGTTTCTTGTAGGTGGCGTTCTGCTCGGGCAGTTTGAGGCGGTCAAACATGTAGATGTTGCATCCGAAGAGGAAATCGTGTCGCACGAGTTCGGCCGTGACGGCGGCGTCGGCGATGAGTTTGCCGTCGGCCCCGACCACGCGGACCGTTGCGGGGCCCTTGCGAAACTGCTCGATGCCCTGTGCGGCCTGCTCCAGGGCCTGCTCTTCGCGTTGCTCGCCCATGGCGACCCATTCCTCGCGGCCGGCCAGGGTCACGGCCTCGCCGCCGGGTGCGGGGCGGACCTCGATGCGCTCCAGGTACAGGTTGCGGTCCTCGTCGCCCTCGAGGGCATCGTTGGTGAACGCAACGGTCACCCGGTTCACGCCGGCGGGAATTTCGACCCGCAACGTGTAGTCGGCGAAGTCCTTGGAGTTGACCGAGACGGTCGGCCCGCCCGTGCTGTCGACCATGGCCTGCATGATCGGCCAGACACCCTTGCAGGGCGTGCCGCAGGCGCGGACCACAAGTTCATGCGCGCCGAACTGCTCGGCCCGGACGTAGTCGCCCACCTCGCCGTTGGAATAGAGGTTCCAGACGCCCTCCATAGCCGCGCCGGTGGTCTTGATGCGGGCGCCCTTGACCTGAATCACCAGGGCTGCGGCAAAATCGGCCGAGGCAAGCACCAGGGCGGAGGCCATAAGGGCAACCGGCAGGATTCGCATGACAGAACTCCACGGACCGCCCGCCGGGCACCATCGCTCGCGGCAGAAGGGTGTGCCGAATTATATCTCGCGCGCAACGGAATACAAGGCGCGCAACGGAATACAAGCGGTGTCTGCCGCCAAGGCCGGACTCGCCCCCACGCAATGTGGCACGGCTGACCCGCCACGGGCGGGTAAACTTCGTGCCGGCGCGCCGGGGCTCGGCATGACCCGGCATCGCCCTTCGACAAGCTCAGGGCTATGCCGTGGCAAGCAGCGCGCAGCGGAGGTCAGTTCAACTGATAATGTTTCCGCAGGAGCCATTCGGCGGCGAGGAGCAAAAGAAACAGGGCGAAGAGAATCGGGAAGGCGCCGGGAATGGTGGTCAGGCCGAGTTCGCGGTGGATATCCTCGCCGACGGTGGAGGCGCGGAGGCGCTCGACCAAGTCGGCGAAGTTAGCGGGTTCGTAATACGCCCCGCCGGTGGCCTCGGCGATTTTTTCAAGCAGCGGCCGGTCCAGGGCGAGGCGGTCGAACTCCTGGTTCGGCCGGCCGACGGTGAACGAATCCTCCGCCAGGCCGAGCCGCACGCCGTCCTTCGTCGCTTCGACCAGAAGTTTATACGTGCCGGGGTCGGGAGCCTCGATGGTCGTTTCATAGACGCCGACGGCGCCGGGGGCAAGGGCGAAGGCGAGGGGCGTGCGCTTGCCACCTGAGGCGATGAGCGCGGCGGAGATGTCGGCGAAGTTGGTGGCGCGGCCTTCCTCGGCGCGGACCTTGACGCGAACGCCGACGGACTGGCCGGGCTCGTAGTGGGGCTTGGACACGAGCAACGTGACACCGGGCCCTTCGGCCTCCTGCTTGATTTCCTTCGAGGCAAGCCAGCGGACCATCTGGCCCCAGAAGCGTGCGTAGGGCGACTCGCGCCCGAGGGCCTTCGAGGGGAGGTACCACTGGTACGTCGTGTCGGCGGCGAAGGCGGCGGTGCGGCCGCGGCCGAAGGACTGGACGGCGAGGACAACCAGGGGTCCGGTGGGCCCGGCCCGGTCGGGATGGACGGCCAAGACGGAAGCGCCCGGCTTGGGGGCGCCGAGGCGCGTGCAGCCTTTGAGCGTGGGCAACTCTTGCGCGGGCGCTCCGCCGCGCGGCGGCTGGAAGAAGTCGGCAATACCGTAGAAGATTGAGTGGGCGAGGCCTTCGGGCGTGAGGCGGAGGACGAATTTTTCGGTTTCCTGGCCGATGGTGCGCGGGCCGACGAAGACGGGGAGCATTTCCTCGACGGCGGAGCCTTCGTATCCGCCGGGGCCGAAGGCGGCGTAGCCTCCGATCATGAGCAGGCCGCGTCCCTCGGAGACGGCGGTCTTGAGGTTCGCCAGTTGGGCCGCGGAGAAGTAACTGCGGTCGAGGTCGCCGAGGATATAGACATCAAACTTGCGCATATCTTCAAGTGTCTGTGGGAAGGCGGAGATCTCGACGTCGCGCAGGCTGCCGGTCTGGACGAACTCGCCTTTGCGGACCTGTACCAGGGCGGCCAGTTCGACGTTGGGATCGGTCTCCAGGACGCTCTTCAGCGGCTTGTACTCCGGCCGGACGACGCCCTCGATGTAGAGGACGCGGATGCGCGGGTCGGTGACGAGGAGATGGAAATCGCGGAAGTTGTTCTCGGTGCGGCGTTCGGCGGGGTCGGACGGGATGCGGACGGTGTAGGTGTGGCGGCCGGTGGCGGCGGGCGTCAGGGTGAGCGTGACGCTCTGAGGTCCGGCGCGTGAATCGAGGCGCAGGGGCTGGGCGGCGAGAAGCGCATCGCCCTCGCGCACCTGGACCTCGACGGAGCGGTCGGCCAGGCCGACGGCATCGACGTCCACGGTGATGCGGGTGATGTTATTGACGACGGCCTCGTCGGGGGCGCGGACGGCGGCGACGGCGATGTCCTGGTAGCCGCTCGCGTCCGACAGGTCGGTCCCGACGCCGACGGTGAAGACGGGAGGCGGTGCGGCGGCGAGGATGTCGGCGACGGGGTCGCCGCCCGCGTTGTGAATGCCGTCGGTGAGGAGCACGAGGGCGGCGGTGTCGGCGCGCGGCGCGGCGGCGAGAAGATCGCGGACGGGGCGGGCGAGGTTGGTTGAGTCGCCGACGGGCTCGGGCCAGCGGGCGTCCTCGACGGCGCGGGCGCGGGAATCGAAGGCGAACAGGCGGACGTTGAAGGAGGCCCGGAGGCGGTCGAGATACTCGGTGAGTTGCGCCATCGCGCGGGCGAGACGGCTGGGAGTGTCGGGCCAGTCGCTCACCGACATCGAGCGCGACGCATCTACAAGGATAAGAAGGTCGGTTCGGCGCGACAGGCGCTCCTCGTAACTGAGGAGGGGCTTGAAGATGAGCAGCACGAGCACGAGCACCGCGAGGATGCGCAGGGCGAGGAGCACGGCGAGGGGGCGAGAGCCGAGCGAGCGGCATGCGCCCAGATAGAAGAAGGCGACGAGGGCGGCGGCGGCGAGGGCCAGGAGGACGGCGAGGAAGCCCTGGGCGGCGGGGGTGTCGGCAGGGGCAAGGCCGGCGGCGAGGAGCGCAGCGGCGAGGGCGAGGCCGGCCAGAATCTGCCACCAGGGAAGCGCCGGCTCGGAGTCCGGGGCACTTTTCTCGGCAGACCGACGACGCGCCCGCAGCCAGCCGACCAGCGCGAGGACGGGCGGAACGACGAGGAGCGCCAGGAGCGGCCACCGCCGCGCGCGGATGATCCAGTGGGCGAGGAGGGCCGTCAAGACGACGGCGGCAGCGGCGCCGAGCGCGAGGGCGGCGGCCGAGAGGCCCTCGCCGTAGAACAGCAGCCGCATTTCACCGTCGGCGAGCATCATGCGGAGCCGTCACCCATTCTCTTTAACATATTCCTTGACGTAGATAACCCACCGGCGCTCGAGGTCCGCCAGGCCGAAGCCGTAGGCTTCCCGGAGGGCGTCGTCCTGGTCCGCGCCGTCTTTGAGGCGTTCGATGAAGCGTCTGAACTTCGGCCGACCGGCCGAGAGAAGAAACTCGACCAGGGTGAACGAGACGGAGTAGGCCGGATAGGCGAACGTGCCGTCCGGCGGCGCGTGGAGGACGTCGCGGATGGTCCGGCCGGTGCGGGCGAGGTGGCGGGACCACTGGATTTTGCGCGAGCGGAGCGAGGGGTCGTTGACGACGGTCATATACTCGGCGAGGCCTTCGTGGAGCCAGCGGGGGAGGTCCACGGCGCGCTTGTACAACTGGAAGAAGGCGTGGGTTCCCTCGTGGGCGAAGAGTTCCCGGAGTCGTCGCTCGTCGCGGGTATCGAGAGGGATGGAGATATGAACGAGTTGCGGTTCGCCGGGGGCCCGCGCTTCCCAGGCGAAGTAGGCGCCGGTGGCGCGTGCGTCGCAGGAGTCGAACGCGCGGGCGTGGGATTCATAGAGGGGGCGCGAGCGGAAGATCATGAGGATGCATTTGCCGTCCCAGACGCGCTCGTCGGCGGGGATGCCGAACTGCCGGCCGAGGTTCGCGTAGATCGTCTCGCACCACGCGACGAACTTTTCGGCGGTGGGAGCGTCGGCGTCGGTGAAGAGGAGGTAGTGGTCGGTTTCGGCGAGGCGCAGGCGCGCGCCGAGGCGCTCGTTGAGGACGGGAAGGCGCTCTTTCTGGCGTGCGACGATTTTCGCCTGGTCGAAGGAGCCGTCCGGCCGGCGATAGTTCGGGGGGAGGCGCCAGGGCTCCAGATCGGCCTTGTCGCCGGGGAGGACGACGCGTTCGTCCTTTCCTCCACCGGGGATGGTTTCGTCGGCGGGAGGCGAGTCGGCGTCATCGGCGGCTACGGCGAGGCACGGCGCCGCGGCGAGGAGCACGAGCGCCGCCGCCAGCGCCGTCCGCCGCACGAGTGTGCTATCGGAGGGCGGCGTGCTCATGGCGCGTTGGGCTCCGCGGCGGCGGGGATGGAGAAGCCGGGTTCTTCGGAGGCGACGCGGACGGGGCCGGCGGCGCGTTGGGAGATTTCGGCGACGAGGCGCTCCGGCAGCCGCACACGCTGGACGATTTGCCCGTCCTGGAGGCTGCGCTGGAGGACCTCGCTGTGTTGCTCGAGCCAGGCGAGGAACCGGCCGTCCGCAGGCGAGACGCCGACGGTGATTTCCCGCGGCGGTCCGACAAGGCGCTCGGCGACGGTGCGGGCGAGGGCTTCCAGTCCGTCGCCGCGCGTCGCGCTGGTGAGGACGGCACCGGGGAATCGGCGGACGGCCAGGTCCAACTGCACGGGGTCCTCGACGCGGTCGCACTTGTTCAGGACGACGACCTCCGGCTTGCCCGCGCAGCCGATTTCCTCGAGGACGGCATGGACGGCGGCGACGTCGCCGGCGAGGTGTTCGGTCGAGACGTCGGCGACGTGGAGCAGGAGGTCGGCATGGACGGCCTCTTCGAGGGTGGCCTTGAAGGAGGCGACGAGGTGGTGGGGGAGGTCGCGGATGAAGCCGACGGTGTCGGAGAGGAGAGCCGAGAGACGATGCGGGAGGCGCCAGGCGCGGGTGCGGGTGTCGAGGGTGGCGAAGAGTTTATCTTCGACGTACACATTGGCATTTGTGAGTGCGTTGAGGAGGCTGGACTTGCCGGCGTTGGTGTATCCGACGAGTCCGACGCTGAGCCGGTCGCCTCGGGACCGGACGACGCGTTCCTTGCGTGCGTCTATCTCGCGGATTTTACGTTTCAGGTCGGTGATGCGTCGGCGGACGATCCGGCGGTCGGTTTCGAGTTGGGTTTCGCCGGGTCCGCGGGCGCCGATGCCGCCGCCTTCGAGGCGCGACAGGTGGGTCCACATCCGCCGCAGACGCGGGTAGAGGTATTCCAGTTGCGCCAGTTCCACCTGGAGCCGTGCCTCGTTGGTCCTTGCGCGGGAGGCGAAAATATCGAGGATGAGTTCGCTGCGGTCGATGACTTTGGTTTGTGCGGCGGCTTCGAGGTTGCGGACCTGGGCGGGCGAGAGGTCGTTGTCGAAGATGATGACATGGGCGCGTTCGGCGGCGGCGAGTCGGCCCAGGGCGTCGGCCTTGCCCCGGCCGACGTACGTGCTCGGGTCCACGTCGCGTCGGCGCTGGCTGGCGGTGGCGACGACCTGGGCGCCGGCGGTGTCGGCCAGGCGCGCCAGTTCCTCCAGACGGTTGCGGTGGCCTTCGAGGCCGACGGCATCGCCGCCGAGAGTGACTTCAACGAGCACGGCCCGTTCGCGGACGACCGTGCGTCGGGTGGTCTTGAGTTCCTTCACGCGGTTCGGACGATCCTTTCGCGGGAGTGCGCCCCGCCTTCTTTATGATACGACGGCGGGCGGCGGGCGTCAATTCGGCGCGCGGGCGAGCGCGATGGAAACTTCGAAGACAAGCATCGTCGGCAGTCGCTCGACGCCCTCGGGCGACGGCGGCTCGCGACGCCAGACGACGAGGAACGGACCGGCGCCCGTTTGGCGCTCGGCGGCCCACCAGCCGAGGGTGCGGCCGGCGTGGGCGAGGTTGGCGTCGGCGCTGGCGCGCCACTCGGCCGCCCACGCGAGCACGGGGCGCGACGCCTCCTCGCCCTTCGACTTACTCAGGGCGACCCCGAGCCCCTCGACTTCGCTCGGGGCCCTGAGCCCGTCGAAGGGCATGGTCGAAGGGTCGTCGGGCGCGCGGGCCGTCGTCCCGTCCACCACAAGCGACGCGACCACGTCGGGTCCTTCGCCGATTTCCGCCGCCAGGCCTCCCGGCGCCCGCTCCAGAAAACCGACCACCGCTCCGCTCGTCCGGCTCTCGACGTGCGGCGGGTCGCCCAGGTCCAGCCCAAGCGCCGGGCGGAAAAGGTCGCCCGACGACGCCAGCACCGGCAGCGGAAGCCCGTCCTCGAGGCGCAGAGAGAGGCGTGCGGCAGAAGCGCCGCGCGATTCCAGACGGACGAACCGCTCGACGGCGGCGACGCCGGCCCACGGATCGGCGTAGACGACGCGCGCCTCCAGGATGCGGCTCTCGCGGATGCCGCCGAAGAGGAGGATGGCGGCGGTGGCGGCGGCGGCCAGGGCGACCATCGTCCCCGCGGCGAGGACCGTCCTCCGAGCCGGCACAAGGAGCCCCAGTGCGAGGACCGCGAGCGCAGCCAGACCCAGGCCGAGCCAGAGGCGCCGCCGGTCGAGGGCCGGCCAGAGGTTCGAGGCGAAGCAATCGTGGACCGCCGGCTGGACGGGCTCGCCCGCGCCGGGCGGAAAGGCGCGGCGGACGATGATTTCCTCGCCGTCATCGCCGAGGCGCAGGACGGTCAGCGGCCTGGGCGACGCGACGGGCGGCGGCGCGGACCCCTCATAGAGAACGCCGTCCAGGACGCCGCACCGCGCAACGGTCGCCAGGTCGCCCGCATCGAGGGGGATGAGGATGCGGTTCTCGGACACCCGTGCGGGCATCGCCGGATCGGCCACGAAAGCAAAGAGTCGCGTTTCCCGGTCGAGCGGCCGGACATCCGCGACCGCGCGGACCGGGCCGACGGTCCCCTTGGCCGTCGCGAACGTGATCTCCAGGAGGAGGTCGCCGCCGGCGAAATAGACGGGCAAGGTTTTCTCGGCGGTTTCCCCGGGTGCGATGCGCCACGGGGCCGCAACGCGGACCGCGCCGCCCGAATCCACGAGGACGCGGTCGAAGGTCCGGTCGGTGCGGTTGGTGACGCGGAGGCGGACGGGGACGTAGGCACCCTGCCTGGCCCAGCCGTGGGTAAGGACGAGGTCGGCGGCGAGGTCAAAGGGCGGCGCGGCGTCAGCGCCCTGGGCGACCACCGCCAGCGCGAGGACAAAAAATGGGGTCAGACCCCATTTTTGGAAAAATACCTTCTGCAACCCCTTCAAACACAGGCGCTTACAAAAATGGGGTCTGACCCCATTTTCTTCATTTTCTTTCATGGGGCACCTCCGGTCTGCTGGAGTCGTCGCCAGAGGCGGATGGCGGCGGCGACGCTCCAGGCCTGGGCGATGCATCCGCGCGGGCGGTGGGGCGGGTCGCCGTCGAAGATTTCGCTGATTTGCCCGAGTCCCGCCTCATCCATCGAGTCGAGGAGCCCTGCGAGCAGTTGGCCGACCTCGGCCCGGGCGCTGACCGGCTCCTCGACGGCAAAGACAGCGTCGGCGTAAGGGGCGAGGAGCCACGGCCAGACCGTGCCGCGATGGTATGCCGCGTCGCGCTCCGCCGGCCCGCCGACATACGTGCCGCGATAGTCCGGATGGTCGGGGGCGAGGGTGCGCAGTCCTCGCGGCGTAAGAAGGTGGTCGCGAATGGTTCGGACGACAGCGCGGGCGCGGTCTCCGGCGAGCGGCGCGTGGGGTAGCGAGACGGCGAAGATTTGATTGGGCCTTATCATGTCGCGCGGCGTGCCGTCGGGGCGGATGCAATCGTAGAGGCAGCCGGCGGCCTCGTTCCAGAAGGTTTTCGCGAACGCCTGGCGGACGCGCGCAAGGTCGCGAGCGGCGGGCGGCGGCTCCAGATTCAGGCGGCGCGCCAGGTCCTCCATCCGCGCAAGACCCGAGATCCAGAGGGCGTTGATTTCGACGGCCTTGCCGAAGCGCGGGGTGACGGGACCCGCGGCGCCCTGGGCGTCCATCCAGGTCAGTTGCGTCCCCTCAGAGCCGGCGGTGATAAGCCCGTCGGCGTCGGCGCGGATGCCGAAACGTGTGCCGCGGGCGTAGCGGTCGCAGATGTCAAGGGCGGCAGGCCAGAGGCGCTCGCGCGAAAAATCGTCGCGCCCGCCGGCGCTTGCATAGTCGGCGACGACCTGGAGGAAGTGGAGGCTGGCGTCCACGGTGTTGTATTCCGGTCGGCCGGAATCCTCGGCGAAGCGGTTGGGGATAAGGCCGTCGCATCCCGGCGCGCCGGGAGCGAAGGCCTCGAGGACCTTTTCCGCAAGGTCGGGTCGGCCCGTGTCGAGGGCGAGACCCGGCAGGGCGATCATGGCGTCGCGGCCCCAGTCGCCGAACCAGTGGTACCCGGCGATGACGGTGGCGAGGGGTTTGCCGGAGACGGTGCGGCGGACGAGGAAGGCGTCGGCGGCGACGAGGAGGCGCGCGATGCGCTCGTCCGCGGGCGACCCGCCTTCGCTCCCGGCACGCCGGGACTTCGTCGGACGGAGCCCCGCGCGGGCGACGAGGTCGCGCCGGCGGGCGAGGTCTCGCTCCTTTTCGGCGGCGACGTCCATCGGCCGGGGCGGATCGAAGGAGCAATAGATATGCCACTCGGCGTCGTCCGCACCGCTCGCGGTCCATCGTCCGGGCACGAGGAGGTCCTCGACGTGGTCGTAGCCGCGCTCGCGTTCGGCGCGGCGGAAGACGGCGTTGTACCAGGTGGGTTTCAGTTCCATCTCGGCCTGGGCATCGGTCCAGAGGAAGACGGCGGGCATCCCTTCGACGAGGCATCGGAAGCCGCGAATCTGGGGGAGCGGCTCGATGTGGAAGCGGTCGTGGCGGCGGGCCAGGGCGTGAATCGGCCGAAGCGCAAGGAACGGGGCGACCTCGAGCATCCACCGTCCGGGCCCGCGGACGCGATAGGAGACGACGACGCCGGCGCCGTCGCGCAGCAGGAGGACGTCGCGCTGGACTCGAAACTCGCCGAGACGCGATTCCAGAAGCGGGAACGGTTCCAAGTCGAACCGCTCGGCCGTCCGAAAACCGTCGGGGTGGAAGCCGTCGGCATACTCGCAGGTGGAGAGGTAGGCCTCGGAGGAGTCGGTGACGAGGCGTTCCTGCAGATGGGCGAGGACGACTTTTCGGTCGAGCGGCGGCGCGAGGGCGGGGACCCACAGGCCGTGGTAGCGGCGGGCGCCGGAAAAGAGAACGGTCATCGAGGCGTACCCGCCGGCGCCGTCGGCGAGGAGCCATTCGTCGGCCAGTGCGCGGTCGGGTTGGCGGAGGGTTTCGGCGTCGCGATGCATAAAAGCGCCTAATTTTACAACGTTATTTCAACGCAGAGATCGCAGAGAGCGCAGAGGAAGAATTGAGTAACAACGGCAAGGCCATTTCCGCTATCGGCTCACAAAGCATGCTGTTTGCCGTTCCCCGAATTTTGCTGTTCTCTGCGTTCTCGGCGCTCTCTGCGTTGAAAAAACATTTTCACGGCGCGGGGCTCTCCTTCGTCGGCTCGACATGGACGGTGACGACGCGCATGGGGCAGTAGGTTTCGCACTCACGGCAGAGGGTGCAGGCGGCCAGGCGCGAGAGGCTGACGAAAGACTTGTCGTTGCACATCTGGAAGATTTTGGCCTGGCACCGGGCGATGCACACGCCGCAGCCGACACAGTCGCGCGTGTTGACGGCAAGGGTGACGCGGTGTCCGTCGTCGGTGAAGGTGGCGACGGGGACGAGGTCGGCCGTCTGCTCGTCCTCCTCGGAGACCTCGTGGGCCTGGAGCCAGGAGTGGCTGCGGATCTGGTGTCGGCCGCCGCGGTCCATGCGGAAAACGGTCCGTCCGCACGTCGGGCATCGGTGGAGGTCCTCGAGTTTCTGAAGGTACTTGACGACCGTCATGATGAACGTGCCGTGGCTCCACGTCAGCGGGCTGACCGAAAGCGCGCGGTTGGTGTAGGGGTCCACCTGCTCGGCGAGGACGCCGGAAGGAAGGGCGTGGGCGGCGACCCACTCGAAGATGGGCAGGGCGCGCTTGAGTTCCTCGATCGAGGAGCCGCGCGCAATGTAATAGTCGGCCAGCCAGATGGTGCAGACGAACCAGGGGTTGCCCGGGACGCCGCGCTTGTCGCCGGAGGCGCGGTGGTAGGTGTCGTTCTCGTAGCGCGCGAGGCCCCCCACGGGCGTCTTGACCCAGAGGGCCTCGGCGACCTGGTCCATGGTGCTAGAGACGCGCGCATCGTCGGCCTCGAAGGGGTGGAACTTAAAGACGCCGAAGAGGCTGGCGTCAATGGTGGGGTCCTCTTCCCAGGGCGCGGCACCCGATTCGGCGGGGACAAGGCGCCGGAGGAACCGCTGAAGGCGATCGCTCCAGAGGTGCTTGGCCATGCCATCGCGGACCTCGGCGGCGGCCTTATCGTAGCGTTCGGCATGGGCGTAGTCGCCGAAGACCTGGGCGAAGTTGCGGGCCGCCACGAGGCCGCCGTACACCGCCGAGGCCGTGAACGTGTGCACGCCCCACCGCTCCTCCCAGAGGTCGTAGGAGGGGAGCGGAAGGTGGGTGTCCGGGTCGCGGAAGCGGACCATGAAGTCGGCGGCGCGCAGGATGAGCGAATGGTAGAGCGGCCGGACGTACTCGACGTCGCGGTAGGTCCAGAAATGGCGCCAGAGAGACCAGAGGACCAGGGCGGTCTGGTCCTCCTGGATGGGGAGGCGCTGCTTGCCGTCCACGACCCACGGGTGCCAGGACGAGGCCGGCGTGCCGTCCGGGTTGTACTTGTGGAGGAGATAGCCCTCGTCGGCGAGGCAGTCGCGGCAGAGGGTGTAGAAGCGCCGGGTGACGTCGGGGAAGCCGGCGAGGTCGAGGGCGTGGCACACGAGGGCGCCATCTCTCGGCCACATATAAGAATAGGTGTCGCGGGAGAACTGCATGACGTCGGAGTCGTTGGCGGCGATGACGGCGCCGCGGTTGTCAATCTGGCTGCGGACGACCAGCAGGCTGCGCTTGACAAGTTTGCGGAGGGTGGGCGGCAGGTTGCCGAAGTTGAACGCCGGGCCGTTCACCCACGCCCGCCAGTAGCCCGTGGTGCGCTTCAGCATGAGGGCGGGCGTGCGGTCCTGGACGACCGCGTGGAGTTCCTTCAGGTCGTCGTAGGAATAGGCGGCGGCGAGATAGTAATAGACATCCTCGGCGGCGCCGGCATCGAGGGTGAGCGCCAGGCCGATGGTCGAATCCACGGCGCCCTGGCTGATGGGGTTGCCGCCCAACCGGCCGTCCTCGGCGTCGCGCCAGGTGCCCTCGGCCCCGCGAAAGCCGCAGACGCCCGTGGCGAACTGGTCCACGCCGTGCTTGTCCTTCCCGTCGGGCCCGGTGCGGCAGAAACTGGCCAGAATGTATCGCCGGCCGCGATAGTGGACCACGCAGGACAGACGCGGGTCGTAGTAGGCCGTGTCTCCCACCTTCGCCCCGAATAGCGAGAGGTCCTGCTGGAGGAAGAGGCGGATTTCCCGCCGTTCGGCCGCCAGGTTGGTGACGCGGATGCGCTTGACATAGACGTTGCGGCTGAAGTCCACGACATCGTTGCAATACAGTTTGACCTTGAGGCCCTCGTGGCGGAGCGAGACGCTCGTGACCAGGGTCTCCTTCAGATACCGCAGGCTCTTGGTCCAAGCGGGGTCGCTGGTCCAGGCCAACTTGCCGTCGGCAAAGATGCCGAAGCGGCACGGCCCCCAGCCGGCGTGGTTCTCCTGGCCGACGTAGGGGTAATAGACGTCGCGGATCTGGTAGTCCGAATCGAAGGCGATCAGCAGGTTGCCGTTGGAAACGGGAATGTCGCGCGGCACGTTGGCGCTCCGGCGAGAGGCCCCGCAAACAGCGGAATTATAGAGGAGGCGGGCGGCTTATGCAACGGGGCGACGTTTGATCGCCCGGCCGGGTGAAGCGCCTGTCCCCGCAGGTGTGCGTCAGTCAGTTCCCCGGCTCCGGCAGCACCTCTTTGCGGAGGCGGTCTTTCAGAACGTACTTGCCCTCCTCCCATCGCCACGTCTCGCATACCGTCGCGACGATCCGGCAGGGCTCGTGCGGGTCGTCGCTTTGTTTAAGGGTCGCCTCGACCTCGATGGTGTCGTAGTCGCAGACGAGTCGCCGCCCCTGGTAGTCCACAGTGCCCCAGAGCGCGGCCTTGCCCGACGACGTGAACGTGTAGCGCGCCGTCGTCTCCCGCACATACTCCTTGTGGGCCATGACGTCGCGAGTCGTACAAGCGAAGACGAGCATCGCGGCAAGGGGGTTGAAGTCTTGACCGCTCGATTCAAACACCCAGACGCGCTGGCGCTCACCGCCGCCGTGGGCTCCGCCCGACACCCTCTCGACCGTCTCGATGTGGCACTCCATGTCGCCGTTGCGGTTCCGGTCGGCGTAGGTGATCGAGACAATGGCGGGGAACTCCCAATCACCCTCCATCGGCTGGTCAACGGCTGCGTAGAACATCGTCTCGATGGGCGTCAGGAGGCTGAGCCTGCGCTTGAGGACAAAGCAGCCCCATGTCAGACTGCTTCCGAGCGGGCCGGTGGAGAACCCCCGCAGGACATCCGCCAGCGCCCGCGCCGAATCGGCCGGAAGTTCCTCGACCGGCGAGTACAGCGCCATCATGTCCAAAATGAGCGCCAGCCACAACTTGCCCCGCACCGACCCGGCCAGTTCCGCCAGGTACGCCGCGCCCTCCCGCGTGTGAGCCAGGGCGCGGATGGCTTCCCGGTACGTCACCCACATCTCACACCGGCCGCACTCGTCGGCGTCCACAAAGTGCTGTTTGTGGCGATCCAGGATCTTCTCCAACTCGGGCAGGAGGTCCCAGTGCCGGCCCTGGATGATCCGCGAGGACAGGTCGTCCAGCCGCCCCGCATTTAGGTGCTGCGAGAGAAGCAGGTATTTGCCCTCGGCGAGGGTTTGCACCTCGGCGGCGTGGATCGCCTCGAGGCCCTGCCGGATGGCTTCGCGCTCGGCTGCGCGCGCCTCGGCGGACGGCTGCTCCTGCGCCGCAGAAGGGAAGCCCGTGCTCGCCGCCATCCCCAGAAGCCCCAGAGCCAGCGCGCCGGCAACGAGCCACTTCGTTCCTGTCTTGTCCACGGCAACCCCCTTCTCCCAGACGCCCGGGATCCCCTGCGCCGTGTGGCACTCCGCTGCCAGAGCCTCGGCTTGGGGGGCGCCGCCCACAACCGGCGGCCTACGCGCGAAGGCGCGAGCGGACGTTGTCCAGAACGTTCATGAAGTTGATGTAGGAATCGTAGGGCGACTCGTAGGGGTTGAAGTACTTGTGGACGTCGCCGTCGGCGAACCACTTGGTGCACATGTAATAGAAGTGGTCGGAAGTCTGAAGGCGTCGCCAGTCGGCGAGGAGCGCCGGGTCGCCCTTCTTCTTGACCGCCTCCTCCAGCCGATACAGTTCGTGCAGGGCGTTGGACTGCATCGCGTTGCCCAGCCAGGCCGACAGGTCCCTCTCCACGTCGGCCCAGGAGATCATGTGGGGGATGTCGAGTTCGGCGAGGGGGGAATAGGTCCGGGCCGCCTGCGAGAGGGTCATGAAGTTGTTGTCCGGGTACTTCAGAACGTGCTCGGGCATATGGTAGAGGAAGTCGAAGATGCCGGAGTCGGCCCACTGGTGCTCGCCGAACGTCTCGTAGTCCATGAAAAGGTTGACGACGAAACCGTTGCCGTTCACCTCATTGACCCACTGGGCGAACTTTTCGGCCTTCAGGGGCCACTCGCTCCAGCCGCGGTCGGAGAAGCGGAAGGCGATGTCGTCGGACAGGCGGTAATTTTTCAGCAGGAGGCTGATGCGGTCGGCCCCGACGGGGCGGTAAACGAAGTTCGGGCTCCGATAGCCCAGGATGTGGTCGGCGCCCTCGGCCAGGACGCCCTTGTAGCCCATGCCCTGGACGAAGTGGCCCAGGTCGTTATTGTAGATAAGTTCCGTGTTGCGGAAGACCGTCGGGCGGAAGCCGAACACCTCGGCCATCTTGGCGGAATGGGCGGCGACCTGGTCGCGGAACTCCTCCCGGCTGTAGAGGAACGCCAGGCTGTGGTAATACGTTTCGGCCAGGAGTTCCACCTGGCCGGTGTCCACCAGGGCCTGGAACGACTGGACCACCTCGGGGGCCCACCGCTCGAACTGCTCCAGGGCAACCCCCGTGATGGAGAACGAGCAGGCGAACGCCCGCCCGTGTTTGGTGATGAGGTCCAGCAGGAGCCGGTTGGTCGGCAGATAGCACTTCTGTGCGACCTTTCGGCAGATGTCGGCGTTCTTGTAGTCGTCGAAGTAGTTCGCGTCGGAGTCGAAGACGCTGTATCGCCGCAGGCGGAAGGGCTGGTGAACCTGAAAATAAAAACAAACGCTGGCCATGAGCCAAGCCCACAGTTCAAAGTTCAAGGTTCAAAGTCACGAAAGACAACGACATCGCGCCGGTCGGGGGTGCGGCCGGTGCTTCCTTACCGGTACTTGCTGCCGCGCAGCGCCGAACGTCGCAAGTGGCCCATCAAGCCTGATACCATCCGACTGACTTCCAGGGCTCGTTCGCGGACCCGCGTAAACACACCCTCGCTTACGGTCAACAACTTTTCTAGTGCCATCACTCGCTCCTTTCTCCACTAGTTCCTTTCCTGTCTAGCAGAGTGCCCGGTCAGGAAGCCTCGCAACCTCTCAACCTTCTCCCTGTCCGTTCAAAAGTCCTTGCCCGCATCCTTGGCTTCCTTGGCCTCGACACCCTCACTACGGTTGTTGTTCCTTCATCTGCTTCATCATATGACAGCTTGTCAAAACGGAAGTCGCTGAAAGCCGGAGGTCTGGATCTATTGTCTTATCAGCCAATAACCGCTCAAGCAGCACAATAGCCTTATCGTAATCACCTTTCGAGAAAGCCAAGTTTGCATCAGCCAGCAATTGCCAACTATCTGCTCCTGTACTCGAAGTAACGTCGTCGTTCCGATTCCGGGCAGTAGTTTTCCTATCGCTCGTTATCTCTTTGAAAATAGCCACATGAAATACGCGAAGAGAGCCATATTTCTGTGAAGAATCCCATTCGAGTCCCATCTTAACCACCGGGGTCTCAGAATCGTGATCACGGAATCCCCAACATATCAAATCGTCTTCACCAGTACCCGGCCCGTAGCGAACTGATAGCTCATCTTTAAGCCACTTCCAGTTCTCGGCTCCTCTGAAAGTAACCGCAGCACAGTAGAAACGGCGTTGCGGAGCCGGAGAGAACAAATATATTATCTTCTCTACCTTTGCCAGTCCGATATTCATTCTGTCACTAGGACGTATGTAGCCCGAATCATACTTGTCCAACACTGATAGGAGCTTGGCTTCGCCGTATTTAGCACGGAAAACTTGCTGGGATGGTGTTAATGATAACTGTATACCTGCAACATCTTTGGTCTCCGTACCCCACGGAATTCCTCCAAAATGCTTACCCACCCGACTGGCTACTCCAAGAGGAGTCGGTAGAGAGTAATCGGGTACAAAAGCACTTGGAGCAGTCTCGCCCTTTTCCAGGCGTCCGATATCTGCCAACGCCTTGACCTGCGCCTTCAAGGTCGCAATCTCCTTATCCCTCTTCGAGAGTTCATCTCTCAGAACTCGGTTCTCAGCCCGCAAGCGAACAAGTTCATCTCCATCCGTCTGCTGCCCCTGTGCCACCACGCAAAGCCCCAGGAACAGAAAACTCACTACTACAATCGCTAGATTACGCATCACTCTCTTCTTTCTCCCTTAGTTCCCTTTCGGCCTTGCCAACTCCGACTTACTTTGAAGGCGGTTCACACGCACTGCATGGCCTACAACCTTGTTCCTTAGCCTCAGATACTTTCATTTTCTCCAGCGACGGCCCCATCAGAGGATTCCGTGCGAACTTTTCAAGGCTTGTTACTGTAGCAGGCCGATTGAGCAGTCGGCAACTTGCGCGATGGTACACCGCTTCATCTGTCCAAACATAAACCATCGGTTCACTCACAGGTGTTATCGATACATCAGAAGTCTTCTCCGCCTTTCTAGCCTCGTTCAACTTCACGCTCAACCACATTTGTCCACTAGGGCGCACCGTAGCAGAGATGCTCGCTATGGTCCCACTCACTTCTACCAGTTCCCCATGTCGAAACTCTTTAACCTGCTGCTCCCTCAACTGCGCCCGAATCGTCATATTATTTTTCGGTTCATCCGCATATCGCGCAGGGCTTATTACCGTTCCGGTAAGAGTCGTTCTGCCTGCCACACTCAATACCTGAACCGTATCTTCGCTCTTGTACTGCAAGACAGCCTCTGTTATACCTCTTACGGATTCCGGCAACTCCTCTAACACACCTGCCAAAACGACCTGCTTGCCTACAACCTTCTTTAGCGCTACCGCTACTCGCTTCTCCGGTTCTGCCGAGACTAACGATGATTTGGAGTCATAAGCTCGACGCACAAGAGTCTCAAGATCAGCAAATTGTAAGGGAGTATCAACGGGCGGAGACGCCTGCGAGGTAGGCTTAGCAGGATCGACAATCTTCGTATCAACCGCTCCAACCCGCAGACGCTCAATTTCCTGTTTCAACGCACTGATCTCCTTGTCCCTCTTCGATAGTTCATCCCTCATAACTCGATTCTCAGCCCGCAAGCGAACAAGTTCATCTCCGTCCGTCTGCTGTCCCTGTGACACCACACAAAACCCTAGGGACAGGACACTTACTACTACGATCGCCAAATTACGCATTACTCTCACCTTTCACCAGTAGGTTTGTTCTTCTCTATGCGCTCAAGAGTTCTCTTCTGCCATGGTGCAAGCTCGCGAGATTTAATCGACTCCAAGGCGGCATTTGCTCGATTCAATCTCTCCCTCGCTTCGGTTATCTCCTCTTCTTGTCGGGACTCTAGTGCTATCTCGAATCTTATTCTAGCGAGACAGACTTCTCTTAGCTCCTCCTGAAATGCCTCCACCGCTTGGCACCTTTGACACTGATTGATATGGGCCTCGCTCAATTCGTGGAATCGCTTCTCCATTATTTCACCCCTCTCACGCCGAACCAAGAGAGTAGCCATATCCGAGCAGAACCCCAGATCAATGTATTTCTGGGTATCATCTGCACAACCGATCGCGAGAAGCGAGGCAACGACTACCACAATCGCTAATTTACGCATCGCTCTCCACTTTCTCCACAAGGGCCACCAACATATTGGCTACCGTAATAGAATGCTACCTTAATACCGCAGTTCGCACACCGCCGCCAGCGTTTCTTCGGCCCCTTCGCGCGGCACGGCATAGAGGATCCGGTGCCGGCCCTGGCGAATGAACCACACGAGCCAGCCCCGCTCTGTCTGCGCCTTCGGGTCGCTCGGCTCGCGCCAAGACCGCTTGCCTTCACTTTGAACCTTGAACTTTGAACTTTCTATCCGCTTCCCATTGCCTCCCCATACACCCCCAGGCACGCCTTCGCCGCGTCGTCCCACGAAAACTTGCGGACCTCGAACGCCCCGTGCTCGCGCAGGGTCCGCTGGAGCGGCGGATGGCGCAGCACGGCCACGATCTTGTTGGCCATCTCGTTAATGTCCCAGAAGTCCACCTTCAAGGCGTGCGTCAGCACCTCGCTCACGCCGCTCTGTTTGGATATCAGCACCGGCACGTCGTGCGACAGCGCCTCCAGCGGCGCCAGGCCGAACGGCTCGCTGACGCTCGGCATGACGTAGAGGTCCGCCATCTGGAACACCCGGTCCAGGTCCTCGCCCTTGAGGAACCCCGTGAACGTCACCCGGTGTCCGATCCCCATCGCCGCCGCCAGTTCAATCATCCGCTTGATCATGTCGCCCGAGCCGGCCATCACGAACTTCACGTTGTCCATCACCTCGAGCACCTTCTTGGCCGCCGCCAGGAAGTACTCCGGCCCCTTCTGCATCGTGATCCGCCCGACAAACAGCACGATCTTGTCGTCCTTCTCGATCCGCTCGATCGGAGGCGAGATCGGGTCGCCGTTGACCGTGATGGCGTTGTAGATGACGCGGCACTTGGCGGCCGGGACGCCGTAGCGGCTCGTCACCAGGTCCCGCGTCAGGCGGCTCACGCAGATCACCACCCGCGCCGCGTGCAGGCCCGCACGCTCGATGTCATAGACCTGCTGGTTCACGTTGGGGCCGCTCCGGTCGAACTCCGTCGAGTGGATGTGCGCGACGAAGGGTTTCCCGCTCATCGCCGCCACCGCCATCGCCGCCGGATACGTCATCCAATCGTGCGCGTGGACGACGTCGAAGCGGCTGCGGCGGGCCAGGTCCGCCACCACGCGCGCGTAGCGGTGGACCTCGCCCAACAGGTCTCCCGCATAGAGGTCCGGCGAGGCCGTAATCCCCAGGCTCGTCGCGCGATGGGCCGCGGCCGGCAGGGGCACGGCCACGGACGCTTCCTCCGTCGTCCGCTCGACGTGCCGGCTCACCTCCTCGCGCCGCGCCTCGTACTCCTCCTCCGTCGCGTACGGCACCAGGCCGCTTGCCACCGGCACCAGACGCACGTGTTCCAGGCCCTCGAGCGTCCAGTACGTCTCCGACCGCCCGCCGGCTCCTTCACGGACGGAGACCACCTTCACCCCATGGACGTGGTGATTGGCCACCCCGCGCGGAAGAACGAAAAGGACCTCCGTCCCCAGCCCGCTGAGGGCCTTCGTCAGGCCGTAGCAGGCGGTTCCGAGGCCGCCGCTGATAAAAGGTGGAAACTCCCACCCCAGCATGAACACCCGCATGGACTCAAACCCGTTCTCTGGGCGCCCGGCGAAGGCACACCCATTTCCCTTGCACCCCTCTGGAGAGAATAAGGGAGGACGCTGCCCGACCGGCCCTCCCCGACACTCCCGATTCTAAAGCCGCGCGCCGCCGGTGTCAATATGCAGCGCGGGCGGCAAAACCGCACCCCCCGCGCCGACCTGCGCGGGTGCCATGCTTTCGCTTGCGAAAGCCTGCCTGCCGGCAGGCAGGCATGGCGCCCCCAGATTCAACTGTGGCGGATCGCTAGCCGGCCCGCTCCGCCACCTCCCGCGCCCAGTAGGTCACGAGGATGTCCGCCCCCGCGCGGCGAAGGGACGTGAGGATTTCCCGGATGACGGCCGGGCGGTCGAGCCACCCCTGTGCCGACGCCGCCTCCACCATCGCGTACTCGCCGCTGACGTTGTACGCCGCCACCGGCACGCCGAACCGCTCCTTGACGCGCCGGATGATGTCGCCGTACGCGAGGGCCGGCTTGACCATCACGATGTCCGCTCCTTCTTCAATATCCGCCGCCACTTCCCGAAGCGCCTCGTCCGAGTTCCGAAAGTCCATCTGGTACCCGTGCCGGTCGCCGAACTCGGGCGCACTCTCCGCCGCATCGCGGAACGGACCGTAGAAGTGCGACGCGTACTTCGCCGCATACGACATAATCGGCACATGCGCGTACTTTGCCGCATCCAGCGCCCGGCGGATGGCGCCCACGCGCCCGTCCATCATGTCGCTCGGGGCGACCATGTCGGCCCCCGCCTCCGCCGCCACCACCGCCATCCGGGCCAACCGCTCGAGCGTCGCGTCGTTGTCCACCCGGAGACCGGAACCCGGAGACCGGAAAGAAAGGCCACCGCGCCTTTTTCCCTTTCCGGTTTCCGGTTTCCGGTTTCCGGTTTTGAGGATGCCACAATGCCCATGCTCCGTGTACTCGCACAGGCACACGTCCACGATGACCGCAAGGTCCGGCACCTCCGCCTTCAGCGCGCGGACGCTTCGGGCGATGATGCCTTCCGGCTCCGTCGCCGAGGAGCCGACGGCGTCCTTCTTCTTCGGCACGCCGAAAAGGAGGACGGCCGGAACGCCGGCGTCGCGGACGCGGCGCGCTTCGACCACAAGTTCCTCCAGGCCCAATTGCGCCTGGCCCGGCATGCTCGGGATAGGCGCGCGGCTCTTCAAGCCCTCCTTGACGAAGAGCGGCTGGACGAGCCGGCGGACCTCCAGGCTCGTTTCGGCCACCATCTCGCGCAGCACCGCATGGTCCCGCAGCCGCCGCGCCCGATACGCCGGAAACCCCATCGCTCGCCTCCCGACTGTGTGCCGCCAACGTATCGCCACCCGCCGCGCGACGCAAGGCCTTGCCGTGGCGCACCCCGCCTCCTTTATTTAGCCCCCCGTGAATACACGGGGGGCGCCGTGGTGCCGTTGGCAAATGCCCCGCGCAGGCTTGCAAGCGCCTCCGCCCCGGCCGATAATACCCCCACGGGCCCTTAGCTCAGCGGTAGAGCAGAGGACTCATAATCCTTTGGTCGCTGGTTCGAATCCAGCAGGGCCCACGAAAACAGCCCCGGCGCACCGGGGCCGTTTTCGTAGAGCAGGCGAGCAGAACGGATGGGTGGCACTGGCGGCTTGTCCGCCAGTGCGGCCACCATCCCGTTTATTACGTTTTCATCGCCAGCGCTCCGGTCGGACATGCGGCCGCGCACTCCGCCGCCGCCTTCCGTAGACCCTCCGCGAGCGAGCGGCTGAGCGGCACGCCCACGCGCACGTCGAAACCCCGCCCGATGAACGCAAGACCCAGCGGCTCCCTCGCCCGCTCCGCCACCGCGACGCACAGGCCGCACGCAATGCACTTGCCCGGCTCATAGAGGACGTCGGCGTGCTCGGCCCGCTGCTCGAACCGGCGCCGCTCGCCCTTCGCCGCCCCCCCCCGCGCCCCGTACGCCCTCGCGTGGATGCGCAGTCCGCACGTCTCGGCCTTCCGGCAATCGCAGTGGAGGCACCGCCCCGCCTCCTCGCGCGCCTCCTCGCGCGTGAACCCCGCCCCTTCCCCCGCCGCGGGCGCGACGCGGCCCCTCGCGCTCCCCTCCGCCAGGAACCGCTCCATCTCGCCGTCGAGCACCTTCCCGATGTGCACCGAAAAGAGAGGGGCGGGACCCGTGACCGGCATCCCGCAGAGGAATTGATGGGCGCTCTCGGCCGCGGCGCGCCCGTCGGCCACGGCACGGACGGCCATGCGCCCTTTGTGCACCGCCGCGCCGGCAGCAAACACGCCCGGCCGACTCGTCGCGCGCGTCCGCCGGTCCGCCGCGATCCCGCGCTCCGACGCCTCCAGCCCCAGCGCCGCCGCGCCGGCCGCGTCCACCTCGCCGACCGCCACGATGACGGCGTCGAACTCGGCCGCAAGGTCCCCGATCGCCACATCCCGCCCGACGCGCACGCCGAAGCGCATCCGGGCTCCCGTCCGAGCGACGAGCGCCGCCTCGGCGTCGAGGACGTCGCGCGGCAACCGGTCCTCGGGCACGGCGTCGCGCAGCCGGCCGCCCGCCTCCGCCCGTTCATCGAAAATCGTGCATGCATGACCGAGCCGCTGCAAGTGATGTGCGGCCGCAAGGCCCGCCGGTCCCGCGCCGACAACCGCAACCTTTTTACCCGTCGCGGCGGTGCGAGGCGCCGGAGGCGCCTCCCCCGCCGTGCGCGCCGCGTCGGCCGCGAATCGGTGCGACGCGCGAATCGCGAGCGGCGCGTCGTATTCGCCGCGGCGGCAGCCTTTCTCGCACGGGGCCGGGCAGATGCAACCCAGGACGCCCGGCAGCACGAGCGCGCCGCGCGCGAGGGCGTACGCCTCGCCCGTCTCGCCCGCGGCCAGATGGCGGAGCATCCGCGGAATGTCGAGCCCCGCCGGGCAGATGATCCGGCAGGGCGCCTCGCAGTCGCCCAGATGGTCGCTCAATAGAAGCGCCATCGCCTCCCGCCGCGCCGCGCGGACCTCCTCGGTCTCGCTCTCGACAATCATACCGTCCTCGGCCAAGGCCGCGCACGACGGCACGAGGCGGTCGGGCGAACGCACCCTCACCAGGCACACCATGCACGAGGTCGAAGGCGGCAGGCCGTCGAGGTGACAGAGCGTCGGAATCGCGATCCCGAGCCGGCGCGCAGCATCGAGGATCGTCGCGCCCTCGGGCACCGTCACCTCTCGATTGTCAATCATCAGTTGCGGCATAGTCAAGGTTCTCTCAACGCAGAGATCGCAGAGAAATTACTTCTCAAGAGTGTCTTTCGATTCTTTACCCATCTCTTCCACCTCTGCGCTCTCTGCGCCCTCTGCGTTGAATCCACCCTTACTCCACGCGGACGGCGTCCGAAGGGCACACGCTCCGGCACGTGCCACAGCGGACGCATTTCGCCGCGTCAATCTCCTGTTTCTCGTACGGCCGCATCGCGATCGCCTCCACCGGACAGTGCTGGGCGCACCGCGTGCACCCGATGCAATCGTCCGTGATGCGGTACGTGACCAGGGCCTTGCAGACGCCCGCCGGGCAGCGTCCCGCCAGGTGCGCCTCGTACTCCTCGCGGAAATACCGCAGCGTCGAGAGGACGGGGTTCGGCGCCGTCTTCCCCAGTCCGCAGAGGCTCCCCTCCCGAACCATCCGGCCGAGGTGTTCGAGGCGCTCCAGGTCATCGGGCCGCCCCTCGCCCGCGACGATGCGCTCCAGGATGTCCAGCATCCGCCTTGTGCCGATCCGGCAGAACGTGCACTTGCCGCACGACTGGTCCTGCGTGAACGCCAGGAAGTACCGCGCGATGTCCACCATGCAATCGTCCTCGTCGAGGACCACGAGGCCCCCCGACCCCATCATCGCGCCGACGCCGGTCAGGGCTTCATAGTCCACGGGCGTGTCGGCGAGGCGCGCGGGGATGCATCCGCCGCTCGGTCCGCCGACCTGGACGGCCTTGAAGCGCCTTCCGCCCGCCACCCCTCCGCCGATTTGCTCGACGACTTCGCCGAGCGTCACTCCCATCGGCACCTCAATCAGTCCGCCCCGCGCCACCTTCCCCGCCAGCGCGAAGACCTTCGTCCCCTTGCTGTGCTCCGTGCCGATGGCAGCGAAGGCGTCGGCCCCTTCGCGCACAATCCACGGCACGAGGGCGAAGGTCTCGGTGTTGTTGATGAGCGTCGGCCGACCCCAGAGGCCCGACGCGCTCGGATAGGGTGGGCGGAATCGCGGCATGCCGCGGCCGCCCATGATGGAGGCCATCATCGCCGTCTCTTCGCCGCAGACGAACGCCCCCGCGCCTTCCATGATCCGCAGGTCCAGCGCGAAGTCGGTGCCGAGGACGCGCTCACCCAGGATGCCGCACGCCTCGCACCGCTCGAGCGCCTCCCCCACCCGCCGAACGGCCAGCGGATACTCGTGGCGGATGTAGAGAATCCCCTCGTGGGCCCCGACGGCGAAGGCGCCGAGGATCATCCCCTCGATGACACGGTACGGGTACGATTCCAGGATCATCCGGTCCATGAACGCGCCGGGGTCGCCCTCGTCGCCGTTCGCGACAACGTATTTTTCGTCGCCCGCCGCCGCACAGACGCTCGCCCACTTCTCGCCCGTCGGGAACCCCGCCCCGCCGCGCCCGCGCAGACCGCTGCGGCGAATCGTCTCAATCACCTGCTCCGGCGTGCGCTGCTCCAGGCACCGCCGGGCCGCCTCAAACCCCCCGCCCGCCGCGTACTCGTCCAGGTCCAAGGGGTCGAGTTCCCCCGCCCGCTCGGTGGCGAGACGACGCTGGGGCCCAATGAACGCGGCGACGGGCGGATCGCGGACCTCCAGCGCGCGGCGCTCGACCGGTTCCCATGCTTCGTCCGTCAACAATCCGTCGAGCGCAGCCGAGATAGCGCGCCGCACCCGGCGTGCCACGCGGGGCGAAGGAAAGTGCCGATGGATAATCGCCTCGGCATCGTCCGGTTGGACCTCGCCGTAGAAGACCGGCGGGCGGCCGGGGACAACCACCTCCACCAACGGCGTCAGGTACGCCATGCCGTGAGCCCCCACGGCCTTGACGCGCACGGGGGTGCCGCTGTCGGCGGCGGCCCGTCGCATCGCCTCGAACACCTTGCCGCTGCCGCGGGCGATGTCCATCGAGTCCACGCTGACGCGGACCTCGCCGCAGGCGCGGTCGCGCGGCCCGCCGCCCGCTGCCTCGGCCGCCGCCGCGCCGCCCGCCTGTTGGAGGAAGTCCCGCAGCACCCTCGGCACGGTTTCCGGCGCCACGTGCCCATAGATGGTCTCGTCTATCTGCACCACCGGCGCGAGCGTGCAGCACCCCAGGCACGCCACCTTCTCGACCGTGAAGACGCGCTCGGGGTCCGTGTCGTCGCCCTCGGGAATAGCCAGGTGCCGATGGAACGCGTCGTGGACGACGCCGGCGCCCTTGACGTGGCAGGCCGTGCCGACGCAGACGCGCACCAGGTGACGCCCCATCGGGCGGCGGCGGAACTGCGGATAGAACGTCGCCACGCCCTCGACCTCGGCCGGCCGGATGCCGCTTGCGTCGCACAGACGCTCGAGGGCTTCCTGGGGCAGATAACGGTAATGGTCCTGGAGCGCCTGGAGGATGGGAATGAGGGCCTCGCGTCCTCGCCCGAGGCGAGCGACCGTCTCGTCCACGAATGCGAGGTCCACGTCCGCCACACTACACTCCCAGCGCGCCTGCGGCCACGGCCGCCAATGCCGCCGCCAAAGCCAAGCCTATCAGCACCACGGCCCACCTTGCGGCGCGCGCGGCCCGCCCGCCGTCCGCCTCGACGCCGCCCGCGTGCGGCGGCGCGGGCGCCCGGCGAAGGCAAGCCGCCGCCGTCTTCGCCGACACGAGGAACACGAGGACGCCGCCCATGAGCATCCACCCGCCCATCCGCGCGAAGCGGCCGCGATAGAAATACTCTTCGCGCAAGGTGCGCTCGAACTCGCGGATGCGCTCGACGGCCGCCTCGTCGCTGAACCCGTCAGCCATCGCCTCCTCGCGCAGGTGCGCCAGTTCGGCCGAATCGAACGGATCCCACCTGAGGCTCTCGACCCATCGGGCGACCAGATTCGCTCCGACCGCAGCCGAGAAGAGCCCCGCCGCAATTGCAACGCCCACGGCGACGGCGCACCAGACTCTTGCGCGGCGCGACGGGTCGAACGGGTTGCGCTTCGGCGTGGTCATGTCTGCGTCGGCTCCGGCTGCGCTTCGCCGCCCGCCCTGGAGTAGAGAGTATCTCTCACTACAGGGCCCGCGCGGCGCGACTGTTCCTTCGGGCAATAGGCGAAGCATCGGCCGCACGACAGGCACGTTGCGCGGTCCGGCTCGTAATCGGTGCGTGTGCGGCGGACGGAGAGGCTGACGAGTTTCGCCCCGACGACCAGTCCCACCCACGCGCCCAGGAGCGCGCCGCCCCAGACGAAGTTGCCGACGAGACCGGCCGATTCGGCGTAGAGGTCCTCCACGGGCCGGCGCGTCGCGTAGAACGCGTCGCTCGCGTTGGTGGTTCCCTCGACTTTCCCCGCCTGTTCGAGCCTGACGCGGTCCGCCAGGCGCACCGTGTCGTGGACGCGCGCCATGGCGGGTCCCGCCCGCGCCCCCAGCCAGAGCCCCGCGACCACCAGCACCGGGGCGAGCACAAGCATCGCCGCCAGGCGCCCCTTCCCCGCCGAGCGCGAAAGCGACGGCGGGGGCGAAGGCTTGCGGATCGCGCCGAACGGACAGGCGTCCTCACACAGTCGGCACTGGACGCACTCATCCGGCGCAATCGTCACGTGCCACCGCGACGCGCGCGAAAAGAAGCGCAGCAGCGCCCCGTACGGGCAGAGGTAGCGGCAGTACGGCCGGCCGACAAAGAGGCCGATCGCCAGCACGCCCGCCCCCACGATGAGCATGTTCATGCTGCCGCGCACCGCGTCCATCAGGCTCTCGGTGTGAAGGAGCGGCACGAGGCGGAAGATGGAGACGAACGGGTCGTACTCGCAGATGACGAAGGCGGCCCCCGTCGCGGCGAACAGCACCGCCGCGCCCAGGTACACGTAGGGCAAAAGTCCGAGCGCGTGCTCCAGCCACCCCGGCACCCGCACCGGACGCACGAGCACCACGTCCTGAATTGCGCCCAGGGGACAGACCGCGCCGCAGAACGTACGGCCGAAAAAGAGGGCGACGACGAGCGGCAGAAAGAAGAAGGCGAGGACGAACGCGGGGACCGCGTAGCCGCCGCCGAGAGCGAGCGCCACGTTCTGAATCGCCCCGATGGGACAGACGCACCCCCCGCGATAGAACCCGAAGTAGAGAAGCGCGCCGAGCATCACGAGGAAAATCCACGCGCGCCGGCGGACCTTCAGCGCGAGCACGGTGGCCAAGGCAATCGCGGCGACGAGGACGGCCACGTCCACGTATTCGAAAACGTCGGCGCGAGGAAGGGGGTTCTCGACGGTCGGACGCTCGTAGCCGGTCTCGAACTGCGCGGGCGGCGGCTGGGCGCTCCGCTCGGCCGCCTCTGCCCATCCGGGCGCCGCCAGGAGCACGATGACCGTCAAGAGAATCGCTCGCTTCACGGCTGGCGTTCCTTGCCCTTGAGGAGGTAGGGATCGTCGGCCGGCACGCGCGTGTAAGCCCCGGACGGACACGCCGCCGCGATGCTGCACGCGTTGCAGTTGAGGCACCGGTCGTGCCGCACCTGCAGGAACAGCGACCCGTTGCCGTGCAGGTTGCACCCCTTGACGCACTTGCCGCAGCCGATGCAGAGCGCCTCGTCAATCGTGTACTCGTAGAGGGGCCCTTCGATCCATCGGCGGCCGATGGCGCCCGTGGGGCAGAGTTGGCTTTCGGCGCCGGCCTCCTGGAGGTTCCTCGGCGGCTCGACACCGGGCTGAAAATACCCGAAGCACAGTTCGCAGTACCCGCACAGGATGAACGCATGGACACATTTGACGGCGGAGGGCTCCAGAACGCAGTACGTCGCGCAGTTGCCGCACTGGATGCACTTGGCCGGGTCAATCTGCCAGACCGTGTCGCCGCGCCCCGCGCGCGCTCCGAGGGCTGCGGCCGTGCCGGCGACGGCCGCCAGGCCCGTCCCCATTCCCAGGCGGCGCAGCAGGTCGCGCCGCGAGAGCCTCGCTTCATCCTCGCCCATAGTGGCTACGCCTTATCGAACGCCTGCCGCGCAAGGTGCGCCTGGGGCAAGCCGCACGTGCGGCGCGCGGGGCAGCGTCGGCAGGCGCCGGCGCCGGTGCACTTTTCGTCGGGGCACAAGGGGCCGCGCGCCAGTTTCCCCGCGACCGCGCCGACCACCCCCACCGCCGCCAGCCGGCCCAGGTCGCCCAGGAACCGCCGACGTCCCTGCTTCCCATCCGCTCGTTTGCTCATCACCCTACTCCTTCCCGTCCGAACCGTTTGTCGCCTCGAAAAAGCGCACCATCCCGAGCGTCGGGTCGAGCACGAGCACCCGTCCGCGCGAGTCCACGGCCACGTCCACGTTGGTCGCCTCCTCGCGGAACACCTCCGGCGGCGCGACGACGGTGCGGAAGACGCCCTCGGCCGAATACAGTTTGACCCTCGGCAGGCCTTTCTCGCTGGTGACGAACCCGCCGCCCGGCACGAGGGCGATGTGGGCGGGGTTGCAGCACCCGAAGAAATCCTCGATGCGCGTCGAGCCGGCGCCCCACCACCATTTCAACTCGCCGTCGGGCGTCCATTTCTCGATGTGAAACCGCCCGGCGTTGGCCACCCAGAGTCCCGGCGCGCCGGGATCGGCCGCGGCGGCCAGATCGAAGTGCTCGGTGCTCCTCAGGAAGAAACCGTCCTCCTCGTCACCGGTGCTTGCCTTGCCGATCCGCCGAAGGAGTCGGCCCGAGCGGTCGAACGCATAGACGATGCGGTTGCCCGCGTCGGCCGCGAAAACTAAATCGCCCGCGACGGCAAGCGAGCGGAGCAGCGTGCCGGGGCCGGGGCTCGGCCAGACCGCCTGCTGCACGCCGCCTGCGTCGAGAACCTCAACGTGGTCGTCCATGCCGACGAAGATCGTGCCGTCGGACGCAACAGCAAGGCATCGCGGCTCGCCGGCGGTCCCGAAGTGGCCGGCCGGGGCGCCGTCGGGCCCGAAGAGGCGCACGGCCCCGTCGCCCGCGACGTAGATGCGGTCGTCCGGCCCGACGGCCAGGGCGCGCGGCGTCTCAAAACCTGCCGCGAAGCGGGCCGTCTCGCGATAGCCGACGAGCGCCGCGTCCACGTGGCGGACGGCGGTCTGGTCGTAGAGGAGTTCGCGGCCGACGCCGCGGCGGTCCTCGCCCGTCGGGTCGGTCTGGAGGAGGGCCCAGATGGCGGCGCCCATCCCGGCCACGATCACCAGGCCGATCACGAGATTCACCAGAGCCGTTCGCGTGCGTTCACTCATGGTTCGCTTCCGACCGAAGGTCCAGGCACAGCATCCGGGTCAGGTCCCGCAGGATGAGGCGTCCGGCGGCGAGGGCCATCGGCCCCCACGCCTCGTAGCCGTCCGCAATCACGCGGGCCTGCGCCAGGGGTTTGTACCCGTTCGGCGAGGCCTCCGCCAGAGTGAGCGTCCCTTTCTCCTCCAGGGCCACGAGCAGGCCGTCGGCAATGAGGAACGGTCCGAGGCCGAAACGGTTGGCCCGTCCGCTCGACCAAAGGAGTTCCCCCTCGGGCGCGAGACAGACGAGTTGATTTCCCAGCGCGCCCGCCTCCTTCGCCATGATGCCGTACAGCCGCCCTTCATAATGGACGGGCGTCTGATGCTCGGCGCTGAACTGGCGGGCCGACAGACGCCGTTCCTCCTCCACGACGAACTGCCATCGGCGCTGGCGAATCCGGAGGATCAGGCTCCCCGTCCCGTAGCCGCCCGTCAGGAAGAGGCGCCCGTCCCCGAGCGCGAGCGGCGAGGGGCAGTTGGCGAAGTTCACCTTCCAGGGGTGGGTCCAGAGGATCTCGCCCGCCTTCCACGCAGGTCCGTCCTCGGCCGCGACGCCCGCCACGCCGCCGCTCGCCGCATAGACGTACTGCCGCACGCCGTCCACGTCGAACGGCATGACGGACGTATGGGTCATCTTCCATCCTTCGGGGTTCGGCGTTTTCCAGACGGTCCGTCCGGTTTCGCAGTCCACCGCGGTCATAAGGACGGCCGGCCCGGCCGGCGCGAGGATCGCCCGACCGCCGTCCACGAGCGGACACTGCCCGGCGTACCATCGCGGCTCCTCCGAGCCGAACTCGCGCACCAAATCGAGGCCCCATACAAGCGCGCCCGTCTCGGCGTCGGCGCACAGGACGTGGCACTTGGGGCCGAGCGTCACGACATAGCGGTCCGTCACGGCCGGGACGGTCCGCGACATGCCGTGGTTCGCCACAATCGGGATCTCGTACCACCGGCGCCAGATTTCGCGGCCGTCGTCCAGCGCCAGGCACCGCAGGCAGTCGGCTTTCGCCTCCTCGTCATAGTCGAGCACATAGACGCGCCCGTTATGCACGGCCGCGCCGGCGTATCCTTCGCCGACTTGGACCGTCCAGAGGACGGGCGGGCCTCCGGCCGGCCACGTGCGCGCTAGCCGCACCGGCTCAGAGGCGATGGCGTCGCGCTTCGGGCCACGGAACTGGGGCCAGTCGCCCGGCAGGTCGGCGGGCGCGCCGGGCCCCGCACGGAACATGCCCGGAAACTTCACCTCGAAAAGCGCCGGCCGAACGCCGAACGTCGCCACACGCACTTCGACCCCCGCCGGAGGACCGAGCCGGAACCACTCGACCGCCAGCGCCGCTAGCGCCGCCGCCAGCGCAGCCGATACGAGGATGCTCACAAGGATGCGTTTCATGGGACCTGTCCGCCGGCGACGCCCCGCCGCAGCATTCTACGCACCGTGCGCCGCAGCGTCACTCCTTTAACCCATCGGCCGCCGCATCGGCGTCGCGCGTTCCTGCGCCGAACGCTCACTCCTCCCGCAGCGCCTCAAGGAGCGGCCCGCGCACCGCCAGGCGCGCCGCCGCCCACGTCCACACCAGGCCGCTCGCCGCTACCGCCAGAAGCGTGAGCGCCAGCCCGCCGGCCGGCGCCGGCGCCCCCGGCGCGCGAAGCGCCGGCGCCACCGCCACCAGCGCCGCCGACACGCCGCACCCCAGCCCGAGCCCCAGGAGGCCCCAATGTTCCCACACCACGAGCCGCGCGAGGTTCCGCCGCGAGTACCCCACCGCCCTGAGGAGCGCCAGTTCCCCCCGCCGCTCCAGGACGTTCCGCGCGACCACCGCCGCCAGGCCGACTGTCCCGAGCGCCAGGCCCAGCGCGCCCAGCGCCTGGAAGATGGCAAGATACGTATTCTCGACCTCCAGGAACTCGCCCAACCTCTCGGCCGCCGGCTCCAGCGCAAGGCCCGCCCATCCGAGCGCCCGCTCCAGTTCCCTCCTCACCTCCCCCACCCGCGCGGCCGGGGCGTCCACGAGAAACACGCGACCCCCTCCGGACGACGGAAACTTCTCCGCGAGCGCCTCTTCCGCCACGACGAGGCTCCCCTGGAGCACCGACCCGGCGAGCGCGCCTGCGAGACGGACCGAAAATGTTTCGCCGCGCTCGTCGGTGTACGCGACGACGTCGCCGACCTTCTTGCCGAGCGACCATCGCAGCGTCGCCTCGTCGCCGACGGCAGGGACGACCGGGTCGCCCGCCCTGTAGTGAGAGAGGCTCTCTACTACAGGGTCCGGGCGGCGCTCGAGGCACCGCCAACCTTCCGGCGCGCCGGGGAGCATCTCGGCAAACGTGAACCGCCCGGCGAGCGCTTCCGGCCGGACGCCGAGGAGACGCGGACGGGTCACGCGGACGAGGTTCCGGCAACTGGCCTCGTCGCCTTCGCGGGCGCGCAGGGCGACGACGCGGACGCCCCGCATCGCCGCCGGGTCCAGACCGTACGTCTGCTGTGCCTTCGGATCGGCGAGGTCGCGCCAGACGGGCAGGGCCGATTCGCCCCAGAGCGCAAAACCGCCCGTCCCGGACCGCGGGTTGGAGGCGTCGGCCAGGGGATCGCGCCGGTTGGCGCCGACGGCGACGACGAGGAACGACCCGCATGCCACCAGCGCAATCGTCGCCAGGCTCCTTCCGCGCCGCCGGGCGGCGCCCCGGATGCCGAGGATCGGCAGCGTCAGGCGGCGAGCGGCCGAGAGGCGGTCGAGCGCGGCGAGGAGTTGGCGGCACAGACCGAGGCCGGCGGCAAGCAGTGCCGCGCCGGCGGCGAAGAAGACGGGCACCTCGCCGCGGCCTCCCATTGCCACAGATACGAGGACCGCAGCGCCGGCCGCCCCCGCCAGCGCGAGCGAAAACCAGAGCCCCGCCCGGCCGCGCCTCGATGCGCCCGCGCCGGCCGGGAAAAGCGTCGGCGGTCCGGGCGGCGCGCCCCAGGCCGCCGGCGCATACCCTGCGGCCTCGCCCGCCAGAAGCGCCCGCGCCGGCCGGCGGCACGCGCCGCGCGCGGCCAGGTACACGACGCCCAGGGCGACGGCCATGCCCGCCGCGGCCCCCCAGCCGAGCGTCGCCGGCTCGACGTGAAAGAGGATGGGCGGAGCGCCTCCGACAGCCCCGCTCCAGACGGTCCGGAGGGCGCGGAGGACGGCCCGCGTGTACCAGGCGCCGAGGCCGACACCCAGGACCGTGCCGACCGCCGCGAGAACCGCGCCCTCGGCCACCAAGAGCCGCCGCACCTGGCGCGGCCGAAACCCAAGCGCCAGGAGGGTGCCGATCTCGGCCGAGCGCTGCTCGACGCCGAGCGCAAAGACCAGACCCATCAGCACCAGGGCCGCGGCCAGAAGGAACAGGCTCAGGCCGAGAAAGAGTTCGCCGAACCCCATGCCGTCCCACTCGGCCGGCTCGGCTGCGCGCCGCGCGGTCTCGAAGAAGAGGCCCGCGGCCGCAGGGTCCAGTCGCTCGCGCAAACGCTTTTCAATTGTTTCCCGCACGCCGCGCCCGTCGGCGAAGCGCATCGCCGTCAGGTCGCCGAAGCGGCTGGCCCACAGGCGCCGGCCGGCGGCGAGCGTCACGAGCGCCTTGGGCGTGCCGCGATGATCCTTCCAGTACGCTTCGTCCTTCGGCCGGATGCGCGCCAGGTCCACGAAGTCCTGCTGGCGCCAGTCGGTGCAACTGGCCGCGTCCGCCAGGCCGGGAAATCGCGGCAGGAGCGTCCGGTCCGCCAGGGGCGGCTCGATCGGAATGACTTCGCGCACACGGAACCGCTCGGGACCGGCCGGCTCGACGGAGCGCCCCGGACCGAGCACCGAGTACGTCATCCGGAGCGTGTCGCCGGGCGCGGCGCCGAGGTCGTCGCGCAGCCATTCATTGATGACGATTTCATCATCCTTCATGTCGGGCGGGACGGGCGAGATGCTTTCCGCGCCCCCGCCGCCTTCGGGATCCAGGAGCCCCACGGCCGCGACAAAGGCGTACGGCGAGGCGCGGTCGCCCAGGCCCAGTTCCGTCGCCAGATACGTAAGGACGCCCATCGCTTCCGGGCCGCGGGCGGCGCGGGCGACCTCCGGCGAGAGGAAAACCCGGTCCGACCGCAGTTCCAGAACGCCCTTGACCGGTTCATCGAGCGCAAGGCCGAGGTCCGCGAGGAGCCACGCCTCGCGGAGCGCGGCCTGGGCCGCTTCCGCCGAGACGGGCGCGCCCTCCGCCCCCGCGACGAGCAGCAGGTTCGCCCGCGCGGGCTCCTCGGGCGGCGCGCTCAGTCCCGCGAGGCGGCCCAGGGCACCCAGCGGCACAAACGCCGTCGCCGGCGACACCTGGCCCGAGTCGAGGCTGAACCGTCCGAACTGCTCGTCCGTCGCGACGGCCGCAACGCGCAGCCAGGCGGCCTCGGAGGCATCAGCGTCGGTCGAGAGAGGCGCGTCGCGCGGCAGGAGCGCGGGGCGCTCGATGCGAAGGCGGACCGCATCGCCCACAGCCGCACCCAGCCGACCGGCCGCACGCTCGTTCAGGATGACCTCGCCCGGTCCGCAGGGGATCGGCTCGGCCCCCGGCCCCGCCAGACGCCAGAACCGCTCGTCCACGCCGAGCACCTGGACGCGAGGAAGGTTGGTGCGCTCGGCCCCCGCGCCTTTGGACGCGCTGCCCGCGAGACGAAGCACCGGCGCCGTGCGCGCCTGGAGCCGCTCCGCAAGTTCGTCGGCCAGCGCCGCGCGGAAAAACCGATCCGGCGCCGCAAGCACCGCCTCCGTCTCGCCCATCCGCTGCCGCGCCAGACGCTCGAGCGTGTACCGCACCGAGTCGCCGACCGCCAGCGCCCCGACGAGGACGCCGACGCTGACGGCCGCGCCCAGCACGACGCCCAGGTGCGTCCGCCGGTAGAACCGCAGGCTGCGCCGGATGAGGGTCGCTCCCGTCACGGGCGGGCCCCCACCGGCACAAGCGTGCCGTCGGCCAGTTCCAGAACACGTCCCATGCGAGCGGCGAACTTCTCAGCATGGGTGACGACGACCAGGGTGACGCCCTCCTCGGCGTTCAGGTCCGCCAAGAGCCGCATGAGAAGATCGGCGGTGCGGCGGTCGAGGGAGCCGGTCGGCTCGTCGGCGAGGAGCACCGCGGGTCGGTTGACGAGCGCCCGTGCGACGGCGACGCGCTGGCGCTCGCCGCCGGAGAGTTGCCCCGGCCGGTGCGAGAGGCGCTCGCCCAGGCCCACCCGCGCAAGCAACCGCTGGGCGCGGCTCCGGCCCTCCCGGCGCAAGGCGCGGTCCATCCCCGCGAGCGTCGGCACAAGGACGTTCTCCAGGACGGTGCACTGAGGCAGGAGATGATGGAGTTGAAAGACGAACCCGACGCGGCGGTTGCGGAGGCGAGCCAGTTCCGCGTCGCCCAACGTCGCCAGGTCGCGCCCCTCGAAGAGAACCTGGCCGGACGTCGGAAGGTCCAGCGCCCCCGCGAGGGCCAGGAGCGTGCTCTTGCCGGACCCCGACGGGCCGACGATGGCCAGCGACTCGCCCGCGGCGACGCGGAGGTTGACGCCCTTCAGGACCTCCAGGCCGCCGGGCGCGCCAACGTCGTAGCGTTTCGCGACCTCGACCAGTTCCAGGATCGGCTGCGCCTCATCCATCGAGATCACCTCGCGTTTCCTTCTGTTGCGCGCCCAACAAGTTGGGCGGCTAACTGTATATGATCCGGCGCTCGGCGGCGCGTCGGCAGACGTCCGCCAGTTCCTCCGCCGACCGCCGCACGTCGAACCGCTCCAGAACCGCCGCCCGTCCGGCCGCCCCGAGCGCCCGCGCCCGGTCCGGGTCGGCAAGGAGCGCCCCGACCGCGTCGGCAAGTCCCGGCGCGCCGGGATCGCCCGGCTCGACAAGCACTCCGCCGCCCGTCGCTTCCATCAACTCCACCGCCCCACCGTGCCGCGAGACGACGACCGGCACGCCCGACGCCAGCGCCTCCAGGATGTACGCCCCATATGCCGCGGGGTGATTCGTCGGGACGGCAAGGACCGAAAGCGTCCGCAGAAACGCCTGGCGCTCGCCTCGCGGGAGGTTCGGGAGGAACTCGACGGCGTCGGCGAAGCCCCCGGATGCCACACGACGCCGCACCTCTTCCATCACGCGGGCGCCTCCCGGCGCGGCGCCGCCCGCGGCCCGCAGCCTCAGGCGCTCCAGCCCCGGCCGCCTCCGAAGTAGCGCAAACGCCTCCAGGAGGGCGGCAAGGTCCTTGCCCGGCTCGACGGCACCGAGAAAACCGAGCACCGGCGGGTCGGGCGGCGTCGCGGCCGGCCCGTAGCCCTCCGGCCGGATGCCGTAACGCACGACCGCGACGCGGTCCGGCGCGACGGCGAGACGCTCCGCCATCAGGCCGCGATAGTACGCGCTCGGCGCGACAAACGCCGCGACCTCGGCCGCGCACGCCCTGAGGAGCGCCCACGCTTCCCGGCGCTGGGGCGGCGGGAGCGCGTCCACGAACGCGTCCTCGTCCTGGAGGAGGCAGACGACGGGCGCGCCGGCGCGCTCGCGGATGGGACGCGCCAGACCCGCCAGGAGCGCATCGGAGAGCAGGACGACCTCGGGCCGGCGCTCGGCCAGGTGCGCGACGAGCCGGCGAACTTCCTTGGCCTGCGGGCCGGCCTCGCCGCGGAGCATCGCAAGGAGCGTCCCGCCGAGGTCGGCGGCGCTCGTCATGGCCGACCGGTGCGCCGCCCAGCGGAGCAGGCGGCGCGAATCGAGCAGGCGGTCGAGCCATCGCGGCGTCCGGCGGAAAAGCGCGAACTTCTGCTGGAGGTGGACGTTGACGCCGCCGAGGAAGATCGGCCCCTCCGTCTCGCCCGCCCGGCCGTCGGCCCTGATCGGCAGGTAGAGGGGCACGAGATCCGGCTCGTGTCCGGCGGCGCGCCACGCCTCCGCAAGGTCGGTGTCGCGCAGACAATTCTCACAGTAGAAGACGCCGCACGTCCCGGGCACCAGGTGCGCGATTCTCACGGCTCGGTCGCTCCCTCCGGCGGACCGAACGCAACCACCGCGCCGTCCTCGGCGCCGACGATAATCCTTCCGGCGGCGACGGCGGGCGAACCGGTCACCGCCCCGCCGATCTCGAACGACCAGACCTCCTGCCCGTCCGACAGACGCACCAGGTACAGCCATCCGCCGGTCGACCCGAAGACGACCCGCTCGCCCCAGACGACGGGCGAAGCGTCCACCGCGCCGCGCGCCCGGAAGGTCCATCGCACGTCCCCGCTCGCCGCGTCGAAGCAGCGCAAGCGCCCGTCCTGCGAACCGACGACCACTGCGCCTTGCGCCAGGGCCGGCGACGAGAGAATCGGCACGTTGGCGTCCTCCGACGTCCAGACGGTCCGGCCACCCTCGAGGTCCACGCAGAGCAGCCGACCGCCGTAGGTGCCGACGTACGCCAGGCCGCCCGAGACGGCGGGCGAGCCGGGGATATAGGCCCCGGCGTCCAGGGTCCACAAGGGCCGACCGTCCTCCAGCGCGACGGCGCGCAGGAGGCCGTCGCATCCGCCGAAGACGACGCGTCCCCCGGCGACGGCGGCGGAGCCGTTGATATAGTTCTCCGTCTCGCAGGTCCAAAGGGGGCGGCCCGTCGCGGCGTCGAGGCAGTAAAGGCGGCCGTCGTAACTGCCGACGAGGATGCGGCCGTTGTCGGCGGTCGCGCCGCCGCGAATCTCGCCGCCCGTCTCGTACTTCCACAGGAGCGTGCCGTCACCCGAGTCGAGCGCGTAGAGAAACGCGTCCAGCGATCCGACAAACACGCGCCCCTCCAGGACGCAGAGCGCCGCCTCGACCGCGCCTCCGGTCTGGAAAACCCACACCTCTCGGCCGGACGCCAGGTCAAGGGCATAGACGCGACCGTCGTCGGAGCCGACGAAGACGCGCCCGCCCGCGACAACCGGCGACGACTTGACCGGCCCGGCGGTGGCAAAGCGCCACTCGAGCACAAGCGAGTCGGAGGCGGACACGTCGGGCGGCGCGCTGGAGCGGCACCCGGCCGCGGACCCCAGTGCCGCCGCGCAGACCAGGAGGAGAAGGAAACCGGCACGGTGCATCGCACGCTCCTCGCTCTCCGCCCAGCGGACTCCGGCGCCGGGGTCCCTTTGGCACAAGTCCTCTCCCGGCAGCGGTATCTTACGAAGCCGGAGGCGGGGGAGTCAAACCCGTCGGCGGAGGAAGGCCCGTCGCATTGCGGGCGCGGTTCGGGTATCCTGGAGGAAGCGTGCGGCCCAGCCGGTCGGCCGGGCGGAGCGCACGCAGCCACCCATCGGTAGGAGGACACGTCATGGCACTGGACGCGAAGCAGGTCGAGGTCTGGTCGGCGAGCATCGAGGACCGGGCGGGCGGACTGGCGGGAAAACTGGAAGCCCTGTCCCAGGGGGGCGCGGCGCTGGACTTCGTCGTCGCCCGCCGCGCGCCCGAGAAGCCGGGGACCGGCGTCGTTTTCATCGCGCCGCTGGCCGGCGAGAAAGAGAAGCAGGCGGCGAAGGCGGCCGGCTTCGCCCTCAGCGCCAGCCTCCATTCCGTGCGCGTCGAGGGGGCCGACAAGCCCGGCATGGGGGCGCACCTGACGCGCGCGCTGGCCGATGCGAGGATCAACCTGCGCGGGCTTTCCGCCGCCGCCATCGGCAAGCGATTTGTCTGCTACCTAGCGCTGGATTCGGCGAGCGATGCGGAGAAGGCCATCGCGCTGCTGAAGAAACTCTGAGCGGGGGCGGCATCCCCACCTTTAACCAAAGGGTGGCGGGTCTCCCGACCCGCCACCCTTACAATCCCGGCGCGCCGGACAACAATCGCGAGCGCGCCGAAAGCAAGCAGCGCCAGCGTGGCGGGCCTGCCCGCCGTAGCCCCGTGCCCGGCTCTCCCATCAAGGGAGAGGGAGGATGAACGGCTCTCTGAACAAACCGGCTTTCCGGTCGATTCGACGGTCCAGGAGCCGGATTGCTGCGCTGAGTCCCCGCCGCAGGACCGTATAATGGGACGAACCCCGACGGGAAAGGACAACCGTGACTCGACGGAATGAAGGCCTGGCAACTCTGATCCTGGCGGGGCTCCTGGCGGGTACCGCCTGGGCCGGAGCGGACGCGCCGACAGACACCGCCGCGACCGCCTCCGCCGACTGGCCGCGATTCCACGGGCCGGACGGCCTGGGCGTCGCCGGCGGCGAGGGCGCCGACGCCTGGACCGCCGCCACCGGAGGAAAGGTCCTCTGGAAAACAGCCACCCCCCTGCCGGGCGCAAGTTCGCCCATCGTCCGGGGAAATCGCATTTTTCTGACGGGCGCTTCGCCGACGGAGCGCGCGGTCTATGCTTTCGACGCCGACTCCGGGCAACTCGTGTGGACCGGCGCCGTCGCCGACGTTCCCGGCAGTCCGGCCGAAGCCTCTGGGGTCAACGAGGAAACCGGCTACGCAGCGCCGACGCCGGCGACGGACGGACGGCGCGTCTATGCCATTTTCGCAAACGGCGACGTCGCCGCCTTCACGCTCGACGGCCAGGCGGCCTGGGCCGTGAACGTCGGCGCTCCCGCGAATCCGTACGGCCACGCGTCCAGCCTCGCCCTTTGCGAGAACCTTGTGCTCGTCCAACTCGATCCCGCGTCAGTCAAGGACGGCGGCGCGAAGATGCTCGCCCTCGACGCCGAGACCGGCAAGACCGTCTGGGAGGTGAAGCGGCCGGTCCACGAATCGTGGGCGACGCCCATCCTCGTCGCCGGGCCGAACGGTCCACAGATCGTCACGAGCGCCGACTCGGCCATCCTGGCGCACGATCCGAAGGACGGCCACATCCTCTGGAAAGTCGAATGCGCCGGGTCGGAGATGGCCCCCTCCCCCATCGCGGCGGGGGGACTGGTCATCGCCTCGATTGCCTATGACAAGGTGTACGCCATCCGGCCGGGCGACGGCGACGCAGCCAAACCGGAAGTCGTCTGGACCTTCGAGGACGTCGTGCCGAACCTCCCCACCCCCGTCGCCGACGGCGAGAGCGTGTACCTGGTGGAGGCGAACGGCATGATGGCGTGCTGTGAATCCGGCACGGGAAAGAAGGTCTGGGAACAGGACCTTGTGGCGTCCTTCTACGCTTCGCCCATCCTCGCCGCGGGGCGACTTTTCCTCGTCAGCCGAAAGGGCGACCTCTTCGTCCTCAAGGCCGGCCGAGCTTACGAAGCGGTCGCGCGCGTGCCGCTCGGCGAGCCGTGCGACGCTTCGCCCGCCTTTGCCTCCGGCCGCCTCTTCATCCGCAGCGCCAAACACCTTTTCGCGCTCGGCCCGGAGAAATGACCGTCCCCGGCGAAAAGTCGCCCCGGATAATTACCCCAGGGGTAATTATCCGATAAACCTCGTGACCACAAAAGGTTAGGGTGATTTCCAGCAACACAACAAAGCCCGCCGGGGGAGATGGTTTCGGTCTGCGGCGGGTGAAGCGGACGCTAAAGCGTCTCCGGTCGGCGGCGGACGTCCGGGCCGAAGACCTCGTGGACCTTGGCGTCCATTTCCTCGTCGCTGATGGCGGTGGCGCGCCCCTCGTCGTACTCCGACGCGATCCAGTCCACGATCCGCGCGATCCGAGCATCGTCCTTCGAGAGGCTCCCGTCCACCTCATACCGCTCCTGGACCCAGTGGAGGACGCCGGCGGCGCCGCTCTTGTCGGTAATGGCCACGCGATACGGACACTTGAGGATCCCCTCGGTGTCAAAGGGGTTGTAGATTTCTTCATTCTTCAGCAGGCCGTCCGCATGGATGCCCGCGCGGGTGACGTTGAAATCGCGCCCCACCAGCGGATAGCGCGCGGGGATTTCGTAGCCGATCTCGCGGCGGTAGTAGTCGGCCATCTCGGTGATGACCGAATAGTCCACGCCCTCGGTCTCGCCCCAGAGCATGGCGTGCTCGACGACCAGGCCCTCGAGGGGCGGGTTCCCCGTCCGCTCGCCGATGGAGAGCAGCGTCCCGTTGGCGGCGCTGCACCCGTGCAGCCAGGCGCTCGTCGCGTTGACCAGCACCTTGTGGAAATCGTTGTGGCCGTGCCACTCCAGCCACTCGGGCGGCACGCCGGCCTGGCGGCGCAGACAGTAGATGATTTTGGCGACCGACCGCGGCAACTGGGCGCCGGTGTACGGTACGCCGTAGCCGAGCGTGTCGCACGCGCGGATTTTAATCGGCGTCTCGTGCTGCTCGGCCAGTTTCATCAGCTCCGCCGCGAACGGGATGACGAACCCCTCGAAGTCGGCCCGAGTGATGTCCTCGAAGTGGCAGCGCGGCGTGATGCCCTCGTCCAGGGCGGCACGCACGATGTCCAGATACATGTCGAGCGCCTGCCGGCGCGTCCGGCGCAACTTCAGGAATATGTGATAGTCCGAGCAACTCGTCAGGATGCCCGTCTCCTTCAGGCCCATCTCCTTGACGAGCTTAAAGTCGCTCTTGACAGCCCGAATCCAGCCGGTCACCTGCGGGTAGTCGAACCCCAGTTCCAGACACTTCTCGACCGCCTCGCGGTCCTTCTTCGAATAGAGGAAGAACTCGCTGGCGCGCACGAGGCCCCTCGGCCCCGCCAGCCGGTGCAGGAACGTATAGAGATCCACGATCTGCTTCACAGTGTACGGCGGGCAGGCCTGCTGACCGTCGCGGAACGTGGTGTCCGTGATCCACGTTTCCGGGGGGATGAAGGTCGGCACGCGTTCGTGGCTGAACGGAATCTTCGGAAACCGGCTGTACGGGAAGAT
>Ga0307378_10001014_pt1 | contig 46437 bp, 39 predicted proteins | sample UN1MG_FD_202238 | JGI IMG/M metagenome (GOLD analysis project Ga0307378, IMG submission 202238) | Soil microbial communities from Risofladan, Vaasa, Finland - UN-1 | ecosystem: Environmental > Terrestrial > Soil > Coastal area > Acid sulfate soil | place: Finland: Risofladan, Vaasa | collected... | reverse complement strand
TGATCGATTGCCACAGCAGCCGATAGACCTGCCGTAAGCGGCGATCACTGTCGTGTCGAATGTGTGCTACCATCACCAGCGTGCGGGCTTGCTCTTGCATCATACTTCCCTCCTGAGACAGGATTGCTTGTCCCAGGATCGCACACTGATGACTGTTTGTCTAGCGTCGAGTCAGCCTCTCAGGAAGTTCTATGCGATTGGTAAAGTGCCAAGCATATCGTGTATCGGTTGTATCCCGCGTTTCACGTTTCACGCATCACGCATCACGTTTCACGTTTCACGTTTCACGCTTCACGCTTCCAAATCTCACGCGCATGCGATACTTACGGAGGCAACCTATGATCGTCGTTAAAGCTGGAGGAGGCGAAGGTCTCGACATGGACGCCGTGTGCACAGACGTCGCCACGCTGGTGCAGCAGGGCGAGCAGATCATCCTGGTCCACGGCGGATCCCACGAGACCAACGTCATCTCGGAGAAATTGGACCACCCACCCCGCTTCGTCACCTCAGCCTCAGGCCACGTCAGCCGCTACACCGACCGCGAGACGCTAGAGATATTCGCCATGGTCACGGCTGGACGGATCAACAAGCTGCTGGTAGAGCGGCTGCAGCAGTTGGGGATCAACGCGCTCGGTCTCTCCGGGCTGGACGGGCGGCTGTTGGAGGGCCGCCGCAAGTCTGTGCTGCGCATCATCGAGAACGGCAAAACTAGAGTGCTGCGCGGCGAGTACAGCGGCAAGATCGACCAGGTCAACGTCGCGCTGCTGCAGACGCTGCTGGGGGCAGGCTACGTGCCTGTCGTGGCCCCTTTGGCCATCAGCCACGAGGGCGAAGCGCTGAACGTGGACGGTGACCGGGTGGCCGCGGTTATCGGCTCAGCCATGAAGGCGCAGCAGGTGGTCATCCTGTCCAACGTGCCGGGCCTGCTGCGCGACTTTCCCGACGAGAGCACACTCATCCCCTACGTCCCGCTCGCGAAAGCAGAATATCATCTCGATCACTATGCAAAGGGACGGATGAAGAAAAAACTGCTGGGAGCGATCGAGGCACTGAACGACGGCGTGGGGCAGGTGATCATCGCCGATGGACAGGTGTCCCAGCCGCTGTCCCGGGCGTTGGCCGGACAGGGGACGGTGATTCAATGACCAATGACCAATGACCAATGACCAATGACCAATGACCAATGGCCAATGGCTAGTGACCAGGGACCAACTGACCAGCGACTAACTGCCCAGGGACCAACCGACCAAGGACTAGATGACCCGATGACCAAAGATGAGATTATCGCTCTGGAGGACCGCCACGACAGCGGCCTGTACGCCAAACAGCCGCTGGTCCTGGTGCGAGGAGAGGGGGCGCGGGTGTGGGACGCCGACGGCCGGGAGTACATCGACTACGTCGGCGGGCACGGCGTGGCCAACGTGGGACACGCCCACCCCGCCGTGGTACAGGCCGTGACAGAACAGGTTCAGCGGCTGGCCATCTGCCCCAACGGATTCTACAACGACCAACGCGCCCAGTTGCTGGCCGAGTTGGCGCGAATCGGACCGCCAGGGCTGGAGCGCGCCTTCCTGTGCAATTCGGGGACCGAAGCCGTGGAGGCAGCGCTCAAACTCGCCCGGTTGAGCACCGGGCGAACGAACGTGGTAGCCGCGATGCGCGGCTTCCACGGCCGCACCTTTGGCGCGCTCTCGGCCACCTGGCGCAGAGCGTACCGCCAACCCTTTGAGCCACTGGTGCCTGGGTTCGAGTTCGTGCCATACAACCGGCTGGCCGCGATGGAGCAAGCGGTGGATGGACAGACAGCGGCGGTCATCCTGGAGGTGGTACAGGGCGAGGGGGGAATCATCCCTGGCGACGGCGAGTATCTGCTGGGCGTGCAGGCGGTGTGCCAGGAGCGGGGGGCGTTGTTCATCGTGGACGAGGTGCAGACCGGCTTTGGGCGCACCGGCCGGATGTTCGCCAGCCAGCACCACGACCTGCAGCCCGACCTGATGTGCGTGGCCAAATCCATCGCCGGGGGCCTGCCGATGGGAGGGGTGTTGATCGGTCCGCGCGTGAAGGACCTGCCGAAGAAGGCGCACGGCTCCACCTTTGGCGGCAACCCGCTGGCCTGCGCAGCGGCCCTGGCGACGATCCGTATCCTCGAGTCGGAGCGTCTGCCCCAACGGGCGGCCGAACTGGGCACCCGGTTGATCGCCGGCCTGAAGGCCATCCGGTCGCCGCTGATCCGAGAGGTGCGCGGGTTGGGCCTGATGGTGGGCGTGGAACTAAAGGGCAAAGCGGCACCTTACCTGGCCAGACTGGCCGACTGCGGGGTGCTGGCCCTCACGGCTGGAGCCACGGTGATGCGCCTCCTGCCGCCACTGGTGATCAGCGCGGAGGATGTGGACACGGTGGTAGAGCGGGTGACAGCCGTGCTGGGGACGTGAGGGGCGAGAATGGGCAGTGGGGGGTGGGGAGTGGAGAATGGAGAATGGAGAATGGAGGAGAGTGGAGAATGGAGAGTGGAGAATGGAGAATAGAGAATTGAGAATGGAGAATTGAGATGGACGACGTGGGTTTCCTGGAGGAACTGCTAGCGATTCCCAGCCCTTCCGGCGAAGAGGACAGGCTGGCCGAGTACCTGGTCGGGCGGATGACGGCGCTGGGCTTCCGGGCACACCGCGACGAGGCTGGCAACGTCGTGGGCGCGCTCGGGGACCCGGCGGCTGAGCGGGAGGTCGTGCTGCTGGGCCACATGGACACGGTCCCCGGCCTGATCCCCGTGCGCCGGCACGGAGACCAGTTGTACGGCAGGGGAGCTGTGGACGCCAAGGGGCCACTGGCGGCGTTCGTGTTGGCCGCAGCACGAGCAGCACCCCGGTTGAACCGGGCTCGCGTGCTTGTGATCGGCGCGGTGGAGGAGGAGACGCACGGCCGGGGGGCGCGCCACCTGGCGCGCACGGTCCAGCCACCGTACTGCGCGGTGATCGGCGAGCCCAGCGCCTGGGAGGGAATCACGCTGGGCTACAAGGGCATGCTGACAGTGGACTACCAGTTGGTGCAACCGGGCAGACACAGCGCCAGCGAACGATCGGGGCCAGCAGAGCAGGCCGTGCGCTTCTGGAACCAACTGATGACCTACGCTGGCGAGCATAACGGCGGCAGGTCAGGCCGCTTTGACACGCTGGATCCCGCACTGCGGGATTTCCGCACCTTTAGCGACGGGCTGGACGATGGCACGGAGATGAACATCGTGATCCGGCTGCCCCCGGGGGCCGACGCAGCCGGCCTGAAGCGAAAGATGCGGGCGTGGTGCAACGGGGCCCGGCTATCCTTCCCTGGCAGCGACCCACCCTTCCGGGCGGAGAAGAACACCGCACCGGTGCGGGCCCTGCTGCGGGCCATCCGCGCCGAAGGAGGGAAGCCACGGTTCAAACTAAAGACAGGCACCTCGGACATGAACGTCGTCGGCCCGGCGTGGGGCTGCCCCATCGTGGCCTACGGGCCGGGCGATTCATCGCTGGACCACACCCCGGAGGAACACATCCAGGTCGCAGAATTCCGCCGGGGGGTAGACGTACTGACCCGGGCGCTGGAGACGCTAGGCGCGTAGCCTTTCCGCGTATTGCCTACTTTCCACGCGCCGTGACACACGCAAAGCCGATCGCCTCGGGACCCAGGTGAACGCCAAAGACCGGGGTGATGTCCACCGATAGGACCTCGCCCTGGGGCAAGAGATGGCGCACGCGGCCCAGCAAGTCCGCCGCTCTATCAAGGGCGTGAGTATGGACCAACGCGACCTGCTCCAGGGGCACCAGGTCACTGAGCAGGCTGACGAGTCGTTTGACCGCGGCCTCGGACGTGCGCACCTTCTCGGCCGTCGGGTTCCCGTCGTGCATCCGGAGCAGCGGCTTCATCTGCAGCCAACTGCCGACGGCAGCCATCGCCCGGTTCATCCGGCCGCTGCGGCGGAGGAACTCGAGCGTGTCGAGCGCGGCGAACACGTGGGTGCGCGAGCCCTGCTCCTCCAGCAAGGGGATGATCTCGTCGATGGAGCGGCCCTCGGCAGCCGCTGTCGCCGCCGCCAGGACGAGAAAGCCCGTCCCCAGGCTGAGGCTCCCAGAGTCGAACACGGTCACCGGCACCGCCTCCATCGCCTGCGCGCCCAACCGGGCCATGCCCACCGTCGCGCTGAGGCTCTCAGAGATGTGGATGGACAGAATCTCCGTAGCGCCCTCGGCCACCAGCGTCTCGTACACCTGACGGAACTGTTCCGGCCCTGGTGTCGCCGTCGTCGGCGGCGGGTCATAGTCCGGCAACCGTTCGTAGAACTCTTGGCGCGACAACTCAACGCCGTCCAGGTAGCCCTGGTCGCCGATGTTGATGTACAACGGCACGACGGTGATGCCATACTCGGCGACGGCTGCTTCCGGGAGATCGCACGTGCTATCGGTCACGATTCTGATTGACATGGGGCACCTCACTCCTGTTCCTGGTTCAAAACGCATCCGTGATCATTCTACCACCGGAAAAAGCCCCAAACCGGCGGCTTTGGTTAGAACTGCGGTCGAGCTTGGTTGGGGAACGTTGGAGTTTGGTTGGATTGGGGCCTTGATGAGCCAGATCGGCAGTGAAGAGCGCTTAGAGGATCAGGATGACGCCAAAGATGATCTCGACGACGACGCTGATGATGTTCGACTGCACAACCGATTTGTCGACGATCATCGAAACGGTGCGCACGACGGCCACGACGAGATACGCGATCCCGAGCATCCGGTAGGTCTCCGGCACGTTGAGGACGAGCGGGGCGACGCCGAGCGCGACGAAAAAGCCGCCCAGCACGGCCCTGATCTCGGTGATGCCACGGGGGCCCTCGGCGCTCAGCCCGGTGAACCCCCGCACCGAGCGGGGCCAGATCAGCGAGACCAACCCGGTCACGATCGTGCCGATCGCCGCAATGATCTGAAGTATCCGCAATACCATGAGTTTCCTCCCTTTCTTGGCCTGATTACTCGCGGAACGGTTCGTCAATCCTCTGAATGACCCAGGACCCGAACGTCTGCGACCCTCGCCTTGCTGCGCAGCCTGCGCGCAACCAGTTTCCGGTGTATCTCGGCGTATCGCTGGCGGGTGATGGGGTAGCGCTGAGCCACGAGGATGGCATAAGCAACCTTGGTCCAGCGCGAGAGTCTCTCACTGTTGGAGGTTGTGGGGTGCATAGTGTTTGAGGTAGACATGTTTAGGCGGAACTCTCGCTTTCTGGCGACTTTGCTGCGGCAATGGCTTTCTTCTCGTTGACCACCAACAACAACACCAGGCCCACGAGCAGAAACACGGCGATGGACACGAGCGCGAAGCGGTGCCCGGATTGCTTGGCCAGCAACTCTGCCTGCCCTTGCGCCAGGAGCGCCCTGGTGGCCTGTGCTGCCAACAGGCCAAAGATGGTTGGGCCAACAAAGGACGACGTGCGGCCAGCCACGGCAAAGAAACCGTAGAATTCGGCGCTCTGCCCGGGTGGGCTGAATGCCCCCACCATCGTGCGGCTGACGGACTGGACGCCGGTCAGTGCAAACCCTGCCAGCCCGCCGATGAAGTAGAATTCAAGCCGGGAATGGCTAAAGTACAGCCAGACCACCGGGACGATCATCAGCAAAAGCGAGACGATCAGAGAACGCTTGCCGCCAAAGTCGTCAGCCACCAGCCCGAAAAGATACGCACCGGCGACGCTCGTCACCTGCACGATGATCATAAAGATGATCAGCTCCTGCTGCTCCATCCCGTACAACACGGCGCCCAGGATGGCCCCAAAGTCCAGCACCATCAGGATGCCGTCGTTGTAGATCAGGAAAGCGACGATGAACTTTAGGAATTCCCGATAGCGCTTGACCGCCCTGAAGGTGCGCGACAACCGCTGGAACGCCACCGTCAGATAAGATTCGCCCGCCGGCAGTGCCTGCGGTTGGGCGCGCTCCCGCAGCCAGAGGAAGAGAGGGAGAGCGGAGAGAGCGAAAAACACGGCCGTGATCACGAGCGACAGGCGCACGATCAGCGAGCCGCCGATCAGCACGACCAGCGGCAGGACGATGAGCAGACAGATGATCCCCCCAGCCGACCCGATGGCCCAGCCGTTGCCCGAAATCCGCGCCATTTCCTCGGGAGCAGCGATCTCTGGGAGGAGCGAGTTGTAGAAAACCTGCGCGCTGCGGTAGCCGATCTCGGCCAGGATGAACAACACCATGCCAAGCAACACGTCACCCCGCTGGACAAAAAAGAGCAGCGCGGTGAAGAGACAGGCCTGCGCGGTGTAGAATAAGAGAAACCGCTTCTTGGCCCCGGAAAAGTCAGCGATGGTCCCCAACACGGGGGAGGTGACGGCGACGACAAGCATGGCGATTCCCACGGCTATGCCCCACAGCCGCGAGCCCTCCGCTGCCCTGCCGACGACCTCCCCCTCAAAGTAGGCCGAGTAGACCGCGAGCAGGACGACAGCGGCGTAGGCCGAATTCCCAAAATCGTACAGATACCAGGCCCAGCGCTCCCGCCGGGTCGACACGGGTTTGGATGCAGCGACTTGCATGGTGTTACCCTCCCTTTTTTTGTCGGCCGAACGGATCCGCCGGCAGAGGTGGATAGCACCCATCGGTATCACCTCAACACCGCTACGATAGCAGGCGCGTCTCGGCCTCATGGTCAAATAACACCGTGACCGACCGGTGGATACGCCGGTCCGGGGCGGGGGCAAAAGCCTGTGCAAGGTGAGCCACCATCGCGCAGAATGCAAGAGGGAGCCCAGCCTTGCGAAGGTTTGACGAACACCTCAGAGCCAGGTAGGGCCTCCTCTAACCGAGAATACCGCAACGGCTGAGGCTCTACGTAACCTTCGCAAGGTTGGCGGGAATTGTGTATGAAGAAGCCTCTCTCAGATCACAGGTAGTCGGGGACCTGATCCCAGGGATACACCTCAGTCCCCTGGGCAGCAGCGCGGATGGCCGGGTCGTCGGAATAGTGCCCGCGCCGCTCCGGCGGAATCAGCTCGGCGATGCGCTGCATGATCTCGTGGCCAATCTCGTCCAACCGCTGGCGGCGCGCCCGGCCCCGGCCCGTCGCGCGGAAGGGGCCAAAGGGCTTGCCGATGCGCAGTGTGACGCGGGCACGACGGCGCTTGCGCAGGCGCGGGAAGACGTCGGGCAAGCCGTGAAAGCCCATCGGGAGAATCGGTGCACCCGTCCGGACGGCCAGGAAGGCCGCGCCGGGGCGCGCCGGTCGCAGGACCGTCGCCCAGTTGCCGGCCTCGGGGAATATCCCCAGCACGCCGCCCTGCGCGAGCACGGCCTCCGCAGCCCGCAGCGCGTCGCGCGAGGCGGTGCCCCGATAGACGGGATAGTACCCCCAGAGCCCAGGGATCCACCTCGTCCAGGCGGGCGCGTTGGGCATCCGAAAGCCCCCCACGAACTCTACCGGCCATGGCGCGACTCGCACCATCGCGACCGGGTCGATGTAACTAAAGTGGTTGGCGACGAGCAGCAACGGCCCCCCCTTGGGGAGATTTTCCTGGCCGACGATGTGCAAATCGGCGAGCGCCCCGAATGTCACCGCGGCCACCCGCCGCAACAGGCTACGAAGCACGCGCCGGCGCGGATAGGGGAACCTGCGATTGATGTTTTTCGTGTTCATACCTCGATTCCCTCCTGGTTCGCTGTAGTCGCACCGGCCTGGAAGTGCCGGCGCAGGGCGAGGAGCAACTCAACCACGCTCATATTGTCGCCCGATGCCCCTCAGACGCTCGATTTCCTCTTCCATATCGGCTGTGCCAGTCACAGCCAGTGCCTCCATCCCAGAACCATTATACTTGAATCGTATGTCAACGACAAGATCGCGGCATGGGCGATCAAGTCAATCACAGTCAGCCCGATGTCTCACGCTCAAGTATCCAGGCTGCAGGCCGCTGTTTGACGGAAACGCGCTCGCGTGTTAGACTCTCACCCACCAAACGGTGGATTGAGGTCATGACGAATGAAGAGACGCATCTTGCTGATACCGCTCGTCGTCGCACTGGCGGTGTCCTGCACACCCACACAGAGGGTGACGCCGGCTGATGACCCGAGGCTGACTCCAAAGCCAACCAGGCCAGCGGTCACCCCGGTGCCGACCATGACGCCGATGAAACCGACTGCAACTCTGGCGCTGACCCCGACCCCCATCAAGCCAACCGCCACCTCGATGCCGACGACGATACCTGTAACCGCGGATTCTCTGCGCTTCCAAGCCCAGAGTTGCGACATGCAGATCGGGGCGGCGGTGGCAGCCGATCCGTTGCGGAGCGAACCCCTCTATGCCGAGACACTCGCGCGCGAGTTCAACCTGCTGACTCCAGAGAACAGCATGAAATTCGGTCCTGTACATCCGGATCGGGACCGCTACGACTTCCGTGACGCGGACGCCATCGTCCAGTTCGCAGAAGCCCACAGGATGCAGGTGCGCGGTCACACACTCGTGTGGCACAATCAACTGCCCGCCTGGTTGACCGATGGGAACTGGGCGCGCGACGTGCTGATCGAAATCCTGCGGGACCACATCCTGACGGTGGTCGGGCGCTATCGCGGGCGAGTCGTCGCGTGGGACGTCGTGAACGAAGCGGTGGGTGACTCTGGCTCGCTGAGGAACACGATCTGGCTGCGAGTGATCGGGCCCGAATACATCGACATGGCCTTCCATTGGGCACACGAGGCAGACCCAGATGCGCTGCTGTTCTACAACGATTACAGCGCCGAGGGGCTCGGCCAAAAGTCCGACGCGATCTACACGCTGGTTCAGGGCCTCGTCCAACGCGGCGTGCCGATCCATGGTGTCGGGCTGCAGATGCACACGAGCGTGGGCGCCTGTCCAAGGCACGAAGACGTCGCCACCAACATCGATCGCCTGGCCGCACTCGGTTTGGAGGTTCACATCACGGAGATGGACGTGAGAATCCGGGAACCCGTGACGGAAGAAGAGCTTGACGCGCAAGCGCGCATCTATCGGGAGATGCTCCGAGTGTGCGTATCTGCCCGGAACTGCACGGCGTTTGTGCTCTGGGGCTTCGCAGACTGTCATTCTTGGATCCCGGACTTTTTCCCTGGATATGGCGCCGGGCTGATATTTGACGAGAACTATGACCCCAAGCCGGCGTGTGACGCGCTGGCGGACGTGCTCACCAACCCCTGAGCTGCCATACGGCTCACAACCGTTTACCCCACAATCCAGCCCGATACACCCTGCCATAATTGGAAGAGCCCGAAACAAACGAGCGCGATAACCGATATCCCCAGCAAGGCACGGGTTACCCTGGGTCCCAGTTGCCTGGCCGTGCCGAAAAGCAAAATGATCCCGGCCAGGCTGGCGACGATGGCGACGTAGAACCCGACCAGAAACCCGATCCCGTTTGCAGGAGCCTCCCGCCAGCCGGCCAGCAAGATGGGGCCGGTGACCAGGCTCCAATACATGTACGGGCCGGGGCTCAGCGCATTCATCATCGCGGCTTTGAGCAGGCTCTGCTGGCCAGACTGCGCGCCCACCGGCGGCGCCACCTCGAAATCACGCCACGTCAGGAACGCGTTCCGTGCCAGGTAGAGGATGAAAAGCCCACCCGCGACGTACAGGAACTGCTGCAACGCTTCCGGCACCTGGCTCAGGACGAGCAACACGAGCGCGACGATCGGCCCATCACTGACGAGAGGCGCCAGTGCAGCGGGCAGCGCGCGCCGCCAACCCTTGCTCAAGGTCTGCGATATGAGGTAGGTCTGAAAAGGGCCAGGCTCGACGGCGGCCGCAAACCCGTAGCCGATCCCCTGGATCACGTACCCGAGCACGGCGTCACCATCCCCGACCTGAGCTGCCCACTGAGAACAATCCACGCACACAGACCGCCCAGGGGCAACCAACCCAGCAACCCCAGGTAGCCCACAAAGATCGAGTCCGGCCCTCCCGCGAACAACAACGTGATGAGCGACCCGCCGACGGCGTTGGTCGCAGCGTGCGCGAGGCTGGCCGCCCACACGCTGCCGGTCCTCAGTCGCAGCCAACCGAAAATGATCGAGAGCAAGATCGTGCTCACCGGGAAAACAACCAGGCCCAGGATCGGGTATCCGGGAAAGTTGTAGCCCCTGAGATTGAGGGGATAGTGCCAGACCCCCCAGATGAGCCCGGTCGCCACGGCGGCGAGCAGGGGGTGCTGGCCGAGCAAGCGCACCTGGAGGTACCCCCGCCAGCCGAACTCCTCGCCCCACAGGAAGGGCGTAGCGAGCAGCGCGGTGACGAGGAGTTGTATCGGCACGACGAGGAAGAGACCAGGCGGCACAGAGGATGGCACGCTCGCCCCCTCTGGCGCCAGAACCTTCAGCGCCCGCAGCAGCGAGAAATCCGGCTGGCCGATCCCCAACGCCACGGTCAAGACGACGATGACCGCCGTCACGGGCAGCGGCAACAGCCAGGCCACCAGGTAGTGGCGCCACTTGCGCAGATTCAAGCGCAACCCGGCGTCCGCAAACCCCTCGCGAGTGACCCACTTGCGGACGACGATGGCGGCAACGGCGGGAGCGAACGCCCCCGGCAGCGCCGCGAGTTGAAACAGAGGGCTGCGGGAAGACAGCCCGAACCGCAGCGGGATCTCCCACAGAATCCAGGCCATTCCGAAGGCGACTGCCAGATAGACGACGATCCCTTTGGTTTTGCTGGTCATAGATATACCTCTCTCGAACCAAGCTCACCGCCACCGCACGGAGGGTGCCAGGGGTGGTTGTCAGCACCGATTATAACCGAACGACGGCACGTGCACAAAACCACATTTTGGCGAGCGTATCGCATTTGGGACAGGGCCCCGCCGACGATTGAAATCATCGGCTGATACCAAAAAGTTCGTTAGAAATGCACTAGAGGAACCTGTCTGCAACAGGTTCTGGGTACCAGCGGGGCGTTTCAACGCTCCGCGTGGCGGCGATGAGGCCATTCTGTCCCCAGCGTGATACGCTCGCACACTTTGACTCCGACGGCCGTTCGGCATGTGTTTCGAGACGGCGGATCAGGGGGTCTCGAAAACGCCATGCGTGTCCAAGGGTACAACTTGGTGTTATATGACGGGTGTCCGGCAACGGCTGGGCGATCGGACTGGTCGAGGGGATCGTCTGTCTGTTTCTGGTGCTGGCGCTGTGATGATTGGGCTGTTCTTGAATGAAACGGTGGTGGGTTTCTTCATCATCGGCGGGTTAGCGGGGTGTGCTCTGTCCGCTGTCCAGTCCGTCAGCCGAGCTATGGTGGGGATGCTCAGCCCATCTGGACGGAGCGCAGAGTTCTACAGACAAGAGGCCCTTCCTCGCGGAAAGACCCCTTGCGCACCGTGGCGTCTTATTCCAGAACTGGAGGTGACGCCACGGTGCAGGTAGTACAACTATGGTCCATAGGCATCACCTCCTTCCAAGAGTTGGAAGGTCGGAGGAATGCACTTCCCCCAACAATGGAAATTATGGCACGAATTAGGCTGGTGTCAAGTCGACGGAGGTGCGCAGGCAGACGGGCAAGGCTATGACAGGAAACCGCCTTCTTCTGCCGGACGCAATGTCGTTCTTCCATGGCTTACCGGCTGACTTCTGGTTTTCTGAATAGATTTTTGAACGCTGCCTTGAAGTCCTTTTCTTTTTCAAGCTGATTGACATTGAGTTCGTAATTGCATACGGCCAGCAAGCGTTCATTGATGAAACTCTTGTGCTCACCTTCTTCGTACTGGAAATATGCCGCCATAACTCGGACACCATTCTTCATGAGGGCGCGCACTAACGGAATCAGATCCCCATCACCACTGACGAGTACGGCTATGTCCATTTTCCCTTCCAAACCAACTTGCAGGGCGTCAATCGCCAACGCTACGTCTGCCCCCTTCTCTCCGCCTCCCGACTGGGACGTCGGCAGATACTTGGGTTCAATGCCTGAGTGCATGAGATCGTGATACAAATTGCGGTGAAACCTGAGCTGTTGTTGAGTCGCTTGACTTGAAGGAAACAACCCTTGAAACCATGCCGCATAAACGATTCTGTAGTTGTTATATCCCTGTTCCTTGACGCGGACAAAATCCTCAATCAGAGTGTGAAAACAACGAAATTCAAGCCAACCGAGTTCTCGCTGGTGGTAGAAATACCGTTGCGCGTAGTTGAAGTAGGAGCCATCGTAGAAAACGCCGATGCGGCAGAATGTCTTTTCGCTCATGACAACACCCTCCTGATGTTTGCAATGGAACACTGCAGCGTCGAGACACCTAATGTCTTTCCAGCCCGCCAGTCTGCACTTTGGGGCTGCAGGGATAGCAGACTGCCTACTTACCCAAGACAGCCTCTTCTTGCTGGACATAACAAGGCGGACCGCGCTTACGGGTTACAGTCCGCCTCGCCAAGTGCCAGGTTGCCATTTGCCACTCCTACAGATGAAATAGCACAACACGGTTTTCAGCGCTCTGGCCGAAGTGTGTTCATTATACATCGAATCCAGGAGAATGTCAAAAATTAGTGCAGCCCAGATCCATCATCACTGCAATGCAGAGATCAGTGCGACCGTATCTCCGATGGAACTCAGAGGGATCAACCCCTTTGGAGCGAAAAGAGGAACAACACTCAAAAGGAAGACTAAACAAATCAAACAAGGGAGGAGGAGAGGTGACTTCCAGAAGTGGTTGATAGGGGCCAGCAAGGCGATCGTGCTTGGGGCAATCATATGGCTGGGTGGGCTGGTTCAACAGGGACTGCGAGGCTATGGCCTGCTGGCACTGGGGCTGGAGCCCACCCAGATACCCTACCGACACCAGCTACGGCCACCCCACCGAACGGCCCCTACACACGGTGTGCCTGAATGCTTTCTGGATCGACCAGGCCGAGGTGACGAACGGTATGGTCGCGCGCTGCGTAGAGGCCGGGGCTTGTACACCCCCAAGGCTACCAGGCTCCGAAACGCGACCCGAGTATTACGGGAACCCGGAATGTGACGACTATCCCTGCTATAACATCCATTTCCGCCCCCATTCCACCGCCAGCGGTTCACCTGTATCCTCTACGACAGAATCCGCCCACAGTCCCAGGAGACGATGGTTGTCCGCCTCAACCTGCAGGGCGAGGGATTGGAACTGCTCGATCAGGTCCTCGTATTCCCGGCGGGCGGATTGAGAACCACGACTGGAAGCCGAGGTGAGAATCCGCACGACGGATCGATAGATACCCTGAATGATGTCGAGCGAGATCATGTGCTCGCCAAACGCGTTGAAATACGCCTCCGCACCCAGGGCCTCGCAAAAGTGTTCCATCTCCTCACAATCGATACGTCGCAATTCATCCAGGAAGCGGTGGAGAAGCCGGAATTTCTCGCTCAAGTACCCATAGTTGGTGATGCGCCTGGGGAAGTGATCGCCGTCGACGAACGTGTCGAGCATCACCTCCTGCACGTAATCCACGTCGCTGATCAAATGGTCCCCATAGCCCCTGCCGATCCTGGTCAAGACGATCCTTTGGGCACCATATTCCTGAATCGCGTCGCCCTCATAGTATCTGTCCGACCCATTGGAACGCACGAGCTGGCTGTCTATCCGCATCATGTCGTTGATCGCCTCACGCACCGGAGATTCATCGTACCCAAAAACGCGCATCACGTTATAGATCTCGCGCAAGCGCCGACGGCCCTGGCCGTGTATTCCCAGATAGCGCAGGATGCGGGATTTGACCAAAAGGCTCCCCCCTTCGTCGCCGGAGATACGGAACAGGTGCTCGATGACGCGCTGGTTCGTCCACCTGAGCTGTGGTTCTCCCCCGTTCACGCACGTACGAATCACATCGTGGATTGAAAGGTTCGGATCCTGCATGTCGGCCAGGCTGACACGAAACAGGTTTTGAGCCATACGCAGCGCAGCGCGTATGCTCGAGCCGCACGCGTGCTCCAGAAACTGGTTGAATGTCTGATACGGACCTGAACGGATCAGAACCTGCACGCGGATGAGGAAGGCCCTGAGCAACTCGAACTGTTCCACAGGCAGCCCATCCTGGGGATCGAAGAAGCTTTCTGGATTCGCGCAAAACCGCTGCAGACGAGCAAGTACCACGTCCTGAGGAGCCGGGCCCCTGTGATCCGGCGCATCGATCACGCCGGTGCCCACCCCGCTGTAGTCAAAGGTCTCCGGCCGCACGAGCAGGACGAACATCGGCCCAGGCAGCCGGGCATTGGCGTGCACAAATTCAACCAGCCTGCGCTGGAATTTGGGCGCGATCCGATCGATGTTGTCCAGGATGATGAAGGCACACCCGTGGTTGCCGCCAAAGTAGACGCGAATCATGTACTCCCACAGCCGGACCAGATAATCCAGGTGCAACTCTTTGTCCTGCTCGACGAAAGCGAGCGCCTGCTCCTGCTTGAGCATATCTTCTTCGGACGGCGCGGAGAAATCGACCGGGTGAATTCCCTCCCAACTGGCGATGATCTTGCGGAATGCCTTGGAGGGCTGCTCCCCGGCACGATACCGCTCAAACTCGTACTCCCAGAACCTGGTGAGCTCCTCGGGGCGGGTAAACTGACGGTGCAAGCGCAGTCGGGCCAGGAGCTCATCACACAGGACCGAAAACAGCCGCTGCGGCAATCGGTCTTCGGCACTCTCGGCAAGGGAGACGTGCTCGTTAAAATCCACGTATGCGATCAGACGCTCCTGGCACGCCGCGCACGTCTCGCGGCAGTGGGCGCGATTTCTGACCAGATGTTCGACGTACCGGATGGTCGTGGATTTGCCACATCCCATGGACCCCAGGATACAGAGAACAGGGCAGACGGGGCTCAGCAGCTTGCCCACGATCTGGGTCTCGAATTCACCGAGAGGCGGTGTGCCCGCAGGCAGGTCATCCATAATCCTCGCCCTGGCTGCGATGGGCTGACTCTGAATGTAGACGTCGACCAGTTCTTGCTGAGCAACGTCGGTGTTGAACACCCGCTTGGCGAGGCTATCGGCGGTCCAATATGGTTTGTCCAGGTCGGGAGGGCGACCGCTCTCAATTCGATCCCCAAGGCGGATTGGACGCATCGAAATCTCCTTTTAGCCACCTGACAGTCTCGTCAACGTCGTCCCCAACAGACGCAAGAATAGACTTGATCTCCTCGACGTCGGGCCGGACGTATGGGCGCCGGGCAAGCTTGTCCAGGACGGGGGCGACGGTGCTTCGAAAATGGGCGCTCGCCCTGGCCGCGCGCTGATCTCGCTTCAACTCCAGGCCAGACACGTCCATGATCCTGAGCGTGTTGCGATTCCCGTCCCCCAGGCGGCGCAGGTTGGCGAGAACCTCCTGCTCGAGCCGCACAGATTCATCCGCTGCACGGTCAATGGTCGCGAGCGCCTCACTCGTCTCGACGACGATCGCGGCCACGTGATCCAGGTAGTAACGCAGTTGATCGACGGTGCGAGCCGTCTGCTCTCGCTCGGTCTTGTTCTTCCAATAGATCTCGGCGATCCAGAAACTGATGATCATCGAGAGCAGCCCGAGTATGAAATCCAGCCCGTCGTTGATCGCAGTTTCTGGCGCGAACTCGATCTGGTCCCGATAACAGATCGCCAGCCCGACACAGACGGCGGCGACAGATACTATGATAGCAATGAACACCCAAAAGGCTCGGTCTTTGATCATTTTCGGAACTACTGATGGAGGACCCTCCAAAAGCAAGAAGGCGGACCGCCCCCAAAGGTACGGCCCGCCCTATCAAATCGTCACATCATCAGGTTCTGACTCCGGTGGATGACGCAAGTCAACGTAGTGCTACGTCACTCTGGTTTTGATGGTTTGTAGTAATGACTCAAGTCGTCGTTGAAACGGAAGAAGCGACTAAAGTCGCCACTACGCACCCATAATGATCGTCGCGATGATACAGCGGTATGACGCTATTGTATCATAAATGGCTCCTGGAAGGCAATAGGAATTTCGGCCTATTGCAGGGCGCGGAAATCAGACTCAGTGCTGCGGCTCTTGGTCTTCGAGCAACAACGTGTAGAAAGGGCGATTATGGATCCAATCAACAGGCCAAGTCTCCGAAAAATCGACCTCGCTCCAGTCAGAAACAGAAAGGATCTTGAGGTTCAGGCAAAGTGGATCCTCGACACGGGCGTTGACCGTCCGATCGGCACGAATCCAACGGTCACCCACATACACTTCAACATAAGCATGGTTACACCACCAGGCACCCTGGCCCGATGGCTGTTCATACGCACAATTCCACTCTCGCTTCAGGTTGTTTACATATGGTACAGTCTGATCTCCATGATAGTAGATCGGGAAGATTGTCTGGATAACCCGGCAAGGTATCCCAGCGGCCTTTAGCATGGCGCATCGTAGGTTTGCAATAGAAGTACAAGTGCCGTGCGTCCTCAGTTGGAACATAGAGTCAGCGAAATAATGAGTCTGTAACAACTCTTCGACCGGCAGGGGCCCGTCATAGTTCCGTACCTTAACCTCTCCATCTTCCAGATAGGTGTAATACACCTCTGGAACAGACTGATCCAGGTAGAAAGTCGTCTCTTCAGATATCCACTGTGATACCCGGTTGGCTGCATCGACATCGGTCTCAGATCCTTCCAAAATCTGTAGGACCTCCGACTGCATATTCGGGGTGTAGTTGGCTGCAATACCTGGCAGCGTGTAGCGTTGCAGCTCAGGCGGAAGATCATCCAGCGGGTATGATGAGGGATAGACATCAACGACTGTATCGGGGTAGATGATGGCTTCTACCTGTGTATAACCATCCGGATCAGGGTCACCAAGCGTTCGTACATCCTGATACCAATCATTCATCGTCTGTACGTCGAATGGTTGGCGTATCTTTATCAAGACACGCACAGTATACACGTATTCTCGCCGTTCGTTCCAGTCCCCATCAGGGAACCCATCCCCATCAGTATCGGCGCGACGCGGATCAGTCGAATACTTTACGACCTCCTCGTAGTCGCTCAACCCATCGTGGTCGGTATCGAGATGCAACGGGATGGGCACAACCACCACGCGTCCGATGACAGAGAGGGCACTGGACAGATAATAGGGATAGTCGCCGATGGCGGTAAAGGTGTGGGTGTAGGACTCACCCGGGCCGATGTCCACGTCTGCCCAACTGTCTTGGTGCGGGGCAGTGGGCGCCGCCGTCAGTGGGGAGAGAGCAACGGTGCCAGTGCTGCCGATAGCACGCGACTCCAGCCCTTCAGTCTTGCGCAGGACAAGCGGCACGTAGATGTGATATGGCTTCCCACTTAGAAGATGAACGGTCTCCTGCAGGTAATTGATCCACACCACCGGCATTCCCAGGGTGCCGGTCGCGACAGTAGGGCTGAATCCGCTTTGAGTGATAGAAATCGGGAGTGTCAGCGATTGAGACGCAGTCCACTCGACGGTATCCCCAACATGGGATAGCCACAGGGTGTTCGAGAGGGCATAGTCGCCTTCGAATGTGACAGGCCTGTCCACGGCGAGGCTCTCAGCGTAGACTCCCTGAGCCACGGATTTGATCAAAGCGACGAACAACACGCATGATAGCAAGAGAACTGTTGTAAGCAGCGACCTTTTCATGTTGTCACATTCTCCTCTCGTGGATGAAACGAGGCCACGCAATGTTGGGCGCGCTGATGGCGTCGTTCACTTCAGCCTGCCCGCCTGCGCCAATGCCTGCTGGATTCTGGGGTCGGACCTGGGGTCCTCCCCCGCAAAAAAGGAGGACGATGGATAGCCAAGCGTGATCTGGATCACCGGCTCGTCCATCAGGGGCACCTGAATCACGACGCCGTCGAAAATAAGGGAGGAATACAGCGGCCAGAACGCACCCAGATAGATGGGATCACGGCCTACGCACACCACGAACGGGATTCCATCCACCGGGGCCTCCAGTTGCCCGATCCTCTCATAGGCAGAGGTGGTCAACTCGATTTCGTGCGTCTCCCTCGAGTACGCGACGATATCGTCAACGGATAGAATGGGGGTGTCCTCAAGCTCAAGGTCTGCCAGATCAACCCCGGATAGTTGCTGAGGGGACAGCTTCTGGACGGGGAGATAGACGGCGAATTCACGCTCGCTTGACGACACACGACCGCACTGAGCAAGCACGATCAGAACGAGCAGCATCGAGAATCTGATGTTTTTCATAGATGTGTACTAGTTCGATGCTTTCGTCTGCCTGCCCTTGCGCGGCTTGTGCCTGACATAGATCAACTTGTTCTTCGGGCTTCCCTCAGCGGACCGTTCGTCGATCTCAAACAGGCCGATGGCACGAACGAGCGCGCCCAGCTTCGAATAGCCATAGTTCCTGGCATCGAAGGAGGGGCTCTGTTTCGAAAGCTGCTGGCCCACGCTCCCGAGATACGCCCATCCATCCTCGTCCGCCACCGCGTCGACCGATTCGCGCAACAACCTGACCAGGTGGGTATCGCCTTTCAGCGCTTTAACGTCAACAGATGTATCCGCCGTATCCTGTTCGGGTTGGGTCAAGATCTCTGTGTAGATGAACTTGTCGCAGGCTGTGACCATGGGACTGGGCGTTTTTCTCTCGCCGAACCCGTACACGGTGACGCCCTCCTCGCGGATCCTGGACGCCAGGCGGGTATAGTCGCTGTCGCTGGCGACGATGCAGAACCCGTCAAACCGCTTGGCATATAGCAGGTCCATGGCGTCAATGATCAAGGCGGAGTCGGTCGCGTTCTTTCCCTTGGTGTAGCTAAACTGTTGGATCGGTTGAATGGCGTACTCTAACAGAACCGCCTTCCACCCCTTCAGTTGAGGCGACGTCCAATCCCCGTATATCCGCTTGACCATGGCGACGCCATACTTGGCGATCTCTGCGAACAGGGGCTCGACGACGGCAGGTGACGTATTGTCGGCATCGATCAGCACGGCAAAGACCTTTTGTTGATCTGAACTATTCATATCCCACCACCTTATGGATGTACACGTCTATCCTAGAGTCCGCGTTGAACCAATACCAACTCCACTCAGTGCCCAACTGCGCCCTCGTAAAGCGTGATCAGCTCGGCGATCAGGTGCGGCCAGGTAGAGTCCTCGAAAAGGTTTGTCCCTAGGCCAGCGAACGCCGATAGATGCGGTGCTTCTTATAGGGCTTGACCTCCAACGCCTGTAGTTCCCGAATCATGCGGGTGTTGGTCTCCTGGACCTGCACCAGGTCGGCGTACTGATACTGGTCGCGCCTGATCAGGGTGTGGTACAGCTCGGCATACATCAACGCGTTGCCACCCAGGCCACGGTAGGGTTCCAGGATCGCCCCGCCGTTCAAGTTGAGCCATTGCGTGCGCTTGAACTCGCGCATCAGGTGGTACCAGCCCGTGGGCCACAGCCGCCCCCGGCACCGCTGGATCGCAGCCGAGAGGTCTGGATAGGCCAGCACAAAGCCGACGATCTCGTCCTCCTTCATCAGCAGCGTGATCAGCGTGGGGTCGGCGATGCTGAGGATACGGTCGCCGATGGCCTGGGCCTCGGCTTCGGTGACGGGCACGTACCCCTGCACCTCGACGAAGGCGCTGTTGTAGGCAGCCGCCACGCGCGGGATGGCCGCGCGCAACTCGGCCTTGTTGCGAAAGCGCACCGTGCGGAAGCCACGTCGCCGTTTGACCTTTTCCGCCACCTCGAGGAAGCGGCCAGGGACGCTCATCTCTCGATCCATGTAGCAGGAGACAAAGTCAAGCTGCTTTTCAAACCCGGCATCCTCCATCAGCTCACCATAGTAGGGATAGTTGTAGGCGATGCCCAACGCCGGGCGGTGCTCAAAGCCCTCGACGAGCAACCCCTGCCCATCGGCGGCTATAAAGCCCTTGGGCCCCCACATCAGGTCGAGGCCCCGCCCGCGCGCCCAGTCGAAAGCGGCGTCAAAGAGGGCGCGGGAGACGGCCCGGTCGTTCACGACGTCAAAGTGGTAGAAAAAGGCGGTGTGTTCCCCCCGGTACTGGTTGTAGCGCGCATTGTCCAGCACGGCGACGCGTCCCACGACCTCGTCCCCCTCGAACGCGAGGAAGAAGGCGGCCTCGGAGTGCTGGTAGAAGGGGTGCCTGCCGGGGTCGAGTTGAGCACGGACCTCGTCGACAAAGGGCGGCACCCACAGCGGACTCTCGCGGTAGAGGCGAAAGGGGAACTCGACGAAGCGACGCACATCGCGTCGACTGTTCAGGTCAAGACGGCAGACGTGCATCGAGCAACTCCTTTCCCGAGCATCCGACCAGGCTCACCTGGCCTGACACCCGGCCCCATAGCAGCAATCCCGCCTACCAAGTTAGACAGCGGATCCTGATCCGTTTTAATCCTGCTGATCCGTGTTTTGAGTGTACCACAAGGTCCTCACAGCGCAAACTCGGCCACCAGGAAGGTGTGGTCCGACGGCCGCTCCGCCCGCCGGGCCTCGACGTCAATCCAGGCGCCGGTGGACCTGCGGGCCAGCGGTGCGGTCGCCCAGACGTGATCCACCCGCCAGCCGATCCCACGATCGAGCGCCCCCCGGACCCGATAGTCCCAAAACGTGTATTGCCCCGGCTCATCCGCGTGGTAGAGCCGGAAGACGTCGACAAAGCCCCACTCCCGCACGCGCTCGAGCGCCACGCGGGCCTCGGGGTGGAAGTCGACGTGGTCCTTCAGCCGCTTGGGGTCGTGCACGTCGATCGGCTCCGGGGCGACGTTAAAGTCGCCCACCCACAGCAGCGGCGCATCGGGCGCATAGTGCCGCTCGAAGAGCGCCCGCATCCGGGCCAGCCACTCCAACTTGTACTGAAAGTGCTCGGAATCGGGGGAGCGGCCCTGGGGGACATAGGTGTTCACGACGGGAATGCCCGCAACCACCAACCGGATCAGGCGCGGCTCGTCCGGCTCGCCGCCGTCGTCGATGCCGAAGGCCACTTCGTGCGGCTCCTGGCGGCTGACGACCGCCACACCGGCGTGGGCCTTCTGCCCCCGAAAGACGACGTGGTATCCCGCCTCCCGGAACGGCTGCGCCGGAAAGTCCTCGTCCTGTACCTTGGTCTCCTGGATGCAGAGAACGTCGGCTTCCTCCCGGCCCAGCCACTCCAACACCTGCCCCAGCCGCGTCCGGATCGAGTTGGCGTTGTAGGTCGCCACCTTCAGCACACCGCCAGACATGATCACCTCCCGCGATTTAGATGGAAGCCGAAAGCCGAACCGTCCCCAAGATCTCGAACTGCCTGTACCCCCTGATCCTGGAGAGGACGACCCGCCTGGCGGTAAAGAGGTGGTGGGGAAACGGGATATCGTCCCGGTAACGCTCCAGATCCACCTCGGAGATTCCGTCAAGCGCCGTCAGCAGCGTCGGCTCCCAGCCGGATGCCGACGAAAAGTGTGGCGTGATGTCCACCGCACCCAGCGTGCGCTCTACAATACCTCCCAGGCGTCGCAGATCGTCTGAGGACTGAATGCGCCACCGCAGCAGGCGCGATCGCCAGAACGGATGCTCAAGTTGAACCAATGAAACCGCGACGACGGAGAACGGTCGCACGACAACGAGCCCACTCCTCAAAAGCCGGACCAGATCGGGCAGCGGGTGCTCATCCCGGAGCTCGAACCGCTGGCAGGTCAGGTGAACGCGCTCTTGGGGGCGCCCTCCGAAGCGGGCCTGGAGAGCAGCCTGGCGCTGGCGCAGATCGGCGCTCTCGTCCTCTGCGGGCTCCAGGAGGACACATACGTCGCCAGGCCGGGCGATGCGAGGCCCGTTCACCCGCCGATCAGCGGCGCTCTGCACGCAGCTTCCTCATGTAGAACCTGTGCCCATCGTATTCCATCTCGACGAGCTGGTCGCGGGCAATCAGCCACCGAACGACCGGCCAGCCAGCATGGGCCCGGGCGAGGAACTCGCGCACCGCGTCCTCCCGCATGGGATGCACGGCGGTGATGCTCAACAGGTCCTCCTCGACGTCGCCCGTGAAGGCGAAGGCGTTGCCCTCGTACCCGATGAGATACTCGACGTGATCCACACTCTCGCTCAAGATCTGATAGGCCCGATTGATGGATTTTTCACCCGGAGATCGCACCCACGGCTCTGCCGGTGGCCTCGTGGGAATGGCCAGATAGGCCCGGTCAGGCCCGAGCCGGGCCAGGAAGTCGGCGACGTCCCCGACGTGATCCTCATCGTCGTTGACGCCACCGACGAGCATCGTCTCTGTGACGAGTTCTCCTGAGCCAGCGCGCCAACAAGCGCTCCGATAGGCGCTGGCAAATTCGAGCATCCCATCCAAGACCCGGTCCAACTGCAACGAACCGTGGGGCCGATCGACCCGACGCCAGACATCCTCCCGCACGGCGTCTACCTTGAGAGAGACCCAATCGGCGTCCATCAGGTCCTCTTGCACGTCCTCGCGCCAGGCGAGGGAAGCGTTGGTGATCACGGCGGTCTTGATCCCCAGCGGCTTCAACAGCTCGATCTCCCGGCCGAGATTGACGTCCAGGGTAGGCTCCCCATCAGGCACGAAGGTAAGATAGTCCGCCGATTCTCCGCTGTCCGCGGCTTTTTCGACCTTGTCCTGGACAGCTTTCAAGACCTCGTCTGGTTCATAGAAGGCACGGCGCTCGATCTGCATCTTTAACGTGCGTCCCAACTGGCAGTATACACAGGCAAAGGTGCACACCTTGGGCGGGATGTTGTTGATCCCCAGGCTGCGGCCAAGCCGCCTGGATGGGACGGGACCGAAAGCAATCATGTGCAAACCTCTTTAGAATACCACCGGCACGGACGGGATCCACCCTCGCTCCCCCCTCCCTGAGAAGGAGGAGGGAACGCTTGCTACACCTCTAACTATAGCAGGAACTCTAGTTTTCACAAATACGAGATAGTTACAATTTCATAACCGGAGGGATATTGGCTCGAACGGGTCGCCGGCATTCACGCCCGGCCTTTCTTCTGTGCCGCCAGAGATTCCGCCTCGGGACGGGTCCTGTAGAATTCATCCAGCGGATAGCACCCGGAGACAAACCCCAACCGGGGCGCGTTGGTACAGTCACTGAACGTGCGGCAGATGCGCTTGCGCTGAAGCGGCCGCCCCGCCAGCACGTCGGCTGCCATGTCCGGATACGACAGCACCATGCGCCCCAACCCGACGAAATCGGCCTTTCCGGTGCGCACGACGTTCTGCGCCACGTTGGGCAGCCACTCCTGCAGATAGGAATAGCCCGAGCCCACGCAGGCCAGCTCAGGCCGATGCCGCTTCAGGCTGGCAGCCACGCGGATGAGGCGAGCGACACCGGCCAGGGGGTCCTCCGGTGGCCCGTACCCATCCATGGGCGGAAAGAGCGCCGGGCGCTGGATGTGCGGGCTATAGTAGGGGCTGCCGGCCGAGATACACACCAGTTCGACGCCCAACGATGCCAACAGGTCGAGGAAAGCGCGCGGCTCCGAGAGGTCGACACCCAGGCCCGTGCCATCGCCGCCAAAGGCCCAGCGGTACTTTGTACCGCCGATAGGGACCGGCTCCCCCGTGCCATCCGCACCCGGACGGAAGGGCCCAAAGTCAAACGCACTCAGGCGCACGCCGATCTCGAGACCGGGCGCCTCCGCCCGAACGCCGGCCACGACCTCGCGCAGGAAGCGCGTCCGGTTTTCAAACGAGCCACCGTAACGCCCCGGGCGATCGACAGCGCTGAGAAACTCGTGTCCCAGGTAGCCGTGGCAATGCTTGACGTCGACGAAAGCAAAGCCGGCCCGCTGAGCCAGGACGGCGGCGCGCACGAAATCATCCACCAACTGCGCGATCTCTCCGTCTTCCATCACCGGCGCGCCGGGCGGGATGCCGAATTTGGCGTCGAGTATGGGGTGATGATAGAGGATCTTGGGCTCCAGTCGCCCTTTTTCGTAGGGACGGGCAAAGCGGCCGGAATGGGTCAGTTGCAGCCCCACCACCAGGTCGTCGGCACGGCCAAAGCGGGCCTGGTGCACGGACACCAGGCTCTCCCGCAGCGCCGCCAGGTCACCGACCGTCTCCGCGCTGATCACCAACTGGTTGGGGTTGGCCCGCCCGTCAGGCCGGACGGCCGTCGCCTCCCCACCCCATATCAGCTTGGCCCCGCTCATGCCAAAGCGTCGCCAGCGACGCGTCGTCAGTTCGGTCGGGCGGCTATCCGCGGTGCCATCCCAGCCCTCCATCGGCAGGATGCAGAAACGATTGCCGACGGCGAATCCGGTCCTGAGGCGATAGGGCCGGGCCAGCGGTGCGCCGGCGCCGCTCTCCATCTCCTCATCGAACGGCAGGTCGACGTCGATCTGGCGCAGGTACTCTCGAAAGTTCTCAGCCGTCCTCAACGAGGCCACGCGACGATATCGTTTCACTTGCCCCCTCCTCTATCCATAGATCTCCCCGCTGCGAAAGCGCGCCCAACCCGTCTCGAACCAGGTGTCGGTCTCGGGGATCGGCCTGCGGTCCACCCACTCGCACCGCACACCGCCACCGGCGTCCGCCACCGTCTCCAGCACCTTTTCCCGGAAACCAGCGTCCTCCGGCACGATGCGCCATTCATCGCCCAGCTTGTCGTGGACCCTGGCGCCATCCGGGCTGACGACGACGGCCGACCCCCGGCTCCCCACCCCGCTCTCGACGGCAGAGCGGATCGCCTCGAGATAGACGGCGTGTGCGAAGCACAGGTGCCGGTTCCGCAACGGTTCCGCCAGGTCCGCAGCGCCCGCGAAACCGCAGCCGGCACGCTCGATCCGGCGCCACTGCTCCCAAGCCTCGGACACGGCCTGCCGCAGTTCCCGCGCGGACCGGATGTGGGCACCCGCCCGCGTCATGCGCTCCTGGAACTCGGCGCGCTCTGCCTGCCAGGACGACTCCGACCGCTTGCATCGCTCGATCCAGGCCAGGATACCCGAGGCCGCGGCCGCAGCCACGCGCCTCACCGCTTCCTCGGACACGTCCCACGCCGGATAGCGATGGGCGATGAACTCGGCCGCGCGGAACGCACCGACCTGTCCCGAATTCAGGGCCGCCCCCCCGGGCCGGTAGACGCCGTGAGAGCCGTTCACCTCGCCGACCGGGAACAGGTGCCTGACGTTGACCGACTCCCACCAGATATTCCCGGCCAACCCGCCGTTGTTGTGCTGAGCACACACCGCGATCTCCAGCGGCTCGACGGCGAGGTCGATCCCGTGCTCACGGTAGAGGTCGACCGCACCGGGATTCATCGCCCGCAGCCGCTCGATCGGCGTATCCTGGCGCGCGCCAGACCTGGTGAGATAGTCCAACGCCTCCCCGCCTAGGTCCTCAAACCGGAACCCCTCCGGGTTGCGGCGGAAGTCGAGGAACGCGCGCCGGCCTTTCAGGACGGTCTCGATGTAGACCAGGATGTCCACCAGCGACGAGCCGCCGATGACTTTGCGGGCATCGAAGGGCCACTGGTAGCCCTTTAGAAACACGCGGTCGTTCATGTCTCCCACGCTCTCGATATAGTCCCGCAGGAACTCTTGTTCGTCACTGACCCCATCGGCGGCCGTGCTGACGAAGCGGGGAACGACTTGCATGTACGTCCCCGAAACGTTCCAACGAAACGCGATCGAAGCCATCCCATACTGGGACTCGGGCAGGCCCTGCGCTTTCGCGCCCACCATCAGCGCCAGGCCAATCGCCCCCGTATGCACGTCGGGATAGACGCTAGTCTTGTAGAGACCGCCCGGTCCACCCACCGCGAACACGACGTTCTCCGCTCCGACGACCTCGAGTTTCCCGTCCTCGCGGAGCACGACGGCCCCGGCGATTCGCTTCTGGCCCCGGTCCTCGACGGCCAGGAGCTGCACCACGTTGCAGCGTTCCCTCACCGGAACGCCCAGTCGCTCCACCCGGCGGATCAGCGCGCGGCACATCTCCCGCGACGTGTACGGGCCGACGGACGTCGCCCGCTGCCTGGGATCGTGGTCGGTCTTGTAGCCGATGAACTGGCCGTATTCGTCCCGGGGAAAGGGCAGCCCCAGGTCGACCAGGTGGATAAAGGCCCGGGCAGAAAGGGTCGCCTCCACCAGCGCGAGGTCGCCGTGCATGCTGCCCCCGGAAAAGTACGACCCGGCCATCGTCCGGGGCGAATCGGCGTCATCCCCACACATCGAGAGCTTGTAATAGGTCTGCTTGTCGCTCCCGGTGTTGATCGACGTGCCCATGTGAAGCCCCTCGGTCACGATGAGCACGTCCTCAACACCGGCGGCCCGAAGCTGCACCGCGCCGTTCAGGCCTGAGGCACCGCTGCCGATCACGAGCGTGTGCACCCACGTCATGGGCAGCGATATGGCGTCGCCAGCGGCGGTTCGGACGGTCAGAGTCTCCTCGCGCATTGCGTCATCTCTCCTAATGGATCCCACTTTAGAGCCGCTGCAGGGTCAGGCCGCCGTCGACCAGGAGCACCTGTCCGGTGGAATAGGCCAGGTCACCACGCACCAGCGCGGCGACCGCTTTCCCCACGTCCTCCGGCACCCCCCAACGGGATTGCACCAGCAACCCCTCACCGATGAGCTTGTCGTATTTGCCCTTCACCGGCCTGGTCATGTCCGTCTCGATCACGCCGGGACGGATCTCGTAGACGGGAATGCCGAACTCCCCCAGCCGGACGGCCCACAGCCTGGTAGCCATGCTCACGCCGGCCTTGGAGATGCAGTACTCGCCCCGGCTGGGCGACGCGACCGTGGCAGAGATCGAGGATATATTCACGATACAGCCCTCGAAACCGGCGTCGCGCTGGCGCTGCTCGATCATCCAGTTCGCCACGGCCTGGGTGAGAAAATACGGCCCCTGCAGGTTGATCCGCATCACGCGCTCGAAACTCTCCTCGGTCGCCTCCAGGATATCGGCCCGCACGCCTGGCGCGACGCCGGCGTTGTTGACCAGCACGTTCAGGGAGCCAAAGTGGGCCTGAATATCCGCCAGCATCGCGTGGCGGGCCTCCCGATCGCTCACGTCCGCGCGGCAGTACAGCACGTCCGTACCCAGCGCGTGGAGTGCGCCCAGCGCATCCGCAACGGCCTCCCGCGCGTGGATGTCGCACACGGCAACGTCACACCCGCCGGCCGCCAGGCACCCGGCAATGCCCAGCCCAATGCCCCGCCCTGCTCCAGTGATCAACGCGACCTTGTTCATATCTGCCTCCTGTCCAACAGCGAAAGCCAGCGCCTCAACGTGGCTGCATCGTGGAGAAAGCTCTCCTCCGCGTCATCCCGGACGAACTCGACCAGGGCAAAGTGATCGCGGCCGGTGGACGCCACCTTGCGCAGGACCCGCATCCAGCCCGCCTCCCCGTCGGCCAGGGGCATGCGCTCGCCCGTCGTCCTGTGCCACGTGAAGACGTGGACGTTGCGCAGCCAGGGAAGGACAGCGTCCAGGCCAGCCAGGTTGTCCGCCATGGACGCGCCGGGCGGCGGCTGCCAGTACGATCCCACGTTCTCGTGCGCGACGTCCTCCAACAGCCTCCGGGCGCTTTCGTCCGTGTCCGTCAGCGTGCGGGGGTGAAACTCGTAAGCGATGGCTATGCCCGCCCCTGCGGCCAGATCGGCGGCCTGCTGGGTCTCGCGGACGACCCGGGCGCGGAACGGTGCGTCGGCGTCGGCGGACGCCCGGTCGCCCGCCCAGACACGGATGAGGGGCGCGCCCAGCTCGACGGCCGTGTCCAGGATGGGCTCGAACGGGCCGGTCCCATCGGCGCCGACGCGATAGTAGGAGCCATAGGCCGCGATTCGAAGCCCAGCCTCCCGGGTCAAGCGGCGGACCAACCGGGCCTGCCGCAGGTCGCCGTGGGGGACGTGGACGTCGCCCCCCCACTCGACGCCCGCCAGCCCTGCCTGCACGACGAGGTCGACGATCTCCCGCGGCGAGAGCTTCCGAAACGTGATCGAGACCAGGCCTGAATGGATCATCGCACGCGCGCACCTATGAGATTCGCAGATGCCCGGCGAGAGCTTGCAGCGAACCGACAGATTTCAACGCAAAGGCGCAAAGTCGCAGAGACGCAAAGGAAAACGTGTAACCCAACCTTGCAAAGGTTACGCAGGCTCTGACCATTCCAGCATCCTCGGCCAGACGAAACCTTTCTGGCTGTGAAGTTCTCATCCAACCTTCGCAAGGTTCGCCAACCCGCACTCTTTCCCGATGGTGCAGATCTGGTCGTAGGTCTGCCGGAGCAGCGGGACGCCCTTCCGCAGGCATTCCTCTTCGTGCTCGAACTCTTTCTGGCCGGCGTAGTAGACCCGCTCGGCGCCCTCCGCACGCGGGCACTCCCGGAGATCCGCCAGCATGCGGTCCATGTCGCGGCGGAACTCTTGCGGGTCGCGGAAGGTATCGATCCGGATGGCGCCGAAGAAATGGCTCACCCGGCCAGAGGAGGTCTTTGCATCGGCGACGCCGGGGCCAAACGGCGCACCGCACAACACCGCGCACAGGACATCGACCATCACGGCCAGCCCATATCCCTTGTGGCCGCCGAGATCCTCCCCCATGCCCCCCAGGGGCAGGATGCCCCCGCCCAGGCGCTCGAACATGTCGTCGAGCAGGGAGCGCGGGTCCCGCGCCGGCTGCCCGGTCTTGTCGACCGCCCATCCCACGGGCAGCTCCTTGCCCAGGCGGTCGTACACCTCGATCTTGCCCCGGGTGACGACGCTGGTGGACATGTCGAGCACAAACGCCCGCTCCTCGTCCGCCGGCGCGGCGAAGGCGAGCGGGTTGGTGCCGAACATCACCTGGCGCCCAAACGTCGGCACACTCAAGGCGGCCGTGTTCGTCATGGCGATGCCCAGCATGTCCTCGGGCAGCGCCATCATGGCATAGTAGCCGGCGATGCCAAAGTGGTTCGAGTCCCGCACGCAGCCAAAGGCGGCGCCGTTGGACCGGGCCTTGTCGATCACGCGCGCCATCGTCCGAGCACTGATGGGCGCTCCCATCGCGCCGTGCGCGTCGATCACGACGGACGACGGCGTGTCGACGACGACCTCGACCTGCGCATCCGGCAGCACCACGCCGGTGCGGAGGCCGTTCACGTATCGATGCAGGCGCGCCACACCGTGGGATGGAATGGACCGGGCGTCCGCCGCCACGAGCACGGCCGCGGCGATCCGCGCGTCGTCCTCGGAGAGACCGTGGTGCTGAAAGACCTGCTGGCAGAAGGTCTCGAGCCCATCGCGCCGGACTCGAACGACGTCTGTCTCTACGTGGTTCATCCCTGGACAGCCCAACCCGAGTGGCTGTCTCACCCGGACAGCGCCTCGATGATCTCGTGGCAGAACTCGGGCAGATCGTCCGGCACTCTGCCGGTGATGATGTTGCCGTCCCGGACGGCAGGCACGTCGACGAACTCGGCGCCCGCGTTCACCAGGTCGTCCCGCACGGCGACGTACCCGGTGGCCCGCTTCCCCGCCATGATCCCGGCCGAGATCAAGACCCAGGGGCCGTGGCAGATGGCGGCGAGCAGCTTGCCGCGCGCGTGACACGCACGCACGAGCGCGAGCGTCTCCTCGTGCAGGCGCAACGCATCGGGGGAATAGCCGCCGGGGAAGAGCAGGCAGTCCACCTCGTCGGCGCTGAGCTCGTCGATGCTGCCCACAGTGTACCGGTTGCCCTCCCCCATGACGGGGATGGGGACGGTGTGGCCAAAGCGGCCGGTGACGGGCTTCCCTTCAAAATATGGACGGGGATGGAGACCCTCGCGCACAGGCACGACCACGATCCCGGCCCCCTCCTCGCTGAGCCTGAGCAACGGATACAGGAGCTCGACGTCCTCGAACTCGTGGGCCACGATGATGGCGACTTTCTTGCCTGAGAGTTTTCCAGCCATTGACATCCTCCTTCGCGTGAGGTAAATGTATCAGGAGAACAGCGGATCGGCAGGATTATCGGATCAGAGTGCCATCGCGGTTCGACAATCCCGCGCATCCGTGTTCTTCACTCCGCAACCTACAGCCCTCGCCATACGCGCTCCAGCGCGAAGTCAACCACCAGCTACTAAGACACTCCCCCAAGGGAAAGCAGGGCATGCGTAGTTCTTCTCTATCGAAATAGGTCATCAGGTTCCGACATGACTTCATCCGGTCCACACTTGACGGGAGAGATTCTGAATTTTCTCCCTGCCGGTCCATGACCGGTGGTCAGGTCGCCCCGTGGTTCTTGTTCTTAATGCCCCACTTCACTTCGAATGTGTACCTCGGCACCGGATTGTTCTTGTCACCCCAACGCGCATCGGCGGACCAGGCACCATCAGGCTTCTCCTTCTTGCGTGTCTCGACGGTGACCTCGCATGTCTCTGGATCGAGTGCCAGCAGGTTATACTGCAATGGGATACCGCTGACCTGCTCCCTAGTCGGCGCCCCGAACGTCCCTGCCCCGATGATGTGCAGGCCACGCTTGGGGTCGTACTTGTGATAACCTTCGATGGCCTCGTGGATGTGTCCGTGCATGCAGATCTGGAAATCATGGACGGCTAGCAACTGCAGAAACTCGTCATCCATCATCTCGCGGCCGGTGACTGGGTGATGCCAAACGGCGATCTTGAGCCAGTCGTCGTACTGGCTGCCCTGCAATTGGTCCAGCGCGCGGGCTAGCGCCTCCATATTGATGCTGGCGCGATCGCGGTAGTGATGGTCGAGCTCCCAGGATGAGTTGAGCGCCAGGAACAGAAGCCGGTCATCGGGACGCACGTTTAGAATGCCCTGTTCGGCATAGTCGAGCGGGTACTCATGGCCGCCATAGGCCTTCTTGTAGAAATGCACGCTGAAGCGAGCAAACCGCTGTCGATAGAGATTCTCGTCACGCACCAACACGCCGACTTCACCCGCCGGGATGTAACATCCCTCAGGGAGCGGGTCCGGCAGCTTGCGCTTGGAGACAAACGGATAGGCTTCTTCTGCCAAGTCCCAGTTCAAATCGTGGTTGCCTGGCACAACGACAACGCGGCTGACATCCAGCCCAAACCGCTTGACCAGTCCATCAACCAGTTCGAACGCCGCATCATACTCCTCCGCGGTTGAACAATTGGCAACATCCCCAGAGATGACCAGATATTCCAACCTGTGCACCTTGAGTTCAAGCTTCAGGTCAGTCTCCAATTGGGCACGGTACTTGCGCGCCTCCTCTGGCGTTCCCAGATGGATATCGGAGAGGTGCAAGATGTGTAGCCGATGGTCTTTCTCCTTGGTATACTGCCACTGGTCATTCTTGAAAGCCACCACTTCTCGTGCTGTGCGCCTTTCAACCGCCTCAACCAATTGTTGTTGTTTCTGGACGTAGGAACGGTCGCCGTGATAGATTTCTTCAATGCTGCTCGGGATAATCACCGCAGCACCGCAATACTGACAAGGGATATCCAGCTTGCCCGCCTGCACGCGTGCTTCAACGGCATCTCGGTTCTTCACCTCTTCTCCGCACCTGCAGTAGAGTCGGATGCGCTCCTCTATATCAATGCCCTTACTGCGCAGGTGATCGGTGATAAAGCGAATGAATGTGACACGATCAAACTCGCTGACGCCGGGATAAAAATATACCTCTAGTTCGCCTGTCCCCTCTTCCACCTGCTGCATTGCAAAGCCCAGGCGATGACCGTCACGCGAGAACTCAACAGCGTATTTCCACTGGTCTTCGCGTTTGAAATACTCCGTGTAGCTCAAGCGTACCACCAGCGAAGCATAGATGGCCTCGATACTGCCAGAGAACTCGTAGGTGACCTCTGTGCGTGGGTGCTCCTCAATGGGTGCAGGGCGTGTAACGTTGATCTGGCTAGGGAAGACTAACAATCCCATCTCACGGAAGCACAAATCATGTCGGATGAGCAACTCGACCGTGGATTCGAGCACGATCTTTTCTTCCCCTGCCTCCAGACGCTCAAAGCCGATGAACGGGAGCTCAGCGCAAACGACCTCGCGCTCCGGAACGGAACCAATGCCTAGAGGATGCTTGCGTGCGGCATGAATGATCGAAGAGGCATATTGATTGATGAGTTCTGGCCTCAACAACACCAGAGTCAGCTTTGGTGTAGGAGTCAGGCGGTGAACCAGCCCACGCGCTTGAAGCAGATCAACCACAGTGTCTGTTTCCGCCAAGGTTGCTCCTCGCTCTATGCAACGCTCATAGACCTTGCGCCGGATATCTTCCAACGAGATGAGCGTACCCCCCGCCTCCTTGCACTTGAGCAAAAACTCACGAATGAACTGGAACAGATGCGGCGTAGTCGTGCGCGGCAGTTTGTGCCAAGGAATCTCCTCCAGAATCTGTCGCTTCAGATCCTCGACACCTTGGCCAGTTTTGGCGCTGGTAACTACATGCCTATGCAATCCATACTTGGCCAGAACACGGTTGATCGCAAGCCGGTCTACTGTCACCGGGCTGACATCGCAGCGGGCGGAGACCAAGAATTTGATCGTATGCAGGGGAGACTGCTTCTTGAGCACTTTGGCCCAGTAAGGCACACCTCTGAATGGGTCTGCTGGATCGGGGCAATCGAAAAGCAACAGGACAACATCCGCATCATCGAGGAAAAGCTGATGTGCCAGATGGTATTCCGGCTGTCCGGCCAAATCCCAAATGGTGAGTTCGGCCTGCAAACTCGGTAAATTGGCACGTTTCCTTATCACATCGTCGGGTACCGAGATCTGCCAGAACTGCGCACCGTGAGTAGATTCCGTGGGACGGAACTTGTCCTCGGCAATACGAATGCCCAGCCCAGATTTGCCCACACCACTCTCACCCACCAGCACCACTTTGGCGTTGAGGTAGTGGACCGAGGAAACTGCTGGTACCGCATCCAGAAGGGTGACTAGATCCAGGTCCCAGATACGGATGACGGTATCTCCCTCGCCAAGTGAAGCCAAAATAGGGCCCACAGGGTGGAAGGCTAGGCCTGCCCAGAGATTGAGGGATTCACTTGGTTCATCAATTATCGCTACCGTTTCCCAAGTGTCACAGCGCCAGAACCGAACCGTGCCATCGAGAGACTTGGAGGCAAGCAGGGAATCGCTGGCGGAATAAGAGATACAGGCAACTGGGCCCGTATGGCCTTCAAGTACGCGTATCTGCCGGCCCGTTTCGGGATCCCAAAGACGGATGGTTCTATCGCTCGAACTCGAGGCGAGAATCTGACCATCCTGTGACCAAGCCACATCGAATACCAAACGGGTATGCCCGCAGAACTCCCAGAGCAATTCCTCAGTAGTCGGCTCCCAGCACCGGATGAGTTGATCGTTGCAGCCCAAGGCGAGCATCTGACCGTTCGGTGACCAAGCCACGGAGTTGACAAACGAGTAGAAGTAGTGCCTCTGAGGTAAGTGCGTGGCTAGCATGTCCCAGAGGTGGATAGAGCCATCCGCGGAACCCGAGGCAAGCAGCCTTCCATCCGGAGACCACGCCACACTATGGACCGCGTCGGAGTGCCCTTTGAGAGTTCGGATCTGATCCCCAGTCTCCACGTCCCAGATCTGGATGGTATTATCGTGATTCCCCGACGCGAGCATCCGTCCGTCCGGAGACCATGCCACGCAATGAACCGCCTCAGAGCTTCCATCAAGTGTCTGATACAGTCTACCAGTCTCTGCATCCCAGAGTCGGATGGATTTGTCCTTGGATGGAGAGGCAAGCGTCTGCCCGTCGGGCGACCACGCAATTCGGGTGATCACACCCTTGTGTCCGCGAAGCGTGTGCCGGAGTTTGAAGCCAGGCGGGATTTCGGATTTTGCGGTTTCGTTCGACACGCCGGTACCCTCCACAGGTGCTTCTAGCTTTAAACCAACCGCCGGTAACCGACCAAGGCCACCCAGTCGCGCAGCCCTCGGCAGCCGATGGTCTCTAGTCTTCCGCTAGGTACTCAGGCGGTCTCAAATTGAATGACTCTCAGTTGCTCCACAGTGGTGCGCGTACTCAAGTTCAGGATTTCAATACCGACGACATGACCGTCCCCGTTGAAATCAAGGATCACGCCGGGCTGCACCTCCTCCGAATCGACAATCGCCGACTCGTCCAACCGGAAGTAGAGCGCGTCGTTTTCTTCGTCCACTTTCAGCTTCATTCTCAATCAGAATAACAGCGGATCGGCATGATTATCGGATCGGCGGGTATCCTGATCCGATAATTCCGCGCATCCTGTTCTAATTGTCAACCGCCCGCAGCGCCCGCCACACCCGCTCGGGCATGAACGGCACCTCCCGCTCCGTTCTAGCTCACAAGGCGCGCGCCACACGCTCCAGCGCGCGCCTGGCTACGTCTAACGCTTCTTGTGCGTCGCGCTACCCAGGCATCCCTTCTGCCAGCATACCAGGCAGCGCATCCGGGTAGCGAGTCGGAATGTAGAACCAATTCTCGCAAACGCCAGCCAATGCTCACTCGCCCCGCTCATAAATCACCTTGCCCTTGACTACGATCTCTTCACGCAGAAACGCGCGTTCACGGCTCAATTGCGCGAACTCTTCCGGCGTATACACCAGCACGTCCACACCCACGCGCGGTCGCAGCAGCGCAAGTACCTGGCGCGTGCGATCTAGGAAGGAGGCATCCGTTTCTTTGACAACGACCATGTCCAGGTCAGACCATTCGCCGATTCGACCAGCGCAATACGAGCCGAACAAAATGATCTTGTCAGGCTGTTCGTGCTTGATCAAAAGCGGCAGCCAGCGATTCAACTCGCGCTCCAGGAGCTCGCGACGTGCCTGGACGTGAACACTTGCTGATGAACTCTGTGGAGACACAGGACATCCCCTCAATGGCACTCACCGCCGAGAACCGACCGCAAACAGCCGCGCCTCCCGACCTTCGGACGCCACCGGTCCGCGGCCTTTCGCCAGACACCTATACGGTCTCAAACTGAAGGACTCTCAGTTGCTCCGCAGCAGTGCGCGTACTCAGGTTGAGAATCTCGATGCCGACGACGTGACCATCCGCGTTAAAGTCGAGAATCACACCGGGCTGCACCTCCTCCGACTCGACAATCGACGATTCGTCCAGCCGGAAATAGAGTGCATCGTTCTCTTCGTCCACTTTCAGCTTCATTCTCAATCAAAACAGCAGCGGATTGGCAGAATTGTCGGATCGGCAGGTATCCTGATCCGATAATTCTGCGAATCCTGCTCTACCCGCCCGCCGCCCGCAGCGCCCGCCACACCCGCTCCGGCGTGAACGGCACCTCGCGCATCCAGACCCCCGTCGCGTCGTGGATGGCGTCGGCCATCGCCGGGGCGATGCCGTCCATCGGGAGCTCGGAGATGGACTTGGCGCCAAACGGCCCGGTCGGCTCCTCTGTCTGGACAAAGATGACCTCCAGCTCGGGCATCTCGTTCGCCTTGTAGACGTGGTAGGGCCCAAAGCGCGGGTTGACCAGGCGGCCCTGCTCGTCGTAGACCATCTCCTCACAGTGGGCAAAGCCGAGCACCTGCTGCAACGCGCCCTCCACCTGCCCGGAGGCGGTGATCGGGTTGATCACCCGCCCCGCGTCGGCCACCATGAGCATCCGCTCCACCGTGACCTGCCCCGTCTCGGTGTCCACCGTCAACTCGACGAACTGGGCCCCGAAGGGAGGCGGGCACTCGTAGCTCAGGTGGGACGCGCTGGCGATGATCTGGTGCTGATCCTGCTGGTGCAGGCTGCTGAGCGCGACCTGCTCCAGCGTCAGCGCGGTGCCGTCGGGGGCAAACACCTGGCGGTCGCGCAGCTCCCACCCTCCCCCATCCCCTCCCTGCGAGGGAGGGGGGGGCAGCCCCAGCATGTGCGCGGCGTGCTCCTTGATCTGGTCGGCCACTTTGAGCGCCGCCTTGCGCACCGCCCCGCCGCTGATGTAGGTGGTGCTGGAGGCGTAGGCCCCCTTGTCGAAGGGGGTGAAATCGGTGTCCGAGGAGTAGACGACAAAGTCCTCCACCGGGACGCCCAGCACCTCGGCGGCCATCTGCGCCAGGATGGTGTCGGACCCGGTGCCCAGGTCGGTCGCGCCGACCAGGAGGTTGAAGGAGCCGTCGTCGTTCATCTTGATCGTCGCGGCCGCCATGTCCAGCCCGGCAATGCCGCTGCCGTGCAGCATCACGGCCATGCCGATGCCGCGCCGGATGGGGTCTGAGGAATGGTCTGAGAAACCGGGTTTTTCGGAAAAAACCCGGTTTCTTCCGCGCTTGCTGTACCAGTCCATCGCCTCCAGGCCCACCTGGACGCATTGCTCCAGGCCGCTGGAGCGGATGATCTGTGCGAACCCCTCGCGCCCCTCGCCCAGCGCCTTGGCGAGCAACAGTTCCTCACCCTGCTTGATCCAGTTCTTGCGCTTGAACTCGACCACGTCCCAGCCCATCTGGTCGGCGATCTCGGACATCAGCGTCTCGATGCCAAAGTGGCACTGCATCGAGCCGTATCCCCGGAAGGCACCCGGCGTGGGCTTGGTGGTGTAGACCACGTCGCAGACGAACTTGCAGTAGGGCGCGTTGTAGAGCGTCAGCCCTTTCTGCCCTCCGACCATCTGCACCGTCAGGCCGTGCGTGCCGTAGGCGCACGTGTCGCCGATGAGGTAGAGATCGGTGGCGACCACCTCCATGTCCTCGGTGACGCCGATCCTGTAGCGCATGATCTGGGGGTGGCGGCTGCGGGAACTGGTGAACTCTTGCCGGCGCGTGTACTCCATGCGCACCGGCTTACCCGTAGCAAGCGTCAGGTGGGCGCACAGGTCCTCGAGGATCATCTCCTGCTTGTTGCCGAAACCCCCGCCGATGCGCGGCTTGATCACGCGGATCTGCCTGGCCGGCAGGCCGACGAGCGGGGAGAGCATGCGGCGGATGTGGAAGGGCACCTGGGTGCTGGAGCGGACGACGAGCCGCCCGTCCTCGTCCCAGTAGGTGATGCAGACGTGGGGCTCGATGTGCGCCTGCTGCTGCTGCGACGTGCGGTACGTGCCCTCGAAGACGTGGGCCGCCCGGCCCCACTGGGCCTCGCCGTCACCGACCTCGGCCTCGATGTGGTGGACGATGTTGTGCTCTGCGTCATAGATGCCCTCGGTGTCGGGCTCGTCGTGGACGACGGGCGCGCCCTCCTGCATGGCCTCGACCGGGTCCAGGACCGGGGGCAACACCTCGTACTCGACCTCGATGAGGCGCAGCGCCCGCTGGGCCAACTCGGGCGTCTCGGCGGCGACGACGGCGACGCGGTCGCCGACGTGGCGCACCTTGTCGTCGAGGACGACCTGGTCAAAGGGCGGCGGCTGGGGGTAACTCTGCCCGCCGGAGGCGTACTTGACGCGGGGGACGTCCTCGTGGGTGAGGACGGCGTGGACGCCGGGCAGCGCGCGGGCGCGCCCCGCGTCGATGCACTTGATGCGGGCGTGGGCGTGGGGGCTAGTGAGCAGCGCGCCGTACAGCATCCCCTCCAGCTTGACGTCGTCGGTGAAGACAGGGCGGCCGGTGGCCAGCTTGACGCCGTCCACCTTGGGCTCGGGCTTGCCGACGACGTGCAGCGGCTCCATCTCGGGCGGGGAGATGACGAGCGGCGGCAGGGGGACGTTCTCCTCGACGACGTGGTGGTAGCGATCGACGACGCCGGCGGGCGACTGGTCCGGGGCCAGCGTCGCCTCGATGGGCAGGAAGGGCTCCACCCACTCACCGCGCAGGAGGGCCGCGGCCCGCTGGACCGCCTGCACGATCTTGACGTAGCCGGTGCAGCGGCACAGCACGCCCGCCATCGCCTCGCGAATCTCCTCCTCGGTGGGGTCTGGATTGCGGTCGAGGAGCGCCTTTGCGACCAGGATCTGCGCCGGGGTACAGTAGCCGCACTGGATGGCGCCGGTGTCGATAAAGGCCCGCTGGATGGGGTGCAGCCCCCCCCCTCTTCCCCTCCCCTGTAGGGGGGGGTAGGCCAGCCCCTCGACGGTCGTCACCTGGTGACCTTTAGCCTCGACGGCCCGCATCTGGCAACTGTGCACGGGCTGCCCATCCAGGAGGACGGTGCAGGAGCCGCAGTCGCCCGTCCCGCAGCCGTACTTGACGCTGGTGTACGACGCGCGGCGCAGCGCGTCCAGCAGCGTCTCCGCGCGATGCACGGCCAACGTCCTCTCCTCGCCGTTCACCGTCAACGTGATGGCAAGCGTCTCGTCGTTACTCATCTCCCACCTCCTGACGCAGGCACGCTTCCAGCGCGCGGCGGGTAGTCACGCTCGCCATTGCCCGGCGGTACCCCTCGCTTCCAAGAAAATCTCCCCTGGGATCGACCTCCTCCGCGACTCCATCCGCCACTGCCTGGATGCGCTCTGCATCGAGCGGGCCACCGACCAGGCGGGCGGGCGCTTTTGCCAGGCGGGCTGGCTCCGGCCAGGCACCGGTGAGCGCGACGCGGGCCCGGCGCACGACGCCGCCTTGCCCTGAGGCGGACCGAGGGTCCGAAGTCGAAGGGTTATCTATATCGACGACGGCGACCGCCGAGACGATCGGCTCGTCGGCCGGGGTGCGGGCGACGCGGGCCTCGCCCCACCGCACGCTCCCCAGCTCAACGTGCAAGGCGGACACGAGCCCCTCGGCCTGGCGCTGCAGCAGCGACTCCAGGGGAACCTCCGCCGGCCCATCGTCCCCCTCGATGGTGACGGTGGCCCCCAGCGCCAGGAGTGCGGCCGCCCACTGGGGCGCGAGGCGCGGCGACGTGAGTGTCCTGCGGACCGGCGTCTCGTTCCGGGTCTGCCAGGAAAGCACGCCGGTGAGCGCCTGGCGCAACAACGGCGGCGTATCCGGGCGGTCGAGAACGGATTGGAGCGGCGCATCGGCGTCGACGCTCCACACACCTCCGGTGCTTACCGGGTTTACAGACAGGGATTGATCATCCTTCATTTCAGACTACTCCTCTACGGTTTGCTGCTGGCATCTCAGCACATCCTGGATTCTTGGCCAGCGTTCAATATGGAGGAATGCGTGGAACGCCCACTATGATACCACAATTCCAAACTTTTGTGTAACGCACTGAAGGGCACCCGAAAAGCCACGCCTGTTTGACAAACTCCTATCTCCATGATAACATATCGCGCATGATGCCCCCCCTGATCTACCCGCTGGTTCATACGATGGAGTAGAGTTGGCAGGAGTGGCTTCATACCAACAATGTCCACACGGGGGTTCGAACTCGCGTCGGTGCTGGCACTGTAGTAACCAGGCCTCCCCCTCCTGCCCAAGTGTCCGCTTCTGCTGACACCACCTGATTCTCTCTGGATATCCACCTGAATCGAGGACGCAATGCTCGAACGACTCAGACTCTCCAAATTCGGTGCTATCCTTAGCCTGTTGATGCCCTTGCTGGCTACGCTATTGGCGCTGCTGGTCGGCGCCGTCATGTTGCTGGCGCTGGACGCCGACCCGCTGGAGGCCTACAGCGCGCTGGTAAACGGTGCGTTTGGCAGCCCCAACGCGCTGGCAGACACGGCGGTCAAAGCGACCCCGCTCTTGTTTATGGGCCTGGGGATCTGCATCGCCTTTCGCGGCGGCGTGGTCAACATCGGCGGCGAGGGACAATTGGTCGCCGGAGCGGTTGGCGCGACCGCCGTCGCACTGTATCTGCCGCACTTGCCCGGCTGGGCGGTCATCTGCCTGTGCCTGGCGGCCGGGTTCCTGGCCGGGGCGATATGGGGCGGAATCCCAGGTGCGCTGAAGGCATATCTCAACGTCAACGAGATCCTGAGCACGGTCATGCTGAACATGATCGCCGTGCAAGGCATGAATTTCCTTCTGCGCGGCCCCATGATGGACCCGGTCCAGATTGAGAAAGGGTCGTTCATCCCCCAGACGGCGCGATTCCCCAAGGCGACGGACCTGCCACGCCTGGTGCCCACCCGCCTGCACGCTGGAGCGGGTTTGGCCGTGATCCTGGCCATCCTGGTGTATGTCTTCCTGTGGCGCACGACGATTGGCTACCGCATCCGGGCAGTGGGTCTGAACCCCAACGCCTCACGGGTGGCGGGCATCGAGGTTAAACGATATATCATGCTTTCGCTGCTGCTGAGCGGGGCGCTGGCCGGGCTGGGCGGCGCAACGCAGGTGCTGGGCCTGCACCACCGCATGTTCACCGACGGGTCAGCGCAGGGGTTCACCGGCGGGGCGGGATTCAACGGCATCGTGGCCGCACTGTTTGGCAAGCTGCACCCGCTGGGCACTATCCCCGCGTCGATCCTCTTCGGAGCCTTGCTGGTAGGTGCCAACCACATGCAGCGAGCGGTACAGGTCCCCTCCGATTTTATCACCGCGCTCAACGGGCTCGTCGTGGTGTTTGTGGTTGGCAGCGAAATCTGGAGCCGCCGTCAGGCACGGCGTCGCGAGCTGCTGCCCTCCTCCGACGCTGCCAGGGTCGACTTTGAGGTGGAGGCCGGGACATGATTGCCCAACTATTTTCTGCCGCCACACTGATCGGGATCGTCGCGTCGGGCATACGGCTGGCGACGCCCTACCTGTACGCGACGATCGGGGAGACATTTGGGCAGCGGAGTGGCCTGCTCAACCTGGGCGTCGACGGCATCATGCTGATGGGCGCCTATGCCGCTTTCTTCACCACCTTCACAACGGGCAGCCTGGGATTGGGACTTTTGGCGGCGATCGTCGTGGGTGGGATCATGGGCGCGGCGATGGCCTTCTTCAGCATCACGCTGAAGGCCGAGCAGGGCATCAGCGGCATCGGTGTCTACCTGTTTGGCCTGGGCATGAGCAACCTGCTGTTTCGAAAGATGCTGGGAACCGTCGAGACCGTCAGTGGTTTTCCACCCATCCACATCCCCATCCTCAGCGATGTGCCAGTGATCGGCCCCATTTTCTTCAGTCACAACGCGCTGGTCTACGCCGCTTTCGCGCTCGTGCCGATCTCGTGGTTTGTGCTGAACAAGACCACGCTGGGGCTCAAGATTCGGGCTGTGGGCGAGAACCCGGAAGCCGCCGACGCGTTGGGCGTGAGCGTGGAGCGCGTGCGCTACCTGGCGGAAACCGTGGGGGGTGTGCTGGCAGGTATCGCTGGGGCGTCGCTCTCGATCGCGCTGCTGAACGTGTTCCAGCAGAACCTGACCAACGGCATGGGTTTCATCGCCGTCGCGCTGGTGTATTTCGGGGGATGGCGGATGGGGGGCGCACTGGCCGGCTCGATATTGTTTAGCATCGTCAACGCGCTACAGTTGTGGATGCAGGTCCTGGGCATCCCCGTACCGCCGGACTTTGCGCTGATGATGCCGTACGTGCTCACAATCGTGGTGCTGGCGTTTGCGGCCGGGCGAGTCCGGGCACCCGGTGCGCTATCCAAGCCGTTCGAGCGGGGCGAATAGCAAGTTGGTGGGCTGGTAGGTTGGTAGATTGGCAGATTGGTTGGAGGAGGTGATGTGTATTCAATGACCAATGACCAATGACCAATGACCAATGACCAATGACCAATGACCAATGACCAATAACCGATGTGTATGGGACAGATGATCCAGAAGGATAAAAAGGGAGAAGAGACATGAGATTCACACGTTTGATGTTGGCCGCAAGCATAGTCACCATGCTGGCGCTGGTCGCGGGATGCGCCCAGCCGACAGCGGTCCCGACCGAAGCGCCAGCGGCCACGGCCACGACAGCGCCGGAAGCAGCGCCCGCGATCAAGTTCCGCGTGGCGGTGGTGATGCCCAGCGCGATCAACGACCTGGCGTTCAGCCAGAGCATGTACGACGCACTCGTCGCCATCCAGGAGGAGATGGGCGCCGACAACTTTGAGTTCGCCTACTCCGACGGCATGTTCGTCGTCGACGACGCCGCCGCCGCCATCCGCGACTATGCCACCCAGGGCTACGACCTGGTCATCGCCCACGGCTCCCAGTACGGCAGCTCGCTGGTCGAGATTGCCCCCGACTTCCCCGACACCAGCTTCGCCTGGGGCACCACGGTCGACACCTTCACCGACCAGGGGATCGACAACGTGTTCGCCTACGAGGCCCGCTCCGAGGAGGGCGGCTACGTCCTCGGCGTCATCGCCGCCAGCCTGTCCCAGAGCGGCGTGCTCGGCGTCATCGGCCCGATTGAGACCGGCGACGCCAAGCTGTACGTGGACGGGTTCAAGGCCGGCGTGCTGGCGACCCAACCCACTGCCCAGGTGAACGTCAACTGGACCGGCTCCTTCAGCGACGTGGCGCTGGCCTCCGAAGCGGCCCAGACCCACATCGACGCCGGAGCCGACGCACTGACAGGCTCGGCCCAGATGGTCGTGGGTGCCGTCGGCGTCGCCGAGGAGAACGACGTCCTGTGGTTCGGCACGCAGGCTGACCAGACCTCGCTGGCACCTGACGTCGTGGTCGCCTCCCAGGTGTACGACTGGACCGTCGTCCTCGATCAGATCGTCGAACTGATCCAGGGTGGCACCCGTGGCGGCCAGGCCTTTGCCATCGACCTGGCCAACAGCGGGCTCGTCGTCCAATACAACCCGGGCTTCGCCGTGCCCGACGACGTCAAGGCGCTGGCCGAAGAGACGATTCAGGGGATCGTCGACGGAAGCATCGACGTGTTTGGTGCGCCGCCAGCGGCGCCCGCGGCCAAATTCCGCGTGGCGACAGTGATGCCCAGCGCGACCAACGACCTGGCGTTCAGCCAGAGCATGTACGACGCACTCGTCGCCATCCAGGAGGAGATGGGCGCCGACAACTTTGAGTTCGCCTACTCCGACGGCATGTTCGTCGTCGACGACGCCGCCGCCGCCATCCGCGACTATGCCACCCAGGGCTACGACCTGGTCATCGCCCACGGCTCCCAGTACGGCAGCTCGCTGGTCGAGATTGCCCCCGACTTCCCCGACACCAGCTTCGCCTGGGGCACCACGGTCGACACCTTCACCGACCAGGGGATCGACAACGTGTTCGCCTACGAGGCCCGCTCCGAGGAGGGCGGCTACGTCCTCGGCGTCATCGCCGCCAGCCTGTCCCAGAGCGGCGTGCTCGGCGTCATCGGCCCGATTGAGACCGGCGACGCCAAGCTGTACGTGGACGGGTTCAAGGCCGGCGTGCTGGCGACCCAACCCACTGCCCAGGTGAACGTCAACTGGACCGGCTCCTTCAGCGACGTGGCGCTGGCCTCCGAAGCGGCCCAGACCCACATCGACGCCGGAGCCGACGCACTGACAGGCTCGGCCCAGATGGTCGTGGGTGCCGTCGGCGTCGCCGAGGAGAACGACGTCCTGTGGTTCGGCACGCAGGCTGACCAGACCTCGCTGGCACCTGACGTCGTGGTCGCCTCCCAGGTGTACGACTGGACCGTCGTCCTCGATCAGATCGTCGAACTGATCCGGGGTGGCACCCGTGGCGGCCAGGCCTTTGCCCTCGACCTGGCCAACGGCGGGCTCGTCGTCCAGTACAACCCAGGCTTCGCCGTGCCCGACGACGTCAAGGCGCTGGCCGACGAGACGATCCAGGGGATCGTCGACGGGACCATCACCGTGCTCGAATAGCTGACAGCCGATAGCAGAAAGCAGGCAGCAGGGAGCCAATAGCCGCCACCTGCTGCCTGCTAACAACCCAACCTTGCGAAGGTTAGAAGGTGGTTCGAAATTGACCAGTTCTTGGCAAACGGAGGCCCTCGTGGCCCGGAATCTGTCTTGAAACCTTCGCAAGGGTTATTCTGGAGCAGGATCATCCATGGCCGATCAGAGACCCACCTCCACAAAGCGACGTATTGAGCACCTGGAGATGCACGGCATCGTCAAGCAGTTTCCCGGCGTGCTGGCCAACGACAGGATTGATTTCGACGTGCACGCTGGCGAGATCCACGCGCTGCTGGGCGAGAACGGCGCCGGCAAGACGACGCTGATGAATATCCTGTACGGGCTGTACCGGCCCGACGGTGGCCGTATCCTCATCAACGGCCAGGTGGCACACATATCCTCACCAGCCGGCGCCATCCACGCGGGGGTGGGTATGATCCACCAGCACTTTATGCTGGTGGACACACTGTCGGTAGCCGAGAACGTGGCCTTGGGGCTGCCGTCATCGCGTGGATTCTTGCTGGACCTGGACGTGATCGCGGAGCGCATCCGTGAACTGAGCAGTACGTACGGCCTACAGGTCGATCCCACGGCGATGGTATGGCAGTTAGCGGTGGGTGAGCAACAACGGGTCGAGATTCTGAAGGCGTTGTACCGGGGGGCGGACCTGCTGATCCTCGATGAACCCACGGCGGTGTTGACCCCGCAGGAGGTGAACGAGCTGGTTGGCACGCTACGCCGCATGGCGCAGGATGGCCACGCGCTCATTTTTATCAGCCACAAGCTTCACGAGGTGCTATCGATCAGTGACCGGGTAACGGTGCTGCGCGACGGGCGGGTGGTCAAGACGCTGCCGACATCGGAAACGACGCGCGACGAGCTGGCGCGGCTGATGGTGGGGCGCGAGGTTCTGCTGCGCGTCGAGCGCCCGCCGGTTGAACTGGGCGACGTGCGCCTGTCGTTGAAGGGTGTGTGGGCCGAGGGCGACCGGGGCGTGCTGGCGCTGCGCGACGTGAGCCTCACCGTGAGAGCCGGGGAAATCCTGGGGATCGCGGGGGTCTCGGGCAACGGCCAGCGCGAACTGGCCGAGGTCATCGCCGGACTGCGCCCGCTCACGCAGGGCCAGATCGCGATTGATGGCGTGGATGTGACAGGTTGGCCACCCAGGCAGCTTCTCAAACATGGTTTGTCCTACATCCCGGAGGAACGCATGCGCGATGGGACCATTCGAGATTCCTCCGTGGCGGAGAACCTGATCTTGCGAGATCACGCCAGCAAGCCATATGCCAATGGCATATTCATGAATTTCGCCAAGATCGCCGAGCGCAGCGACCAGTTGATCAGAGACTTTGACATCAGAACGCCCTCACGCGACACTGTGTTAAAGAGCCTGTCGGGCGGCAACATTCAGAAGATGATCCTGGCCCGCGAGTTGTCAAGCCGGCCCAGCGTCCTGGTAGGCGCCCAGCCCACGCGTGGCGTGGACATCAGCGCGACCGAATACATCCATAGGCTCCTGATCGAGCAACGCACCAAGGGCACGGCCACGCTCCTCATCTCGGAAGACCTGGATGAGATACAGAATCTGTCCGACCGCATCGCCGTGATGTACGAGGGCCAGATCATGGGTATCGTACAGCGGAACGAGGCGACTGCCGAACAGCTCGGCCTGATGATGGCGGGAGTGAGCGCTCAGAGCTAGCGCAGCCAGTTTCCTGCTGCACCATCAATCCACTGATGGTTTCGCGGCCCGGACGTACAGGAACAACGTCGCGTGATGCCGCCACCTCTGCAGCCACGGATACTGCTGGCACAACGCCTCGGATGGGCGCGGCTCCTCGATCGCCTTCAACACAAACCCCGCGCCGACCAGGGCGTTGAGATACTGGGAGAGCGTCCGGGGGAAACGGGGCACTGCAAACAGTGCGACGTCCTCCGGGGAGGGGGCCTGTGAGAATTTCCAGCGTTCAACCCAGGACCGGTCGTCAAAATAATCGGCTACCGTGAGGGCGGTGACATTGCCTTCCTCATCATGCACCCATCCGAGGCCCCTGGTGGCGAAGCACGGATGCGTGATGCTGTAGATCAACTCGCCGCCCGGCCGCAGTACCCGGAAGATCTCTTTGACCACCCCATCAAAGTCAGGGCCATCCATCAGCGCCATGAAGGATACGACGAGGTCGAAGGATGCAGCGCCAAAGACAGCGAGGTCCGAAAACGATGCCATCTCGTACCGGATCCCCAGCGGCTCTCGCCGCTCTTCCTGCCGAGCGAACTCGATCATCCTGGGAGAGATATCGACGCCGACCATGCGCGCCCCGCGCCCGGCGAGAAGCCTCGTGTTGTACCCCTCCCCACAGCCAGCGTCCAGGACCCTCTTCCCGTCGACATCGCCGACAAAGCCCAGCATGGCCGGATTGTTGAAATGCTCGCGGAAGGCATCCCAACCCCTGCGGACGTGGTCCGCCCATAAGGCGGCGTTCTGGTCCCAGTATTGGGCAACTTCTTGCTCAGAGATCTCCGAGTGCTCCATTTCCCCTCCTCCGAAAGTTCACCACCCGAAGCTGCCGAACCATTTTCCTCGCCGGTAGTTGCCGAGCGCCCTTCTCACGTACGGGATCACGTTCTCAGGAAGGTCATCGACAGCGAACCAGGCCAGCCGATCGCACTTGTCGGGCTCCATATTGGTGATCTCGCCCGACCACGAAGCCACGGTGAGAAAGAAATCCACCCGCTCGTCATTGGACTTTCTGTGCATCACGCCGACGACCTGGAGATCCGCCGGCGCAATCCGTATGCCCACCTCCTCGTGCGCCTCTCGAATCGCCGCCGTCTTGACCTCCTCGTCCCCATTCAGGTGGCCGGCGACGACACTATAGTTCCCCTTGTGTTAAGCTAAAAGGTGTCGCCTTTTTGGGTACTATTTCAAGAAGTGTGGTAGAGTAGAAGTGGCGGCCGTAGCAGTAGGCGCTGTGGGAAGTGTGGGCAACGCGGAGCGTTGTCCAAGC